>Ga0126338_10001307_pt1 | contig 15953 bp, 8 predicted proteins | sample OrbCmetagenome_2_FD_92529 | JGI IMG/M metagenome (GOLD analysis project Ga0126338, IMG submission 92529) | Coral microbial communities from Petempiche,Puerto Morelos, Mexico - Orbicella C C metagenome | ecosystem: Host-associated > Invertebrates > Cnidaria > Coral | place: Petempiche,Puerto...
CAAAGACCCCACTGACTCCACGTCAGATGACACAAAGAAAGCATTTAAGCGAGGGTCTTCGTTTTGTAGTTCAAGCTAGTCTTATCTACAAAACGAAGACCCTATTGATTCCACATCAGCTGACAACGAACAAAGCATTTAAGCATGGGTCTTCGTTTTGTAGTTCAAGCCGGCCTTATCTTCAAAGTGAAGACCCCATTGATTCCACGTCAGCTGACAACGAACAAAGCAATTTAACGAGGGTCTTCGTTTTGTAGTTCGAGCTGGCCTTATCTACAAAACGAAGACCCCATTAATTTCGCGTCAGTTGTCTGAAGAAAAGCGTTGACCTGGTTTGACTGTCTGTGGTTTGATAGGCCTGTGAAAAAACAAGTCTTCGTTTTTGGGTCTTAGGTCTTAGGTCTTCGTTTTGTAGACACCCGGTTTCTAAGTGAAACCAACATCCTTGCTGTCAAGTGTTAACGTGAAATCAACATTTTAACCTATTTAGACCTGAAATCAACATCATTGAGCTTATGTGCTGCATGAAATTGACATTTTGCTGGTTTCTAAGTGAAACCAACCTCCTTGCCGTCACATGTTAACGTGAAATCAACATTTTAACCTATTTAGACCTGAAATCAACATTATTGAGCTTATGCGCTGCGTGAAATTGACATTTTGCTGGTTTCTAAGTGAAGCCAAGATCCTTGCCGTCACTTGTTAATGTGAAATCAACATTTTAACCTATTTAGACCTGAAATCAACATAATTGAGCTTATGCGCCACGTGAAATTGACATTTTTCTGATTTCTAAGTGAAAACAACCTCCTCGCTGTCACGCGTTAACGTGAAAACAACATTTTAACCTGTTTAGACCTGAAATCAGCCCTATTTATAGAGCATTTTCACGTGAACTCAACATCATTGAGCTTATACGCTGCATGAAATTGACAATTTGCTGGTTTCTAAGTGCTGCTGTCATACATTAATGTGAAATCAACATATAAACCTATGTAGACCTGAAATCAACATCATTGAGCTCATACGCTGCGTGAAATTGACATTTTGCTGGTTTCTAAGTGAAATCAACCTCCTTGCCGTCATGCATTAACGTGAAATCAACATATAAACTTATTTAGACCTGAAATCAACATTTTTGAGCTTATAGGTTGCATGAAATTGACATTTTGCTGCTTTCTAAGTGTAATCACAGTCCTTGCGGTTGCGGCGGGCCAATCCTTTGTTATGATAAACCGAGGCGAGACTTCGACTTATAACAAAGGCTTGGCTTGGTTATTATAACAAAGGATCGGCTCTGTTTATCATAACAAAGGTCCGGCTTCGTTTATTTGAAGGCCTTGGCGGGAAAAGGGCGTTAGGTATTTTAATGAAAAGTGAACTTTGTCGAAAACACTCCAAATTTCGCATGCAGTTTTGTTTAGGTATGTTTAGCAATGTCCTGTAGTTTTTTCGCTAAGCTTTGTTTCGTTTTCGAGATATTGCGTATGCGAAAAAACCACTCAGTTTTCCTAGTGGCATCTTTATAAATGAAGCAAAAACCAGCGGGAAAAATACAGGACCATGTTTTTCTATTACATTGAAGGCCACATGCAAAAATTCAAGCCCTTTCACGAAAATTTTTTTTCACCCAAATGGTCACTTAGCATGGTTTTGCACTCACCCCTTCAATTAACCATAAAAGAAAAGAGAATTTTTTCCCCTGGATCACAAACTCAAAATATGATCAATTTTTAGCATGGGATTGTTCAACGTGTGATTTCACTATTTTTTCTAGTAACATTTTAACAAACAATACCTAATGATTGTAGAAATTACATATGCAATGTATCAGGGACTTTCCAAAAGACGATTGTGCAAGGCATATGTCAGAAGAAAAGTCAACAATGCGTCAGGGTTTCATTTGTATATGTAATCGCATGCGCCCAAGGATTAAGGATTAAGGATTAATTTCACCCGTATTTTCAAAGTTTCACAAAATTACCCAAGTCTTGAAGCGAGGAGGGGCAATTTGGAAAACTTTGAAAATACAAGTGAAATTAATCCATAATTGCCCGAGGGCTCTTGGGATTACTTGTGTATCACATAAAGGGCAAAATTCTGTCAAAGGAAAACTTTCAAGGTCTTGCCGCTGTTTTTTACATTGATAAGGTGACCAGTGATACTAATAAGGCAACCTGGAGCAAAACAAATAAATTAACTTTCAATTTGGCAGCCATAAAGTTCTGTAACTCTGTGCTTCGTGAGACACCAGCTGTCCCCACTCAATTTTTTTCAGGCTGCGAATCAGTACATTTTTGGATGGAAAAATCCTTTTGCTTTTCCACCAAAAGACTGTGCTTGGCTGCATGTCGATTTTCTTTCAAGTTATAATGATAAGAGGACTGAGTGGAGTCCAATTCAGTCTGTAATCATACAAGTGATTAACAAAATCGGATGACCGCGAAGCGGGAGTCCGATTTGTTAATCACAAGTATGATTACAGACCGAATTGGACAACACGATGTCCTGTTACCAATTAATCAAAACTATGACAAAATTCGAGAAACGAACAAACCATCAATTGATTGCTGAACGATTAAACGTCGTTATGAATGCTAAAAAACAGCAGTTTACTCAACAAAGTGCACTGCAACAGCGTGGGCAAAATGACGCGTACTGTCCAGTTACAAGCATGACGTGTACACTGTCCAATTAATGCTCAAATTGGGCTGCTGATAGCCAATCACGTTTGAGAATTTTGTTATAGTTTTGATTAAAGATGAAATAACCGTGTTTAGATCAAACTCAGAAGTCTTGCATTTCTGAAATTCCTTTTCAAAATCCGTTTGAAGTGGGAAACCAATTTAATGCAGGCATGCTTAGCCAATCATCAAGTAATCATGCCCTCTTGATTACCAGAAGTGCCCTTGTGATTAAGCAAAAATGCCCTCTGTCCAAGCCAATCAGCATTCGGTAATTTTGCCCCGTATGTGATAATGCTTGAAATAACTTAGGTCTGGCCCTATTTCTGTCACACAATGCTAGGGAATCCTCATCATCCTCATCTAATCCACTTTGTCCTATGGGGGGCACAGGGTGTCTACTACTGCTTCCATTTCTGACAGTCTTGAGCCACTCTTTTGGCCTTGCATGAACTCATGTTGATCTCCCTCATACCTTTCTGGATGCTTCTGCGCCACCTAATTCTGGCACACTACATGTATGACTGATCCTCTCACCTAGCCCTAGTGTTACTTCCTTCGGACATGATCTAGTGATTGAACAAAATCTACCTCCTCCTGCTCTACCTGTGCTGGCATGGTGGTGGTGGTGGTAGCAACCATTGAACATTTTTGTAACCTTAAGAAAATCCACTGATTTGGGGTTTGTTCTTTCCACCTTCACCAGGGCCCCATACCCTTGACAGACCACATCACCATGTTGGGGATGGGGTTTGTGTAATCAGGGGAGACAGAACATGGGTAGATGTTTCCTTTCACTAATGGGATTTGGTACCGGCCTGTAGTTTAGCCGGCAGGTTGATGCTATTGTATTTAATTTTGCTTAATATTGAACAAAATTTGCTCTAGTCTGACCTGGCCCAAACTCACATTTTTAATGTCTTCAAGGAAATGGAACATATGGGTCAACTGAAGTATACTGATACCTAAGGCTAGCAGGAGGTATAGGCCCTTTCATAAATGGCTGCCAATTAGAAATACTTTTATAACATAAAAGGTAACCTTACTACCGGTAATCTAATTTTTAGTGCAGAGTGCACTATTGGGATGGTTTAGGGGACTGCTGTTTGCTAAGTCACTAACTCAAATAACACAATAAGGTGTAAACTTTAATATTCGTTTGATTAATTAATTTCAATTAAGCGATTAGCCTTGCAGAAAGGGGGCCCAGGTGGGGTAGGTACCCGTGTGCACTACCTGAAATGTGTTATATTTACATTGCTGTCATTGAAAACACGACAAAACTACATATATGTTTTCGCAAATCTCTTGCTATCCTTGTGGTGAAAACACATGCACAGATTAGTTAGCGTCAGTATTGACTATATATAATTTAGGGGAAAGATACATTTCATACTGAATTACACACAAACATTGAGTGCTTTTCCTTGTGGTAGAACACAACATGTAAGACACATGCGTTCTAGTGTTGTTAATGTGGTAAACTCCGTTCTCAAGTTCAGATCCACTCGTTTTTTTAAATTTTTTGAGTGATACCACACTCTTGTCTTGACCGGGGATAGCAGATATATTTCGGGTAACATCAGTGCTCCCTTTTTTAGGGGAAAGAATGCTACGGTGACTACGTATCTTCTAGAATCACCCCTGGCTTGTTTCAAGAAATTTTATCTGCTGTTTTGTAACTCTTGTGTGTTTGCCAGGGTTCAAATAAAGAATGGAAACATATTGCTTTTCCTTAGCAGCTTGTTTGTTTCCTCTTCCATTAGAGAAAGCCAAAAGTTCATATTCAGCGGAAACTTTCCCGCATTAGTTATGTGTAAAACTAGTAAATTTGTGGCAAAAGAAACTTTGCAATTATTGCTGCAGACTCTGAAACTGCCAATTAATTTCCATCAGTCACTGATGTAGGATATAATTTCGGTCAAGTAATGATCTCTACCTTCAATACTTCTTGTTGAAACGCTCTTCAGTTGTATTAATCAATAGCGTGTATTAGTTTGACATAGTTTTATTGTTAGGACTAAAGGTGGCAACAGAATAAGAATGCACTATTCTGTGACTCAATGTGACTATTTGATAATTAGATTAGTTCTTGTTTATCAGTGAAATGAAAATTTGCATTTTGAATAACATAAAATCACTCCTGTTTGATTTTTTACCAGGTAATTAACTTTATTTGATTTATCTCCAGCAGGGAGTTAAAAATAATACAGATCTTTTGAGGAAACAAGGGTATCATGTTGCATACATGCACCTTGGCGAGGAAAACAAAATTATCAAGTTGTAAACGTTGGATTGAAAAGTAAAATTGTTACATTTGCTAATTCTATGTATTGTTGAATTTAAAACGAATGAAACTCAATGTAAAACACCACAATAAAATTTAAAACTGTCTTGATAAATGGTAATTGTAATCTACTAGTTATTTTTGGGCCTTGAAATAAAGTACAAACATGAAGCACACACTGCTAATATTATATCTCATCAAGTTTTTGTCTGCTCACATTCTGCAAAGTGGAAAAGGCTTAGTTGACTACCAAGGGAGAGAATGGCAGGGAGGAGGACCTGTGTGACTACTGTATCAGAACCGTAAATTACACTCTGCACTATCTGAGATTGTCTCACTAGTAATGTTTTTAATTCAAAAGAATTAATACTCTCAAACGAGGTTAGTGAAGCTAATTTAATTGCAGAGAAAGGAATTTTAAATTGGCAGCCATTCATTAAAAAGGATCTATTATGTGACCCCAGACCTGAAAAGCCAATAACCTTTTAGCATTTTTGGCTTGCCTTTACAAGAGTCTGTTATAGGATCAAAATTACAGTTTTTTACGTTTTTATTTAGGAAGTTCTATATAGTGAGACAGGAATGTTCTCTGATCTCTGCGTCTGCCACCTGTGAGAGGGATGGTCAAGTCAGTAACCATGGATTGCTTCATTATGTTTCAGGTTAATGAGTGGGAGGTTGGTCACAGAGGATTTCTTTATGATCGTCAGTGGATGATTGTAACTGATCTTGGAGTATGCTTGACTCAGAAGAGAGAACCACGCTTGTGTCTAATAAAACCCTCAGTGGATCTTTTCAGTAAAATTCTTTCAATCACAGCACCAGGTTATAGAATTTTTAACTATATATTTTGTTATTAACAAACATTAAACAGAGGGCGCTTTCCATTCACCCAAAAATTCCCGTGTGAATTTCCAGAAATTTTCTGTTGCAAATGGAGCAGAATTTTCTGGTTGACTGCATAGAGTGGAAAGCGATAACTCACACTTTTGTTTGCTTCAAATGTTTCAATAACTTCAAGGTTTTAATTGCAAATATAGAAGCACACAACTCTGATAAGTTGACATGGTGACATTTTATGGCCCATAGCGGCAGGGACCTTAAACAAACCACAACGGCAGCGAAAACGTTGCAAAACAAAGGGTTTAATGTATAACTTTGCATGCGTTATAAGTCTGTGTACATTTCTTAGCCAACCTATGCAAAACAAACACGTACACCACGGAGGCATTATTTTTATTGGTATTTATCAACAGACAAGTGGCAAGTAAAATACAATCTACTGATCCATTTTCGAGTACATGTCGCCGTCATCTTTATCTGGGATGATCGTAGTGATAGCAGTCAAAAGAACAAGCGCTGAAGAGAAAATTGCGAATTTACATAATTTCCGAAAAAGAGGACAACCTCGTGAGGTATACCCAAATATTCGAAAATATTTCTGGGAAATTTCCATTCTAATTGATTTTCATTCTGGAATTTCTGGAGTTTTCGGCTGAATGGTTTGCTTTTTGGAAATTGCGCAATTTCCGGATATTCTGGAACTTTCCCCACAAAATTTCCTTACTTTTTGTCCCCGTTTCGAAAATTTAAGAATTTTCGGTTAAATGGAAAGCGCCCAGAGGTTCTGGTAGTTATGTTACTTCTTTGTTATTGATTACAAAGGTATATATTTGTTTCCAAAAACCCTTTCCATCTGTGTGGTACTATTCTTCCTAGAACAAAGCAAATTTCTCCTAACACATGCGCAGAAGTAACAGTCTACATCACTGTTGACTATGTACTGGTGCAAGGTACATTTACAAACAGGATCATACAGGAATGTGTGTTTTTCCTTGTAGTAGAACACAACATGCAGGATGCATGTATTCTAGCATTGTTAGTGTAATACACTCCTCTTTTGTCCCAAGGGCCACACATTTTTGAGTTTTTTTTTTTTTTTTGTTAAAAAAAATACGTCTTAGTCAGCATGTCAGGGGTATGTATTGAATGGGTTTTGAGTGGACGGGCGATGCATGTGTCTCAGACCAAACAGATTGAAGCTTCTATGAACAACCAATCCAATTGCCGCTTGCAACAGTTCTGATATGCTGATACTTGCTGATGCCAGCGTAACCCTGCTTTGGCAAAGTGGTGGAGAAACTATTATCATTTGGCGTTGTTTCACAGGGGATTGTGATGACAGGAATTGAAAATATGAAGTTATGTAATTTTTTGGAGAAAAGGTGTTTTCGAATGAGGATTTATACTGTGGAAATAACGACAGAAATCACTGAAACCAGCAAAAACATTACCTTGAGGTGCAACTAGCCAGTGCTGGCTCATTTTTGCAAAGTGGTGCTTCCAACAGTCCGTGTATGGTGATACTGACAAATCAAAGGTTTCTCTGCATTCTCACTGACTCGTTTCGCATTGTTTTATGGTGGATTATGATCAAGGGAACTGAAACTATGATCCAATATTTTTTTGGAGGAAAGGTGTTTTCAAATATGGGTTTTATACTGTGGAAATATGAACAGAAATCTTGAAATCAGTAAAAATGTCACCTTAAGGCAGAATGAACAAGCCCTGTTTTCGTGTTTTGGAAGCTAAGTTTTGGATGAAGAGTAAGTGGGCACTTTTCTGTCGATAGCAATCAAAGTACATTTTTTACCACTTTATGTATATAAATATAATTTGCATGTATTTTCCTCAGTTTCTCCGATGTTCAATGTTAAATTGTGCTAAGTCTTGCAGTTGAAGTTTTTGTTTATGATGAATTGAAGCTAAATAATGCTTTTTGCAAGCGGTCATAATGTAAGCTTATTTGTTACCGCTTTGTTTACAATTTTTTTTAGTTTCTACACTGTCTAATCTTAAACTCTGAGAAGTCTCAGAGTGGTACAAAAGTTTTGAACTTACGAATATTAGACCACTGAGTCTTAAATGTTTTTGTTTCAAGCAAGTGTAGCAAGCTCATTTATTTTTAGAGTTTTATTAAAGAACCAATCAAATTGTCAGTCAGAAAATTGGATGGTATGTTGTTAAAACAGATTGCACGATTAAGATTATGCAATACCTTGCTATATACTTTTGCGGAATATTTCTTTTTAAGGATGTTTGCACTAATTGTGGCTGAGCATCCTTACTGGGCACGCAAATTCACACGCCACGTCATGCATGAGAGCACACGCTAAGTAATAAAATGAACAATGATAAGGTAGATGGCCATTGCTATAGGTTTGCCTGGATTTAACAATCTTGGACGCTCGGTGATCCCTACTTTTCTTTCCAGAAACAGATTTTATTTACAATGATCTGCACATTGTCCAAAAATGAACAAAAAAATCAATGTGGGAAGTTAAAAAAATTTCAAGATTTCTGTCCACGGGACATCGAATCCTACCATCTTGTGGCTGCAAGGCACGTGAAACTATGGTCGCTAAATGCGAACTTGTTTTTTAAGAAACCTCACCAATTGACTAAATTCAGTTAATAGGTCCACTTAAACAATATTTGGCAGAGAACATTTCACTTCAAAGATCTAATTGCATATCCATGATGTCATTCCGTCTGAGAGTGTCTTTGTTCTTTTGAGCTTCAGTATGGCTGCTCCTGAAGCGAGAACATGCTAGTGATTCTGTGGGAGATAATAATCAAGTTGAATTGAACGATCGGTTGGAAAATGCTCTGTGGTGTACTTGTGAGAGATGTGCAACCATACTGACGCAAAGAGAATGTGTTTTTTGCTGAGAACAGTAGGTCACCAAGATGGAAGGTACATTTTGCAATGAACGCAGTTAGTCAGAGTTAGGGGAAGAGGGGGTTTATTTCTAATTGTAAATTGCTCTCAGAATTGAACTGGTGGCTTAAATAAATCCCTAGTTTAGTGCTTTTGATCTGATTTGTCTTCATTTTTATGTTACTGGCGGTTCAATGTGGAGGGAGTTCTGGTATCACAGTAACTGACGAGTTTTCAATGGTGTGTTTAAATTGGGCGGATGCTTTCCACCTCACAAGTCTGTATTTTTACTTATAAGATTTGGATACTTTTTGCTCGTGCTCGTACATGTTTGCCTAGGTTTCTTTACACTTAATTACGGACTACGTGGACCCTTGTGAAATATGTAGTGACTTAACATGTAAGATGTGAAGTGAAATCGACGTCTTTGACATGAAATGTGAAATTGACGACATTCCTTATCAGTACCTAAGATTTTTTGTGAGAATTGTAATTTGTATTGTTGGAAAGCTAAGCATATGTAATAAATTTTGGATAGAAGAAAAAACTATAGACAACTTAAACATGCGCAAACCAGCAGAAGGAAAATTGACTCTGCAAGTGTGTTTCTTGTATCGCATGCGTCGTGTTTACTGGCATTGTTACTTGACAAAGCATGCAGTAAGATTACAGCTTCATTTTTTATCGTGGAACTGCTTTCATTAGCAACTGTAATACCCAAAAATATGTGAATTAATGATGAATTGTGTTGATAACATTGAGAACAAATTGCAACACATTTCAGACAAAATATTATTTACTTGCGGATATGGGATTTCGCTATAGCAGGACTTGTCAACGGTAATTGTTGATATATAGATAGGGCTGATGTACAATTAACTACTTCTTCCGATGTATTTCAAATCAAATTAGACAGCATTTAAAATTTGTAAGTATTTTAACTCATCCCCGGCTGTCAAGGCTGATTATTAAACACGCTCTGAGTTTTCGGCTCACAAATTAAAGATTATTCGTTGACCACTACTTTGCCCCAAAAATCCAAATTATTTGTTTGAAGAAAATTGCCCACCTGAAGGTATACTGTTACCTTAACAGAGGTAAATTTTATGTCTCTCATTAAGTTACTTTTTCTGTAACTCTTTTTTTCATCACCAAAAAGGCTCTCAGGATTTAGGAAGGGTTATTTGACAAGAAAACTTCCCAAACTCTGCAGATTTCATGGCATCTTACTCCTTCAAAAGTGTCTTCTCGTTTTGGATGGCTTTTAAATGTACAATCAATATTAATTTGAAATGGTTTATTGGAATGCCAAAACTGAAGAAACTGTAATCAATCTGATCAATGCTGGCAACAGAATAAGACCATGCTACTGCGTTAAATTAGTTCATGTCATGAAATAAGTCCATAAAAATTACCCACCCATCTGCTTTTACTGTTAGCTACTGTTACAGACTGCATAACATTTGCCTGTCTCACTGGGAACAGCTCCACTGAAGTTCTTATAAACAAAGTTGCTGCTCAAATTGTCAAAATCAAACCTTGATAAAACTAGGCTTGATAGAGCGGTTTTCAATTGAGTGTCGAAAGTAATTAGGCAATTACTTTGGTTTTGGTTTTGGTTTTACTTCAGTTTGAGATTGGCCAAGTAGTCTAATTGGTAAGTAATTGGTTTGGTTTTGGTTTTACGACACTCAATTGAAAACCGCTCTATTACACTTCTTAAGGTGGAACAAATTCTTTGTATCGTAACCAAACTTGTTGGATTAACCTAATCACAATGCTGCCACTTCCAAAGCCTTTTAATTCACAAAAAATAACTCATGGACGCCTTGCGTGCCTATGTTTCTTTTAAGTGCTTGTCATTATTTGGAATAAAGTAGAAATTATGACACTGCTTAATTTCTTTCAATTCTTCAATAGGCTTCAATCTTCTCCACTAATGGTTCACTGAAAAGGAAAAGAGAACTTGTCATTTGTTCTTGTATTTGTATTTTATAACTATTCATCTTTTGTAATAAATGCTTTGTTCATTAGGAATGCCTAGTTTGGTGTTGCCGCTGTGCTTGCCATCAGGATATCAGGAAAAAGAAACAAGCTTTTGTCAAACCAAAGTCTGTGGAAATAGGTATTTTTCACAACAGTTAGCAAACAGCGTATTTTGTTTTACTTAAATCCATATGTTTATGTGAGTTTGTATGAATGTACATCTTGCTAATAGTAATGTACTAATACATGGGTTTATCACTAGTGATAAATTGTACCATCCATCAGTGTAGCATGCCTAACATAATAATAAGGGATGAAATAAATCTTCATTATTTCATTGACTCCTGTGCCGCCCATAACTGCCTGTGGCAAGCGTTGGCCTTTGTTCCACTTCTGATGTCATCACCTTTAACTAAAATTGGCGTCACTTATACTCAAGATCCCCAGATCAGAGTGATTGGCTCAGTGGAGCCTGAACTATCTACCAAAATGCCCAGAAATTTTAGAGAAAAACTCTGAGGAAAATTTCCTGCGACTACACTTAGCTTCTTCATGGTAAAAATTGCCCGACCTGATGATGCTTTCTTTGAACTGGAAGCAAGCCCAGTAGAAGGTCAGTCATTACAGTAAAAAGATCAGAAAAGGAGAAAAAGGAAAGGCCGAAATACCTAGGTCACTTTCTCCAAATCTTGATTTCTGCACATGCCTGAGCAAAATCTCATAAGATATGATGCTAATGGAACAAAAAAGGCATGCTGTTGTGTTGCAAATGCCTTTTTGAGTAGATTGGAGCTAATTTGGTCATATCAAGGCTGAGAATCTCCAAAATTCTCCGGGTGTCAATGGATTAACAAGGTCTTCATCAGTGATTTACAGAAGGATCTTTTAGGATTACTACTGAGGATTCAAACAATAAATTATGGTAAAAATCAATTATAGAAGATCAGATGCAGAATGATCCCTTTTAAGTACCACCACTGTTTTGTTTGGACAAAGCTGCGCTTTAATTGAACTACGTGCGCCATGATTCTAGCATTGCAAAACAATGACTTAATCACTACATCATGTGTCACATGTGGGGCACATGATCTCAGAGGGAGCTCTCATTACATCCTTTTATAAGAAACAAAATGGAATGCCAAGAACAATCAGAAAACAAATGAAAGAAAGTCATAGTTATTATCTAAAAGAATCAAACAAGTCATGTCCGGGTAATGTCTTTGTCTCTAATGTCATTGACTTAGACTTATTCTTAACTCGTCCATGTTCATATCTGACTAACAACAAAGTCTTTCAGGTAGGCTGGCGGCTTTGTTACTTGACCACTGCAAGTTTCTCTGGAGGCTTGAGATGCTAAATCAGTTGTACTTCTGAGCTCAAGGGATCACTGGTGTTAGTTTTCTGTTTAGTGGGTTCAGGAGGTGAGGGAAGTTCTGTTTGCTTGGACATCTGAGTTGTTGGTGTGTGAGACTCTGGAGTTGCTTTCAGATGTCTTCTATTTTGTCTGAGGGCAGAACCATCCTCTGTGAGGACTTTGTAAGATCACACATTAACCTGCTCCTGAGCAGTAGCTTTCTTCCAGGGCTCCTTGGGGTTGTTTGTGGGCTGAATGCGCACTGTATCACCTGTTTGTTTTCAGTGGTGGTAGATCTCGAGCATTTCTATTGTAGTGGAATGCCTGCTTGGTTCTCATCTTCCACTTTTATTCTTGAACACCCTCTGCTTATATATGCAAATCTTAATTAACAGAAGGTTACTTAACTTACAGAAATAACAAAAACTCAAAAATATAAAAAATCCATTTGCTTAGATGTTATCACTCAGGCCTCCTTTTCGAATTGAATTTGATCTAGTATCCTTTAGGCCTGTCTAAGTTGCTGTTTGAAAAGCTGTTAATTTATTTAATTCGATTAATTTCATTTCCTGCACTGTTTTAGAACCTAACAGTGGGGTGCAGTCTTTGTTGACAACCACAAACGGTGCTTCACATTCTTTTTCAACCTTTGTCAACCAGATTAGTGCAACATCTTCCATTGGTTTCCATTTTTGATCCATTGAACATGCTGAGGTCTTGCTTCAAATGTGCAATCCAGCATTCGTCCGCAAAATCCTTTTTGCTTATTATGTTACAAGTTGTCCCACTGTCAACTTGGAAGAGAATGGGTTGATCTTATTGACGTCATTGACACTTTGTTCTTCCATATTTTCGAGTGAAATCGAATTGCTTGAATCTAGTCGCTTGAATCCTGTGAAGTTTTGGGGTCTTGGACGCAATGAATCCGTTCTTTTCTGCGTTTTCGCCCACCAGGCTTCTGTTTACATACCTTGGCGAAGTGATTTGTTTTGCCACATTTCCCACATTCTTTTCCGAATGCTGGGCATTTATATCTTGATCTCTCATGTTTGCTGCCGCATTACTTACAATTAACCACATTGGGACTGCTCTTATCTTTGCCATGTTTTTTTCCTTTGCTGTGGAGCACGTTGACTTCCTCTTTTCCATTCATGACTTCCGTTTGCAATACAGTTGTTTCAGCTGATTTTGCACACGTCCATACACTTCTGGAGGCTAGTTTCGGCTCTTGCAGTAATTTCTTTCTGGTTCTGGTGTTGCAAATCCCACGGACAATTCTATCACGAATTAGTTTGTCAGTGAGTGGGCCAAAATTGCATGTTTTTGCGAGAGTTCTAAGCGCCACTCTCTTGCTCTTTGTTATTGAAGCAGTATCGCTTGTAAATGATGTTTGTTTGGCCTATGCAATGCCTCTCCAGCAACTCCAGGACTTTGCTCATTATTTGCTTGTCTTCTTCATTTGTGAATGGAAGACCACTGTAGACTCTGAGGGCCTCAGATCCCATGCAGGTAATGAGAGTAGCTATGCTTTACTTATTTTCTTGCTGGTTGAGACGTGAGGCGATTTCGAATGAATCCCACACTTGCTTCCACTTCTGCCAATTTTCCGAAATGTTTCCAGCCATGTCCAATCATGACGGGACAGGTAAGGTGCTTTGAATTTCATAACTTGGCGTTGGCGCTGGAACAGGACCATCGACGCTTGGTGAACCTTCAGGTGGTGCAGTTGGCATTGTTTTGAGGCTACACTTCTGACATCATATTTTGTTTAGCCATAAACATGAGACCTATTTCAGACAAAGCCTCACTTTTATTGAAGTGCATGAACCATCTACAAGATCTGTCTGATTCAAGCGTTGCAAAACGATCACTTTATCACTGTATCATGTGTCACATGTGATGTATGTGATCTCAGAGTGAGCTCTCGTTACAACCACCACTACAAATAATAATAATTATTATAAAAGTAAAATTAAAGTGGCCATGAGCCACTCAACTTGGAAAATGGATTGTCTGTAAAAAGTGACAATTTTGATGCCACTGACTTGAGGTTTTAATCTGTAGGTTAAGTTTAAGTTGAAGCCCACTGGCAAAATGCAATGGTAAAAGAATACACGAGGAGAAGTAACACCATTGAAAACATTCATGCAGTTATTGGTGATCCTCGTCCGAGACAATTATACAGAAAGTACAGCCTCTTGTCCGATCAGCAAAGCAAGTATATTCGGATTCTCATTTTCACTCCTATTTTTTCCCTTCTTTATTTTCCCAGGCGATATTAGTGATTTTTTTTCTTTCTTTGTTTCCTTTTGAGAGATCTTAGAAATAAAAAAAAATTATCCAACATAGAGTCATAACACCACAAGGACAGCACCACGTGTCATCCGCTCAACAAAGTTAGGCCCTGTTCAGTGGGATTCCTGCTTGGATGGATCACCAAAAAAAAAATACCCTGTGTTGTAATAACTTCTGTTTTTTTTTCTTTTTTTGTTTTTTTCCTTCTCTTTCCAAGGTGATATTAGTGACTGTTGAACCCCCAGTCTTGTGTTATGTCTTTTTTTTCTATTTATCATTTATTTTGTTCAAATCATTTTGCCATGTCTGTATTCATCTTTGTATTATTTATTTTACGATAATGTATAAATAATAGCGAAACAGTTCTCTTGTCTGTTAATTGTCCAAAACTTTTAACTTGGCTTGAATCATAATTTGAAAATTCATACAGCTCATCAATTTTGTGATTTTCAATATCTCCAGTTTTCAGCAATCGAGTATGGTTAAATCTGTATAAGTGGACACCTATTTATATAATTAGGTTCTCTATATAAAAACGTTTGCTCAAAAATCTATTAAATGTAGATCATTTCTGCAGTAAGATATTGAGTACTTGTGTCAGAAATCCAATGAATAACTAACTTGACACCATGCAGTTGACTGTAAAACAGCCTTGGACATTGCGATGTTCAAAACCTAGGAGGACTCCTATATGAAATGTAGGTCTAATAAGTGCTACAGACATCACAGTTTGAATGCACAAGTTTAATCATACTGGGCGCAAACACAAGAGTGTGATTCAACTGACAAATAAACGAGACAAAATGTTTAAGCACAAAATATAACGACACAAACGACTGACAACAGAGCAAATAAGCTTACAAAACTGTGGCGACTCGAATTCTAGAATTTGTACTTCAGGGCTCACAACAGTGAAGCAGCTAAGGAAAATGCGTTAGAAACCAACAGATCGAACTTTCAGTGTTAGCAAGCACTGGCAAAAAGGAAAACACAAAACTATGCATAATGAGGAACACTTAAGTACTACAGAGTGGGTTGCATAATTCCCTGGGGTCACGGAGAAATGTGAAAAGAAAGTGCTAGTTGCTACATGAAAGGTTGGGAATGCTTGTTGTCTCAGGTACAAATCAAGGATTCTGGTCTCACTGAGGGTGTTGATGACAAAACGTCACCATTCTTAGCTGTCAAAGTATCCTTTAGGGTGTACTCAAAGAAATAATAATAAAAGAAACACTCTCATTTGTTTTCTGCTGATCTCTCAAGTACACAAGTTGGGTCTGCAAGTGTGCAGGGGATCCGTTCTTGAACAGTGGCTAGTAATCGAACCTATTCTGTTTTAAGTGGTATCTTTTAGGGGTCTAATGAAGCGTAAGCAACGCCCACATCCCTGCAGACCTTCTCATTTGGGATTCCCCCCCAGGGTTCCAAGTGTCTAACAGGAAGTGACCCAGTGAAGGAGTGATGAAGTGAGATCATCCCACCACTACAACTTGGAAAATATAAATATATTCCAAGTTAAAAACATAAATTTCAGATTTTGGAAAATTGTAGGTGGCCCTGATCCCCCACTATAGAATTTTTTCAGGGGTGTCTACAAAACGAAGACCGAAGATCGAAGACCGAAGA
>Ga0126338_10001309_pt1 | contig 15934 bp, 10 predicted proteins | sample OrbCmetagenome_2_FD_92529 | JGI IMG/M metagenome (GOLD analysis project Ga0126338, IMG submission 92529) | Coral microbial communities from Petempiche,Puerto Morelos, Mexico - Orbicella C C metagenome | ecosystem: Host-associated > Invertebrates > Cnidaria > Coral | place: Petempiche,Puerto...
AGAAACAAAAGAGAGGAACAGCATAAACGGGTCAACTTTATTTTGTTTCTGTAACATGGAAAGTTAGTGGATAGTTCACTTTTAACAGATCATTTGTGTTCTGGTAAGATGGGCATTTACACACGGCAATTTTAGCTGATACAATTTAGGCACCCTATCTAAGGATCACACAGGGACACTGCCAACAGGGGCAAAATGATACCATATTTAAGGATCTAGAACCCCCAAAACCCTACCCTATCCCATGGCACATAACTATACAACCCATAGATGGGAGTATTCCCCCTCCCCCTGGGTTTCACCTCTACATCACTCCTGTCACTCTTCCATAAGGTCCCCCTAGGATTGCTTTTTTAATTATTAGTAGAGCCTCTTGCAGTGTTATCCTACCAATGGTTGCAAGAGCAACGCAGTTAACATTTCAAACCATTTCTACATGTAGATCCCATAAATATTTCATGAGATTCCTTGTGAATATAAAATGGTTTAACAAGTCACCTGCAGGTTTCTGTATGTCTTTGCCTATTGTTATTAGAACTCTAGAAGCACTGAAGTCATCATCCCACACCACATTACCTATGATCAATGAAAAAATTGAAGTAACAAAAGACATAAAATAAGGACTTAATTATAATAGAATAGAAGCACAGAAATAAGCTGAAGAAAATATCTGTGGTCTCTAGTTAGAGATCATTCATTAGAGAGTAACTGGTTAGTGAGCTAGCCTTTTCAAGTGTGGTCTGCACTGTTGTATAGTTTTCTGGCATTCTGGTGTTCTGGGTTTTGATACTTACCATTTTATGCTGGAAGGGCCTCAGAAACAGAGCATCTTAAATCTAGCATTTGATTGTCACATCTTTGTGACTAGGAATTTCTTCAGGCAGTAATAATTTGGGGGCAAATACAGCTGCCATTTCATTCCATCAACCGCCATGGGTTTTGTTAATTTTTTCAGCAGGAGGGCAGCTGCGGTTCACATGCAGGCAAAACAGTTTGAACTGAACGTCTAGTTTATCAGTCAGAAAAACTTTCCTCTTAATGGTCAAACCAGGTGGGTAAACTTGTTCTCACAGCTGGTCATTTTGCCCAGTGCCCGGCCCTAAATGAAACCCCTATCAGCAATGACTGACTATACTGGCAGAGAGACTTACATGAAGAATCATCAATCCATTCCACAGATCCAGGCGCAAAATCCCCAAAATAAGCAAACACATCCTTTGTACTCATGTTATCCACACCATGAATTAGAATGGCATCTAGCCTAACTTCACCTGCAAACAAAACATCAATGTTATCAGAAAAAATAGCCAGCAAAGGAGGTGTATTTATTAAACAAATAAAGAAGCCTACGCTGTGTATTACACTGTGATAAAACGCAAAGGGCATTTGAGAACACGAGGGAAATGTAGAAAACACAAGCCACAGACGAGTGTTTTCTACATTTCTTGTCTATGAGTGTTCTCAAATGTCCGGAGTGTTTTATCACAGTGTAATACACAGCTTAGGCTTCTTCATTTGCTTTATGATATAGAGGTAATGTGGCGAAAAACGATAAAACACGCTTTTTCTATGTTTTATACTCTGATAAAACATGGGTTTTTGACCAATCAGAGCGTGCACACAGGGTCCTATCTATATCATAAATAGTATTAGAATATAGCTGCTGTATACCTGCTATTGGACATCAAGACATCAAGCAGTTGACAGAAGGAAAATGACCAAAATAAAATAAAATTCAGTTGAGTCCAATCTAGGTCACTGCCAGGAAATTTTTTTACAACCCTGCAGACGCTACTACAGTGTACATGTATTTAGATTATACATTATTGGATCTAAATAAATAAGTTCAAAGTTACCATCGGATATCGTTGGTAGTTCTTTGACATCAACACTAGGCAATCTGCAACAATGATCACATTGTATATTTAAGTTGTTTTTGCACTGTACAAAATTACGATTTTCTTGTTTTTGATGGATGGACAGATGGATAAACAGGCAGACGGACAGACAAACTGGCCATCCAACACCTCCCAACCATCTGACTGAATCTTTTCAACTATACAAGATTCAGCATAACCAAGCACTTTACTGACAGTGGTAAATGGTCCACAGATCTAGAGGACTACAGGTTGACCTTCATAAAGTTCAGGGTTATTAGCAAATGCTTTGACTCAAACAGATGTTAATTTACTTGTTACCCCGCCCTAAAGTCCTGTGAAAGTCTTGCAGGATTAAAGGATCTTCAAAGATCAATAAGGGTTTTTAAAGGATCTTCAAGATGATGAGGAATCTAAAAAGATCTTGGGAAAAGAAAATATGTACCAGGATGAGATACTTTTTGACGATTTTACCAGGATCTTAGAATAGAGTTTTTAACCCATTGTTGCCTGTGCCAGCTGTGACTGAGTGTGATGAGCATTGGCCTTTGTTCCACTTCTGACATCACTGCCTTTGCCCAAAACCGGCATCACTTATACTCAAGTTCTTCAGGAGGACAAGATCCTTCCAATGATATTCATTTCAGAGTGATTGGGTCAATTGAGCCTGAAATATGCACGAAAATGCTCAGAAATTTAGTAAGAACTTCCCATCTCAATGATGCTTTCTCTGGATTTCTTGAGCTGGAGGCAAGCCCAGTGGAAGGTTAACAACTGCAGCAAAAAGATAAGAAAAAAGAGAAAAAGAAAAGGCAAAAAGCCTAACGACATAGGTCACGTTCTCGTCCAATATCAAAATTTTGTCATAAACCGTAATGCTAGTGGAAAGAGAGGCATGCTGTCATGTTGCAAATGTCTCTTTAAGTAGATTGGAGTTAATTTGGCTCATATCCAGGCTGAAAATGTCAAAAATGTCCAAAAAATGTGTTTTTGCCAAAAACCTACAGGAGTCAATGGGTTAAGGATCCTGCAAGATTGTTGGTAATCCATTTAGATCTTTACAAGAATCTTAGGGATTTTCGCAAGATCATTCACATTTTTTTGCAAGACACTGCAAGAACCTTGAATTATTAATTGAAGATTCTCAAGAGTCTTCATTACAATCCTTGAACAAATCTTTGAAGATCCTTGATTTCAAATTAATTAATCATACTAGCAAGAAATATTTGTTTTCATTGCATCCTGGACTTGCTTGTTGTTTCCATGGATATTTTAGCTTGACTACCTCTTGCCAAAATAGAAACCATAACTGGACCACAATCATGTGATATCCATGTACCACAGAACAAATGACGAAAGGTTTGCTGAAAAACATCATTTTCTAGGCAAGAGTAAAAATATAGGGGTGACATATGTGAAAACATAATTATCGTTTTTTTGTGCATGTTATATGAAGACTCCATTCACACAAAGTTATTGATGATATAACATACACAAACAATGTTAATTATGTTTTTTACAATTTAAATCCTTGCGTCACCCCAATAGTTTCACTTTTACCTTGAAAATATTGTTCCAAACATCGAAACATTGGACAACTGTGATTTTAATATACAACAGGCTGAAGCATACTCAAAAGGTACCATGGATCAATTGTACTAAAGCATCTACGGCTGAGCATCAACCAAATACACTCAGTTGACCTTTGATCAACACTCGAAGAAACATCTCGATTGACACTTGATTGACATGTTGATTGATACTCAGCCGACACTCGATTGACACTCAATCAACATCGTGATCAACTCTCAATTATTGACACTTAATCGGCAGTCAGTTGATAGTTGGCCACGTGTTGATCGACTCATATGTATCCATCACCACACAATGGTGTGTCTGCAAAAACAGTTGATTCTCGACTGAGATGTCAATCAAGTGTCGATCGAGTGTTAACCGAGGTGTCAATCGAGGCTCAATCGAGGGTCGATCAAGGGTATCGCTCGACACTCAACCGTTGATGCCTTTAGTACACATGATCAGGTATCATTAGGTATAAATATTGCATACATTGTATGGTTATCCTCATCAGACTGACTGTCAGTTTTTTCAGTGTCTTTGCGTTTTGACTGAAGTCCAAATCTTTTTGCTCTTCTAGCCTTTCTCTCCAGCGCTTCCTACAATTAGAGCATCACTGTTGAGTCAGCTCTCATAGAAATTAACCTCAACTCTCTGAATATAAGCTGTGAAGGTATATAAATATACACTTAGTAGTGCAATCAAAAGGTCGAATTCAAGTGTTCCAGTGACATTCTGATATGATTTGATGCTTATCTTTCAAACTCTGCTATTATCTGTACTTCCCAAAAAGAATTTAGCAAAAAAATTTAAAATAAATGCTGGGTATTTAAATGGACTATGTTGAGACATCTTTTTCGTGTAGTCTCATTTTAGATCCGTTAATTTGTTGCATTTTAGCTTAATAAAAGATAAGGAAAAGGAGGGAGAAGTAAAATTGAAATTAAGCTTAACGTTCACGTGCAAGATCAAAGGCATTGTTAATATTTCAAGCTAATCATGTTAGCTTATTTATGTTTATTACACTAACAATTTGTAGCAACTTTCGAGGATCTCTGAGAGTTTGCTCCACTGATTTCGAAATTTTCAACTTAATCACGAAATCAGATTGACTAGGAACTTGTATGTTACAAAAACGAAAAAATAAAGTTGATAGTATCGTTGGTACCTTGGAAGTTACGTCAAATCCTGTCACAAAACAACCTGACTTGTTTTCGTACCTCCTTTCCTGTGTAAACAAAATACGCAGAAAGAAATCTATAGATGTTTCCATAAATAGCGAATACGAAATTATCAACTAGATTTTATTTTTACTTACAAAATTGGAAGGTAGATCTTTCTCTTCTTTGTCGCTATCATCGGCAGGGATTTCAACTTTCAACTCCTCGAACTCCATCTTGGATTGAACTAGTGCCCAGACTCCCTTAGAAAGTCGAGAAATATAGGCCCGCTTTGCGTACATGACTTTTACGCGATGTTTCAAAACCGAAATAAGCGTTTTCACTCACGTGGCCAGCACACATGCAAATTTATTGAAACACGAGGAAGTGTTTACATAAAAAAAGAGTTTATCTCCCTCAGGATTGTTTTGGTACACCAACATGGCCACCGTTTCATTGTTTTTCAACACAAATATGGCTGCCATGCTGTGACGTCATGTCAAAACGCTCTATACACTTTTAAAAAATTTTAGTTTTTGTTTCATTATTAGTTTTGTATCATTTCCCTAACTCCTCTGCTGTCTGGCGGGATCAGTGTACATTTTCCATTAGTTACAGAAAATCGAGATTGTTCAGTCTCCCTTACGGGAAGAGTGAAGCCGGGATAGTTTAAACAAGAGCGGATTAGAGGTAAATACTTCACGAGCAGAGTCGCTTTCGATATTCATAGAAAACGTAACTCTGCTTGCAGGGTAGGAGAGACATCGCAAAAATAAAATTTAAAAGGAAAAACAATAATTTTTCGTAAATATCTTTCAGTCGCAAATAGTGAACATTGGTCTTTTATCATTTTCTGCTTTGCGATGAGAAAAAGACTCCACCATCGTGACAGCGCGTTGATCCTTTTTCATTCGGGGTGTATATGTTACGTTACATCGTCGACGGTTGGGTAGGATGTAAACAATATAATGGTACCGGGTGCTATGGACCTTTAAATTAGTTGGCCAATGCATGTTAAGTGGTTGGTCGCCTATTGGTTGGACTCTGAATCGAGAGGGGTGGGCTTCAAGTTTTGACTGTTGTCCTTGACTTGCTAACAAATCGACCTTAGCCGGAGCGTAACTGAATAGAGAGCGTGAAGCGCGAATATCATTTGGAGCGCGTGCGAGCGATAGCGGGCGAAAGCTATTCAACAATTCAAGAGCCGAGCGTCTTTTCACAAGTCTACTGTTGTTCGTATGTTATAAAATGGGACAAGATATAAGATATTGTAGCCACGAGAGTTAAATTTTTCCGTTTTTGGTCGCCTTTTCTTTTTTGTTTTGTCTTTGTTGTTAAAGGTTAATTTGTTGCGTACCCTTTTTGTGCAGTTTTAAATGTAAATTAGTTTTTTCACGTCGTGTTATGTAATCGTCTATTGTTTATCACGTAACCTCGTTAAGTTTATTCTTTTAGTTCAAAATTCCGTTTAAAAGCGTTGTAGTTTTTTAGTTGTATTCAGTCGTTGTCAGTTCCGGAGTGCCGTACAGACCTTGTAAGTAATCTCGTTTTTCCTCTCTATTTTTTGCTGTTCTTCGTATCGTTGTAGTTTCAGTTTATTTAAGTTTAAGTTCGTATTTATTAATTTCTGTATTGTTATTTTGGTTTTAAGTGAATCGTTAGAATTAAAGACGAATACGTACAGGAGTGTTATTTATAGATATGATATTTAATTCTCAGCGTACCACCTTCCTCCTAAGAGCATATCAATGAATAGGTCAGTAACGGCGAATTTTAGGGGAGATCTCACAAAAATGTTCTTTCAAACGTTTAGATATAGAGCACAATCCGATCTTTCTTAATGAGAGAATGTACGTACTAGAACCTACGCAATGTCATCAGAGAGACTAAAACAATTTGAAATAGAAGGCTATTACTATCAAAATGGAAGGATCTACTAAGCATCTTATCGTTTAGAGGAAAGCGTCTTCCAAGCGTTCAGCGAGGTGCGGCACAGCGCAAAAAATGGTGCACGAAAAAATACTGGAGAAGCGCTGCCCGGAAAGGTGTTCGCTCCCTCGCAACAAGCCTCTTTTTCCTTTTATTTATTTCGCTCCACCGTTTTTTCTGTTTTTTGTTTTTTGTTTTGTTTTTTTTATTGTTAATAATGTTGTTGTTTTTTTGGCGCTGCGCGCCAACTAAATGAATGCCTTAAAAAATTCGAAGCTATTGAGGGGATGGCTTGCTCTGTGCCACAAAAACGGGACACGGAGAGATTTTAACTTAACCCTATACTTTAATATAAATAGTTTGGTTATTTTGAATCACTAAAACTAATTAAATATTTTTTGAATGTTTGTATTGTAAAAAAGCTTGAGCTTTTGTTGTTAGCCTCGAGGCTGTTACACGCATCGCGCGTGTTTCCCGTGTTTCCTTCGTAACTTCTTTACGTCAGTATCGTCACGTGACTTTCACTCTCCGGCGCTGTGACAAACATTACCGTTGTAAGTCACTTCCACTTGCTTTCCGTATTCTTCGCGAATCACCAATTTCATTTTCACGTTGCATTCTGGACGCTTGCACTCAGCGCCTCCTCTGAAAAACACGGAAGAGTGGACCTTGCGCGAGTTTGCTGATCTCACGTGATTGTTCTTGAAGCGCACATTGCACCATGGGTTGCTTTCCTTTATCTTGTCAGCGAAAATGCGGTTCCAGTGCCCGCTCAATAAACGGCCGCCGCTTGGAAATGACTTGACCGGTATCCTCGCCCAGTCTTCTTTAGTCAGCTTAAATCTTGCCGTCGTGCTATCGATATCTACGCGAAAACATTTTTTCTGTTCTGCATCTTCATCGTCATTTTCTCCGGACAAATCGGAGTCCTCCTAGTCGAATAAAAAATGGCGCTCAGTCAGAAACTGTTCTTATCATTATTATGACTAAACAAGAAGAATCGCTTGCTTTAAAGGATTTTTCCCGGGGGAACTGCCATACAAAAAGGACCTGGTTTCTCTTCGAAAGTTTTGAAAAGAACCCCTGAGAGGTACCAAGATCCTGTTTTGTGGGCGTGGCTTAAAATGTTTGTCGCTCCTAAGAGGAACAGCATATCATCTCCTGTGATATGTTTTCGGCTCAATGCCCTGAAAGGTACCTTAAAAGCTCCCGCCGTGTCCCATTTGAGGCTGAACACCCTAAAAGTTACCAAAACCACTTTTTTAATCCCTTAAAGGTACGACGAGCACCCCCGTCTTTTTAACATGGGAGTACCCGCCCCCCGCGCCCCACAGGGGATTTGTCTCTCCTGAATTTCACACCTTAAGCGCATTGTAGACTCCTTTAAAGTCTTATTAACTCAACATTCTGCTAAAATAAATCTTATACAATAAATAGCACTCGAGCAAAATAAGGCACCAGAATAACACAATTTCCAGTTAAACCTTGCCAGTTGATTCTTATCAATTGATCAGGAGATAGCACGACAAAATTCGAAAGTTGACATTGTGAGCTTGTTGCCATCAAGTCTATTGTGTCCCCACTGTGAAAAAACGCGGGCTCAGTTAATATCTCAACCTCTTCCTCAGTTTTCTAATGAAGTTAAAAGCGCCTGTCAAGAGAATAAGTGATCATCGGTTCTCACGTCTTTTTTACCTGCGTTATCAGTAAGCAGTCTAATCGGACTCACTGTAATAACATACTAGTAGAAAAAAATTGGACCAAACTAACAGTGCACAACCCGGGGGAAGACACCCATATAAAAGGGACGGGGTTGCCCGTCGGAAATTTTGAGGATTCGCCACAATACCCCAAACCGTACCGCCAAAGCTGACGCTAAAAGGTACCAAAACCGCTTTCTAACCCCTAAAAGATACGAGAAGTATCCCCGTCCTTTTTATGAAGGAGTTCCCTCCCTCGGACAACAACTACACCCAACCAGCAGTGCGCTAATCCATGGGCCTAAAGTCCGAATGATATCTACTACTAGTAAAAGAATTGGTATTACGTTTTCCTGCGGCGAATCTCTCGTTGCTGCCCGTTCCTGACCTTGCGCTGTGGACGAAATTGTTTCTCGATCTTTGGTCTTCAGCTGGTGAGGAAAGAAAATTAATGATAATAAATGTCTGAAAAAATTGGTAAAAGGAAGTCTAGTTCCAAAGATGTAAGAAATGCGCAAATTCTAAGGACTAGTGTGGGTAAAAGCCATAAGGCAATACTTTAGGGTGGGAAAGTAATTCACTAGCTTGTACTATGATTATCAGTTGAGTAAGGCGCGACGGAGCTTTGGTGAAGTATTACGGTGTCGCTACAGGTAACTTTCCTCGTTTCAAATGGTAACACATGATATCTTCGCTTCCAATTTCGCGCGCTTTGTAGCCAATGACTGCAAATTTTGGAGGAACAGTTAGAAATATTATTGGATAATTAAATTCCTGAGAGGACTGAAAGAAGATTAAAAACCCGAAAAGTCCAATAAAAGCGCGCGTTCTGTGGAGATCGGACCCGGGTCAGTATCAGTCAATGAGAATCGGTCATTTTAAGACGAGAACTGCGGACTGCAGACCGAGAGTGAAACGCAGACTGCGGGTTAAATGCAGACCGTAGACTAGAGATAACATGCAGACTCTAGACTACAGTCTACAGTCTACAGTTTGCAGTCTGCAGTCTACAGTCTGCCGCCTGCCGTCTGCCGTCTACAGTCCTCGGCCTTCATTTTGCACTGACCATATTGAGAATTGGTATGTTGACTTTACCTTTCTTTTTAGTGGTACCATGATAACCGATGACCGAGCAGGGGCGTTTATTAAGTTCAAGGATGGTAGATACGACGGCTGTGGTTGGGTTGTCACAACACAGTGGCAGCGCGGACAAGTCTGAGCACCGCTCAAATTGTGACTTGTCTGTTTTGGAGCGACGGGTTGGTAGCGTGCTGTTGAAGTACTGCTGTTAGCGCTCGTCTTGGGGTTGGATGCCTTCACTCCTTCGTAAGTCCACGCATCATCTTGTTGAGTCGATACTCCTTCGTGGAAATCAGCTTCGCACAATGGAAGTCCTTTCTGTAAGCGACCAGTTTGATAAGACAACGTTTCGCTTTCGGCGGGGATTTGATGCATTTCCCTGGGATTATCCATACGGTAAGATGGAATTCTGTTGGTAGAACTTGCCTGTTGAAACTGAGGTGCGTTATCCGAATCTGACTGTACGCCTACCAAGTTTGGTGGCGTTCTCCCTTGAACTTTCCTCGGATCTAAAGGAGTTTCCCCGGAAATATTGCCAGGATACAATTCCCTGGGAATGTCCGTCTGGTAAAATGGAAATCCGTTGGCAGAACTTTCCTGGTAATGTTGATTGACCTTGTTTGAATCTGACCGTATGTCCACCCCACAAGGGGATATCCTCGAATGAGCTTCCCTCGGATCTATAGAAGTTACCCTGGGGATATTATCAGGACGCATTTCCCTGGTATTTCCTGTCTGGCAAGATGGAATTTCGTTGAGAGAACACTCCTGGTGAGATTGGTGTGTCTTATTTGAGCTTGAATGTATGTCTACCACGTTTGGTGGCATCCTCTTTTGGAGCTTTCTCGGGTTCAAAGACGTTACCCCAGGGAAATTATCAAGAAACAATTCCCTAGGATTGCCTATCTGGTGAAATGGAATTCCGTTGGTTGAACTTGCTTGGTAGGATTCACTGACCCTTTTAGAATCTAACTGTATGTTCACTCCATATGGGGACATCCTCGTTTGAACTTTCCTTGGACATAAAGTAGACGCCCCAGGGGTATTTCCGGCGCAAATTAAAGGTATCTCATCGTGGGTGGCTGAAACTCCCCGGTATGTCGCCGTGTCATGGAACTGAATACTACTTTTGCAACCAATAGGGTGCTGTAAGGCCTGTGATGGCATCCTATTTTGACAATCAAATTGGAATAATCGTGTTTCGTCGTGAATTTCCATCCGATACGAAGGTGACTCGTGGAGAGTATTCAAGGGATGACGTATTTCATTGGGGCCTAATTCCATCTTGCAGTGAGATGGTGTTTCATCGCCATATCTTCCATTGCTGTGGCTTAGTTGAGGTGTGACACCCATCTGGTTGGGAGATTGTGTTTCCCACGTGAAATCCATTTGCGGTGAAGTTGGTCAATTTAGGTTGCCTCACCTTTCACTTCCGCCACGTGTTATGTCAGTCACCAAATACATACAAGAAGAAGGCGACGCTTTTGCCTCTCTGCTCTGCACGTGGAAATTTAGTTTTTGGCCTTTTGACAAGACACTGGCCTAAAGACGTGAAAAAAAAAAGGGCAAAAGAAATGCGAATTTAAGGTTAAAATAATTTACCTTAGTTTGAGCACAACAAACTAGAACGTAAGTTCGAATTTTCTTTCTTTCCTAAGCTATATAGGTATGCGAGGCGCCAAATAGGGTATGGTTTAGGCACACTGGTCAGCAATTAGGTGTAATTCATCGAAGAAACTGCTTTTCAAGGGTTTCATTCCTGTCTCGCAATTGATTCACTGTTAATTAACATTAGGAACTTGAAGCCCTTGCTTCGAATGTTTACACAAACCGTAGCCAACCATGTGTAAAGTCTAGTGTAAAATAGCAGAGGATGTCAATTGTTCGGTCAGGTGTGGAATAGAGTTGGGAAAATCGCATATTTTGTTTGAAATAGGGCAGGGTTTTACTGAGAAACGTCCCTCACATGCTCGCACACCCCAATGATACAATTTTTTGGAATCGAAATATGAACTTTTTCGGAAACAAAGCTAAACATGAGGCCGGAAGGTTATCAGACTGGCTCTTGAGTACAAAGACAACTTAACACAAATTATAAACATTTCTAGCGCGCATCACAAGCACTCACTTGTATCAGACTGCGATACTAAACAGCACCAGCAGTTAGTGCGGAATATAACGTCAAATACTTATGAGAAAGAATGGGATGAAATCTTTTTCACTGCCAATCACATTCCATTAGAAACCTGGATCAGCAGATGTGGGTCATTAATAGACATTTTGAAATTTCTTTACACAGTAGAACTGCATGCTTTAGCGTCACAGTCTGTCAACCATGTATGCATGAATTCGAATTGTCTGAATATATATCTGCAGTTGCTACGATTCCTTTCTAGATTATTAATTAGGAACTGAATCGAGTTAACTACGGTGTTAATTAACAACTATTGACCATTTAGATTCCGTTTAATTCACATACGCGATTACAGACGTTGCAGCATGCTTTGTATATGCATGATGGAGAGCGGAGAGCATATTTCGTATTTTGTTCCTTCCGCCGGAAAAGGTAAACTTAAACGTGGAAACAGTTTTAGTTTGCCCGTTCCAAGTTTAGCTAAGTTTATGATCATCTGATTCTGAACGAATTTGAAACCTGTTACCTTCCCAATTAACTATCAAGAATGAAATTAAAACTATCAGGGTGAAATTTCTAGAACTTAGTTTAACGTCTGAACTCTTTGTCCTGGCTCTGAAAAGCATTACGTATAGTACTTGTCAGCGGGTGTCAGTTTCACGGGTTTATAGTAAAATCTGCTTTGAATCTTGCTATGAAAGTACTTACACTTTACTTACCAACTATTTGGCGACTTCTCAGTGACAATGAAGGAAAAATGAAAATTACAAACGAGGCAGCACGGATCATTAAATTAGTAATTGAAGCTCGATCTTCAACCCGAGGCTCAGTGTGTACCTCGTGTCATGTCTGAAACAGAAAATAATATGCATGTGATTGGGCTGCAGAGTCGCAGACAACTCAAGGGTTTTGTTTAGAACTTCTGCCTCGCGCGCACGGGTAAATCTCGTGCTATATAAATAGGTTTCCTTCGTGCGTAGGAGTATTGTCTCGTTTTATGGTTTATCGCATGAGGTCCGAAAAAAAAAATCAAAAGCTTATGAAAGTAGCGTTCGAATCCTTCAAAATTCACTAATGGTGTGTGTATCAGCCTATATGTAAATACAAAGCAGTGATTTTGTATTTGTTTTTAATGGATAAACACGCGTGTCGGTTTCACCAGGTTGACATGGACATGCCGTGGAACCCTCTGCCTGCTGCGCACTAGTGTCATGCTTTACAGACACTTCTGCTTTGTTTGCTAATTCATGCAAAATATGTGAGTTATTGACCAGAAGTCAGGTCAAGATAATTGTAGGTAGATGTTGGCAAAGTTTCTTTTTTTGAGTGGTAATGGATCGAGAAGACGCAGTAGAAGTCCATAATCGTGCAAAAAGAACGAGGCCAATGTTAAGCCTTCTTGAGCGAACAAGTAGTTAGTCAATACACCTTATTAAAATATGGCAGCCAGTTTATTATTCTTTTGTTTACATGGTAATTAGCCCTCTTTGCCTCGTCAACATGTACAAAATACAAAAGAATTTTGAAGTGAAAATGAGGCAAAGAGGGTAATTAACATGCAGACAAAAGAATTAATAAATTGGCCGCCATTTTGGAATAAGGTGTATAAAGGATTTATGACATTGGAACACTATTTTTCTCGTCTTGTCCAACCTCGTTCCCAGGGTTTCTCTCTCGCGCGCACGCGCTCCAGAGGGCGAGAAGAAGAGAGAGCCTGGGAACGAGGCTGCATTTCGTCCTCCCAGGTAGCCAATCATGGCGCAGGATTTGGTTAAAAAAAGTTTGAGTGTTAGCTATAAATGTATTGACCAGTGCTTTCGAATTGTATTAGTTTTTTCGCTGCACAAGTTGGTTCTAAAATTGGAAGACCACGGATGAAACCCTAGAGTATAACTTTTTAAATTAAAGCTAACTCAAGGTTCACAAGGTGCTTGTATCCCCCCCCGGGAGGGGTACTCCCAGAAAAATTTGGTGGGGGTGTGCGGCCTGCTTCCCAAAATCCTTACTCTATTTATGACAAAATCTGCGATTTTCCCTTCCCTATTTATGACCTGACCAAAAATTCGATATCCTGTTTATGACCCTATTTCAGACCTGCGTTATAATTAGTTCCCTAGTTCAGACCAATGTTAAATTGCCGTGAACAAAATTTGTGAAGGTCTTTTGTTGATGGTCTTATTGATAATGATGAAACTGAGCAGCTCCTTCTTAAAAACATACCTAATTCAAGACTAGAATACAAAACGCATACCCTATTTATGACCAAAACGGCTGAAAATCCATACCCTTTGGATTTGCATATACCTATATAGCCTGTATCAGGGAGTACCCCACCTCCACTCGAGAACCTGTACCTTTGAATTCTGTCTTAAGTCATGTAATACATCAAACAGGAAAGACTGTGTTTGACCACACTTCCAAACACCGGGGAGTTGCAAATACGACGCGCAGCGAAGTACTTTTGACGATCTTCGATGTGTTTGGAAATGTGGTCAAACACGGTCTGATATATCTTAGAAACTAGAACTAAGGAGAAAACGGAGAAATAGTCTTAAAAATCTGTGCTAATTAAGATCAGATATCCCAACACCGTCACGGTCATGATTTCCTTTCTTTAAACTTGATGAATTATTAATGAGTTTGAGAAGAAAGGCTTATGAGACAGCCCTACAATCGGGCATATTCAACATCAATTCGCTACGTTAGATAAGAGAAGAAAACCAAAGAAATGACACCAAAGAAAATCACCAAAGAATTCACCCGACCATTTGACGAAAAGCAATTTAAAGTGTTCAAAACACAAGCTTTGCATTGTGCACCGTGGACATTTTTGAACACAAGGGTTTTGCTGAAAATAGCCATCTTCCTCCTCCCCTCACAACAAAATCAATTCTATCTTTTAGGGGAGGGGGCAGATGTGCACAGGCTACGCCAGAAAATGACTGCGTAAAAAACGTTGTGGAGGATTATTACACTACTAAAGTACTACCGGATTACAGGCGTATTGGCTAATAAGGCCTTCTAGCTTAAAAATTATCTTTAAAATTTCACAGGCTGCATTAGCCCATAGAACAGCCTCCATTAATCCCTCCAAGAACCCCTAAGAGGTATAAAGATCCTGTTTTGTGGGCGTGGCTTGAAATTTTTTCACCCATAAGGGGTACCAATTCTAAAACAACACACTATCTGATGTCATATTTTTTTCGGCTCAATATCCTAAATGGGACCGCAAAAGCTCCCGCAGTGGACCTTTTGAGACTGAACACTCTAAGAGGTACCAAAACCACTTTTTACACCCCTAAATGTCCCCCACCCCTAAATGTCCCTCACCCCTAAATGTCCCCCACCCCTAAATGTCCCCCACCCCCTGGGCATTAGTACTTCATGGTTTAAATATGTTGCATCAAACTTCGATTATCCATATTGGTATGGAACTAAAAAAAAAAAAAACAGTCAAGACAATTTTTAATATGAAAATAAAACTCAGACAACTATAATAATGACAAAACTTTTCACAGCAATGCACTACATTTAATTGAAATATTTACAGCTGTTCAGAGTTTTGAAACTTGCAAAAATTGCTGAAGAAACTTATCTCAATCTTTCAGTCACGTTTCCTGAGTAATGAAATATTGACGAAAGAAACTATTTTTGGGAATTTCATTTTTTAACAGAAAATGGAAATGATCTAAAATAAATCATTACTTACTAACAACGCAAACATGTCAGGAAAACTAAACAGCCGGAATAAGCAAGGTTTGAATTTTTGTAGGAGCTTCAAAATTTACCAGCTAAAGGAACAAACATAACCCTGAGCTATTTATGAACCATTCAGAAAGTCTGTTTGCCCTTTTTATTATTTCAAATGCAAAGTTTAGTAGTGAGAAAGAAACGTGAAAGTAAAATGATCATGCAAAAAATCCTATTTTTACAACTGAACACTTTAAGATGATTTCCAGTCCGTACTGTGCAGTCTCAGCACCCTAATGTTTATAAACGTTATAAGTCGCACTCAGTGGAATGCAAATCGATGTTATTCGTTATGAACCACATACCTCATCTTTGAGGCCTTTCAAATTCTTTTTCCAACAGCTTCATTGATTTTACAACCATGAAGTTGTTTAATCAAGTGATATGAGAAAGAACGAAGCAGAAAGCTTTGCATAAATAATGGCGGTTGACATGAAGCTTCGAATTTACTTCATATAAGTAGTTGGAAAATGTTTACATTTTGTGATGTCTTGCATGAAACAAAATAAAAAAAACGTAAACAAACTCTTCGAGAGTGTGCAGTACAGACTGGAAATCATCTTTAACTTGAACAAAACAAGAAACAAAGAAAAATTCAACTTACCAGAGAAATGTTTGTTCTTGTTTTTATATTATTAGTCATGCAACACTTTTAAGTGGGATACACTTGAATATCCCATGAGTCACTTGAATGTTCTCAGTATACACAAGTCTTTATGCAAATCAGTA
>Ga0126338_10001310_pt1 | contig 15930 bp, 10 predicted proteins | sample OrbCmetagenome_2_FD_92529 | JGI IMG/M metagenome (GOLD analysis project Ga0126338, IMG submission 92529) | Coral microbial communities from Petempiche,Puerto Morelos, Mexico - Orbicella C C metagenome | ecosystem: Host-associated > Invertebrates > Cnidaria > Coral | place: Petempiche,Puerto...
AAGCTACCCAACTTTTTGCTCACCGACGTCATTTTGAATCATCCAACCAAACAACTTCTTATTTTATTTTATTTCATACTTTACTTTTTCTATTCTTTGGTTAATTTTTTTTTTTTTTTTTTTTTTTGCCTCGCTGGTCTTCACTTCACTGTGACAGTGCTATGATGGCGTGCACTTGGGAAGTATAAATAGATGCTTTGTTTGAAAGTGTACACACCAGAGAATTGCATTTACTGTTCACATGCTCTGGAGTTCTTGAATGGAAGCTGAGTTCTCATGCTAAAAGTCAAAACATTCCTACTGCAGCTCTTTACTTCATGAAAGACTCTGTTGGAAATGACTGCAAGACATTGTTTAAGGACTCTCTTCTATCGCTGAAGAATGATGCGCTATTGAACTTTTATTAAGAGAGCAATAGTCGTTCCATTTTTTTCAGCGTTTTTTTTTTTTCAGTTAGTTTTAAGTCTTCTTTGTCTTTTAACTGAAATGACTCGTTTCTGTTTCATCTCTTTTCATTTTACAGTCTTCCCATAGAAGGAGAAAAGAACATTCTGATCACCAGCGCCTTGCCCTATGTGAATAATGTGCCTCATTTGGGAAACATCATTGGCTGTGTCCTCAGTGCTGACGTATTTGCCAGGTACCTTACCCACTAAAAAGCACTTTATTTGATCGCATCCTGTCTCTAAAACGGATCAAACCTGCGACTAATGGTTGTTTACCATTTACCTGCATTTCGGAAATTTCGGTTAGACAATTTTCCCGCGCTTGGCGACAGTTATGCGAATTTTCTTCGAATTGGTCAATTGTGTTACCTGTCGCTTGCGTCTGTTGTGATTGACCAGTGTGATAGCTGAAAGAGCTCGACTAATTTTGTGCAATAGAATATACAAATCCACCCTTGAAGAAAAGAGCGGTTTTGTTGACAGTTTCTAGTTCAGTGCTTTTACCAGTTTTGGTTTTTATTGTTTAACAGGTTTTGCCGGCTTCGTCAGTATAACACGCTATACATTTGTGGGACAGATGAATACGGCACAGCTACTGAAACTAAGGTAAATGTTCAATACTTGTTAGTTCAAACTTAACTGATTTTTAATTCAAAGTAAGACCAAAATCGCGCATTTAGAATCCTTGAGACTCTATCCTGATTGCACAGAAAAACACAGCCATTGGAAGATCAGAGTGGATGTGGCTAAATTCATTAGAACAGGTTACAATAAATCAGCTGAATGAATATGTAACAACTGTAACTTACTCGTGTCTTTTGCAAATCATCAATACATCTACCAAACCTCATTTTGCGTTACATATATTGTTGTTGTTCTTTTTGTGTTTGTTGACATTGTATTCACTTCAAGTTTTGATTGGTTCACTGTACTGTCTGTGCCCTTTGTGATTGGCTAGAGTTATTACTTTGGTTTTGGTTTTACGACACTCAGTGAAATTCTGTTCTAATGATCTTGTTTAATTCTTTCTTTGGCTTTGTCGCTAGGCATTAGAAGAAGGCTTAACACCCCAGCAGATCTGTGACAAGTATTTTAAACTTCACAAGGAAGTTTACGAATGGTTTGAGATTAAGTTTGATTACTTTGGAAGGACGACCACTGAAGAACAAACCGAGTGAGTATTTGTGCGAAATTCGGCTCATTTTTTTTGTCTCTCTAAGCCCTCCCTGGTTTCGAGACTGTAAGCAAGACAACTCCTTTATTTATTTTGAAGTCATCTACGTGTCTTCCTCATTTCTATATTGAACGTTCAAGCTTGCATGGAGCGCAGCAGGCGCTTGTTTTGTAAAATCAAGTACGAAACGAAAAACGGAAAAAAACTGGGGACTAGTCAAAGCGGAAGAGAGTAGCCTCGCCCACAGTTTTCGCGCCGCCACTCTGCTACTGGCTTTCTTGAACTTCTTGCTGACGATCTGAGGGAAATTTTGAAATGTTCGTAGCTTCTTTCTATACCTCGTTGTTGTTGTTGTTGTTGTTTTTTTCGCTCACACCAACTTGACGTAGTTTAGAGTAGAGAGGAGACAACGAAAACCGTAGACTGCCTTAAATAGACACAGAATTATGGTAGGTGTGTAGCTAGGTGTCTAGTTTATATGCACTTCATCAAATGTCGGAACTTGCGTACTGTTTCCTTTGAGCTTGGAATTTAAACAAAACTCTGCGTGCTCTTTCTGACTATATTCAGCTGTTTTTACATTGAGTGGATATCTACCTTTGAGATGTAAAAAATAATGTGGGTAAAGATTGCTCAATAAGATGTTTAGGCTTTTTTCCAAGAATAACCTGACCGTGTTCTCTTGTTATTAGAATCGCTCAGGACATTTTCTGGCGTCTTCACAAGCGAGATCATTTGGTGGAGGATACTCTAGAGCAACTTCAATGCGTGGACTGTAAAAGGTACATTCAGTTCTCACTGTCTCAATACCGTAAAACTACAATAATAATACCTAATACATTAGATAGAAACGTATAGTTTGCAAGTATCAGCAGAGAGGCATGATGACGTTCTGACTCAAAGAATGTGGAATTTAAGAATCTAGAATAACTGAATGATTAGGGAATGACGGTATATTGTGCAAGTCGATAGTTAAAAAAATGGTAAGACGATGGAGCTGTATTATTCATCATAGTTATTTGTTCGATAAACTGTAACGCGATCATAAACGTTTGTGAGAGTCTTATTAAGGTGGCTCAAAACAGAAATATTTCCGTGAGTAGCCTGGGCTCTAGCGCGCACTTCAGCGCGTGGCGAGGGGTCGCGAGATAGTGCGCGAGATTTAAAGTTTGCAAAACTAACAACAAACATGGCGGCACGAGGCCTACTTCGTAAAATTTGTTTCCGCATAGTTTAGTGAGCTGTTTTGATATCGCTAATTTTCACCTTCGAAAACATCCATCCTTCAGGCAATTTCAAATGAAAAACATTCTTTTAAATCGCGGTGCTTGAACGTAAACGAAAATTGTGATGTTGATGTTGCGATCGATCGCGGAGGCTATCAGTCTAAAAAAAAGCAGGAAAAACTACTCTTCAAGTTTTCTTCATTCTTTTTACTAGGCCAGTCTCACTTTCGGATATTTATGGTACTCTTCTTCTACCGCTTATGCTGCTAACGACAACAGAAAAAAAAAAACACTATTCGCGGGTATTCACGTTTAGTCGCGTGGAATTGCGCACTCTACTGGGTAGCGGACCGCCTTCGCGCTTACGCAAAGTGCGATCTTACAAAGTCGAGATTTTAATTTCCTTATTCACGAAGCTAATGTCTCAAAAAATGATCCGGTGACCATACTTTTTTAATGCAAAAAATTATTCAACAGCAAAAGCGGAATACATGTGCGAAATTGTAAAAAAAAAAACTGTGGGGTGGAATTTTTTCAATCCTGAAATTTCCATTTTGCTTTTTTAATCTAAGCAAAATCCACTCCACAGAATTTTTTCTAATTTTGCAAGTTTCTTCTGTGAGTAATAGAAAGATTTTTATAAAAAAAGATATGAGGTCACCGACTTAGTTTTTAAGATAGATGCAATTGATGGTAAAAAGTGGATCAAGTTTGTTGCTATGCAATGGAACAGAGTAACCTCAATTTATGACTGAAACACAATGAATGGTACAGTGGAGAGTTACCTCAAAAAAATAGCACAACCATTAAAAACAGTACAGTTCCAAGCCTGAAAAATCACACCTAGTTCTAAAAGTCTAAAAAAAAAAGAAAACTGTTTTGAACCACTTTAAGATTCAATACAGACCCCTGGCAGACCCGTCCTCTTCATTTGTGACGTAGTTTTCGTGTTGACGTGTTGAACGTTCAAGAAGACTATTATAGACAGGTTTGATACTATGAACACCTTCTTACGAGTTACACAAACAGGTTTTGCCAGTAGTGAGTTAACAGAGTAGCTTGTTAGTTATTTGCTATCATAAACTATTGTACTAACATCTCAAAGAGTGAAACGTTGCCAGACTATAGCCTATGAAAACCCGTTCAAGGGTCAATGTAAAGATTTTCGGAAAGTGGTTGTTTAGAAATGTTTTAATGTGTTTTTCTGTTTAGCAATATTATCTTGCATTTCACGTCTCGTATTTCAGTTGATGTTTTTAATCCTTGACCATTTTTTTTTTCTTTTTTTATGTTGTTGCAGATTTCTCGCTGACCGTTTTGTGGAAGGCACTTGTCCTTTCTGCAACTTTGAGGTAAGATGTAACAGATTTTACTGAGAATCTCACTTAATGTTAGCTACGAAGACCACCTGACGGTTACTTTAGCACCAAGGTTTTGATAGCGTGCATTTTGTTGTTATCGCTTGATCTTCAAAACCATTTTGATGTAGTAAGTTAAGAAAATTGTACTTATTTCTTGCAGGATGCCAGAGGAGATCAGTGCGATGCGTGTGGAAAGCTTATAAACGCCATTGAACTGAAGGTAACGAGAACGTACTATCTTTGATGTGTTTGCTTCAGGGAGATGGCGGTAAAAAAAGGCAGTATATACAGGGAGTGGTTCCTCAAGAAGATTGCTAACAGCAAATTGATTATTTTGTATTACAGAAGCCTAGATGTAAAGTTTGCGGAGGAACACCAAAAGTTAGAAGTAGCAAGCACTTATTCTTGAATTTGACCAAGGTAGCCTTTTAATTTCGTAGTTTTAAAATCGTACACAAAAAACTGCCCAGTTTGTCATAATCAGAGGTTTCTAAGGTGGCCATATTACTATACCCCATAACAAAGAAAAATACAAATACCACAGCAAGATATGCTCTGTGCTCAGAGAATACATCAGATAAAACTCTCCAAAGAACAAAGAAGTTTGTAAGTGTTGTCACGTTACGCATCCCCCCACCAGTGGTCACGCAGTCTTAGCGCGATTTTTCAAAGTCACGCGTGACCTCACTGATAGCTACCAGGCGGAATTCTGAACACTGTTTGTAGTTGTTATTGTTGTTTTCTGTGATTTTTGTGTGGGTAACCCAAATGTCTAGCGTATGCAAGGAACATTAATTGTGTTATTTTCTAATTTCTTTAATTAAGTTTTAATCATGCTCTGTTTCCTTTTCTTTTAGCTTGAACCGTCTCTCCGACAGTGGGTTGAGAAGTCGTCTTCGGAAGGTAGGTTTAAGCGAAGTTTTGTGCTGGTATCTTTGTGTCATGACATTTTAAGTTACCTTTTGAGATGCAGAAATAATTAAATTCTTACCAAGGAAGAAAAACACCAAGGAGGCAATAGCAAACCGAATAACAAGGATGCTAAACGTGCTCAAAATATTGGCTTTTGCAGGTACGTGGACCTCAAACGCGCGCCATATTACCCGAGGATGGATCCAAGAGGGCCTCAGACCACGGTGTATCACACGTGACTTGAAATGGGGCACCCCGGTCCCTTTGGAGGGATACACGGACAAGGTCTTTTACGTGTGGTTTGACGCACCTATTGGGTAAGACAAGTTTAAGGCGTTATCCACAGTGTTAGTAAAGACTGCACAGGATGCGTTTTACAGGTGAAAATGGTCGCCCTTGGCTTTTACCAGTTTCCATTTTAAGGGCGCTGGGGAGAGATCGTTTAATTTATTGTGCCGTTACTTGATCTTTCTGGATGTTGTTGGTGTTGCAGGTACCTTTCTATCACTGCTAACTACACCAAAGAGTGGGAGAAATGGTGGAAAAACCCTCAACAAGTGAGTGATAACACCAAGCTATTTCTTTATACCGTACCTTTCTACCAATATCATTACCGTTTCTTATTGCTTTGCGAATCTTCACTCTCTCTAGTCAGCGTGCTTAACTAAAGAAATTTCTTTCATTAGTTTCCATTTATTACAGCGTTTGAGCCGTTAGTTTAGTTGTTTGGAACCATGAAAATGACGTATCGTGTAAATTTCGGGAACTGAGAAATTTGCGCGACTTTTCCAAAAACGGAAACCAACGAGTTTCCAAACGTAAATTGAGACATCTGACATCTTCCGACAAACTTGAGAACATTGAAAATGTGAATCCTTGTTAAATCTTTTCTTAGTGTAGTGTTTATTTTTTCTGTGCTACGTTTAAGCTAAGAGTAATTTAGCTTAAACAGTGAACTTTATGGTTTTGTATGTTCTAGGTCACTCTTTATCAGTTCATGGCAAAGGATAACGTTCCCTTCCACACTGTCGTGTTCCCTTGCACTCTTATTGGCGCCGATGACAATTACAGTCTTCTAAATTCCATCAGTGCCACAGGTAAGAAACCTGTAAAACTGGTTTCGGAATCCTGGACGCGTGGTTTCCAGGAGGAGCCAGGGTAGAAAGAAGGAAAGAAGCACTTTTTCTTCTTTCAGCTGCTATAACAAACGTTAATTTGTAGGGAGGGGCGATTTTTTGGGGCGCGATCCATTCAACCAAAATTGAATGGATCGGTTCGCTCCAATCGGAAAAGTTCGAAAAAAAAAAAAAACAAGGTCCACCTTTCGAGGTGGACTACTTTTCTCGGTTGGACCGGTCCGATCGAAAATTGAGCTTTCCATTTGACCATTTCGATCTATTCTCAATTCCAGTACCTCGCTGTTCGGTACTTTCCGTGTTCAACAGGGACGAAAACACTTATCATTGCAGCTTTTGCGGATTGCTAACAGCGGATTTATCGGTGTTACTCGTACATCCATGTGCGATTAGAACAGGTTCGCAGCTGCTTCGCAAGTTAAGTGTATCCTTTGGCTTTTTGAAAACAGTTTATTTTCCGAGAGAATTTCGAATGTTGTTTTCCTCATTCGAACGTGGTGTTTGAGCTCAACCGGCAAATAACTGGGAACGGTCTGCTCAAAATAACCTGTTATACGGGATAAATTTCTACGCATGAAACAGCTTGCACAATATGATTATTGATAAAGTCGAAATACGGTCATCTAACTCTGACACGAGCAACAGTGATCTAACATCCGCCATTTCAAATAAGGGCACGAAACTCTTTTTGCGAGTGGAATGGAGCGAGACTGTTCGTACGCGTCGCAATCCGGACGCCACCAAGAAATTTTCGAATCTCAGCCCGGAAATTTTGATTTAATGGATCGCGCCCTTGGAGAGCAATATTTTGTTTGTGTTTCTTAACTGGATTCGTTTTTATTCTCTGACAATATTTCGCCTAGAAATATAAGGAGTAACATAATTCGACGTTTCGATGTATTCTTGTATTCTTGATAGTGATGTTAGATACATCAAAACGTCGAATTACGTTACTCCTTATATTTCTTGTTAAATGCTTTAACAAGCAATATTTCACCTAACTTTAATTTAATTTTCTTTTATTAATGGTTTTGTTCAATCCTCAGAATACCTGAATTATGAAGACGACAAATTTTCTAAGAGTCGTGGGGTGGGGGTGTTTGGTAACGATGCTGCCAACACGGGTATTCCAGCAGACATCTGGAGATTCTACCTACTCTACGTTAGACCCGAGAACCAAGTAAGTTCTCCGTAAAGTATTTTTTGAGTGCTGTGATGATTCTGCAGATAGGAGTGCCCTGAAATATGTGAAGTTTTACAGCTGCCTCTTTTTTGAAAAGTTCATTTGCATTAGTTTTGGGGGTTGTATCATTTTTGGTTTCACCTTTATTCTGCTTTATATCTTAAAAGGACAGCGCATTTAGTTGGTCAGATTTCATTCAGAAGAACAACACTGAACTTCTCAACAACTTTGGCAATTTCATCAATCGGTAAGGCATGATCGTTATTTTCTATTTCAGTATTTTTTGTTCATTTTCCTTTCTAAACTTGTGGGCACTTGTGCAATGCATCTACCTTCTCACTTTCATCAAACATTTAAGTTTTCCTTAGATTATAAGTTATTTGTGCTCGGGTTTCGCTGCTCCATGTTCAGGGCATAAATTTGTCATTGTGTAGCCCCACCCCAAATCCTTGAATCGACTCTTTGACCCGCCAAAGCTCATTTCATTCCTCGGCGACTTGATTTTCTCCAGTCGCCTTTTACTCCGTTTAATGCGAGATTGTTGCATCTGTTGCCAAAACTTTTCATTTGAAAGTGGCAACGTCTCTGATCTGCATAAAAATGAGTACATGTGAATAACTCCTTTTGATTGGCTTACACCAGGGGTTACCGTCACACTGATACAAAAGACAACCCAAAATGCACTCATCTCCTCCGCAGAGGCTTCCTGCGAATTGAATCCGCTGACCGATATGACTGCGGATAATGCTTTGCGCCTGCATTCATTTCGCACGACGTTCTATATCGAACACCCGGACCAGAGAATATGCCTTGTTACGGAAGCTACGTCACGGTTTGCACATCTTGAAAAGTTTAGCCTAAATTTTTCAAGTTCATCGTTTGTAATCCGTGTTAATCTTCTCCATCCTTAACCATCCTAGTTCCTGTATGGTTTATCATTATCTCTTTGGTGTTTTTCTATCTTAGTAAACTATTATTTTCAGGTTTCCTTCAATTTTTGTACGTGGCCGAAATAACTCAAAATATCGTGACTGAGCTCCTTGTTAACGTTCGCTCATAAAGAAACGTTAGATCTCCAGGCAGAGTGCGTTGAATGTCTCTGCTTTCCTACCTTTTTGTGACTGTGAAATGAACTGTTCTTCAGAGCTTTGATGTTTGTGCACAACAACTTTGGCGGCGCAGTACCAGCCATGGATTTAACTGAGGAAGACAAGAATTTCATAGCGCTCATCAATAAGGAGCTAAAAACATACATTGACGATCTTGAGAAAATGAGGTAAGACAGCCATCTACATCCAATCCTGTCCATGTTTTATTTTCCTATGCTACTCTGTCGTTTTCTATATTTAGACATCTTTTAGGCGTTTTTTATCGTCTCGCTTACCACAAATGATTTTTTGTAGGCTCCGTGAAGGTTTAAAAGGCGTGCTAAACATGTCTAAATTTGGTAACCAGTACATTCAGTCCAACCAGCCCTGGGTTCTAGTCAAGGGAAGCGAATCAGACAGGTATGAAATGTGCAGTCCTAATTATGGGAGGTGCGGTGCCCTAATGGTCACGCCCAGGTTTTTCAAAGGGTGGACAACACTATTTACCAAATAAATAGCTATGCAGTGGTTAGCTTAGTTTGTTTTCTCAACCCTTATCCACTGCATAGCAATATAACCAGTCGATAGTGTTATCCACCCCTTGAACAACTGTGTTTAGAACGCTGAAACTTTATTCACCCTTTATTCCACGGTGACCGTACATCCAGCCCTAAGTGAACAGATAGTAAGATCAGATCTCAGGGGGGAGAGGGGGGGGGGTGGGGGAGCGGAGACAGATTGTTGCCTGTTCTCTCTTACGTTGGTTATGTTGGTGCGTTTCTATGGATTGGAGGAATTTATACTCAGCTCAACACATCCTTGTTATAATCGTTGTCACATACTTGTTTTTTTTGTTTTTGTTTTTGTTTTTCTAGATCACGCGCAGGCACAGTACTAGGTGTGGCGACGAACCTGTCCTGGTTACTTTCCGTTCTCATTCACCCTTACATGCCTGGCGTCAGTGAAGAAATTCAACGCCAGTTGCAGGTAGGTTCATTTGGCGTGCAGAGAGATTTTAGGATCTGGGTAAAGGTACTTGGGTAGATGTTTCTACCGTTTGTTTTTATGATGTGTAAAAAGATCACACATTGTTTACATCTTGTAGAGGAAAAAAGGGAGGCTACCTTAACGCGTCTATAAATGAACATTTAAGGCTTTAGTAATTTGGGGTCAAAAATGTTGCAGCTAGATAACACGTTCTCCGTTGTTAATTACAGGTTACGGACGAAGGAAATGTAGTCTTGGATAACTTCGTTCCTTATCTACAACCTGGTCACAAAATCGGAACGGTAAGAGTAAAAAACAAGAAAAACATTTAATTTTCTTTGTGATTATTGTTTCTCAGAAAACGCCCTACCTCTTCTCGTACAGGAAATATTTACGAAATAAAAAATTCGACCTTTCTTTGTCGCTGACTATTGACAAATCAGGGATGTCTTACTTTGGAAACCTCTTTTATATGGTGCGTGACACCTTCTTCAGCCACCAGGTTGTAATTGCTATTAAGTAAAGAATAATTCCAACGAAATGACGTGAAGTTTGTCTCTTAGCCTAGTCCGCTGTTCCAAAAGATCGATGCCTCCGTTGCGGATCAGTTGCGCGCAAAGTATGGCGGGAACAAACCGAAGCAACAACCTGAAGGCGACAAATCGACCAACGCTGTTACCGAAAATACCGCTGACACTGACGTGGTGGCTTTGCAAGCGGAGATTACTAAACAGGTAAGAAATAATTCTTTTGGGGGGGTGGAGGCATGGAGTAGAAGTGGGCCTCGAGCCTGTTGTCCAAATTAATTAAGGATTATTTAAGGATTATTTAATGCTAGTGGATTTCTAATTCTAGAATCGACCCAAGCAAGAGAGGATAATTGTAAGAGAGTTAATCCTCCACATAGGCCTTATTCCTAAGGTTATCCCTCTTAAGTTATTTTTAGACATGGTACCCAGTTCGTCCGCGAATACCGTTGCCACGCCCGTTGCATGGATGTTTTCGTGGAGGATGAAAACGCGTGTTAAGCCACGTAGGTTATCTACTTGAGCAAAATGCGCGTCACATGATTGGCTATTTCCAGATTCTCCTGGGATTTCCAAAACTGGGACTGATCTAAAAATAACTTGAGAGGGTTTTCCTTGGGAATACGGCCTATATGCGTATGGAGGATTAACTTTCTTAACTCTCAATGGCCCCCATTCTCTTTTAACGTAAGTTATTTTCCATACCTCAGCTGTAAGATGTTACCGTTTGATTTTCCCTGACCGTCTTCAAACACAATGCTATGCTAGTCGTGCTTGTCAGGGTCGAGAAGCAGTTCCCGTTAAGTCTCACATGAATGGCTTGATACCCTTTGAGAGGACAATAGCACAAACAACAGAAGCAATCGCCTGGCACCAAAACAATAACAGCTGCTAACAAGCAAAAGAATTACAAGCTCACAACACCTGCTACAATTCTGGTTTATCACTGACTTTACTCTGTAAATCTGTTAGTTGCGAGACGATATCCCCTAGTTGATGATTTTTGTTAATTCCTATTACCTGCCTATACTGCCATGCATTTTTATCGCATGGAGAAATTAGTTGTTCATCACTAGTGGGTATTAAGTTTCAACACCACTATGTTTCTAGGGTGACAAGGTTCGTCAGCTGAAAGCGGAAAAAGCTGAAAAGGAAAAAGTAGACACCGAGGTGGCCATTCTTCTGGCGCTGAAGAAAAAACTGGCTGTCGCTGAGGGAAAAGATCCAAACGAACAGGATGCCACTTCCAAGGGAAAGAAGAAAGGAAAAAAGAAGTAAACTACGCTCTACAACCGAAGAAATGACTTGCCTTTTCCTTGCACGCCTTTCAGCTTCTCAGGTTTTAAAGCAGATGATATGTTTCGTCCAACAACAGGGGGAATTTAACTGAACAATTTTTCGAGTACGCCATTTTGAATAAATTATCATGACGCAGTTTTGAGTTAGGAGTGTTCCGGAGATTTTCCGGATAAACAACGAACATTCCCGAACGGACGATTGTTCTCAGACCTTGCGATTGCTGGTATGGGCGGATTTTTCACGGTGGAAGGACGGGGGAAAATTTTCAGCTAAAACTTGATGTTGATGTTGTCCTATTCATATGTCTCAGAATTCCATCAATATTGACTGAATTAGCTATACCGAGAGCCAACGCTGATCATTAGATTGTTATCCAATTGAAAATTAATGAATTATACGTTCTCCATGCGTAACAGTGTCACCTGTTTTCTTGCTGTGCAATAAAACTGAGTAGTTGAAAGAGAGTTGAAACCAGGAGTATCAGTGGTTTGTTAAATTGATCTCCCTGATGAAAGTAAATAAATATTGAAATGTGCTTGTTAAACCAACATTTGTAGAAGTGAACATGTCTTTGTAGATGTCTTCTACTCAGACTGTCGAAACTTTAGTTAAGAATATATACCTCTTACTAACCGAGCTCGGGGGCCGTACAGTAAGTTACGGACCGAGTTTTTTCCCCATCGATTTATGGCCCAAGCGCGAAGCGCGCGGGCCATAAATCGAAGGGGAAAAAACGAGGATCCGTTACTCACAGAACGGACCGAGAAAACGAGGTTAGTAAGATATTTATTTTATCTCTACTGTGTGTCTGACGGGTTCGGAAACGATTTCTTTTCACCCGGAACGGCTTCAAATTTTTGATCCACCTCGAAAGCAAAACGAGTCAATTTGAAATCGTTGTTAAGTGACTCTTAAGTTGTTAGCAGGTTTTAATACACAATTTTAGAAGTAAAAGAAAGGTTTAAACTTTTACTTGCTAAAAAAGTTACAACACTTGGCGATAAATCACGAAACATTTTGGCAACAAAAACAGCTTTAAATTTTAGCGGGCCGTACAGTAGACTACGGACCGCTAAATTGACCAATCACAGCGCGCGTACTAACTGAGAGATACAATAATACGTGTTATGCCAATATCGGAAAAAATAGAGTTCTAAGCCGGTTATTCCCCGTATTTTAATGCTTGCGACCGAGGTTCGTAATACCTCGTACGTACAGTTAATGACAATTTCTCATTGAAAACAATAATAAAGCTGAGAGTTTTCGTGCAGATTATTAAACCTGAACTTTGGCTTGCAGTGTTTGAACAACGGTGAGACTGAAACCGAAACTGATTGAAGACGGTTCAACATCAGTTGACAATAACTTTGTGTTTGCATTTAACAGGTTATGGGTAATGCATATCTGAAGAATATGCCTCCAAGAACTCAAATGAACGTCAGAATTTCACTGGCTTGTAGTTCTAAGGATCCTCTTTGTGGCAAAAGAGTTTTTTTTTTTAACCTTGTGCTGTACTAAATGTCTCGCTAATCTGCCAAACTTCTCGTGTTTTCGTCAGCGCGAAATTCTTTGTGGCGCAAAGATCGGAGAAAGATCTGTAACTCTTTCCAACTCATCCTTGCTACAAGCCACAAGCCCGAAGTCTCCGTAGTTCGTGATCCTTCTTGATCTTATCTAATGTGAAACCAAGCTTGCTATTTCCTGGTTTATCATTTTCTTCCTTGGTAAAACGATAATATAAAGATATTCCTGTCTTCTCAAACAAATGATACTAAAAGAGTTCGCAAGTAAAAAATGATGAACCATGGCAACTTCCCCTCGCTTTTCGTTTACTGCGTGCATCGACATTGATCTTCATATAAGAGTGGTATTAGCGGGTTGTTTGTCCTCTGGTTTTGGCCTAGGGTTGGATTTTGGCTCACGAGTTTGTTCTGGTCGTAACTGTTCTCTGTCCTCGGTTCGTGTTTGTGGTGTTTGACTGTTCAAACCCGCTACAAAACGAGGTCTGCTTGTTCCAAGAGGATCTGCTCTGACGTTTGAGATCTGTCAAGGAAAGAACTTAAGCTGTAAATAAGAGTTATTGTAGGGAAGGCTTTTAAAGTTGGAGAGATGATCTATCAGCTCACTAATATGGAGACTAACAAGTCGCTTTGCGCCACGGAATCATGATCGTGCGGAAGGCAGAAGGAACGTTGTCCTGAAGAAACTTGAGGCCTGAACAATGAGTAATACTGTCAAATAAAGAGAGGAAGCCTCTCAGAACTTTGTGGATTTACAGCCCGACGCTTAAATCCGTCAACTGTGCGATAAATCAGCTAGAAATATTGGCAGCCCCGCAACTTTGTTTTGATCACCTAACAAAACGGTGTCGAAACAGGTTTCTACAGAGTGAAATACCCTGTTTCAGGACAAAAAACTACTACAACCCGGCCCTGCCCCCCCCCCCCTCCCCCCGTTCCCAATAAAGGGCTGGTTAGGAAACGATTTGTAAATACCTTTGGAAAAAAGACAAGACAAAGCGTGATAGTAGTACAGAACACCACCAGCACGGACAGAACAGCGAAGGTTACATCCGGGTGATAGTCAACCACGTTGACGACCGTCATCCCTAGCGCGCACGGAAACACCACGTTGTACACAGAGATACCAATATGGCGCGAATCATTTAACGCGGCAAATGTCACATTCCTCGTTTCCCAGGCCATAAAAGCACCAAATGCTAACATGAGACCTTTGTAGGCGTAGATAACGCTGAGCCACACACTGGGATGTGCAGACGTGCAGGCGATATAATAAGGCTTGTACTGTGTGTCTGTGGACGGACTGTATTCCTGAAAAGACAATTTAGGGAACACGCTAGTTTAGTTATTTCACCCGCATCAAATTTTTCTGGTCTTGAAAACTCCCTTTGGCGTGGTGAAGGGGTATATCAGACAGTGCTCTAGAGAAAGGCTACAAACGAGGTTTAGAAAATCTTCGGCAGTCCAGTTCTTCCGCGCGTAGCGTGGGTGTTTTTTGTGGAGAATGAAAAAGCTTGTTGAGCTGTTTACATTGGCTGTCAACGTGAGCAAAATCCGTGTCACTGGATTGGCTATTTCTAGACCCTCCTGGGATTTCCGAAACCACGAGTGCCCTAACAATAACTTGAGAGGGATTACCATGGAAATAAGACGTATATGGGAGTGAACCCTCTTACTCCTCATCGTTTGCTCTGAAGAGTCATTAATCTTTCCAAAATTGTTGCTTTTTATATGTGTAAGTTATAAAGTGTGCGAATAGGGGAGGAATTTGATAAAATAATTAATGAAAGCAATGTCCTATTCGTTTAGCCATAGTATTCGTCATGTGCCGTTGACAGCCTCTGCTTTGATAGTTACAGGATAGTTGTGAAATAGTCTACACTGCTATTGCCAGATCTCGACAGATGACAAATCGCGTTTAATGAAAGCAATGACCTATTCGTTTAGCCATAGTATTCGTCATGTGCCGTTAACAACCTCTGCTTTGATAGTTAAAGGATAGTTGTAAAATAGTCTATATTGCTATTGCCAGATCTCGACAGAAGAGAAATCGCGTTTAGCTCAATTCGCAATCCTCCGTAGGAAAACAAGATGGCGACTGGCACATTTACCCATAATTTGTAGCGCACGAAAACGTTAACAACGCTCAAAAAGCTGTACCGAAAAGTTTTAAAACCTTCAAACCTAGCATACACAGTATCTCAGCACAGCACAGCGACAAATATTGCAAAAAATATATGGCTTTCCTTGTTCTTTTCTGGACTGTTTTAGGTTCGCAAGGTATTGTGGTAAAATGTACAGCCGCCATCTTTTTTCCGACGGAAGATTCAGCGTTCAGTCTAAAGGTATTTCAAGATAAGCTACTGTTTGTTGCTGTCTTCAGTAGTGTCTGTTTGAGGTGAGCGTGAAAATCGATTCAAAGGCATCTCAGTTTTACAGACCTCTCGTTCAGAGTAGTGTTTGCTGGCATAGAGTGGATCGATAATCTCCCAGACCATTAGAATAAGAAGGTCGATAGATACGAATAATCCAAGCATGGCAAACAACTGATAGTCACTGATGACCTGCAGGGAACAAAATGACAACAAAATCAGCAATTATCAGTCATGAATTGCGTCCTGTGGTTTCCATACAGTGTAAAGGAGTTACATCACGGTTTTCGCATTTTGAAAAGTTTAGCCTAAATTTTTCAAGTTCGTTGTTTGCAATTCGTGTTAATCTTCTCCATCCTTAACTATCCTTGTTCCTTTATGGTTTATTATTATCTCTTTGGTGTTTTTCTATCTTAGTAAACTACTATTTTCAGGTTTCTTTTAATTTAAAGATATTTTGTACGTGGCCAAAATGACTTAAAATACCGTGGGTGCACAATACTTTAACCGTGGTTATACTATGAAAATTAACTAAGTTGCTAGAGAACTCACCTATATGCGTGAAATAGAATTAAGTTTTGCTGCAACCTCGTTAAGGCCCAGGGATTGGGAACGGGGTGCGAAGGGAGTTGGGGGGGGGGGGGGGGGGGCGGGGGTGTCTCTTCCAATTTTCAAAGCCCAAAACCCCGGGAAAGGGGG
>Ga0126338_10001311_pt1 | contig 15927 bp, 9 predicted proteins | sample OrbCmetagenome_2_FD_92529 | JGI IMG/M metagenome (GOLD analysis project Ga0126338, IMG submission 92529) | Coral microbial communities from Petempiche,Puerto Morelos, Mexico - Orbicella C C metagenome | ecosystem: Host-associated > Invertebrates > Cnidaria > Coral | place: Petempiche,Puerto...
ATTCCCCATTTTAAAGATTCCCGCTTTTAAAGATTCCCCATTTTAAAGATTCCCCGTTCCCCGTTCCCCGTTCCCCATTCCCCATTCCCATTCCCATTCCCATTCCCCGATTCCCCGTTCCCCGTTTTAAAGATAGCCATTAGAGCAGCACCATAATGATAATGTGACAAATATTTCATTGTTATATTGTAATGCTAGCTCTGTAGATTTTAGCATGTTTTGGGCAAATTGTCGGAAAGCAATCACACGTTTTATAAAATTTTGATATGCAGAAATGTGCAGTGGCATGGCGATTCGAGACAAACTAAATCAAATAGAAGACAAAAACCACAAAAGTGAAAATCAGCGCAACATTTTCCTGAGTTGAGGCTAAAAGCTAGCGGTCTTCAAATATTTCAATTTTGACTTTGTTTGTTTAGATTTTCATTGAGCATTTTTGACTTTCTATGCCTAAATTTTCATTATAATTAATTCGAAGAAGCGAATTTTTCATTGACAATTGTATAAACCAGGTTAAATTTATAAACCAGGTTAAGCGTTTTCGTTCAACCGTTGTTCGGCTGATTGTCGCGTGTTAGGATCCTAATAATCTTTGTTTTTCTTCACCGTGCATTGTGAGAACGTAGTCAGTCACAAAATAAAACATGTTATAGCGCCCAAGTTGTTGTCACCATGTGCGCCAAGAGCAACTCTAGCTTCTTGAGTGCTCTCCAAACTTCCCAAGTGCATCCATTACTCGATATACGCACAGCTAAAAGCATGAACCAATTCATTTATAACGAGTTCAGTTTGAGTTTCAACTTCCAATTTGGGCCGGTTTTCTGTTCCATGATTTCCTCCAGTTTACGTTGTACGTTCAGTGATGTTGGGCCTAAAACAAACTTTAACATGTGTTGATATATATTGTGTAGTATTTTGTGCCTTGTGACATTGAAAATTATGGGTCCAGGGGCCTGTTTCTCGAAAGCCCCGGCAACTTTTAGGCCATTTTTAAATAATTTGTATCTATAAACAGAGAGGTGTATACACCTGAAACGTCTTGTATGAAGGGAACCTGAGTTCACATTAAGAATATGTGAATAAAACAGTTCTGTAATCAGAAGGTTTGAAATTTTGCAATGGCTTTCCCGGTGCGAAAACTTTTCGGGACCTCCGAGAAACGGGCCCCAGGCACGAAGTACGTCTTGACTCGCGTGATATTTGTAGTTGATAAATGGCGACCGAATGACGAGGTCAAAGACGGTTTTTGTGGTCGCATTTTTTATGTAATTGTGTCGAAAAGTGAATCAAGGCAAAAGGAGGTCTGTCCTGATCGCGATGATGTTAACCAATAATTCCTTGGTCTCGACAAACATATCGAACAGAAAAGTGCTGAGTAACGTTTTTTCTTTAAGTCTTCACTGGCAAAACACATGACATGAATGGCTATGAATTCCTGGAGGGACTCCATTGTAAAACAGAGTGAATGCTTGTCGGGAAAAAAAACAAATGGAATCAAATGCCTGGAGGAGACAATCTGGATGTGACGCCAGCTTTATTTTGACCACTAAAAGTCACCATTCTAAAAGAGATAGGCAACTGAGAACTATACCGGCCTTACAAGCGATTGAGGTTATGTCATCAAATTCTTTCATTTCTGAAGAAACGGGAAACGGGAAACATCTCTAATATTTCTTGCCAGATCTAGCCAAACCATCAACATGGCACAACAGTATTTCTTCGATGAAATCATTAATTTAAGACTTTCTAGAGAAAACATTGGCGCTAAGCCCTGAACACAGACGTTAAGTGGGACCAAACTCAACAATTTACAAAGCAACACGGAAGAATTACTCATGTGAACTCGAATACACGTACAGGAACGAGAACTCACGAGAAAGAAACATCTTTGTTGTCACATGTTGAGGAAAACCAGGCTACAACGGTAGTCACGGTATTTTATTCCACGACTTTGCCACGCGCTCAGTGGTCACGGGAGACGTGTTCTACTAATCTCTTCAAAGTGCAGCAGATGTGAAACAGAATTATCGATAAGGTCGTACTTAATGACCACTTACATATTTCAGTAACTTGTTTGTTATGATACCACTTCGGTATGATGCGTAATTTCACGTTGCTTTTATATTTTGGTCAATTTATAACAATGTGACATTTGTTGATTTCCTCAAAAATTATTCGTGGTTACTAATCTTTTAAACAAAGCAAAACCGTATTTGGGGATTCTCTTTTTCTTCAGACATTTTGCCGTGTTTACGTGACTTGCAGACGACAGAGTACCGCATCCATCAACTCCGTAAAATATTCGCATTTCACTCATTCAAGAGCAAGTGTAAACGGCCAAAGTCTAGAAAGTTCATTCGGAATTATTGTATAGACACAATCCCTCACTTGGTAAGAAATAAATCTACATTGCGTCGGCGAGCATCTCTGTTGAAGCATGCGTTTCAGAACACAGTGATAATCATGAAAGGTCTTAAAATAGACTTGAAGTTCGACGGCGTTTTCATAGGGTTGTAGTTGAAAGTAAACAGAACACCTGTGCTTTTCCTGTCGAGTTACGCCTGGGCTGAACAACAATCTTCTGATCTGAAAGAGTTACGTTCTACTCAGGAAACTGGTTCTCATCATGTATACCCATATTTAATAGCAACCTGTATTAACCTCTATGATGTTTAGAGAGAAATATACCGACCAATAATGTTTAATTAACGAAATGTCGCACATTAAACAATTAAGACCACGTTCGAATGAACAAACATATTCGGTCCGCGCTGAAGTCTTTGCGGTCTAACTTAACTTCATTTATTCATTCCTTGATAATAGCATCATGAGGTCCCCGAAACGTCTAGACATTATATCGTTGGTTTTTACTTGCTTGTGTATTTCAAATGCATTATTAATAATAGATTAATTTATTCGAGCGTGTCAACATATGCATCATCATGCCAGCTATCTACGTTTAACATGTAATCGTTGAATATCACTTACTGTTGTTCAAGTGCCTCGTTATATTCTCATCACGGCAAGTCGTACCAGTCTTCAGTTTTGCTACGGAAACGTTTAGCTGCTGCTATTAGGTGTATTGCTATTCACTAATGACATCTCATTTTGTCCCTTCAGATTCGTAGGCAACCGGACGTAAATCGATGACATCAATGAGTAATCGATCGACGAGGAATGATTCATGGTTAAGTGATGACTAATAGCCACAGGTCATTGACTTATCCTTCAGCTTAGTAGATAATAAAAAAATGAAGAAAATTGGACTGTACACAGTTTGTTATGACGCGTGAGGAATCTTAAATTTGAACTTTCTCGATGAATCCCTGGAAGCTATTGAGTAGTTCTTTCATTTTATACCTTTACTTAGGGAAGATACGTTTTTTATTGGAGGGGGGGTGGGTGGGCCGGGCCTTCGGAGGGGAGGGTCATTAGTAAACTTTTTACAAATTGAGGAGGGTCAAACCTGTTTTATTCGCAACCGGGGGAGGGTCACAGTTTTTTTGGCAAGGAAAAAATTACTCCATGTCTCTTAGTTGACTCTTACTTGTTAACAAACACGCGAAGTGTATAGAAACCTAAAACTTGCACATACAAGCAAAGCTACCAGTCAAGATTAATCTAAATTATTTACCGGTGTTGAAATATGATATCCAAAAACTATCTTGTCCAAACTAACATAATTGTCTCCCTCGACCAGTGCCCGCTTTCGTCCATATTTAGACGGCGGTAATGTTTCCGCTCGGGGTTCTGGTATAAAATCAGTCTCCGGTGACGATTCGTTACTCAAGCTACTCGGGCTTGAACCGACAACTCGATCTACCACATCACTTTGCGAGTAAGTTTCAACCTCGGAAGGTGATGAGGTCACTTGTTGCTGCACATTTCTTAGCGGGCACTGCCGAGGTTGTTGACAATCCATTGAATCGTACAGCAAGCTGCTAATGTGCGCTTTGATCATTGCGACCTCTTCAGCTTTCTTCCCTTTGAGGGTGATCTTGTGATGGGAAAAGTACAAGGATAGGTCTTCCACCCTCAAGGACGACAGCTTATTGGAGTCGTACAGTCCAACCCAGTCAATGTCATTGTACTCCCGGTTTAGCCGTTCCATTTGCTCCCTTTCAGTCTCCTCTTTCTTCTTCTCCTTGTGCATTTTTATCTGGGCAAGGTGCTCAAAATACTCTGCCACAAGCTTTTCGGGTACAATGTATTTATCTGAAAACATTCTGATAGCCTCACTGTCCCCACTGACTAGTTCACTTTCCTCAAACAATCGCTTAATCTGAGCAAGTTGCTCCGTCTGACCTCATGAAATCCTCGCATTCACCACAAGCGCATTTCCCTCTTTCTATTCCTCGCACATCCTTACCCATTTTCAAGTTTTCACTGTGCAATCGCACGCCACACAATCTCGTTCCCAGAGCCCACGTATCTTTTGGTCAGCGCCAACCAAAAGACACGTGGGCTCTGGGAACGAGATTGCCATGTTTTAAACCAAGGCACGCATGCGCCGTGAAACCGGAACTCCTCAAATCTTGGAGTCTGGAAATTAATTATTCTAGAGCTCCGTGTCTTGGCGCTGACCAAAAGACACGTGGGCTCTGGGAACGAGATTGCACGCCACGCAATTAACTGCTTTGTGCGCAGACGCGGTTATGTGAGTAGCACTTCCGGTTAGTTATTTTCACTTCCGGTTATTTTTGTCTTGGAGGAGGTAGGGGGAGGGTCAGATGTTTTTGGGTAGGTATTTGTGAAGGGTCATGCATTAATCCATCCTGGGAGGGCAACGACTTTTTTCGCAAAAAATTTCTAAAATACCCCGACCCACCCCCGCCCAATAAAAAACGTACCTTCCCATACAAGGTAGCTCTAACAACTTTTAACTGAACGTCAAAAGATAAAGAATGAATTCCGCGACTTTTATCAGTACCGTAAATCCTCGAATTAGCGCCCCTCCTATCGGCCAAAATTTAAAATAAGCGCCCCCTACCCTCCCCCCATTTTGTGGACGAGTAATGAGACAACCAAGGATGTATAGTTTTCGTCGTGTAGTATTAGATTTGTACATTGTTCTAATTTGTGAACGCGTTGAGTGAAGACGTTGAACACGTTAAGTACTAACGGTGCCGCGATTTAAACTTAAGGATTATAAAGATCAGCTTTTTGTGCCGATAAACAGCTCACGTTGCTGTTTACGCGCAGATGATGTATTGCAAAAAATGATCATGTCAGGCCACCATTTGGAAAAATTAAATAAGCGCCCCGCCTCGATTAAGCGCCCCCTTCGAATAAGCGCTAATTCGAAGATTTACGGTAAGTCTGAACTTAGATAATGGGCTTCAGAAGATTTCGCTACCTTTTCTATTGATGGGTGCCGAGCCCCGGGTGCCGAGCTTGTTCAAAATACCAGTGCAAGTTTAAATAAAAATATTTCACAAAGTTCGTATGGAGAATCATCTCTCATTAGACTCATTAACTTGTCAAGTGCATATGTTTTAGCGCGTGCTAAAACCGTGTGTCTCTCTTCGATAGAATTACGGAACGAGCACGAGCTGTTGATGTAATGATGGTATGCAAAAGGAGAATTTACGTTTGGGTGATAGCAGTATACGAGTTATTTTTCTTTCTTTTCTCTCAGTGCTTCATTAAGAAATAGAAAAAAAAAATCCCGTGTTTCTATCGAGTTAAAGAAACATTCGTGAAAGTTTGAGAGAACGATGGAAGAAAAGGCGGAGTAACTGACTCGAATACTCACATGCGTATGGTGTTCCCAGTTTCTCGTTCTCCCAAACGTTCATTCTGTAACTCGATAGCAACACGGAAAATGTTGTCTGTTCCTTAACTGTCGTCTCATGGCGAACTGACCTCTAGTTAGTTCTCCCGATTTTCACGAATTGTTTACTTTCGTTTCTTAAGTTCTCACCAGTAACAAGCGGCCACAACCGTCGATTCTTTGCTGATTTAGGGAGAGATTGGCAGGTGCAGATTCCACGTCCTGTACTGTACATGCTTGTAAACATGTCTTGTGAATGTAATAAATTTTGCACGTCACATGCAAGCACACTAATCTTGTTAACCTATGCAGATTAATCCAGTCGGGTGCCAGTCATTCTTCACTACAAACTATTCATTTCCTCCGGGCTCGTATGGGTTTCATTTTCAACTCTCATGTCCTCTTCGTAGACTACACTCAATTCATGATATGTCAGCGGACTGAACATTATGTGACTGTCGATATGACGGGTATGTAAAGACGAAATTTTACGATAACTGCAGAAATTCTCGCGCGCTCATTGGCTAATTTTTATTGTCAATAAGCGGACAGACACACGAATTTATAATTTATGCGATGCGTCAAACGACCGAGAGCGGACAATTTGACAGTTTGTTGTCTGTTATCGGCTATCGCCTCGTGGATCCACAGCTACTTTGACATTATTATTAGGACGCAATTCATGATCAATAACAGGACAGACGCATGAAAAACTAACGTCAATTGACTCAGCCATTTCCGAGTTACCTTTTTGTTCTTCATGACTCTTCATGCGAAGTCATTCGTATCAACGTGTGTTTCACCTGCGCGTTGGTTTTATTGCAAATTGGACTCAGGCGATGTTTTAGTTTGGGCTTGGTGCCCAAGTACGATTCTCAAGAGGCATTAATGTGAACACATCTTTTTTCGAAGTATTCACGAAATGTTTTGTTTTTAACTGCGCTGATCAATCATGTCTTCAAAGATTTCATTATTTCTAGACGATCTTAGCTTGCAATTGTCAGCAATTATATAAAAGAAGCTACCTTAATATCAATGACACAATTCAGCGCAACTCAAAACAGTTTCCAGCACTTTCAAAGAATTCGAATTTGATCAGGGTCATTATAACCACTCTTCAGTCAGTTGGTGCTATGAACATGTTATCAAAAAACTGTCCAGTCATTGGTGAACACGCTGTTATCAAAGAGGTTACCATAGCAGCAGTATGACCTGCTAAAAAGCCCCTTAATTTAGCCTTAACTACATATATTTCAAAAACGGCTGGGTGAACCCATTTTTTATTATCAGGCAAGATACAACTCTTGGCAAAGTTTAAAACTAATCTGTACATGGGGTTCAGAACCACCTTAAATTTTCGAAACGTTAAGGTGGCTCTGAACCCCATGTACAGTTGAATCCCACTGTTTCGAACTCGCAGAGGAAACGAAAAATAGTTCGAAATATCGGGAGTTCGAAATAGTCGATAGGAAATGACATAAGGGCAATACCAAAGGAAATAGGTTTTAGCTCGAAATAATGAGGAATTCGAAATAACCGAGTTCGAATTAGCGGTGTCCAACTGTTGTTTCTAGTTTGGAAATGGCATTTTGACAGAATGACCAACAGACTTGGTTTTAGACAACGGAGTTTGACTTGTATTACAGGCTGGACATTCCTTTCAAGTTTAGATTATTGATTCTATCCAACATATCTTAAAGGAAAGTTTATTAATTACGTTACTGCGAATATTTCTGCATGTTATATTGAAATAAAAAGTGAAATGATGAGTGAAAGTTAAGGTTTATTAACACTGCTCACTCCAATGTTGGTATTCCTGACCAATGGGCTTGCAGGAGCTTGATTATTTTTTCGTTTATTTATTTAGTTGTTAAGTTTTTTTATATTCCACTCGACCGGACAGGAGGAGAAAAAGTAATTATGCACGTTTCGTCATTAATTGCTTGTTTTGTTTTTAGATACCTTGCTAAAAATGACACAAAAACGGCCTTGAGGACTATAGCTAAAAACACATCTCAGTTTTCCAAGCTATACATATACGTAAAATGCAAATTGTCATTCAGTAAAATAAATCCTCTTCTGAGCGTGACTGCACAGTGCGAATAATTCGCCAATAATATTTCAAAAAAATGCTTTCTGAATAACAAAGTCAACAAAAGCACTTCGAAAATGCACCGTGAGGATGCAGTGCGCGCCAAAACGTTGTGACGTACTTGTCCACGACTGGGTTCGATTTTTAATCCATGCCATATTCATCACAAAGCAGTACAGTTTGCTTCATTTCAAACAGCTCCCGGCCGTGTAAAGACGTGAACTGAGTTTCCGTTGACAGTCGTTGAGACGAGGGTCCGAAGAAACCGCAGACGTACGTATTTCATCAAACTTCATCAAATGTAAAGCAAAGCACTTAAAGTTAATCAACAGCAACTTCAGTTGCGATTTTGCTCTAGATTTAGTTTCTAAGCTAGAAGAAACGAGTTTTAAAGTGCCGTTACTGCTTCTACGTGGCTTCGGTGTTTCGCCTTGGGAGTTGACTTTGCTTTGCCCTGAAAAACAGAAAAAGAAAAAGAGAGTTAACTCCAAATGTGTATCTGTAGAAAAAGATTTGAATGTTGCACTGTACTGTTTTGGTTTCGTGAACACAATTCAAATTCTTACCAAAACATCCACACCTTGGGTTCAGTAGTCAATTTACTGAACATTATTTGGGGGTAGGACACTTTAGATTTGTAGAAATGAAAGAACCATGTTAAATGCTAAACAATAATTTTGAAAATAATTTCCTCTATCCCGCCGTTATCTACATCTCAAAGCTGTTTTCCCTTATAGAGAGACCGCAAGTCTGGAATGTTATATAATATAACTAAACCAAAATATTTATTTCCCTTTTCCCAAGTGCTATAGTGTGTACTGCATATCCCCTGTTTTCGTTCATTGTGAAATTTCTAAGCCCTGTAGCTAAATTCATGCTTTTCTGTTTAATTTACAGAGTTAAATTTCTCCAAGGAATAGACAAGACAGGTATCCACACCCGACATCAATGGATCATCAAGCACTGCAGGAGGGTGGTACGATAAGCCGACTGAGTGTATAATAAAAACGCTAAGGTCGCTAAGATATTCCGACAAAAACGGCGGTTAACATTAGCGCGCATGAAGCAGATAAACTAGCGACCAAAATTACCGGTTAACTGATTCGAGCGGTGGCATGCAATTTATCTTTGTCAAGAATTTAAACTTGCTGAATTACTCGAGCGAAGTTTAGGAACAGTCAAATTTTGTTTCAAATTTCGCGCGAGTCGCTGTAATTAATTAATTAAATTAGTTATTGAGAACAGAACAGTTGTTTATTTACGGGGTCTAGCAAAATTTACCTAAGAAACTACTTTTCTAACGAAAATATATACTCAATAAATTGTCTTGGAAGAGGCTAAGTTGGGTGATGCTGAATATTTAGTTTTTCGAAAATGGGGCCGGGATTAGATGAAGATACACGTTTACAGTTAACTTTGTAGTATTACCGATGTTTTGTAGAGTACACAAATAGCAAATTTCAGAAAACTATGTTTTGTCCTAGTGCTATTTTAAGTTTAGCATTCAAACGTTATGCCTGGTTCAATCGTTTTCGAGTTTGTGCGTCAAATTCTCGCTGCAATCAACATTTCGTTGTAAGCAAAGTCTGACAAAAAAATTAAACGGACTACACAAAATTTTCATTTTCGATATCAGAGTTTTCGATTAATCTTTAACTAGCCTGCAGGCAGGCTCAGGTTGGAGCGCAAGTGCGCGCAGCATAGCCGCGAGACGAGAAATTGAGCCTGCTCTGATCCCTGCAAATTTTCCATTTCCACCCCAGGAAATTTCCATTTCCATTTCCATTCCAAGTGATCTTGCTTTGGCAGTTTGGTCTTTGATGATGCTGGTAAACGGGCAAGTTACGCCTTCGCGTTGTTTCGTTGCCCGCTTGCAATTACATACGCTTGTATTATATTAGCGGTCCGGGTTCGAGCCGTGGCCGTGGAGATTGTGTTGTGTTCTTGGGCAAGACACTTTACTCTCACAGTGCCTCTCTCCACCCAGGTGTAAAAATGGGTACCAGCGAACTTAGTGCTGGGGGTAACCCTGCGGTGGATTAGCATATCCCATCCAGGGGGAAGTAGAAATATTCCTAGTCGCTTCATGCTACAGAAACCGGGATAAGCTCCGGCCTGGTGGGCCACCTGGCTCGTATGGAGACCTTACATTTTACTTTACTTATTATATTAAACTCTTCCCATATCAGCCATATGCAGTCAGCAACACGACAAGTACGTCTTGATTCATATACATATTCATATACACATACTTTCAACTGCTATTTCCCGTTTCCTCTTTAGTTTGAAATTTAACCAGAAATAGACTGGAACTTTTTTAAAACATTAATAATACGAGCACTCAACTCTCCCCCTGACTCCAAATGTGCATGTACACGACTTGTTTTTTTACTGTGTTAAGGTGGCCGAACACAGTTTTCAAGAGCCTTTGCCTAATTCACCATTACTTTTAAGCTATTTATGCTTTGGCGCCCGTTTTTTGCAAGAGTCAAGGTTAGCCACAGAAGGGCTTATTCTCGCATTTTGGCTAAGATGTGTGCTGTTGCCATGGCAACGGGGCTGGTTAAAACCAAGGCTTAAAAATGGTTTTTGTTTACTTAAAAAAAAAAGTCGTTAGATTTTTTTCATCATTTGCCCACTACGAATTGACATTAAAACCCTTCTGTCAACACTGTTGTAATAAAATTTTGACACAGGCGATTTTCGTAATTCGCCGTAAATCGTTTTCACTGCATGTTCTGTATTGTTAAAAATTCCCTATGTCAAAATTCAGATTTTTTGCAATAGATCATTCACGTGGTTTCTGAACTATTTTTCAGCCAAATTTCTTGAAATTCTAACGACTGGATCGTGAGAAATCGGCAAGTTTCTGCAAAAGCAATCGGTCTCAATTTTTCGAGCAACTGTGCATGCACTGCATTTAACTGGGTTCTTTCGGTAACAAAGAAAAAGTTGAGAATTGCTGGGTTCTTTGCGTCGTTACTTTTTCTAACATATCTTTGTAATAAAAGACTAAAGCCATCAATGCACTGCGTTCAATGATACATCAGCAAAAGCGCGCGCGAAAACTGTGTTGGGCCACCTTAAATTACCGACTCCATGGGGATCTAATCGCTCCTCATCAAATATAATAGATTGACAGTTTTCTCGTCTTTCCCGCTTTTCGACCATTGGTAGTTCACTTTGCTCAGTCGATCGAAGCAGAAATGGAAAAATTACAGAGATCAAGGCGGGCTCACTTTCTTGGCGCTCTTCACCAGACTCCTTCCCGCCGGATCGCTTGCTCATCCCCGCTCGCGCGCGTGACTCAAAGGTGAGCCTGCTCACACGCTAAATCTTTAACAAGAAGGCAGCGCACTATAAACAAAGCCGGCTATAAATCTGATTTGCAATTTATCAATTTTCGAAATTTGCGTTTTGTTTTCACAGATATATTAACGCAAATTAACGCAAACATTGACACAATTTGATTTACATTTTATTCATCCATCGCCTGCGTAGCAAGTGTTTCCTCACGAAGAGCTTTCCCGCATTCTTGCCGCGCGTAAATTGGAGCGAGAGTAAAACTATGCGTGGTCAGAATGCGGAAAAGCTCATTACACGAGAAGTCTTGCCGCGCAGGCTAATCCATGACGGATTTTTCAAAGGAGTCAACCATGCAGGCTAAGTCCGTGATGATTGTCAATCGAAACTCAATATTCTATTATTTGTAAATAAACCAAGAGGTTTTGTGAACTTGTCGAGGGATTCTCAGTCAAAGAAATAAAAAAATATATAGATAGGTTACAACAAGAGATTATCATATTCTCTTGGTTACAGCAATAATGATATTTCATTGCTCGAGTTTTACTCAAACGCAAATTGAAAATGACCGGTGATTGCTGCGTTTTCAGATTTCTCCGGCGTAGTGTGGACGGAAAACATTTAATACGTTTTCACAGTGAAAACTTCGTTTTCAAATTTCTCCGGCGTAGTGTGGACACGGTCCTGGGTGTACCCGGCCAAGTTTCTTTGACTTTGGCAAATGTGACTGTCACGCTATGGCACTAAATTCAACAGAATAGATGGAGCCTTTTCTTCATACATAGTGTCATTCGCTGATTGGTATTGCGCGTGCACTGCCTTGGAAGTATTATTTTCCACCATAACTTCAAGAAGAGGTCACGTAACATTACAAAACTATAATAATAGATATTAAATAAACGCTTTAAAACGAAATAAACGCTTTTAAACCAGAGAACCTATCACAGGCCTCATAACGAAAAACGCTGGCATAAACCAATGATCAGTACAGTCAGGACAAGATATAACAGATAAAAAATGAATTCGAATTAAATGTCAAAACTAGAGGGAAACTGTAATAATAAAAACTGTAACAAATTAAATCTATTGCATTGAGTAAATCAAGTCTAGTTGGATAGTAAGTTTGTTAAATCATCTTTTTTTAGGCTAAATATTAAGATGTTTTTCTTGTACGCTAGCCAGTTGTACAATTACGTCCGAAATATGAACAACATAGATATAAACTCGTCTTTTGTCATTTGAGATTTCAGTTGAAAAACACGATCCGTCGACTGATTGAATTCAGCCACTTGCGGCAAGCTTTGTGTAAAAGAACCGACAATAACAACAGCCCATGCATCCTTGAAACGTTTCACACGGAAAGCTCTCGTGTTTTAATATTGCGTGTTTCCATTTCTTTAGTTTTTGAACTTCGCCTCCGGCAGGAGTTTGAGACTAACAGACTGACTAGAAGGAGTTCCGCAGAGTTCATATCTGACGAAGCTCCGGTCGGACGATCTGGTCTTAGAGATAGCAGGCTGTTCCGTGTCTTCAGACTGTTGCAGGACGAGGGAAAATAAACGTTTATTCTTGAAATTAGAAAGATGCAATTTATTTTATTTTGCTATGTACGTGTGGAAAGCATCCTGCGTAAATAAAATACTGACTCCTAGAAGAAAAGCGATTAATTCCTTTGCTAAGGAAAAGAAAACAAACGGGTGTAATATATAATTAAAAAGGGATCGTGTAAATCTGAGAGATGACGGCGAGGGTCTGAAATTTTTTGTCACTTTTCAGTTAGATGAAAAACGGAGATCTTTTGTCATTAAACGTAAAACAAAAAACCAAAAAAAAAGGGGTTTCGGGATTGGCCCCTCTTCAGTGGTAGATGATAATAAAAAGCTAATGAGACAACTTGTCAGAACTAAAATTAAAAAAAAGGGAATGTTCGTGGACTAAAGGGCTAAGCACTAAACGTTTTTCTCGATACCTTTCAATGAATTTTTTGGCACCTTTCATATCTTTTTCATTTTACATATTTCTTCATCACTTCTGTGCATAATTTGTAACTTTTGCTCTTTTTATATCAATGCTTTATAATCAGACGTGCCTATCTGGAGCTGTGAGGCCGGCTCAGTGTGGGCGGTAGTTTTGCTTATTTCTAATGTCAACTAAGAATATTGAAGGGTATCGGTTCTATTTGTCCGCCAACGTAACGAACAATTTCCTCGTTTTCTGAGGGAAGTAACTTTTTAATCTTAAGCTGTTGTTGCTTCTGGATAATGCGTCATTGAATAAATAATGTGCGACGATCATAAAAGGTTCTTCAAGAAAATTCAAATTGCTAACGCAACTCTCTCTTCAGGTAGCTTGTCTAAGTCACCTTTCATAGAGTGTCAGATGCACCGTTCATGCATGAAAACTGCTTTTTCTTCGCTGACAAAAAAAAAGACGGGTATATTGAAGTACTTAATGGAATATAAAATTTCAGCTGTTGTATAGTTCTATACCGTATCTATTTTCTGTCAGATGACGTCAGTAGGTACCATTTAACCGTACTTGCAATTCAGTTTCTTAGGCACGTAGAACTAAAAATTGGAAATTGGTTTGCCAATGTCCGGCACTTTAACAAACAAATATTTGAAAAGAAACACGCCGACCTAGCCGTTAATACCAAACTTGTCAGTCTTCTACGATCAAAATTTCTGGAGAAGCGTATTTGCTACTGTAGATTTTTTTTTTGGCTGAGCTCTATGTTCGAGAGGGCGCCTGAAAAGACAGTTCGTTATTTGCTCAGGTTGTCAGAGCCTTGGAACAAAGTGGTAAAAGCTTTTGTCGGAAAGTTGTTGCATTATTAAACTAAAGTTTGCGACTCTCACTGATATTGCAGCTGACAAGAAAAAAAGGCGCCGAACGACAAAATCTGAAAACAAGCGGAGCAAACATAAATAATTAGATGTCAATTCTTTGAATGAACACTGTTAGTCCAAGGTGATAATCAAAAGCCTTTTCCATCGGCAGCGTGCATGACTCCATTTCCGTATAGCTAATTCCCAAGAATATTCTCCTTGACCGATTAAAACAATGAAAATGAAAAGTTTTCGGCGCGTTTGTGACTTATCGTCGATGAAAAATTTCCACGCCGGAGGTCGTGCCTGCTTCCAAACATAATTACTTCAAGAAATTAGAACTTGGGTTTATAGATAACTCCGTAATGAGGTCGATTAGTTATTCGAGATAGATCTAGATTTTGAATGTTTTTTATTGTTATACAAATAAACAAATCCAGTTAATCTGTTGTTTCAGCTCGTAGTTTTAAAGTCATTTGACTTTGGTGCAAAGACTAGTGAAAACTTTCGCTAAAAGCAATTTGTTTTGTTTTCTTTTCAGCACGTGGTAACCTTGGCGCGCGGTAAACCGTTGTTTGTAGTCAGATATTTGACTTCATAATATACGTCTTAGTCAAAACAAAAAGCACCGACAAGCAGGTGCCTATGTCCATTTATCAATTCTCATTGGTCGATACAATTCAATATTGACTGTCCCGGAAATATATGTTACTTTATGATAATACAATGTTGTCTGAAAAAAAGATATTCTTTTGGGTTTTCCCAATGTAAACGATGCTCGAAAAATTTTATCGCAAAATCGCGAGCAGGTATTATGTCTCTAATTAACTGGTCTCCATTACGAATGGTAAAAATGTAAAGTTAGAAAAATGAGATTGTTATTGACTAGGGTGCGAAGGATGTAATGTAAGATAAAAGTGCTCTGTTATCATCTGTGTCCAAAACAGTATGTTCTGATCCCACAACTAAGGCGCCTCGAGTCTATTTTAATTCAAATTTCAAACTGTTTAGTTATTTAAGTTTGACTTAACACAACAAATGAATGCATGTTATTTGTCGGTGATCAAAGGGGGTGATATGAGCCAATCGAAACAGCTTTGATGACCTGTCCAATTCTAAATCCATCCGTTTCCGTGGATTTCTCAATAACATTGGACTGTCAGGATATTAACCCGTCTTCAGAGCTACCCAACCAGGCAATAAGTACCAAGGACGTCTCATAGAAGGAAGATACGGTTAGGTGCCGACTTCTAGGAAAGATATTTTTCAGTGCAACTTGAAGCTGGGATCTAGGACTTAAGAACTGAATGTGACGTGCACTTAAATTACGGTCGCGTTTGATTTGAAAGCGCTGTTAGTTTCTTAAAATAAGCTAAGAGCCAGACAAGTTCCGGCAAGCACTTAATCCTTTGTGGGGATAAGCAGGCGGGAAAACGGATCCCTTCATAATCTGGATCATTCCGTTGACATTGCGTTTTACAGCACTTACGACGTGGTGGTCGAAATAAATCTCGCTAACGCACAGTCCCGGCAAAGTTCAACGAAGCAACTTACAGAAACGTGACGCTGTCATGCAAGTTGGCGTCGGGAATAACAACACCTCCTCGCTGCCTAACATTTTGCATCCAGGCAATCATTCTGGACTGAATAACACATCGCGACTGTCCTCCGCAGGTCCAAGTGATTTTGAAATCATTTCACAAGCCGTCATCTTGATCATTGTCCTCATCGTGTCAGTCGGTGGCAATGGCCTCGTTTGCTTCCTTGTATTTACGGTTAAACAGCTACAAATTCCAACGAACTATTTCATCCTGTCCCTGGCGCTGGCCGACTTCTTATTCGCTGTTATATGTCTGCCTTTCCGCATTGTCAATGTGCTGCAGTATTACCTGTGGACACTCGGCTTAGGTACCTGCAAATTCTGGGTCTGG
>Ga0126338_10001312_pt1 | contig 15926 bp, 10 predicted proteins | sample OrbCmetagenome_2_FD_92529 | JGI IMG/M metagenome (GOLD analysis project Ga0126338, IMG submission 92529) | Coral microbial communities from Petempiche,Puerto Morelos, Mexico - Orbicella C C metagenome | ecosystem: Host-associated > Invertebrates > Cnidaria > Coral | place: Petempiche,Puerto...
CGGCGATGCACGCATTCACCGATTCATTCATCGTCTAAAACTACATAGTCAGTGAACTTCACCACTATATTACGCATTCCGTCAAAAACACCCATTTGTTTACGGGAAAAGTGATTGTCACAGCCTCAAGAAGGTATTTTGATATCGTGGTGTCACAACTTGATGGGGGAGTTTTTCCGACTTTTGGGGCGAAACGTCAACGCATATAAAAAGGACAGAAAGTGCTTCAAAATAGTCCAAACCAACGGTCTTTTGGTGAAAGAAAATACTGATGCTTATTATGCTTCAGAATGCACTGCTCAGAATAACTCGATCTTCGCATTCGCTTTCGATGACATATCTTCGCTTTCTCCATTCTGGGGTTTATGGATGAACTTTTCAAGCCTTGTGAACTTCTAAAACTTCTTGCAGTTATCAGAAAGACGGCTACCGACAGAAACCGCCCGATTGTTTACATCTGATGATCCTGGAAGCTGATTTACTCTTGCTTGTGTTAAAGCGAGGGAATCTATTTGGTGAGAACTGTGACGGAGTGCAATATTTCGGTAATTGTTGTGACTAAGATGATAACTTATAAGTTTCTTCGTGGTGTTCTGCTCAGGATGCATGGCAGATCTGCCGATGGTGTTTTCCACTCCGCAATTTTAGCTTTACTTAAGACTCGTCAAACTTTGATGGTTTTTCACTAGTGCCCGCCAAGGTTACCGGCTGGTGGGTCAAAAACGACTTCTATATAAATTTTATTAAGGAAAAATCTCTAAACTGTTAGCTACTTGGAATTAAATTTACTTTCTCTTACTGTTTTTAATCGGCTTTCATCGTTTCAATGCGCTTGAATTTTCAGAGTCGTGCTCTTCCTAATTTGCATAATCCGTAATTGGCCCGTGGGCATTACGGCTGCATAATGACCGCTCGGATCTCGCTCTTAGCCAATCAGAACGCGTGTTATATCGGCCACAAGCCAAAGCCATATAATAAAAATCATTAAGGACTGATTTCTATTTATAAGATTAGGTAAGCCTGCAGGTCAACAACTTTTTCAACATGAAAGAACACACACAAAAACAAAGGTGCACAGGTTAATTAAGGCAGGCCAAGGGAGGGAAATTTTCTCACTACCTCTCCTCCTCCCACAATCCCTCCGATTCACTTGATCTCTTGCAGTTCTTTGCATCCCGTAACTATTTAAAACATCTATGAGCAGTTCATAAGCTCTATCAGAAAGTTATTGAGAAAACTGATACTGATCAAAACTACACTTGCTAGTCAGGGTCGGGTCGTACAAAGCCCAAGTGACCTAACCCAAGATAAGCGAGAGTTTTGTAACTTTTCTGTGAGGTTTTCCATTTATATTGTTTGTCTTTCAGTTATGAGCTTGAGTTATCTCAAATGACACAAACCAAAAGCACTAAAAAAAAAAAAAAACCAGCATGGACATGGACGTAACCTTTCTACTCCAAACATTAGCCAGGTAACATGCATGAAAATCTTGGCTCACACAAGCACCTTCAGTTATCATGATTGAAAAGTGATGAAATGTGCGAGATTTAACCATAAGGAAGGCTCTGTGCACTATCTCTTCTCTTTTGGAAGGAGTAAGTCCAGGAAAAAACATTAACTCTGCAACCTTACTGGGATAAAAACTTTTGGTCTCTTATCAAGAGAGTTAAATTACGACTGTACCTCGACTGTACACACTCCCCTCAAACACGCTGATGCACACACTCAGGCCTTTGCAACAGCCTCTTTGATGGCACTCATGATCTTATCCCACTTGGCTCTGCTGTCAACATATCCATCGCCATTCTGGAAAAAAATATAACTGCAGAATGAAAACCTGCAAATGAAAACCTGGGCTACTGTGGGAGTAAAAGGGCTGATTTGTGTGAAGATATTCTACACATGACACAATTTTGTAGACAAATTGTGAGTACCAAGTAAATGCACTCAAAAAAATCTGTTTACTAAATAAAATGAATTCAGTCTATTTTGGTTGGACCTTTACAGGGAGAATTACTTAACTTGCATTAAAACTAAAACTTATGACTTTTTGTAAAATCTCCTTTCAAGTAGCTGGTCAACATTCTCATTCCAGAAACTGAAAATCCTTTGGTCAGAACACAGGATCATCATAACCTCTGGCCAGTTTCAATAATTAGACTGTGCAAACAAAGAGTTATTTCTTAACAAAAACAAAAGTTTGACTACAACTCAAGAATGGGCACTCAGTACATGCCGCGAAAATTGCAACCAGCCAGAGATTGCCATGCCTAGTGCTAATCAAACTGATTGCAGGTTCTGGGGATGGAAATAATTTGCTGAACAATGGAAAAGGATTGAGTTGATTGCTTGATTTCTGCAAGTTGAAAAATGCAGCACAACTATATCAGAGGCAAGCAGAATATACTTCACAATTTAATAATACTGTATGTAGTACCTTTTTTGAATGCACAAGCTTTCCGCCCACTTCTACCTCCAAATAACCTGTGATAGTTGGTGTGCTTTCTCCTTTCTAAAGTACAAAGAACAATTTTATTTTACTAATAATTTTAAATTTTGCTGGCAAAACACTGAAAGCCACAAACATGTGGTTATATAGCCCATACACCACATTTTTATAATTCACAGGTATCCATGTGAAATAAAGTTTATGTATCTATTGTTAAGTGTTTTCAAAACAAAAAGAATTTTGACATCTTCATGACTTGAAGATAATTTCCTTCAATCTTATAAGAGGCAAAACTAGAAACAAATAATTAGCCAAGGTAAAAAAAGTTAAAGATAAATAGCTTTTGTAGCCAAAGATGAAACAAAAGTTTAGACTCCTCTACAGTTGTACTTCCAGTTGGAAGCTAAATCTGAAATTCTTAAACTTTTCAGTGACCTTAAGTCACATCTTTCAATTTCCCTGACCTCCCAACCATAAAAGTTGATAACTTTCACAACTCTGTGCACTATTCAAAGCGGCGATTCTAGTTATGAAAATTATTTCATCAAAACAAACAATAAGAGATTAATATAATGAATAAGTTACAAACCACATCCACATCATCATCATCAAATTCTCCCAGGATCTTTTTTTCAATTTCCCGGAACTGTAGACAATAATAACAGAAAGTAGGTAACAAAACTATTTCCTTGAGGTCTGTGCAAAATGTTATTTTTGTCAACTTAATATAAGGCATATGGCTTATTGATCAAGAGTGAGGTCAAGATGCTTAGATATTGGCCAAAATCCTTTTTGGCGAGTTAATGGACTGTGACATTGTCCAAGTCCACAAACACACAAAAGTAAAACACATGAGCACAGCTTTGAAAACCAGAAAAAATGTAATGATAAATAATTAAATTGACTGTCTTTAATATCTCCTATTTAGGTTAAAGTATGCTTTAGAGGTGTCTTGCATCGAAGTGATGTGGTGTGTCTGGTTTAAAAAAAGAGATTCCTACACCCCTATATCAAATTAAAGATTACAGAACTGGCTGTCAAACTATACCAAGAATTATTCAATTGTAGCAAAAAGTTACAGCACATTTTCCAAACAGGATTAAAAAATTGTGAGTGACCATACAAAAATTGCTCTGAAAGAAGAAATATTTCAGATTAAAAAAAATTGCAGACACATTTTTGAGGACAAACAGACAAATTCCCTTTGACTTGTACAAAATGGTGAATTGGAGGCTCATGTTTAGAGGTTGTTAGAATGCAGTACAGGTGCATTTGGGGCGGGCAAGTGCACATTTTTATATTTGCCAAGGGAGTAACAGTAGGTGCGAGAAAAAAAATGGGTGAGTGGGGAGGACAAGGAAAAATTTCAAATCCCCCCCTGCCCTCTGCACCAACCCTCTACCAATCAAGCATCCAATTACAATCTAAGATGGCAGCATCAACAGCCCAGTACTTCCAAAATAATGCCTGACTAACACTTTGTATGGGGTATAGTTGTCTACAGTTAAACCAGATATGCTACATTGCTTAGATGTGAGACACCTCTAAAGAACATGATGAAAACTGGTAATATTGCCAATTCTTGAGACCATTAATGTAGCAATGTGATATTTTACGACAGTCCAAGAGTTTCAAACATTAGGAAAGTATGTCAAACTTATCAAAAAAAAAGTTAAATGGCCACATAAAATATATGTCTTAAAATTTTCAAACCATCAGAAAACTTCACATTTAAATAATAATCTCACAAGTGGCAATGATTACTAATTTCGTCACGCTTTGTTCCATTCCTGGCATCCATTTTTCACACGATTAACAAGGTCACGTGACAGGGTGCAAGGTCCTGACTAAACCCATCGAGTTTAAAGACTCAATATTCCAGAAATAACTGCTGCTTGAATTATATCAATTGTGATAAGTAACCAAACATGACCGTATTTCATTCCACACCAAGTCCAAACACAAGCATTTCCGCAAGACAGAACAAGCAATTATTAAGCCCAGTAGAATTTCAAAGGGATTTTATCTTAATACGCTGTTCATACACACCTTGGGCCCGTACCCTCATCCACCACTGGAACAGAAAACAAACTTCGTTAGTGCTTACAAATTCACGACAAACTGTGTCTTGTTAAGTGTACAAAAGCTAAGCTAAATATCAGTGCGTCATCAGATTTCACAGAGTCAGCTGCGCGCGTCATGCAATGCAATGCAAAACATCAATAAAACAGCTTGAGTCCAACACCACGAAAGACTGGTTAAAAAATGCATACTTACCAATAGGTGACCTTAACGATTACCGGCATGCTGCTATCGAAAAGTCTAAACGGTTTTCAGAACCTTAAAATTTACTGACACCTTGCCAGAATCTTTCGCTATCTTTGCAAAAACGCCAACACCCGTCCCTGGGGAAAGTTACCCAACATCCTTTTCGCGCAATAACAAAATTGTGCCCCCTCCCCTCCCCTCCCAATTTACCATAAAAATCTTTTCTAAAATAAATATTCCCGTAAATTTTTTCTAGTACAGAATGACAATATTTCTGAATATTCCCGAATTATCGTTCGTTTTACTAAATATTTCACGTGTAAAGTATTAACATCAATAATATGCGCACTCAATGATTTTTTTTTAGAATTCATGTCGTCTACCTCTCCCAAGAAAATATTTTGTTATTATATCCCATAATGCATTGTCGACTGCGCCAAAAACAAGGGCGCGCTTTTTCAAGCAAGTTTATGAATTTCTTTGCAATAAGCTTGTATTCTTCGCTTTGACAATTTCATGATCTTTTGTCGTTTATTCGACATGAACACTCCGAGAGTAAAGGATCTTCCAGATGAAGACTCGCTTTCCCTCTATGCAGTGCTGAATGTCTGGGAACCACCAAGACGTTTGCTAAGCCGCTCCACCAAGTAAGGACAGTTTACGTTAAAATGCGCGCGTTTTCTGTGACTTTGTAAACTTAAGAAGGTTTATTTAAGACCAGATTATTCCAGGTCATAAATATAAGGCTATAATGACTTTCAAACCTGCAAGAATGGCAATGTGTTAATTTGTTAGTGTGTATGCATGGGACATGCACTGTGTGTATTTTAAGCTTAGGCTTGTTTGTTTGTTTTTGTTCAAATGACACATGCCCTTCACTGCTGATTCGAACATTCAACCCGTACATATCCCCATGCATCTGATCCGATCATTCTTAAGCCAGAATGGTAGAGCCTACTATTGTTGTTTACCTTGGACCCCCCTCCCATAAACGAGACAATTCAAACTTTCCCACTTGAAGAAAAACGTTCAGTGTACTGCACCCCCCCCCCTCCAAAGATCTTTGCTTCTTAAGAAAAAACAATTTTTTTCCACACATCAAACAATGCCTATGGGACAGCCCCCTCAGAAGTAACTTTCATCCCCTCCTCCCAGAAAATCTTTTCAATGGAGATATTGTGTAAATAATATGGAGTGGCCTGTTGTCATTGGGTTTCAGTTCATTTCTAGATCCATAGTAGGGGTGGCGGGCGGGAGGTGTTGAGTTGAAATATTTTTCAGTCAACTGAATCGGGTGCTCCCTCAGTCCGAGCACCAACCTCCCTCCATCACTTTTTACCTCCCAGTGGATCTGTGCCTGATAATAGCTTGTGAAGTAGATTTGAGATGCAGCAATGCAGAAAAATTTGAGGGCATAAATGGGTAGTGCATATAAAGCCAGCAAGAGTTTAGTCCCCATCACTCGTAGTCTCCCACCCTAAGAGCATCTGCAAAGAAGACTACATCACTTGTTCCTCAAGTAATCGACTAAAAGACTGTCTTGGTTTATGAGCAAATTCTTAGAACTGACATTCCAAGAAATCTGTTGCAAGTGCAGAGAAGTGAAATTTTGAGGAGCTTGGACTCATGCTAAGATTTTAAATAGAGCCTGATTTACCTGAACTGTAATTCTTCAGTATTAATGAGTATTTATTTAACTGTTTTCCTTTGCAGTGGTAAAGAAAAAGGACAGTGTAAGAAACGTTTCCACTGCCATTTCCAATTACCCCTGCCAGAACAAATCATAATTTTTAGTCGTGGAAAGTGGGAACCAGACTTCAAAGGACAAGAAATTATTGCAGAGGTTTCTATTGATGCAGAGATTCCACCCCAGAAGATAGGAAGTCTAACAAGCAGAAACAAAGTGTTCTGTTGGGATGAAGGCTGGACAACCAAGTTTTTAAAAAGAAGTGAACAACTTTGTGAAGAGGTATATTATCATTAGTCTGTCCACACACCCTCTATCTTGTCTTGAGTTCACGAGATTGCAAGCTTAGTGAAATATTAAGCCCGCACGTGGGATATACGTACTAAAACTCAAAGGGGTGGGGCTAGGGAAATATCATTTTTGAAGATGCTTGTAGAAAAATAACTCACAACAAAAAATAATCGTCTATGGATAGACAATATTATCACTGATTAGTCTTAATACAGTCACTTTAATGCAAACTATAAAAGTATATAACTGCACATGTCCAAGTTTTAAAGGAAGGCTTTGATTCATGCTGCTAAATCATTAGTATTACTTTAACATTTGTCATTACATTGAACTTTATTAATTATCATTTGGTGTATTTGTGGCACACTTCAGTTATTATTCTTTTTTATAAAGTTCCCTTCTGGCAAAAATGTTCTAACTTACAGAGTTAGTGTACGTACAAGCTTAATGTGTGCTTTTTTTTTATCATATGCATGACCAAAAGTAAGTTATAGCTAGATTCAAAGCCAATCACCACCTCACATTATTTAACATAGAGTGGTTTTCATATTGAGTGTCGTAAAACCAAAACCAAAGTAATCGCTCAGCCAGACATCACAAAGGACGCTGACAATACAGGGAACCAGTCAAAACTCGAAGTGAGGTTTTACTTTTGATTGGATGAAAAAGTGGCATGATCGAGTAGCACAGTGACACAAAACCAATTTATTAGTTTTTACACTCAGTTGAAAACCACTCTATGAGACCATCGCTGACTGTGACCCCATCCTGACTCCCTTTGGCCTTTGACTTCAAAAAGTAATCAGCGATTGTGATTGTTCTGTGCACTATGAGCAGAACATTTTTCACTTTTTTCACTTCAAGTAAAAAGCCAGTGTTTGAAAATCCACTTCATACAAATTGTACATTACCCCACCTAACAATCATGTCTTGAGACTAGCTCAATATTATGGCTGAAAGACTTACCGGCACTCAATTTTTCAAATATGTTGCATACTTTTCCGCTATGGTAGATTCAAGAGACCCAGATTGAAAAAATGCATAGTGTACAAAATGTTCCTCCCTTTTTTTTCCAGAAACAGGGAATCTCCTTCCCCTCTGATGACCTGCTAATCAATTCCCTTAGATCTGCAACTGAGTGACACTGGTCATGAGATTTTTTTCCCTCATTAGGGTCGAATGGCTAAGCTGACGTTAAGAGCTGTAAAGGAGAAAGCTTGTGGTGACAAGGAAAATAAGAAGGATAAAGAAGGAACTGCATTGTCACCGACACAGAAACTTCCAAATGATATTTTAAAGAGCCCTGTTACTCCAGGAAATTTCAAGAACCTGAAGCAGCAAAAGCTTAGTTTTACTGAATATGAGAGAACAGAGGTTTGCCATGAAAATGGAACAGATAAAATTACACCACCATCAAAGAAAAGAAAACAAAGCACTGCAGAAACGTGAGTCCAGCCCCCAGCTAGTCGCATTGATTGTTTAAAAACATAATATTGCTAGTACAAAGTGTCAACTGATACTAGTACAGTACTGATAATGTGGTTGAAAGGATCAGTATAGCAGGGCAGGGAAAAAAAAAATTAAAATCCACTTGCCCAGTGGGCCAGTAGATTTCAGCTTTCACTTGCCACCAACTTATATATAATTACCCAACATGCCAAGTCAACTTCAGAATACGGCGGCAAATATGTTGATCAGAGGATGAACACGAACAAAGTATGCATGGATTTTAAATCAATCCATGCTTTCTAACTGAAATTTTTCACTCATCTTGAAGGTTTAGGTTTTGAAATTATCATTTTTCAAGCTGACATCTTCACTCAGACTCACAAGACTACTGAAGCTAATTTCACATGCCCACCAGGTCACTGAACTTCTACATGTATTTTCACTTGCCCAAGGGCAAAATTTACTTGCTTCAGGCATTAGGACCTGGGTTTTTTCTTGCTATGAGTATAATGAATACAATACAATTATAGTAAGTCCGCTGATATTGCTTTTCTGTTGGCTAACAACAGTGATGATTATATTGGTGTTCAGTCAATCAAAATTATACTACGTTATTTTTTATAGTTAAAGCAAATATTTTTTGTACAAATTTTATAGTACAGTGTGAAAGTCACCCATTTCCAAATTGATTTGTTCCTATAGCAATTCCAGGATTTCATGGCCAATATACTTGGTCTGTTATACTCTCCATTTTGAGTGAGATGACTGCAGGTGCAAGGGACAAGATGGGTAAATAGGAGAACCTGTTCGACATTTTTTTTTCTCCTAAGTGCTTGCACCTGTGCTTTGTTTCCTTGCAGGAGTACTCCCTGTGTGTGTCAGTGTCTGGCTAAGTCTCAAGAGAAAGCAATCAGCTTTCTGAGTCAAGAGCTAGTTGATGATCATGTGCTAGTGATGAACCAGCAGAAAAAAAAAAATGCAGTACTGTCACCGGAATTAAGTGCACTAGACAAAAAATTAATGAAGTCAGATTACCAGTTAACATGTGAAGAGTCCAGTTAAAATAATTCCAGCTGACAGTATGTTTTGCTTAAGTCCTATTCAAGGTCAAAAGCAGAATTCTCAACAAGTTTCAAGTTATGTCAGAAGGAATCCCAGGAAAACTCCAGCAAAAAGTCCTGAACTACTGACACCTCCTGACACTCCATCAGCCGTCAACTTGGATGAGAGTAGGTTGAAAAATAGTGAATAAACATATTTTTGTTATTTGGCATACACTTCTTAAATTTTCATGATCTAGCTAAGACTGTCAATTGGAAGACTCATTTTGATATCTCCAGCTACAGTGTAATAGCTAAGACTCAATTGTAGTCACTAAACATAGGATGGGCGCACAATACACACAGAGAACTAAAAAAGCTACACATGAGAGTATGGCATCTTCCATATTATTTGTGTGTTGTAAGTAGTCTAGTAATGGCAGTCTAGTTTTCACTGTTAGTGTTATTGTAAATGTAGTTTAATAATGAAAAATTTTGCACTGCAATAAGAACATAACATGAAAACACTAACTTCAGGGTGCTAGCGGTAACCTCTAGACTACCACACTCACTGGAGTCCAAATAAGTACAAACATTTACCATTGATACAGGCTACAAAACACCAGACTTTCCCTATCAGGCTAGGCAATACAAGAAAATGTCAACTGGGCAGAGACCTCTGAGAAAGTTTTCTTTTTTAAGGGAAAAATGCAAACATAAGCTTTTTTCGTATTTATCAGTACCATCGGGCAGATGGGGACATGACATGTGTTTGATTGACAAGAGGAAAGCAGTTCTGATTGGAGGCCAGGGAAGCAAACTACAGATGGCTAAAGATTCAGTTTGGACATTGAATATGTCACAAGGTTAGTACATTGAATATGACCCAAAGATCTTCACAAAGATCTCCAAGGATATCCTATTGACAGAGATTATTGAAGACCATTACTAAAACAGGGAATGCTTAATGAATTCTTGCCAAAGATCTTCAATTTGTATCGTATTTCTCTCCATCGAGCCAACACTGAAAGTTAAAAAAAAAACATTCAGAACATAAACTTATCTTCCTACTGAGTACGTTGACTCCTCATTCATGTGTCTTAAGTTACCATGCTTCGTCAATACCCTAACTCTCTACCATACGATGTAAACACACATACAGTAGCCCTACAAACCCCCACTTTGCTCTGATGAAGGCTCATGTGCAAAACATTAGCTGCACAAACTTGCTGTGGTGCTTTATTATTTTATAACATTTATCAACTTCAAGTTCATAAATAGCTAACACAAGTCTTTCACTTGTCCACAGAAGCAGTCCAACCGTTTCCTTAGAAACTATAACTGGTCAAATACACGTAACTTTGTCCTCATGGTCCTCACCATCTAAATTAAGGGAAGCCCTTTGGGGATCTTTGAAGATCCTTAAAGATTTTGTAAGGTTTTCAACAAGGATTTAGTGGTGACCCAATTAAATGCCCCTCTTTAATTGGCATTTAATAAATAAACTCTCAACTTTTTGATGTACTTAATTTTGTGCTTTTTGTATTACCTTTATCCAAGAATGCATCTCATGGAAACAAGAGAGTTGTGAAGGAGGTGGAGCTGATAGACGGATAGGACACACAATCACCTATGACACAGAAAAGAAAGTTTTGTATGTCTATGGAGGATCAAAGACAAAAAGATGGTTCAGTGATGTCAACATTCTAGACCTTCAAACAAATACCTGGTCAGCTGTCAAGGTTTGTTAATTTAATAATATATAGATTTAGCTGAGCCTAAAACTGGAGCTCCTGATTACAATAAATTAACATGGCTTGAGCCTGCAATTCAATTACAGGGCTCAACACTAACTTTTCAACTTACTAGCCTAGTGGCTAGTGATAACTTAGATGTTACTAGCCAAAAAAAAATGTTTTTACTAGCCAAGCGTTGAGGTTGGCTACCTTACTACACGAAATTTTCGCGACATGTTTATTTCATGGTTTGGGGGTGTGTATATTTTGTGACACTTAAATTCCACAATTTTGCAAAATTTTGTGTATTTTGAATCACTGTAACTTCTCCTTTGTGCGTAACACACAATTTATTTGCTTGGCAATGTTACTTGAACATGTCCTTGAATTTAGTAAACCGACTTTATCAAAGTACAATAACGTCAAAAGTAACAAAAACGCAATGGCGGGACTATATGTCAACAGTAACATGATGTGTTATGTTCCCAACACTAACTCTTCGCGTCACTTTAAATTTGCAATTTTTTTAAGACGTGAAATTCGCGAAATTAACTGGTCGCGAAAATTTTATGTAACAAGGTAAGTCCAACAAAGAGCAGAATTACTAGCAAGACTTGAAAGCAAAATGCAAGCATTTCTCTTTAATACACAATGTTGGTAACTACATTGAACTTAAACTAGTTCCAATAAAGTTAATTCCAGTTCCTGAAAAGACTTTCAAGACTCTGTTTTTCTTTGAGACTTCCTTGGAAGAATATAGAGACCCTGAGACGTCATTGTAAAAACTATTGAGACTTCTTCACAGACTGACAGGCACCGTAGAAAGCAAAACAGCTATTTGAACAATACTGCAAACTATCGTTGGTGAAATTTGACCGCTAAAAACAACTGATTTAAATGTCAAAGGAAATAAATCTTTCTCATCTAATTATTTCTGTAATGGTAAGTTTGTAAGTATGCATGCGATGACAGATCACCCATGTATCGTTACTATATAAATAAAATGTTATCCCTTTACAGTTCCACACAATTTTGCAAATGATTTTATCAGGAAGCTTGAGTTTTGTTCCACTTATTCAAACAAAAAAGAACATTGACGTGTTCTTTCAGAAAATGCTGTCTTGTTTGTCAAGTATTTCTTTCAACATAGTAACATCTTCAGTTATCTGTTTATGTACCACACAGCCAAAAGTAAACAAACTTAAATTTGCATACGTGCTGAACAACACATGCCTGGTCACATGGTACATGTATGTCCACAATGAAATTCTGATCTTGTTTCCGAGAAAAGGGTTTGTTTTTCTTGAGAAAAACTAGTTCGGCCAATTTCATTTTGTTTACTAGCAAAAGTGGCTAGTGGAAATCGAAAACGTACTAGCCAAAACTAAATTTCTACTAGTCTGTGGCTAGTTGGCTACCGTTAGTGTTGAGCCCTGAATTGAAAACCAGTACCTGGTCAGCGGTCAATTTGAAAAACAAGAGTGGCCTTGACGAGCTCCAAATCTGAGCCTGCAATATGGTCATGTGATACTGGTCAGTGGTTACCTTGTTTTGACAGGTGTCAATTGATCAAATATGTAGGCTGTAAACCAAGGCTGCATGGCTTGGTTGACCTATTTGCAGGAGTATGGCCACCATATTGAGCAATGTTGTCATTGGTTTTGTCATCATAGGGCACATATGCCCACAATCAATGCCGCTAGCCATGTCGACCATGGTTTTCTATCTCTATGCATGCATGTGGTTCTGTTCAGTTATGGTGCTTCATTTGGCGGCCCTTCGGGCTGCCTGAGCTCAGCTATTAGACTCAATTTAAGGGTTAATGTTAGGCCGGGTTAATGTTGTTCCTCGCTGAATTAGTAAGATTTACGTTAACACTATTTGGTCTCTGCTATTGACCCTCATTCTTCAAATAGGATGTACAGGTGCACACTGTGTTATGTCTCATTTCATTTGCAGGCTGTCGGCCATGCACCAACCAGAGCATATCACAGCTGTAACTTGTTCAATGGAGAGCTCCTGGTGTTTGGAGGAGTGTTCCCTAACCCTGATCCACAGCCTGATGGCTGCAGTAATGAACTTTACATCTTTAACACTTCGGCAAAGAATTGGTACAAACCCATCACAAGTGGGACCCCGCCCAAGCCCAAATCAGGGTATTTGACTTATTGTTTTACTCAGTCTGAGTAAATGCTTATAAAGTACATTTGAAAGAGAAACTTCTTGAGAGTGATATTATTGTAGCTTTAAATTAAAGTCAATTTTACTTATTGTTACTTATTTTTTCCAAAAAATGTTATTGCCATGGCATTTATTAAACATCCGTTTCAATCTTTTAGAGAGAAAGGCGTTATTTTAGAAGTTTCCACTTAAGTATGTACCAATGATGGAATGGTGAAGACAGCAAGGTGTGATGTATTGCTAGCTACCTCAAGTCACTTTGGCCTCATCTTCTTACATTTTCCTCAGTTGCAGAGCCAGACCTCTTTATAAAGTGGTGTCCAAAACATTTTCAGTCCATTGGGCTTTGACTATTTTCACCCACGTAGGAGGGAGGAGCCCCCAGATCCCTACCCAAACTAGATCTGCTACTTTTCCTAATTGGTTATTTTTTGTTTCTTTTGGTTAAATTAATGCCAGTACTGATCAGTCTGTGATTAAAGACCAACTAAAGGCTGCTACATTATAAATAATTTGATTTTTCTCGAACTTAATTTGTAGTCACTCGGCATCCTTGTTAGGAGACAGATTAGTCATATTTGGAGGCTGGGATTTTCCACAGTGTTTCAATGATGTTACTATTATAGATTTAGGTAAGTCTCATGAAGGTTCTTATGAAGGTTCAGAACTTTGATTTAGTGGAAACTTTAGAGGCAGCATGGCCTAGCGGTTAGGGCGCTGGATTTGTAATCTGGAGGTCCCAAGTTCAAATCCTCCTCCCTCCCACTAGATGGATTTGTGTTTGGTGATCCCAGATTCAACTCCTCTATGCTTTGTAAATAGCCAGCTGGTCAGCCTATCACCAGTTGGGATTATTTTTAACAAGTTTCTGTTTAATTTACAATATTTGTTAAAGCTTATTTCAGTGTCCACAATTAGTACAGCAGTGCTAAACACTACAACACTTAAATAAAGTGATTTATTTTTATTTTTTTTTAATTTTATTTATATTTAGTTATAGGTGGATCTTATACCTGCTGTGGTCACACTCTATACAGTAATGTTATTTATATAATAAATTATTCAGGATTTTACTTTAATGGAGAAATGATGTCCAACAGTTTTATGAATCCAGCATTGCCTTGATAAATTTGATTCAAAGATTCCAAACATGCAATCATTGAACTGTAGCCACCATTTGAATATCAAATAAATGAATGAATGAATGAATAAATGAATAAATGAATAAATGAATAAATGAATAAATAAATAAATAAATAAATAAATAAACAAAATTGAATAAATAGGAATTTGCAGTGGCACATCCCACGGAGAGGCTCTTTGTCCACTGTTTCTAGATCGAATTAGAATTTAGAGATATTGGTTTTTGTGGAGGGAGGAAAACCGTAGAACCTGGAGAAAAACTCTCATTGCAAGGCGAGAACCAACAACAAACTCAACCTACTTATGATGCTGGGTCCAGGATTTGAACCCGGGCCCCATTGGTGGAAGGCATGCGCTCTCACTGCTGCGCCATCCCTGCTCCCCATATCAACATAGAATTCAACATAGAACCTCTTTCCAGTCCAACGAGTGAGGTGATAATATTCTGGAAAACACTGCATTAATGAAAGCATTGGTCATCATTCAGGCAGAACACTTCAGCTGTTTTGAGTGTAACAAGTTAGTATGTGCATTAACAAAAGTTAGCCCAAAAATGGCACATTTCTGCCTATGGGGAATGCTATTAGTTTCCAGCACTTCTATTATTAATATAATTGAATATGTTTGATGACACATTACAGCTGTGATGGAGTTTTCCACTCCCACTATCACTGGTACATTACCCTCACCTCGTAGCTGGCATGCTTCTACAGTTCTTCCAAGACAGAGGATTTTTGTTCATGGTGGATACGATGGCAATCAGATACTGACAGACTCCTTTGTTTTCGACTTGGGTAAGTTCAGCCTGTACCAGCTTAAAGTGAACAATACTATGAACAACTGATATGGAAATGCATATACAGTCAAATCTCCCATAAGCGGACACCCTCAGGACTAGAGAAAGAGTCTGCTTAATAAGAGAGGTGTCTGCTTATGGGAGGTTTAAAATGCACTGTTTATATTTGGTTAGGACTGTTACTAACTGTTCGCTTATGGGAGGCATGCATTAGCGGAGGTTCAACTGTATTTTGTTAATCTGCAACCCTGTATCCCTGGTTTCTCCAACAATATGTTGTCACTTGTGGTAGCCATAATGCATGTATTGGGAGAGTCACACTAAGAGTGTAATCTCCTTGCTGCTGAAAGGACAGTCAGCAAGAAGAAGAATCAATTTATATTTGGTTTGAAACCTTGTATCATGAAGGCCATAATTTGTGCCTCCTACATTTCATTAACTTCTGAGAATAAGCCTTTCTATAATACAATACCTCTCCTGAAAATGCCTCACACTCCCACCCCGGAAATAGCCTCACTCCAAGTTCACCAGAACACAAGAAGTGCATTAAGCTTATAATTATATTATTTAATAGTATGTGATAATATATGTATTTGTAATTGTAAGCATAATCCATCAAATATTTTCGCTCACACACGATTGGTTTAAACGTGTCACATAATTGATTATGCCCCAGCTAGTGAGTGATATTCCCCAATTTTCAAAAGATCCTGCATCTTGCATAAAATATTTGAAGGACAGTAAACACAATAGTCTCTGGTTGACTTTAAAGATATGCTCAGATATTAAAATTTCTAGATAACAGCAGACACGTAAAGATTTTAAGGAAAACGACCAATTTTTAAGTTTACAAGACATGTTTTGACAGAACTTCTGTCATTTTCAG
>Ga0126338_10001313_pt1 | contig 15918 bp, 11 predicted proteins | sample OrbCmetagenome_2_FD_92529 | JGI IMG/M metagenome (GOLD analysis project Ga0126338, IMG submission 92529) | Coral microbial communities from Petempiche,Puerto Morelos, Mexico - Orbicella C C metagenome | ecosystem: Host-associated > Invertebrates > Cnidaria > Coral | place: Petempiche,Puerto...
CTGTTGTTACAGCGCGGCAAATTTTTGGTGTTTATCTTCCTCTTCAAAATTTTTTTTTTTTCGCGGCCCCCCCCCCCCCCCCCCCCCCCCGCTCGTTCCTCTCATTCAACCTGCCCTCTCTTTCCACCCCCAAGAAAAGCGTGAGCACTGTGAACTGAAAGTTGTTCTAACTTTGTTCTATTTTTGTTTTTATTTTGTCCGCGCATGACTAAAATGAAAACTCCTACACTAAGATCCGCAATGACTATTACGACAGAAAAGAGAAACTTGATACTTAGGTTCGCTCGCAACACCCAGTATCTGAGCTCTGACTACAGTCCAACCGCTCCCCCAATAATATTAAAGACAAAGAATGTGTTTATGTACAATTCCACAACACCCTTACTGAGACAACGAAAGGTGCTTTTGCACATAGGTCGCAATACCCCATACTGAAAAAAAAATTGTTTATACATAGATCAGCAATACCAAAACTGATAAAACAAAACAAAGAACAGAAGCTGTGCATACATAAGTCTACAGCACAGCACACTAGGAAAGGTGCTTTTATACATAGGTCGCAATACTCCATAATGAAAAAAAAAACAAAAAAAAACTGGCTATTTGTACATAAGTCAGCAATGCCAAAACTGATTACACACAAAAACGAAGCTGTGCACACATGGGTCCACAGTACGCAGACTGACAAAAAATTGCTAGAAGTCCGCAAGATCTGAACTGACCTGTTTACACAAGTCCGCAACATCCCGGCGATAAACAAAGAAAGCTGTTTATACAAAGGTCTGCAGTATCCTTGCATCCTGAACGCTTGTAAGATTTTTCGAGCTTTTTCTTGCTTATTCTCGTGAGCGTCTTCAAGTTTGAATTAACGTGTAAAACTGAATTAGCTCGGAATCAGATGTAGTTGTGGGTGAACATAAAAACATAATTAGTACTCAGCGAAAACTGATTAAACCGAGGATTCCTGCTGTTTCTTTTACTTTTGATGCAGAAATCACATTGGCAAGGACGGTATGATACCCAGTGCGTTAATCGATACTGATGGTGTTGACTTGCGGTTTGTATTTGCGAAACCTATATGGAATGTAAAGGAAGTGCTCGAGAAGTCATATCTGGTAGCGGATGCGCTTCGGCTTCAGTTTTTTAACTGAATGCGTTCACGTTCCCAGTAACCACTATACTCATAGTTAATAGAGGGGAATGGTTATGAAACTCGACAAAGTTCTTTGTTGTATGTTTTTGTTCTCTTTTTCGGCCTTGACCGTTCACAAAACACAACAGTTGTTTACCGCTGACCGAGGAACTAACCAATAGAAATGTTTTGATTACGTAACTTATGCATAGTGTATGAACCCAAAACAAAGGATTGTGCACGGTCGTGGACCTTCCGCTATGCTATACTGATAACCAGACTAATAGAGATCCGTCGAATATAAAGTAGCTTTTATTCAAATTCAGTTGCACCTCAGCTTAAGTTACATTCAGTCACTCTTAGGCAGAACTGAATTAACGTTGTAGAGGAGTATCCTTTGTTAAGTTTTCAGTGCCGATGAAAGGAAAACTGATTGGTATAAAGTTGGGAAGGAAATCTCGGTCGTCAGAGCAGGTTCAACTCTATATCATTGTAGCCAATAATATTAGCAAGTCGTGACTCGAATAATTTTTAAGGCTTTAAAAGTAGACGCGTGGGCAAATAGCAAAAGATCAATTGAATGACCTTGGCGTCTTTGCACCAATCATTTACAAAAATCACTTGCTGTGTCTCCAGTCTAAGCCATTCTACATTTCCTCCAAAACCCAAGTAAATGTGCGAGTAGGCGTAGTATCCAAATGCATTTTGCTAAAAATAAATATCCTTAGCGGTTCAGTGGTCGTTATATTAGACAGATAATTGTTACTGATAAGAGCTTGAGGTAAAAATAAAACCCACTAAGGAATAAAATTAATTGACCATTGCTCAATCAATTTTGACATATATAAACAATAGCCTCCATCTGGTTCGAAAATACGCTCGGATATTTGTCCGCAGACATTGTCAAGATCTGTGGCGAGAAGCGAACACTTTAAAGAGCTTAGCTTGAGGAAAACTATCAGCTTTGAGCAACAGATAATGTCCAAGGACAAATATCCGAATGTTTTTCGCATTTTGCTCCAAATGGCAGCTACGGTGTTCATTTTGCAACACGCGCAGTTTTGAAAATTGGGGAATATCACTCGAATTTTCCCCAGTTATAGCTGGAGCCGTGTTTAGTTACGTGAGCGTTTAGACCAATCACGCGCGAGCGAAAATATTTGATGGATTATAATTATATATCCATATCATTGCGGTGTTTCCTCCTCCTGTGATTGTCTATTTTCGGAACTGTTTTATTGTAAAAATGTCAGCATTTTAGAGGTTTCAATTACCCAAACTGCGCTTTTAGATATCAGTGAAACTGGTGTAGTAACCAGCTGGTTGTATTTCCTGCGTTGCGAAATTCAGTCCCGTAGCCTCTTTTGTTCACTCAGTGTAGTTGAAACCTACATCACAAACAAGCGACGAATTCTCAAACGCAAAACGTAAACACCAACAACAGCAGTTGAATAAAATCTTGTTACCCTTTTATTTCGGAGTGCTTTGCCTTTGCACCAAACAGCAGGGCTGTACATGTAGCCAGCATGAGGCAAACCGAAGCACTTGCCTAGGTAATTTTTTTTCGTCAGTTCTGTCGTTTCTGTTTTGAAGAGGAAAAGTAAAACACTGCTAAATACCTCGGAGGAGAATTTAACAATGGACATTGCCTCAGTCATAGTGTTTGTTTCTGGCTACGGCCCAAGGCCTGAACAGGACTCTCGGAAAGACAGTTGGCGGAGCACGTTCCGCTGAGGTGGAATGATACTTGACTAAGATTTTTCTAGTTTGTTCCGGGCTAGCTTCTAGTAAAGTTTATAGGAAAAAGGAAAAGAAGAATGCATGGTGGGATGACACATTTTGAAGCAGGACTTCCACTGCAGCAGGAATTAGTTCACTCGTGTGTGAATTTAAGCGCACGGTGTTTATAGCTTTATATTATAAAAAAAAAAAAAAAAAACTGTTTGTCTTCGTCGGCGAGTAGTAAAGCAATTAGTGTTTTAGTTCAAGGTAAATTGACCACCGTAACGAGTTTGTGAAGGGACCATTTCACTAAATAAAGTTCTATACTCTTGAAAAAGTTAAAATTTTTGGTCTAAATGAAATGTTTCCTCCATCAAGGTATGATTTTCTTGCTCTGAGAACTGCAATTTGATTAATCGCAAGCATTTCTGTATGACCAATATTACATAAAAATCGCGGTGAATCAGTCCAGCTTTATTTATAACAGTTGTAAGTTGCCATTAAGAGCAAAACAGCGTTCGAGATATAGATAGCTTGCTGTCATCTTCTGCCCTTAAATTCCCACCAGCTACGCAAGCCGCCCAACGGGCTAACCTCCCGCTACTAAAATTAGTAAGAGAATGGAAGTGGCCGGAAAGGCGACGAGCAAATTAAAATCAACAGTTTAGTTTAGTTGAAGGGAACTGACTCGAATGAATCTAATCAAAGCACAGCAATTTCATTTGTATGAAGGATTGATCTCTACTGCGAAGTAACAAAAAACGGAGGTTGGGCTGAAGTTTTCCTTTTCCTTTCCAAAAATTAATTTAGCCGTTCTTACATGTAACATCCTTGTTTTTTAGCTTGAACTTCTCCGTGTAAACTGCTATTTTTACTCTTTCTATACCTTTTTTAAAGGTGCTTATTACGTGACAGACTGTCAGTTGGCTATTTAACAGTTAAAAGACGTTTTCCATAAAGCTGAATTAACAAAAATGGAAACATAGATTACAGACATCAAACAAAGAGGCAATACTGATTTCTGAGTTAGAAGAGATGCGAAACGGTTTTTTTTTTTGCTAGTATTTATGTTTTTAATATTATATTACGTAAGGGCAAAACACTTGCAAACAAGGATTCGTTTGTTATTCCTTTGAAAAAAATCCCTTGGTATTCATTATTAATGCATTTTAACCTTGATACAACGCAATCGGAATCAGATTTATAAACATACAGGTACTTGACGCCATGAGAGCGACATAGTGTCTCGTAACAAACCACAACTGAAGATAAGACAAAGAAACGCAGTCCCTTTGTGAGGCCGTTCAATTCCTTTCTAACTGCATACATGTATGTAAATAACATGTTTGTGCATGTAAATTTAATGTTTGTTATTAAATAGAATCTTCCGTCTGGGAGCTCGGATATCAGTCAAATTCATATATCTGTTGGGGGAACGCAAAATGCTCTCGATTCTGAAAACCGGCGCCTTGGAAACAAGCAGGTCGTCGCTGGTTCACCTATTTGATGAAGTTTATGTGCAAGTTTCTCTCTTATAATTAGTTTTATGTACGCCAGGATAATTTGGTTCATTATTAAGATTATAGTCCTCATAGCGTCGGGATAATTTGTTGATTATTTCTTGAATACCATTTACTGACTTGAGTCGGCTTTAAAGTCTTTAAGTCCGCGCTTCGACTCTTTTCTCTTACTGGTTGATACTGTATAATTGTAAGTTATAATCCTTGCAGCCTGCAACGAATAAAAGACTGAAAACAGGTATATTTCTGTTGTTGTTTTAGCAAGACTCCTCGTAACTCACGAACCTATTTCCCATCTCATCTCAGTCGTTTCGGCTCTCTACCGAACTTAGCTAACGGAAATTGAAAGTTGCTCGTGGTAACCTTTTTTGTTCTGAGCAATCAAGTGTAATTTCACAAGTTCAATGAAATTTATCATGCAGATAACGACGGTTTGATTATTTGCAGCGAGTCTTTGTTCCATGCATTTCCACCAATTTGGGAAAGTGTCTTTGAGTCCCGTTCTAAATAGAACTTGTTCCTCTTTTGTAATCCAAAAGGAACATTGTTTCGTTTATGTTCAACAAAGCCTTGTATAGGATTACACTTTATGCCGGATTCGGAACTGTCGGAAGCACAGATGTACATGCTTTTAGTGACTTTTAATTTGAACTTACTAACGAATGGAAGTAACTTGAATAGATTGAGTAAGTATGTGCTTCCTGGTGCTAAAGAGCGAATACAAATTAATCACAATTTTATTTTACATCAGGTTTAGTGAGAAAAAAACCCCAGCCTTTTTCGTGGTTTATAGGGACACTCAAATGACAGTTTTTGACTGATTAAGTAGGAAAAGAACTTAAAACATACAGATTTCATGTACAAAGCAAGGTTTGCTAGAAACTCGGTGCCAGCCCAAAAACTTGGCCGTTACTTGTATGCCCAGGTGTAATGTTTTACCAACGGCGGTTGACGCGTATAAAACAACAACAACAACAAAAAAAAGACTGCTCGTAAACTTCGTTTTTGGCTTCATGAGAAGCCATCTTCTGCCTTCATAACTTAAGAAGCCCATTTATTTACCGCTTTTCACTAATCAGACCAAAAATATCGCTATTTCAAGTTTGTTTACTTCTAACGGGTTGTGGTTTATTAAAAGAGTGAGTATTTGCAAGACCCAAGAGGTTTTATAAAGTACTTTCACAGTAGATCTTCTTTTTGCTGTAACGATTTTCGAAGTAGCCAGTTGAACGACTTGGATTTTATCCTGAGTAATTTTTTGTACAGTGAAATTATGGCACGAGCGTAGATGATCAGTTCTCCTTTGCAAGGAAAATTGTGATTTGCGGATAATTCTTGCTAATGATAGCAGTTGTACCGTTTCTGGCTTTCTGATATGTTCATACGGCACCTTATGTTGTCAGTCCATAATATGTTTGTCCTTGCGAAAAGCCTTTTTAAGAAGTTACTTTCGCTATGACGCCAAATTTCAGAGATTACCTAAGAAAAATCAGTTTCCTTTCTAAAACAAAACTAGTCATGGCATGGATAAGAAATGAAGAAGCAAAGATAAGTAAAACCTATTAACAGAAAAAAGGAAAACAAAGATATCGACTTCAGCAGTCAAACCATGCATAATCTCATGTGCGTGACACTGCCGCGTTGTACGCCCGCATAACTTCTCGCATCCCTTTTTTCTCGGCTTTAATTATACATTAGGCAGTTAGTTTTCAGTTACCCTTTTTTGGCTTTCTAAAGTTTCGGGTTTACTTTAGTAAGCTGGTAACCTGGGAGCGCACCAGGTCATTGTCCAGGCAAGCGCCTTACTTCATTTCGTTTCTTGTTCATCGAACTTCTCAATCCCTCAGTGAGGCAATTACGCCATGTTATCAAGAAACATGACAGAACTTGAGAGTTACATCAGCTTATATCTAGGGTGACCGATTTTGCTGTTCTATTTGCGGGGAAAACACTGAATTGTAAGCCATCAAGTTGTTGTTCAGAGGCAAAAGTAGTTCTCCTGACAAATAGCGAGCAAGATAAATATGCAAATGAAGCTAAAGGGCTAGCTTAAAGATTGTTATTGAACTGTGATTTCAGACGTACAAAAAGAACTTTGAAAGCCATCAGACAAAATTCATTTGAGGAATCTCACCGGGGTGCAAGAAAGGGCCGACAATATTAAAGATGGAGAGAGGGTTAGATGAAAGCAGCCGCTAAAAGTTAACAATCAATCTTTTTCTATCCGCAGATTTCATCTTTGTGAAACTGTAACTAATCGAAAAATACATACATGTTGTCAAGTAAGATGTCACAATTTGTTAGCCCATTGTGTTTACTTTCTTTTTTCAGTTTGACGGGGCTAAGGCTTTTTTTAATTGCATGGTTTCCGCAGGACCTTATGATTTCTCGTATCCTAGAGATAAAAAACGTGTAGTGCCTTCTAGCAAATTTCCTAATTACTATCTTTCTTGAGGATTCTGTCATGGAATAAGACATCTAAATCACAACGAGTTTTTGTCTCAGCCTCGTGATTTTGTTTTCCTCTGAAGACAACCCAATCCGAAAACTTCGCAATCCCTGAAAAGGATTCTGATATTTTTAGCCTGAGAATAAATTCTGGAAGTTTTTATTTTCGAACCAGTTTAACTTGCAACCGAATCAACGCATAAATGAATGGCTGTAGGTATATAAGAACACCTTTACTGCAGTCTGTTTTTAAGATCGTCCACTAGTATTACTGCATTCAGACAAAATAAAGAGAGATCTTATATAAATCTCGTATTTAATATTGCGGTCCCCGTATGATGTGTTTATAGATTAGTTTCTTTAGGAAAGAAGCCATATGAGGACCAGGCCAGCAAGATCGCGATAACATCTTAGCCAAATGTAACAGAAATATTCATTGATTTTCATTATGGTGACCGAAGGTTCATTGTCACGTGTAAATGAAAACGCCGGCTCTTGAGCTCCCAAACGCAGCGCCAAGCGGTATGGAGTCATGGATTTATAATTAAAACCGCAAGCCATTCCTTAAAGGTTTGCTTCAAGACTTTAAGAACAAGACCTCGGATTAACATGGGACAGGATGAAACTCGGTGTAGACCAAGTCAACACCGAATTACGAACATGAAAGTAAATTGGATATCCTTGTTAGCCCCCGGTTACGGTAGGCGGAAGAGCTAACGATACTGTTTCCTTCGACTTCACTTTAATGAAAGATAGAAAAGCAATAAAGATCTGTTACTAAGATAGGACACACTGGGCAATGCTGTGATAAAACTTTTAGCTAAAATTAGAAAAGTGCAATAGAGTGGAGCTCAACTCAATCTGAATCCGCGGGGTGCATTTTGATCAGCAAAAGCGAGGGTGTACCGTTGTAATTGGACCTCGGGGTTTGTCAAAGTCAGAGTCGTCGTCTCGGCTACCAGAAATTGGACCTAGAGTTCGTGCCACCCCCAAAACAATTTTTTCTTTTCTGGGGACGTGAAATGATCAGAAACGTGTCTGTTGGGGAATGGACGTGTTCAATTAATATCAATTGCCGTCAGCTATGTCAGTGAATAAATTACAGATCACGGAGATAAACACGTACAGCAGCTGGAAAATCTCTGCTGATCATAGTTATGAAATCCACATGATTTTGTTTATTCTAATCCTGTTTTGCCGCTTGGCGCACTGAGATTGCTAAATATTTTATTTTTCAAATTGTTCAATTGCCCTCCCCTTGTGCTAGCGGTGGAGAACTCAGGAAATGTCATTCCGTTTACTTTTTGGTTGATACATCTTTCTCCCCGTGTATTAAGAATTTTTCTGAATAATGCCAATTGAACTGATCTTTCATTAACCACAACAGAGAGACCTTCGGCAAGAACCGAGAGTTGACATTTATTTACCGGCGACTGAAGCTGTGTATTTTTTTTTTTTTTTTTTTTAAGGGATATAATGCAATTATATTCAAACAATTACAGAAACGTAATAATAAAAACTCTTCATGTTGAAGGAAAGGGTCTTTCAAAGAAAGATAAAGGAAAAGAAGAAATAACATTCAAGAGAAATTGTAAAGATTAGTTCAAGTGGCAATATTGCCCAGATATTTAGCAAAACACAGATAAGCCTTCAACGAGATGAAATTCAATTTTAAATTGAACTGATTTGATTACACTACCGTCATAAATTTCTCATGCATGCATAATTCAATCTGTCTACACTCCCCAAGCCAGTGAATCTATTCACGTAAGCTTTCTGAAAGCTACGCTTATACCTGTTGGATTACAGCAAGACCTCTTGCTTCCTGGAGAGCTTTTTCAACGCTTTTTGCCCATTTCAAAGCGTTCGGAAACTCGAATCTGTTTATTAAGGGTTTTGTGCTTCAAGCGTTTAAATAGAAGAATTAATCTTTTATTGAGCCGTTCGCCAGATATTCAACACGGAAACGCGAGGGAAATAACCCAAAGAGATGACGTTGGAGAAAATCGAATCAAGCCCGCAGATTGGCTGATGTCAAGAGAAAATAGTGCCTTAAAATCTCATTGGTTTTTGCTTTAAGTGCCTGTCAGTTGTAAAAAGGCAGTTGTGCTTTCCAGGGGAAAGATATTACTGGCGATAATACGGACCTGAGGGAAGCTATCCGATTCTCAATTGTTCTGATAGTCGACGCCAGGTGGACGGCTAAATAAACATCGCGGTTGGTGAGCGTTTGCGCTTAAAAACCGCGATTTTAAAACCCCACCTTCATTACAAAATCATCGTTGTTGCTGTTGGTACGTGGTAAGGCTATGAAATATTAAGAGGCTCTTATTTTCAGTCAATTTAGTTGGTCTGAGGGAAGCCAAAAGCGAGAAAAGTCACGGCACTTCACGAGGGTAACTTTTGCTTAGCTCTAGCTGGCAGTTATGGATAAAATGTCTACAGCTAATCAAAACACATCGCACATAGACAAGGCAAACGGCAGTTTAAATGCGACGTCGAGCAGTACCACTACATCTATCTTTGCGGAGCTATTTCCCATGTTCGGTGTTTTGATCTGCGTTGTAGGCGCGCTCGGAAACCTTTCCGTCCTCTTCGCCTTCTTCACGCACCGTCGACTGAGAACAAAGCTCAACTGCTTCCTGGTCAGCCTGGCGTTCTCAGATCTCTTGCTGACCGGAATAACTACGCCTCTGGAACTGGAGTCTAAAATTCGATCGGGATTCACCCACGGCATCGTCGTTTGCGAACTCATGTACACCATTCACTTTGTCGCGTTGTCCTCCTCTTCGTTCAACTTGCTCGGGGTCAGCGTCTACCGCTATCTCACTATCGCCTTCCCGTTTTCCATGAAGCTCGTGGAGCCAGTTCGAGTCCTGACGGCAATAGCAGCGCTGTGGGTATATTCAGTGATCAGCGCGTTACTGCCATTGATGGGCTGGCGAAGCTTTCCCACTAAAGTCACATACAAACTCTGCTTGTTTTCCTTGGAACCAGAATACGCTCTCTTCATCCTTAGTGTCAACTGGCTCTGCCCGGCTGTTCTAGTTCTCGTCCTTTATGGGTTGATCTTCCGCATCGCCAGAATTCATGCGATCAAGATAGCTAAACAGCAAGTGCTGGAGGAGCGTGAAAGAATTCGCAGTCCCCTTTTTAAGGGAGCAAAAACTTTAGGAAAGATAGCGGCCGTGTATCTCATATGCTGGTTTCCTTACGTTATCGAGGCCATCCTCACAATATCACGCGCCCCGGTCGTCGTTCCCAGGGAAGTACACTACTTTTTTGTTTTGCTCTACTACGCAAGCTCGGCCATTAATCCGTTTCTTTATGCCGGACTTTGCACGGATTTCCGAGAGGTTTACAGTAAATGCGCAAGCAAAGGTTGTAGCAAACTTTCCGTGCTATTCCAACGCCTTGCTTCTTTGCCTCGTCGTGTTGTGTCATCGCTGTTCTCAGACGTTAGTGAAGGAAATTCTCATCGCAACACAGGTCGACGTAGGCGAGGTCGCACGAGGACACGGTCTGGAAGTTCGTCTTTTCAGCAACCAACTGTTGCTACTCTCGTTTAATTTACTGCTAAGTCTTGCAAGTAAAGGACTAACAGTCGAGCTTGAGGCATAAGAATCCCATGAGCTGGCCAGGCTAGTCTATGGCTATGAACATCCTACCTCTGGCACATCTCATTAGAGATATTGTTACCGAAAAAGGGAGAAGTTAGACGACAACTTTAAGTTCAGACTGCGACGCCGCCGTTGACTTCGTAACCAGTAGAGATTCTAATGCGTAGTCAGTTATAACTGGACTTGAAGACAAGCAATACGTAACTTGTAGCTCGACTTCTAGGGTTTTGATATGAGAACTTTCTACAATTGTAGAATGCTTTGATTGCACAAACGTTTAATTAACGAGCTTACGATTCCACTGAATTTTCAATGACGATTGAGCATGCATACATATTCAGGTTGAAGCTTGATTTACTAGCAAAAATGTTCGCGTCAGCGTTAGAACGCGTGTGGAGAGACGCGAAATTTACATATAGCAGATGAAGGGAAAGCAAGTGTCAATAAGTCTCGTTTGTATATGTTGTAGTTAGAAAGTAACGGCAACATGCAAACATGCAATAAAAACTAGTTGGTCAAAGAAGTTTTGTAGATAACGAAAAACGTAACATAAAGCTTTTCTAAACGTTTTCCTGTTATGGCGCAATCTTGAGAAAATTTTAAAAACATATTTATCATCAACTGTATTCATGTCAGGATAATTGGAGCCATCTATTTACACCCACCTTCTGCCATATGGCACGCAAACTTTATCCTTGCCTGACTTTTTCGTGGAAGCGTGTAGGTGTAATATTCAATTAACGTAAAGACACGAGTTTTGCCGAACAGTTTACATATTCAACTGTCGTGCGTGAAATAAATAGATTATCTCAGTTGTAGGTAGATCTGATCTGGACAAGATACTTTCAAAGATATTTTACATGCTGAATCAATAAACAACATAACAAGTTAAGAAAGTTAGGTCGTTGGCGTTCAGCTTCTCCGAATTTCGAGATTTTAATTTACTGCGAGGTGAACAAAAAGTAAATAGAATTTGCTGCAATTAGGACTTTTATCTTCTTTCGTGAGCGTGCGAGTGTACTATGGCAAGGAGGTTTCATCCTCGACCTTTGAACACTTGTTTTTCACGTGCAATCGCTAACAAAACAACAAAAACAGGAACACGAGTGAAAAAAAAAAAAAAAATCGGAAATAGTAAATCAATGGGGAATTCAGCTTGTCTAAAGCACATCGTTGCCGGCTAATTGTCACAACGATGAGTTTCGTGGAGTTTTACTGCTTGTAAGTTGAAACGTTTAATTTCTTCTCCCACGTTCACGATCTACAAAAGGCGAAATTAAAAAATAAATAAATAAAAATGAAAATTTTAATTGCAAATGAAAGCCATTGCACTCTTTTTGTTTTACTTTATTTCGTTTGCTCTTGGTCAGGTGAGAAAACAACAACCAGCGCAAAAGCACATAACTTTATTTATTCAAGCAGGTTTCCACTAAAGAGCTCCCCCAAAGAATAATTGAACCGAATGAAAAACAAAATTAAAACTCGTCACTTGGTGACAGAGATTTATCTCACAAAATCAAGCCGTTCATTTAGTCTTTGATAAATAATTTTCTGACGGAAAGGGAAACAAGGGTATCGCTGTCTGGCGAATAACATTCTTAATGAAAATTTGAGTGTTTCATTTAACCACAGTGGGGAACATAAGCTAGTTTTCCTCCTGGTTTCCGCTTTAGCGAGGGAGATAAAATGCTTTTATCAGAACTGAAAGCTTTGAGAGGTTAACGTATTTGCTCGGCTAAAATAGCTAAGGAACAAATTCATTTAAAAAAGTAGTTTATGTTTGAACAGAGGGAGCTATAACGTGACAGGAGGAAACAATAAGTGAAACCTACTTGAAAACATAACTCGGTAAACACTCGCTGGGTGTCTTAGCTAGCAGACAACACGAAAGCGACATATGATATGCCCACCGCTCCATGATGACTTAAACTGTTGAGATAGCCATCTCTGAAATGACAGCTAAAACACGAAATGAAATAAGAGAAATGCAAAAAACAGACTCAATCGTACGATAAGCTTACGATAACATACGATGCCCACTCAAACACAAATGGTTCGGGGTCGACGAAATTAAGTGGAAATAATTTTATAAATCGGTAACTTTAATTTGTTTGTATTAATTAAAGAGTTTGTAACTTAGTGACAAAATTTTACCGCTACCTTTCGACATGAAGAATATAACGTGTCTTTCCTGCTAACTAAAAAACTGAGCTCTTGTTTAATCCTGCGTGGAGCACTTCGACAGGTTTTAGCCATTTACTCGTTTTCTCTTCCTGTTTGCCTGAAGTACCTGTGTTTACAATTCCCTTTCAATTTTGGACCCTCGTTTTGTGACTACCACCCTAGATCTTACGCTAAGCATTCTAGAAAGTACTTCACAACGAGATGTATTTTAAAACTGAGAAAACACATTAACAGATCACTTCTTTCTAAGCACGATGAAAGCTGAGGACGTTTGAACCACTCGATCATTGCTTTGACAAAGTAAACTCTCCACCTCTTCCACCCACCGAGAAAACAACATCAAAAATTGTTTCATGCACTGTCTGGATTAATGAAATGAATTTCCTTGTTTGATAGAATATGTATGCGTCTGCAACTAATCCGTTTATAGCAAGCCTTGAATTTATTCATAGCTTATGGTGAGCTTGCCGGGAAAAATGTAAACTCAGTGACAGGGCCACCCACGCTTGAAACAACTGAGAAACAAACACCTGAAACAATCACATGGAATCTGCAATTAACCTTGACACTTTGTCGAAATGACTAGTCTAACCCTGCCTCCAGACGTCCACTATTTTGTTTCATGTCACTTTTTCCGCGTGAAAGAAAACAATAAGCAAAGCTGACATTAGAAACAAGAAAGTGGATTTGACACCGTAAAAACAGCAGAGGTAGAGATTCACACGCTTTGACAAGTTGTGAGAGGCGAACTGATTGAAATTCGTAGTCAAACGATGAAGCATTCAAAAGGCCTTCCATATTTCCCGATTTTCGCGCTGAATAGACTTCGCGCTGAGCTCAAATCATGAAAGTCGTCCTTGTCGGAAAAAGGTCCGTAGCGTTCCAGAGTGTTCCGACGACGCCCAAAAGTAAAGCTCGCTCTGCAAAATAATGGAATTTTATAGTTTATAGTGTAGTGCGCTGTTTTGTGATCATTCATGCTCAGTTAATAATGGTTTATGAAACTTTATGCTCAGTGCATCTTCATAGCCATAATTCGGCCTAAAAAAATTAGAAGCCACAGACCTTCAAAGCTCCTTTAGCCAGGTTCTCTAAGGCCCCAGCTACACTAATGCACTTTCAAAAGTTTCCGTTTTCATCTAGAAGAAAACGAGGCAAAATGTTTTTAGCCACACTAGCGTCTTTTTCCCTCTGTCCACAATAAAATGATCGAAAACGATAATCACAATTGAGACCTGGGATTGCGCATGTGAGAACACTCTCGTTCCCAGAGCTTTGAAGTTATTATACTAGGTATGCGTTTTTCTTAATTCGAAGGCTCTTTTGTCGTTCGGATCGCCGTGTTCTTCGGTTTCGCATGATTCTTGCACTTGGAAATAAGATCGACTTTTTCACGATCCCAATCCCTTGTCGTATGGTGCCTTGTACATTGAACAAAGCTCGCAAAAAGTAAAGCACAATCACATCATAAGATAATCCGAATTATTTATCACATTATTTGAAACCGTTTCCGAAAGTCTTCTTTTTCATCAGCGTTTTCGGGCGTTTTAGAGTTTTAGTGTGAATGATAGGCGAAAACGTGTCAAAACGTATGCGCGTTTTTAAACGAAAACGGATTAGTATGGTTGGAGTGTATCTCTGTTGCGTAACAGGAGTTACTGAGTAAAACTAGGAAGTAATGCTTCTGCAATGTATATGCATGATGGGATTGACCAGTTATCTAAGCGAGATTTGAATGGTATATATACAGATTTACGCAAGCCTAAAAGCGGAGCTCCTACCTCGGGTTATTCACCCAGGATATTAAGCGAAAATTTTGATTTGAGTTTTGTAACTTTGCGGTAAGGTTTTCTGTATATTGTTTGGCCCTCTGTTCACACGAAACAAAAGCAGTGAAAAATATTTGTATACAAGAAAAATTTGTATACAAGAAAAATTGTTAACCGTTTAATCCTGGGTTAGCGTTTCCGAACAAACTAGCTCTGATTACAACAAATTGTTTTACAATAACTGCAGAAATTCTCGCTTGCTCATGACTAATTTTCTTTGTCAATAAACGGACAGACACATGAGTTTATAATTTATGCGATGCGTCAACGAGCGAGAGCGGACAATTTGTTATTGTTAAAAACAAATTGATGTCATTTTTTTTTATGCGTCTGTCCTGTTATTGACAATGAATTTCGTCATAACATTGTCAAAGTAGCTACATCTACTTTGACAATGTTATGATATAATCAATGATCAATAACAGGACAAAAGGATGAAAAACTGACGTCAATTTGTTTTATTTGACATGAGCCCGCGAACCAATCAAAAACCAGTGCTTAGTCAGCGGTCAACTTCAAAAAGCAGTGTAGTCTTTTCACGTGATACTGGTTAGCAGATACCTTGTTTTGACGGGTGTCAACTGCACATAACATGGATGTCCAATACTAAAGAAGGACGCTATCTGACCAAGGCTGCATGTCTCTGTCAGCCTATTAGCTGGAGTATGGCCGCCATCTTTCGCGACTCCGTCGCCGTCGTGGTGCGTACGCGCCCACGAGCAATACCGCTGGCCATTTTTACCACGAGAAAAGTGATTCACGGGTTTCTATGAGTATGGGCTCCGCTTGGCCGCCCTTTGGGCTGCTGGAGCTCCGCTATAAAAAAAATACCTGTCTATAATTCTCTTTCCTTTTTTGCATTTGAATCACCTCTTGATTCAAAGTTCGGAAACTTAGGAAAGCAGGTATCTCCTATAGGGATTCTATTGCTTTCCCAGTGATCAAACAAGACAAGGAGGTTCAGATAAAACTTCACTGTAGTATCTTCGTTCCGGCGTTAGAAAAACATAAAATTATCAAAACTGTATCGCCTACAAAAGGTCCTCACTGGCATCAAATGGTCCCAAATGCCTCCCAAATTAACTCACCAGCTCATAACTATTCAAATTTTGGTTTCAATTTACAGTTATTTCCAGCCTCCCCAAGGTTACAATGTAGACCATATAATGCTGTGGGCTGCCTTCACCCTAGCCATTTTTGGTTTTCTACGTGCAAGTGAATTTACTTGTAATAGCAGTAGTTTTGACCCTACTGTCCATCTTTGTCTAAGGGATATTACCTTTATCCCTAACATTGAATCCCCCAACCAAATGCTGTTTCCATTAAGCAATCCAAAACTGACCCCTTTCGCAAAGGCCCACCACCTCTATTTGTTCTGAGATGGCTATGAGAGACTACCTGCTACAATGCAAACCAGCTGCTACACGCCCTTTGTTTACCTTCACCAATGGCAAGTGGCTCTC
>Ga0126338_10001315_pt1 | contig 15907 bp, 12 predicted proteins | sample OrbCmetagenome_2_FD_92529 | JGI IMG/M metagenome (GOLD analysis project Ga0126338, IMG submission 92529) | Coral microbial communities from Petempiche,Puerto Morelos, Mexico - Orbicella C C metagenome | ecosystem: Host-associated > Invertebrates > Cnidaria > Coral | place: Petempiche,Puerto...
GGGGGGGGTGTTTTGTTTTCCTGCCCTGCCGGGTTTTTTTTTTTCTTTCCTTTTTTCTTTTTTTTCCCAAAAAAAGGGGGGGGGGGGGGGGCCCCCCCCCCCCCCCCCCACACCTCTTAGATCTGCTACTGCCATTAGTTAAATTAGGAGTTAGAGGTTAGGATACATTGAATCTGATGGCTGGCTGACGCATCATTACTAAGCTTTTCACATGGAATGTCTCGTGTGAGTGTAGTCAGAATGAAGAGTTAATCCCTCCATATGGGTCTTATCCCCAAGGTAATAAACCTCTCTCAAGCTATATTTTGAAATCAAATTCGAGGGGAAACAAAGTATACGTATATATGTATTCCAGAGACACAGATTTTGCTCACGTGGACAGCCCAAGTGGCTTTACGCGTATTTCCACCCTCCATGAAAACATCCACGCGAAGCGCGAGGTGACATTATGTGGGGAAGAACGGGATGCGATATATGTTTAAGACAAACTTTAATCATTTCCTCGAAATTAGTTAACAGGTAAACAAGGTACTTTGGCAGCCATAAATTTGAAAAAAGAAAAACGTTTTAATTATTTTTATTAAAATTTAAATACGTTCTCTGGTCAAAAAAGTTTAAAATTCGCACAAGCTTTCGATTGCCAGTCTGCAATCTTTGACAAATAGTGAGTCAAAAGCGTGATCGTTGAAATATATACGGAAAAAAGTGTGAAGTAGAAACAATTACAATAAAAACAAGAAGATAGTTGTAACGAAATAAAATGCTAACATGGGGTCCGTAAAAGAATAGAATACTGTCTAGGTAATGGGTTTGAGTTATTGTCCGATTCGATTGTAATTGCGGTATGCCAGGATTCCAAAGTCTTCCTCACGTAAAAGTTTCCCTAAAAAACTTTTAATCGCACGAGGAAGACTTTGGTTCTGTCCTCGTGTACCGGTTCACAAGAACCGATACAAAAAACCCAACAATGTTCAACAGCTAAACAAAGGTTCGTAAAGAAAGGAGTGCAATGGTTATTCCCTCTGTGTACCGGTACACCAGGACACAACCAAGACTTTGGACTAAATATTAATAAAAATAATACAACAACACTTAATTATATTTTAACGTATTAGAGTGGGAAAAAACACACATGCACATGCACACATACTTGTATTTGCTGGTAATATCGAAACCAGAGAATTCTTGCTACCTACCTTAAATCAGCTCACCTTAAATCGGCTCAATTCAAGAAAAAAATCGGCAGGAAACTAATGTAACAGTCAGCAGATTTGCACGTTGTCGTCATTTGACCACAACTACCAGAATTCCTTTCGCTTTTTCTTTATTATTTAAATTTTTGAAGTCCCAGTGGGGTTTAAATGACAATTGCCCTAATTAGCACAAGAAACAGAAAAAGTAAAGGATTCTGGTAGTTGTAGTCATATCGCCTATTGTTGAGCGACACATGTCCACCCCTTTCATAAGTTATTTGGACACTTCAAGTTGCGTGATTGGCACCTTGTTAATCGACTATTAATGGTACGGTGACCCTAACTTTAAAATGCTAATTTATCTTGTTTTTGATGCACACTGATGGTTAGCCCTTCCGAGGGGTAAAAGCGACAAGTGACACGACCCTGAAAACCAGCCACGCGAGAATTGCTAATCAGCGACAAGCGAATCGAATGCGCCGCTAAAATTCGATAGCGACACGAGCACTAGAAAAGACAGCGACATTGACCCCTTTGGACTTCTCTTTTCCTAGGTACAAATTATATTGTACTCTCTTATAAAGGATGTAAGTGTCAGAAACCTGCTTTTCCAATGAATACACTTTCAAAGAATAAACATCTAGATCCCCAGGTCCGCAAGAGTAACACATGATTGGCCTGGTAACTAGAAAATCTCAAATTGCCCGTATTAGTCACCTTTGGTATTTGATATAAATAGCGCGACAGTCACGTGACTGACCCCTCATGACAGACCGTTTCCACCGCAGGCAAGCGAGCGTCCAGGCCAGGGCTGTCAGAGTTGATCTGCTCTGATCTGTCAGAGCTGATCGACAGCGTAGTATCTTCCTGGTTTCTTTCACGAACTAGTGATCACTAGTCAGTGGCTTCAGTTAGCTACGGTTTTTCTGATTTTTCTTTGTCCCCATGGGAAAAGACTGAAAAGGAAACCAAAAGCGCAAACGCAACCAATCCGAAAAAAAGGTGAAAGAAGACATGAGCTTAAATCGGGGTGTTCTCCGGCGCAGTAAAGCCAAATTTAGTACCTGGACTCCGTGAATCCAAAGCTCGTCACCTTTCAGTATCTCGGAGTTGTTAAGTTTGTTCCAGAGAAAAGGTCCAGAGTGTGCAAAGGCGTGATCACCAAATGTCCTGTGTTTGGGTCTGGGAACAGCGAGGAGGTTATGGTCTTGGGAGCGCAGGCGATAAGTTTTGTTAGTCTTGTGTAAAAAGTCCTTTATATAGTCAGGTGCTTGGTTATTAAGAGCTTTGTAAACAAGAAGCAACAGTTTAAACCGAACACGATAAATCGCAGGAAGCCAGTGCAGGTCGTACAAGGCAGAGGAGATATGGTCAAAACTGGATAGGCCAACAGTAAATCTAGCAGCGGCATTTAACACCATAGAGAAGAGAATTGCAAGGGTAACCCGAAAACACCGATCCCCAGTCCGCGGACCCCCACTACGGACCGGTTCCGCGGACTAGCTATGGACCGGTCCACGGACTACCCCTACGGACACCCTCTACAGACCACCCCACAAAATAGAATAAAAATAAGAAATAAATACTTCACTTATGGGTTGTCTAATAGATTATTCGTGTCGACGAAATTTCGAGTATTTCACTGAGCAAAATGTAAATAACAAACCCCCCCTACCAAAAAAAAAAAGCCTAAAAGCTTTTTTCAGCGTAGGAAGATGCCGATGGCAAAAAGAAGGGTTACCCTCCATTTGTGGTTCAATCTGGCCATGGAAGATGTGTTTTTAGGTCGTTCAAGCTTGTTTGTATCTGTAATTGCGCTGAGCAAATTATGAAGCCTGGAACAAGCTCGCGAATCCACGCGAGAATGGGCTGAACAAAATGGTGTGGAGGGGAGGGAACACAAATTTCGAGGCTTCACGGGGGCTTCCATAACTTTTTTCAGCGTAAGGAGATGCCGATGGCAAAAAGAAGGAAAATTGTTACCTTCCATTCGTGGCTGAATCTGGCCATGGAAGATGTGTTTTTTGGTCGTTCAAGCTTGTTTGTATCTGTAACTGCGCTGAACAAATTATGAAGCTCTGAACGAGCTCACGAATCCACGCGAGAATGGGCTGAACAAAATGGTGTGGAGGGGAGGGAGCACAAATTTCGAGGCTTCCCGGAGGCTTCCTGGAGGCTTTCACGGTCTTTCATATCCAGTATGGCCACGGCAAAGGAAATGGCAATGTGTAATGATATAACTTGCGCCCGAGCCTGAACCCAAGAATGCTACATTTGCAAAATGTAACGTTCGAACTTTCGCCGACACGATCTATTAGACAATCCATAACTGAAATATTTATTTCTTATTTTTATTTTGTTTTGGGGGATGGTCCGTAGAGGGGTCCGTAGGGGTAGTCTGTGGACCGGTCCATAGGTAGTCGGCGGACCCGATCCGTAGTGGGGGTCCGCGGACTGGGGGTCAGTGTTTGCGACACGTAGTGTCAAACCAGGAGCCCAGATTGCAAACACTTTCTAGAGGTTGGATAGTGGAGTCGCCCACGGTAATGGAGTCAATTGAGATTTTTGACAATTGATGGCTGGAGCCAATAATTAAAAAATCAATCTTTGCGTCGTTGATTAGTAAACGGTTATGAATTAACCAAGCACGGATATTGGAAATACAGGCTTCCATCAACCGCTAGAGCGTGATCTTGAGACAAAGTGCCGTCTGCCGGTCTAAAAGAAAGATAGAATTGGGTGTCATCGGTATATCCATGGGCAGAAGGAAGATGGTTGGCGATAATATGATAAAGCCGTGAAACGTATAAAATAAACAAAACTGGGCCCATGCAGCTACCCAGTGGGACACCACAGTTCAGACTAAAATCATTTGACAAATTGTTGTTGACATGAACACGTTGCTTTCGATCAGATAGATATGAAGCAAACCAATCATGGGTAGAGCCAATTATTCCAAAATTATTTTCAAGGACTTCGAGAGGAATTTGGTGGTCGATGGTATCAAAAGCTGCACCCAGATCTCATAGCACTAGGAGCGTAACTTCCTGATGATCCATAGACATGAGAATATCGCTCTAAACTTTAAGCAAGGCGGTTTCAGTTGAATGAAATCTCCGGAATCCTGATTGGAACTCAGGTAATGGAGCATTTTGTTCACAATGTGGAAGAAGTTGAGAAACAAGTGCTTTTGCAACAATCTTGGAGATGAATGGTTGGTTGCTCACAGGACGAAAATTCTTATAAGTTAAAATATTTGTCCGCGGACAAATATCTGAGCTTATTTTCGCGCCAAATGGAGACTATTGTCTATCTATAACTTGACAGTACTTGTTGAGTAAGTCTCTCTGAAGTTGGTTTATGATATTTTCCTTATTCATTTTTCGTTACCTTTTTTAGGAATCAAATTTAGTGACGACTTTGAGTAAGTAACCCTGGTTTAACAGTTTTTACTCTCGCACGGATGATAGCCAATAAGCTCAGCAAATCTTGAGTCTGTCCGAAAGATGGGTGTCCATTGCAGCTCACCTTTCTTCAGGAGTTGAAAAGTTAACATCGTCTCGTTTTGTGTTGATCATTCTGTCTCAATCTTCATGTCTGTGAACGCGCCCTCAAACCTGATTGATTGACTGCATAAAATTGCTTAAAAAACACTTTACTACAGCATGCATGCAGATACAAAGGTCTAGCACTTACCTTAAGGTAAAAAAAGCTTCTCTACTAATTTACCTGCGGCTAGCCAGTTCGAAATAAGCTAGGTGCTAAGGAATTGACACTTTGAGGTAAATATTTTGCATGCGAATTTTTATATTATTGTTTGAAAAACTTAATTGATCGTAATGAAAACTTGTCAATCAACACAAAACCAAAGTAGACCAAAGTTAGATATTTTACAAAGAGTAACGAAGGCAAATCGCTTTTCTGGAAAGTTTTTGTGTTGTGGGAAATATGTCATTCACACGACCGTTTCCCAACCACAAAATGTGTCAATGTTCCTTATGAAAAAGGAAACATCACAAACATGTTTTGCTTCCAGAAAAAAAAAAGCAAATATTGAGTGTAGTGTAAGGGCAACTGTTTCGTCGGTCGACAACATTTCCATGGTTTGCAGGGAACTTTATACATTAATACAGCTTTTAGTGCGAGGACAGCTCTTAGTTGATCACGGAATGCTTCCCCATTCGGGGTAGTTTTTATATTGAGATCCTTCGAGGGTGGTCCACTAGATTATTTAAGGGAGAGGGGAGGACAAATCTCTCCCAAAAATTATCAAACAGGCACGAAAGAAATTATGCAGGCGTGGACGGAGGAAAGATATCGAGCAGCTAACCAACCAACAACAATATTCTAACTCTCTACCTCTAGATAAATTGCAGGGGCGCAACATTTCACCATTGAAACTCCAAACGTCAATATGAGACGTGCTCGATATTGCGAAAGCTTTTTTTTTCAGTTCGTCGTTAGACATAGAATATCTCTCCATTTTTATTACGTTAATCCGTTTCTATTTCACAAGAACGAAGGTAAAGCCGTATGGTCAGTACGGATCTTTTGAGAACATGTTCACGAGAGAATTGAATGAGGAAAACAATAACCATAGCAGAATGTTTTAATCACTTTTGAATTGTTCTCAGTGTGATATGGATGTGATTTCTTTCTACGTCAGTGTTCAGGTAACGGCTAATATCTGTTCCCTACCTGAAATAAACGCTCTGTTGATCCGTTCGTGGGCAATGATGACCCCCGACAAATTAGTTCGTTGTGCGTCCTGCGTTTTCCGTCGGCTACATGTAATTACTTCGAGTTTTTATTGGTTCTTTGTATCTCTATGTTCTCTTTGATTGGCTAGAGTGATTCAGTACCTTCGTTTTGGTTTTACGACACCGCTCTAGATATAATATCTAAAACTGTTATCGAAAAGCAAATTAAAGTATGCGGTGTATGCGCGGTTTTGGTATGTCATGTGTTACTGGCTAGAGCACATGTAAAGATAAATATAAGTCGTACTGATCTTGCCCATGTGATCTTTTTGGACCGAAATAAAACAGAGACAAATTTCACCAAACGCAAATACAAGTCAACCGTAAAAATGACCATTAACATTCTCTGATTTATTTTCTCGCTGCACGCTGATTACATTTAACACCGAACCAAGAGATAAATACCTTTAAAGTGATTGTTTACGGTTAACAATCCTGATTTTGTTTGCCCAGCAGAATCCGGACATCAATCAAATCACGATAAAAGAACAATGAGACAACAGTCCTTGAGTTTAGTTCCCGATATATCGCATTTATACAATTCATATAACTATATTTCCCAAGAACATCTTATGGCATAGCTTGCATTCAATCAGTTGCTTGATCTCCTTGATTACAGTTCCCCCAAAGGCTCATGCACTTTCAGCTGCTTGCTGAACTCCTGTACGACGGCGTTGATGTGCCGTTGAATAGGAAAATCACATTTTGGTGTTTCTGTTTTAAAGCATTTTGCATGGTCAAGATGTATACGGAAGTAACTGGTATTCGCCTTCCAGTCAGTGACGCCAGCCGTGTAGCAGTTCATATTGATTTCACCTGCGCATGAAACGTATTCGTCGTTTTCTGCAAGATTTAGTGCAAGAAATATGGTTAATAAATTTGTGACTGCATTATTGACGAGTATAAAGTAGTAAATTGCAAATTGCGAATGACAAGCTAGAATTTTCAGATAACTTTTTAACCTTCAAAGTGTCCGCTTACAGCTCAGTCGTTACTTTATCTCATGAATATGAAGTGATAACTGATATTTAAGAAGAAATTTCGCCCTGTATACTGCAACTTGCACGATTCTACACCTTTGCGAACTTACCGATGCTTATTAAGTTTTTTTTCTTCATTATGCCTGAAAGAGAAGAGTTAGGATTAGTGGAGGTATCTTGCATTTTCATCAAATACCAAAAGAAAATATCTAAAATTCTTGATTTGGACTCGCGTGCAATTACTTGATATTACGGTGAAATTTAATTCGTTGTGATTGACTGAGAGCAGGCAAATTGATGGTTGACTTTTAATTTGTACTCCACTGCAAATTAACGCCTGAGCAACTTGTATTGTAAACCTTTAATAGCATTCTTAGTCGGACCAATACCTAATGGGGAGTAGTTAAGGATCACCGATTATTTTTATACAACACGATCCTGTTTGTTTCTGTAAAGTGACCTGAGAACGTGATTTGGCCCGATGGTAAGGACGATGTACCACGTGACTAACGTGGTGAAAGTACGCGCCCCAGGATTCCAGATTGAGTTTGCTGTTCGCGGTACCATAAAAGGGGTTTTCTCTGGGCACTCCGGTTTTCCTCTCTTCTGAAAACTGACTAGTTCCGGGCGACCCACATGAAAATCAGCGAAGCCTTACGTGAGTTTATTTTGTATAAGTATTCAGAGATTTGATATTAAAAATTATCAAAGCCAACTCAATGCAACTGCACTTTGCTGGTTGAAAAGGAAAGCACCCCAGGTTCACTTTGTTACTGAGTATTGCCTTGCATGTTCTATCTCACCAGATTTGTCGACCAGCTCTTTCAGTTCCTTGTAAGGAAGTGGTGGATTGCACATGTTAGCTTTATTGGCCAGGAAAAAAAGCTCTAACATATATGCGCGGTAAATATCCAAGATTTCAGTGCTTGAATCCGGTGAGGAATCAAATGGCCTTGTCATGCATTCATACCCGGTCTAGTAAAAAATTAAATAAAATTTATCAATATCTTAATACGCAGGTCTCCAGCTAACCGGTGTACTAAGCTGTCGGAAGTATCAATAAAAGTAAATTCTCTAAAACGTTTTTTTTTTTTACATTATTGAAGGAATTTACTGACATCGATAGAAAAATCTTAGAATCTAAGCTGCCCATTAATTAGCTGCCTCTAGTTAAATTGACATTGTTTCGTTGCCTCCTCCCAAACCTATAATGTACGCAAGCCCAGATAACATTAGAAAGTCATTCAGCCGGCTAAATAAAATGGCAGAGTTAAAGTATACTGCTTTAAAAACAAAGCCCATAGGAAACACTGAAAAAAAGGGCAATAAACTAAAGGATAATCCTTTTGCTATATGTGATGCAGGAAAACGTACAAAATTCATCAAAAATACATTTTACTTTGATTCGGGTTTTTCGAGCGTAAAGTTTGACCGGGCTCTAACCTTGTGAGCATCACAGATTACTGTTGCCACTGGTAGGTTTTTGTCAGCGTTGTCAGCATGAGTACAAATATAGATGCATTCAGCGACTCTTTCAAACGCTGCGTCATCATCTGCATCAACTCCACTGACATAGGAGCACAGCAAAGTGGTATTAGCGATGAGTAAAATAATCAATGGACGCATTGTTGACTGAAAAAAAAAAAAAACTAATTAACGTGTTTGCTCGTTTACTTAGGCCAATAAAATGAAGCTAAGGGAAAGAAGAGTTAATCCCTCCCTATAGGTCTTATCCCCGAGGTAATAAATCTCTCTCAACGTATTTTGAAATCAACTCCCACTTTCGAAAATCCCAAGAGGGCCTAGATGTAACCAAAATATATCCAAGATATTTAAACAATATGTTTACTTTGCGATCTACGACCTATAGTTTACACGCGGTAATTATATTCTGTCTCTTCCTGACCTCTCTTGCTGACCTGAAAACAAAAACTTACGGCCTGCACGCCTTTTCATATTTTTTTTAGCAGCTAAATTATGGAAATAAATTATGGAACACTCTTCCAGACTCGCTTAGAACTTCTACTTAAAATTGCTGACTTTAAGCGAAATATATTACAGTATGACTCTTCAGTTGCAACTTGTCTCTAGTTTTATTATGTCAGTTTAGCACATTCATAATTTTTAGCATAAATATTGTATTGTGCTATATTCATGTTCTCGAAGATATTAGCCAATTCTAGCTACTTAAGATTCGAGAGGAAATAAAGTATACGTATGTATGTATTCCAGTGACGCAGATTTTGCTCACGTGGACAGCCCAAGTGACTTTACGCCTATTTCCACCCTCCATGAAAACAGCCTCGCAAAGCACGAGGTGACATTTTGTGGGGAAGAACGGGATGCGATATATGTTTAAGACAAACTTTAATCATTTCCTCGAAATTAGTTAACAGGTAAACAAGGTACTTTGGCAGCCATTAATTTGAAAAAAGCCGTTTTAATTATTTTTATTAAAATTTAAAAACGTTCTCTGGTTAAAGGAGTTTAAAATTAGTACAAGCTTTCGATTGCTAGTCTGTAATCTTTGACAAATAGTGAATAAAAAGCGCGATCGTTGAGATATATACGGAAAAAAGCGTGAAGTAGAAACTGTTACAGTAAAAACAAGAAGATACTCGCGAGGAAATAAAATGCTAATATGGGGTCCATAAAAGAACAGAATATTGTCTAAGTAATGGTTTTGAATTATTCTCCTATTCAAATGCCAGGATTTCAAAGTCTTCCTCACGCGAAAATTTCCCTAAAAAAATTTTCATCGCATGAGGAGGACTTTGGACTAAATATTAATAAAAATAATACAACAACACTTAATTATATATACCTCAACGTATTACAGTGGGAAAAAACACTCATGCACATACGCACATACTTGTATTTGTCGGTAATATCAAAATCAGAGAATCCTTGCTACCTAACTTAAATCAGCTCACCTTAAATCGGCTCAATTCAAGAAAAAAAAATCGGCAAGAAACTAATGAAACAGTCAGGATCAAATTTACAAACCGATCGTACCTTGCTTAGTCTCTGACAAATAAATGTTGAGCGACACATGTCAATCCCTTTCATAAGGTATTTGGACACTTCAGGTTGCGTGATTGGCTCCGTGTTAATAGACTATCAATGGATACGGTGACGCTAACTTTTAAATGCTAATTGATATTGTTTTTGGTGTACACTGATGGTTAGCCCTTCCAAGGGGTAAAAGCGACAAGCGACACGACCCTGAAAACCAACGACGCGAGAATTGCTTATCAGCGACAAGCGAATCGAATGCGCGGCTAAAATTCGACAGCGACACGAGAAGCACTAGAAAAGACAACGATATTGACCCCTTTGGACTTCTTTTTTCCTATGCAGAAATTACATTGTATTCTCTTATAAAGGATGTAGATGTAAGAAACTTGTTTGCTCTCTAACAGAATAAACATCGCGTGAGAGGTCCACAAGAGTAACACATGGTTGGCCCGGTAACCAGAAAATCTCAAATTGCCCGTATTAGTCACCTTTGGTCTTTGATATATATGGCGCGACAGTCGCGTGACTGGTCGTTTTCACCGCAGACAAGCGAGCGTGCAGGCCAGAGCTGTCAGAGTTGGTCTGGTCTGACCTATCAGAGCTGATCGACAACGTAGCGATAATCCTCCTGGTTTCTTTCCCGAACCAGTGATCACTAGTCAGTGGCTTCAGTTAGCTACGGTTTTTCTGATTTTTCTTTGTCCCCATGGGAAAAGACGGAAAAGGAAACCACAAGGGCAAACGTAATTAATCCGAAAAAAAAATGGTAAAAGAAGACATAAACTTAAATCAGGCTGTTCTCCAGCGCAGTAAAGGCAACTATAGTACCTGGAATCCATGAATCCCAAGCTCGTCACCTTTCAGTATCTCGGAGTTGTTACCTCTTCCATAGTTCAAAATGAACACGAGTCTCATTTCTTCAATGTCGACATTTATTGTGTATCAGAAAACATCTTTCTTTACATCAGATATTGCATTGTTGATTTTCCAAAGGAAGCTGTGATTCTTGTTTTGGATCGAATTGTACCAGTTGGGAAAAAAGAAAAAGAGATAGTTTTCACAGAAGAGGTAACTATTCGAAGGAGTAACGGCCCTTATAAATGATGAAAAAGATTCACATTCCGAAACTGATAATCAGCTTGGCTCATTAGACGACGTGGCTGGAATGTCTGACGAAGAAGGTGATGAAATTGAGAATACAGTTTGTGTGGACACCATCACGTTTTGTAGTTCGAGACGAGGAAGGCATATTTGTCGTCCACAAGACTGGACTTGTAGTTTGTGATGTTGAACGATCTGTTTTTAAGGTCTTTTCCTTGCACTTTTTGTTCTTAAAGGAGAGGGTCACTCCATAAAGCTTACTTTGGTTGTCTTCGCTAATAGCAAGTAAACATTCAGCTTCAGCCTCGGAAGTGCCTGCTCCCTTGAAGAAATTCGTCTCGAAAGAAGCGACTTCGGAGGCCGCTATTTTGAAACTGTAGCCTTGTTATGTTTATGTGATGTCATTCCTTCCGACTCGAAATTGGCTGGAAAGAGAAAAACCTGCAACTGACTTTACATCCGTCACAAGGTCAGCAAAATGTATTTTTTTCCGGACGATTATCCACTTCACTGTCTCTACTGTTATCATTTTTGGGGTTTGGAGCATGTTTGGCTCAAAATAATACGGCTCAAGAACAGCCATAGACCAGAGTGATAAATAGTTAAATGGCTTGCCGGAGGCCATTCGGACAAAACTTTTAGCCGGCCATACAGCGGAGCAGAATACGGCCCGCTAATTTGACCAATCGCAGCGCGTGTGGTAACTAAGAGGTATAATAAAGAAAGTTCTGTTTGTCGAATGTTCCACTCTTCTCGATTGGTTGGGAGCGAGCAAAGCCAAGGCGAGAAAAAGACGTGAAGTAAACATATAGGCCACAATGGCATATACAATTTCATTTGCATAACAAATAGCAACAAACGAGTTAGTTGCAGCGCAGCGCAAATAAACTGAACGCCTGGAAGACTAAACGAACGACGAATTTCTAATAAAAAAAATTTCTTTGAAGTCAAATGTAAGTACGCATTTTACACACATCAACGTACTTCATGTATCAACATACTTCTTGTCGATCGGTAAATACTGAATATTGAACTCAGAGTATTCCTGCTGCCTACCTTAAATCTTCTTCCTGACGTCGGTTCTAGTCAAGAAATCCAAATGGGCAAGAAATTAATGAAAGAGAGGATCACATTTACAAACTGATCTGATCGTTCCTTGCTTAGTCCCTGGCAAACGACTGATGAGCGACAAATGCCCACCCCCTTCGTAAGTTATTTGGACACTTCAAGTTGCGTGATTGGCTCGGTGTTGCTGTGAAAGCCAAAATACCGTTGAACACTTTGATTTGATTTTGACATGTTGATTGTGTAGCCAACAATCAGATGCGAGATAAAACCTCAGAAGAGCAAACAATTTGACAGTGTCTCCATCAGTCATGAAACCGCACTTCGATCGTTTTTCCTTCCAAAAATTGGCTGTTACCCTATAGTTTTATAATTACTAATTTAACCTGTTCTATCTGTGCAAGCAAACTGGAAATTCAAGCGACTCCAATCTAGACCATCTAGACCGGTTACATTTTGCGGCGAAAAAGTTGCAAACTAAAATGCAAAAATATTGACTATTTTTAGTTATTTATGGAAGTGCCAAAAAGCGTGAAACCAAGATGTTTTATAAAAAAGAAGCCTCTAATGAGAGTACCAGGGGAAAGAAAAATGTTCAAGGATTTGGCGGAAATGCAGCAGCGAGGGACTGAAGTTTGGAAAGAGTCTGCGACAAGCACAATCTAATTTATGCACGTTACGCATTTTCTAATGACTTCGCAAAATTTTGAAGGCAGGACCGGCACCACTAATATACAATTTCCTTTCACAGCGCAGTCGAGTATGATAATTTCGCTCATCTTCAACGCTATGAATTCGGCCTTGCACGTATGGAGAAAAAATTTGTCCCGTGACGTGAGACCCCCCAGGGAGCCGCTGTGTGCAATAGACAAGTTGCCGTCAACTGCTGACCGAGACAGAAAAAAAATGACTGACTTATGAGATGTTGTATTTCCTATACCACTTGGATTTTGTTTTACTGAATTATGTATAACGGGGCAACAACCTATTCATATCTTGAAACACAAAGAATTTATGTAATTTGATCTTCTTTTTGTCACAATATATTTAATCGTCGAACCCAACATTTGTATCATGTTTGAACGAAATCTTCCTGTTTTTTGTCATGGAAATGCTCTTAAACACTGTGAAAAGGATGTTGAGGCTATCAATGATTTCACGCCTTTTGTCAGACATTTCGTGAAACACAACTGTTGTTCCTCAAATTTATTTGTTTCTTAGAAAAAGCTTCCTTATTTTAGCACTAAGTAATTTAACATGTTCCGTTGTTCTGTATAATCGGATTGGCTTTCCTCCCTCTTTTTGCAGTGAGACTTTTTTTTTGTTTCCGTAACCCAAAAGACAAGTTGGAAATATGGAGGAAGAGCTTCCTATTTCCATAAGAAACTGTTGCAACGAAAAAAAGACAAATCACTTGTTTATTGTGATAACAAGCTGTAAATTTCCTTTGACCGCGCAAATAATACTTTTAAAGCCAGGGCTCCTGTTAAAGCTTGCTAAAGTACGCTGTTTCTGTTCTTCACCGCCGCAACTCTTTGCTGAGGCATCGATCATAACGTCTTGGGAAAACAAATTTTGCCCGTAAAATGAGATGTACATTATCGTGGCTAGGTAGCAAACAGAAAACGTTGCCGAAGGGGAAAGAGGATGAGTAAAAATATGTACTGGGTACTTCGCGTTTTCTTAACTTCTCGAAAACAGGAAGAAGATTCGAAAACAGGGTTATGAGTTCTACCGGACCAGTCATACTAACATTATATACCAGACTCATAACAACATTATATTCCGAGGAGAGACATTGAAAATGCTTATCAAGAACAGGGCATACTTTCGTGACCATTCTAGCATTAAATATAGTTTTTTTTTCAGATTTTAGGCCTCCCGCTGAAGAGGAAATGTTGATCTGAGGTAGAGTGTGGATCTTTTTCTTGGAAAGAGAATTTGCTGCGCTATTTCAACCAAAAAGAGGCATTCGTTATTTAAATTTGTAAAAACATAAGTACTATTTTATTTTGACAAACATAGGCGGAAAATTATACAAAGGGATGTTCAGAACACGGAAGAAGGGAATTTCGACAGTATGTCATCAGCCATAGGTGGGTGGTATTCGCCTTTCTTCACTTAACAAGTGTTTTCAGTTGGCCACTTTGATTTGAGACTGTTAAAACTTAGCTTTCGCCTCCTTACATGCCTTATGTTAGAAATGATCTTCCACATTTTATGTTCTAATCAGATGAAACGTGCATGGACTATTAGCCAATCAGTGTGCGTGCAGAATCTAAATTACCCAACTGATTCTAATTAATCTTGCTTCAGGAGTGATGTTCACAGTCTGATGATTTGTTAAAGGATGAAATTCACGACCACAGGATTTCCTCAGTGGAACAAATACAGAAATGATTAAACGACAGCCCCGGAGCCGACAAACCTACTAAGGCTATTGACCACTATAAGATCTCTTACCAATGAAAGTTTAGTCCGTGATCAGCTAGCTAAAACAATTGGAGATCACGAAATGTTGTAAATTGAAGTGAAAAACAGCTGCCTAAGGCTCTTATCACGTATCTTGAGTCATTCCATTTTGCCATAGCGTGGGGTAAAAATGAGAAAATTCAGCTGACTACCTTCCGTTTGCGTCAATGATAAAAGCAGCTAAAAAAGAGCAGTAAATTTGGATGTCTTGTTGTCAGTCGTGGTTGCCGGTTTTCTAAGGCTTTACCATCCTTAATTAGTCATTGAGCAGCTGCACGTCAATGGGCTAGCAGGAAAACTCTCAAAAATGATTAACAAGTGCTGTTATTTTCTCGCTAAGTACGTTAAGCTGAACTTGAACGACGTTTGTGTAATCTACTCGATACTGACAACATTCCCCATATAAGAGAAAAAAAAAACCGAAATGTTCCGCAACAACATTCCGCATATAAGAGAAAAAAAAAACGAAATGTTAAACACCGTCACTTGACGATTGCAGTTTTTGATTTATCTTAAGTCTTCAAATCAAACAATGAAACGTGCTTTGTTTCCAGCAGCAATTCATTGAAAACTCTCCTTGTCACAACATTGTTTCTACATCTTCTACATCTCTGACTCTTACTGTACTGTTTTCAATGTTTCCGTCAACACTCAGGGAGACGCCTTTAGAGTTATTTCTATTCACCTGTTTCCTATTTGCAAAGGTCTTTTTTGATCGACGTCCGCGGCGAGACAAACCCAAAGTCTTATATAACGCCACGCGAAACTTTTCACATCTCCATACGTAGACGCAAGGATTTAGAAATGAACTCATAAACATTGTGGTGAAAGACCAGCGGAATCTCGTATAGTCGCTACTTCCAGCCAGTTGGAACCATGTGTCGGGCAAAAATAGAACGATAGAAACGCTGATCAAAATCGCTAAAGTTCGATTTGTCAAATGATCGTGAAGTACCATGCTGACTCTGTAGTTATAAGAAATAGATTGAAACTGGGAGACGATTCGACGGCGTTGTTTTCTGGCGATGCAATAAATCTTCAAGTACGCGACGAGAAACACGAGCAGCATACCCAAATGAAAATACGGAGCAGGTTTTTTTAAAGGGGTTGATGTGAACACGAGTGCCATCACAATTGAAATCACCCACACAATACACACGATCACCGCAATGTTCCTACCTCGCATAATCATAATATACTCGAAAGGAAACCAGATCGCGAATAATCGATTGACCGTCAGAGACAAAAGATTAAGAAACGAAGAATGCAAAGCAATGTACGAGATCAGCTTGAAAGTTTCAAAGTCTCGAGTGTTCCA
>Ga0126338_10001317_pt1 | contig 15892 bp, 5 predicted proteins | sample OrbCmetagenome_2_FD_92529 | JGI IMG/M metagenome (GOLD analysis project Ga0126338, IMG submission 92529) | Coral microbial communities from Petempiche,Puerto Morelos, Mexico - Orbicella C C metagenome | ecosystem: Host-associated > Invertebrates > Cnidaria > Coral | place: Petempiche,Puerto...
AAAAAAGTGGTAGGGCTACAGCTCTACCAGCCCCTCCCCTCAACAGTCCCTGTTTGCCACTCAGAGATCACTTGCGCACTGGCAATGCAATGCATCAATAAATGTGTAATACAATGAATCAGTCCAAGTTAAAACAAACACACTGTTGGTTAGGTTTAACAAAGCCTTGTAGACTAAATAATGAAACAAGGAATTGCGGGCTACTTATTTCCTGTTTTTTGCATTTCAGGACAAAGTCTTGACAAAGGATGAAATCCTTGAAAAATACAATGTTTTTGTTGGAAGTAAAGCAACAAACTATGGCAAAGATCTGACAAGACATGACGAGTTTTGAAAAAGCTGCTAAACCAAAAGATTTTTTTGGATTTTTTTTTTTTAATATATCTATGGAAATTAAATTTTGGCAATTTCTATTACATGTAAGAGATCAAATTATAAAATTATAACTTTTGATAAATATAATTTCTATCAAGTTTTTATAATATTGCTTTCATAGTTATCTGCTTTTTTATGCTCCTGTGTTTTAATGTGTCAACTGATTTGACTTGATTTTGGGAAGGAGAATAAATATACATTTACTTAATCGCCGTGTGCAATTGCCTACTTTTTTGCCTTCATTTTGCTTAAACATAGCGGAAATAAATTTCAACAGTCCTTCTACGCCACTCGTCTTTCAACTTCAGGACACTTTTTCTGCCCTCCCCAACCCTCGCTTGTTTCTGCTGACAATCATTCTCCCTATAAAAATGCACTTGCTGGCAAAAATACCCTTGGGGGATTCCCATATAAGAAGGATGGGGTGCTCATCGGAAATATTGTAAAGAACCCCTAAATTTTCAATATTTAGGAAGCCAAATCAGCCTTAGTTGGTTTTCATGCAGGTCCTTTATCCTGGTCGAATTGGAGGTACCAAGATCCTGTTTTGCGGGAGTGGCTTCAAATTTTTTTTCACCTCTAAGAGGTATACGTACCAATTCTAAAACAACACATTATCCTCTGTCATATGTTTTTTCCAGCTCAATACTCTTAAAAAGTACTGCGAAAGTTCCGCTGTGGACCTCTATGAGGCTCAACATGGAGATCGCTTTTTTAACCCCTAAAAGATACCAGGGTCACCCCCGTCCTTTTTATGTCGGAGTCCCCCTCGGGAAAAGTACCCCAACACTCCCGCATCATAGGCGTCAACAACGAAAACTTGAAACAGCAGAACATGGAATTTTATTTTATTTACTTACAGAACTGTACAAATAAATAATTACCCTTTAAAAAAAAGACTCCTGGACTGAAGTGCATTCCAAGCTCGATCTGACGCCTTTTGGAGGCACGGTTATCCCCCTTGGAAACAGAATTTAAATACTTATCAGGGGTCGGTAATTGCTACATTAAAAATCTACAGTCATTTTTCTGGCTATTTAATCTTAATTTACTAACAGAAATGTTCAAAGAATAAACTCTACATTTTGTTTTAAATTTCTCAGCATATTTTTTGGGCATAAATGTACTGTCTATATATTCTGTTTATAAATACTTTAAGCTTATCGGTATCCATACATTTATACACTGATTACTCAGCAAATGAGGCCCCATTGGGGGAGGGAAGCGGGGTCTGAGTATCCCTCATGCTGTTAATGTTTGACCTTAATATCCCTTACCCTTTAATTCCAATTGCAAAAATTAACTATTTTCCAGCTCTGTATCCCGTTTTATCTAATCTAAAAATCCCTCATCCCATTAATTTTTCCCCAAAATATCTTGCATCCTGTTAACTTTTTACCTAAATATCTCGCATCCCGAAAACCCCTAATAGGACCTCGCAGATCTCTTCTCTAGAGCTCTGTAATTGGCAATTGATTTAGAAAGTTCGTGATTATACAGTTATCATTAAACCAATCATAAGCAAAACCAACACTCAGACTGGTCGTGTGTTGGTTTTCTCGCGTTTGATTGACATTGCACTCTTTGGCTTCGAGTTCTGATTGGTTCATCGCGATTTCTGCGTCTGCTGTGATTGGCTATTACTCCTGTCTTGAAGTTATCAATAGACCAATTTCGAGATATTAAAATTCACCTAAAACAATAGACCTCTGTACGAAGCTCTGGGAAATAAACCCCACAAACTCTGCAGTTATTCCGCAGAGCCTCGTACTGAGGTCTGTTGTTTTAAACTGAATTTCAATATATCGAAATTGGTCTATTATTCTACCTTTCCTTTATTGGAAATCCACATTTTGTTATTTTCTAAAACCCATTCCACAAGAATCTATGTCTTAATTTAAATATTTTTCCTTTTAACTGGACTTAATAGCCCATTAGCGTTCCTTCAAAATTTACTCTTTTTTATTCAGTTCTCCCTCAGCTCCCAAAGATAAAAGTTTCTCTTGCTTCAGCAAAAACCACCTCGTTGTGTAGTTGTTAGCTTTCTTTTTTCCCCACGGCCACAACTTGAAGTTTCCGTCTCCCATACCAAGCCTGGTTTTAAACCGTATCTTTTCATTCAAGTTTAGAAACTGATTTGGAGCTGTCTCGCGTCCACTTCGTAACGTTTATTCGAAATGCGCTTAGATAGTGGCTCTGGTATTCTCTCAACTTCGTGTTTCATATACAATTATTCAACCGACAGTTTCAGCCCGGCAATGTTTCTGTTTATATGGACGTCAGTCTTTTACTTCTGTTCAATCGGCGTCGCGTTCTTGTCGGCTTGGTTTTTGGAGCCGTTTGGTCTGGTTTGTTGATGTTCAACTGCATTCTGCAAGAAATAGTGATAGTACTAAATAACGTATTGGTCATATTGCAGAAACCGATTATAAAGAAATAAAAACCATTTTTTGGTGTGTCACATGCAATTAAGCACGAATGGCAGTTTGCAGTGTCACTACAACGAGAAATGCGAGTAAGAACACGAACCGTAACTTATAGCTATAGGCGAGTGTTTCCGAACGGCTTTTTCGAGTTCTCGCAAGCTTTCACGATATTTCCTTATATATCTCAACACAAACACAAAGAAATTGTTTCAATCAATCTTTTAAAAAGTGCAGAGAGAAAAAGGAAAGAAAATTACTGGTCTGCTGTTGCGATTTTACAACGAGCAAATTCTCTTCGCCCCCGCGATCATCACTTCAACTTGTCCCTATAGCTCTCTGTTTCATCATGATCAATAGACAAACCCGGCTTTTAGTGTACAAAATCAAGCATTTAATACTTACAATTGAGCGATGTCTTTCTCAGAAGGACAGTATCCCTGTTTCCTTCTTCTATTTTGTAGATTCATATTGAGGTTCATAATTATCGTCACAAGTTCTTCTTTCTAAAATGGAATCAAAACGAACCAAATTAGTGCTACCATTTGATTAAATTCCTCCAAAAAATAATGAACAGCTTTTAAAGCACCGCATCGACTGGGCGTGGAGTCTGCCATTAGACATTGTTACCATAGTTACCGATTTTTCCATAAGAGAATCGAAGTCCTTCGTGTCTTTAGGAATAACTTGAAGACAAGTCGGACATTTTGGAGTCTCCACCACAGAGCCTTCTTCCACGCCTGTAAACCGCACTCTCTGTTTGTCGATCTTGGAGACTTCAGACTCATTTGAAAAGCTATCTTGTGACACGGTTTTGGATCTCTTTCTGATGGGCCCAGGTGAAGAATCTTCTTTCTGTTTTGGGAGGTCTTTTATTCCACTGAGCAGTTCGTTGTAAGCGCATTTCCACTCTGTCTTTGGTTGCTGGGACAAAATTCCCCTAAAATGAAGTGAAGACATTTTAACTATTGATCGTCTTATATGGGTCTGTGGGCTATAAAAGATTGCCAATTTGTTAATATTTCGGCTAGTATTGCTAAATTGATCACAATAAAACTACGGAACTTCTTTCCCAAGTCCCTCCCGCCCTTCTTTCTTCCTTCTTTCCTTCCTCTTTTCCTTCCTTTTGCAATCTCAGACTGGAAACGTTCACGTGAACAATTTCCCTAATAGTGTAACTAGTACTGTACAGGGCTCGTCTGACTTAGCACATACCTTGTGACAGATGCCGACGTTAAATTTTTTCGGCGAAGGTACGCTTCTTTGTTATTTCCTTGCGAATCTGAAGAAAGAAACCACAAAAATAAGCTCTGTCAGCGTTGCTGGGCAAGAACAACAGTTATTAGCGTCCAGGCGCTATGAACATCGCACCGTCGGTAGAGCTTGGGGATGAAATAACTGTTACACCATCTGCTGAGCAAGTCACCTGTTCAATCACGTGAATTTACCAAAGATTCGCACGTCAGATTGAACAATAGTACCTCTTCTTTTTCGTGTTCTTGAACAAAGCTGACGAGTGTGAAGTCCCCCGGCTGAAGAGATTTGTCTCTATTCTTTACAGTCTGAGGCCAATTGTGCAAGTTATGAACGTGGAGGGAGTTTTCAACATTTGTAAGGTGGCCTGGTGGATTGAGCTCGAACTTAAAGATTCTGTTGCCGACAGAATTTGCCTTCACCTTTGTCACCTTTTCGAAGACCAAAAAGTTGCTCACATTCTGCACGAGGGCAAACGTACGTTTTCGTTCAATTTGAGTCAGGCTCCTGTTTGAGTTTATCTCCCTTAGGGAGTGCCTATAGACCGAAAATTATTATATAGTTCACTGATGAAAGGGGGACAATTAACTTCTCCTTCGAAATTAATTTGAGGTTAAAAACACACATTAAAGCTGGACGGTGGAACAATTATTTACAGGTCAAACGCTGAAACGTCGTACAGAATCTCTCAAAGAGCCGCATTGAGCGTCTTTTTAAGCTTTTACGAACGTTTAAATTCCCCTGAAATTCTAAATCATGAAATCGTGAACAAGCGATTTGAATGCGATAGTGCTGGTTTTATCTGGATAGGTTCTGCCATTCAAACACGACAAGCCGCCAAGACATCTATTAAGTTATTAAACCACGATCACTTATTTTGATAAAAGAAAACTCTGAGGAAATGAGTTTCGCTGTCGAAGTCAGCATGTGGGTGACAACCTGGTAATTGGTGGTGTGGAAAATTTATTAAAGTCAACTGAACGTAGCAAATGATTTAGCTCTCGAAATGGTGCGAAATATACTTTATGAGATGAAATATATAGACAAACAGACATAACTGGCCTGGAGCGAATGTGAGAAAAACGCTAATGTAAAAGTGAATTACGGAGAAAACAAATTTGCCCACGGCAAAGCACTGCACACAACGAAGAAGAGGTTTCTTGAGTTGTGTCACTGAGTTCCGCGGCAGTCACTCGCGCGTTTCGTTACTTAATTGTTCAGTGTGAAGAAAAAAACATTTAAAGTAAGGCTACGCAATGAGGCAACTCTTTCTTGTCTTTTTCGACAGGTGGTTACTTTGATGATATTTTGCCGACAAGATTGCATTCAAAATTACTAAGTCCACAAACTCGAGCTCCTGCAGCTGTCTCAGTGCAAGCTAGCCTTTTAAATTCATAAAAAACAAAAACTTTTTAACTCCACTTGCCGGTCGGTGAAGTGGCTTCATATGGTGGAAAGAAAAGTCGAACAAAGCCGTCAGAAAGCAAATTAATTTTCTGTTCCACAACCCAGAGGTGTAAAAACACAAAACAATGAAGAAAAAAGGAAAACAACTGTTAGAAGTATTTTTTTTCGTATTGTTGATCAAGGTGCACCGTAGTGACAGAAAATTAGGGACTGGTATACATTAGTAAATAATTAATCCATACGGACTTACAACTTGTATAGCATTTTCCATATTTGTTGCACGGTTGAAAAAATGGGAGTACATATTTATTCTTTATTAATTTTTGTGTTAGATCTTTCTCACCTTACAGCGCCGCCTTTACAGCGAATAAATTGTTCAGTTTATTTCAGTTAGTGTTAATCTGCATCATGGAACTTTGCTATGCTTTCAAATGCAACTGCAGGACGGGTGTTTAAAATTTAAAACAAAATCGAATACTTGATCCGTCTGCTTGAACCGCAGACAGACGGCAGCACTTTCGCTTATAAGTCGAACTTGAACGATATAAACTTTTAAAGGTTCAGGTTATGTGGCGCGACGCCGAGAATGCGCAAACTGAAAAGCAAAAACAAGTTTGATTTTCTCTTGGTGTATGTTATAAAAAGAAGGCAAACACAAACTGTATACGCTGAGAGATCTAGGGTTATAAGATGGATGTAGGATGTTTATTTTGGCGGCTTACCGGTCGCAGATTACTAAAGGATGCTAAAGAGCTATTCTGAGCGTTTAAAGCATAAAGTGGCGACTCTTTCTTGATGGTTGTCGCTTGAGTACGGTTTAGCAAGAAGGTGAAAATCAGACAGACAGCGATTCTCGTTAAAATCATGTTGTGTATGAACAAACTCTTCTAGCAAAACTGGTCACCGCGAACCGTCAACGAGCGCGTCGCAGTTTTATAAAAACTAGTGACCTCGATTCAGCTCTTCAGGAAAAATACATTGAACAATGGCAACAGTGAAAACAAACTTACCTGGGTTAAAAACTAAGGCGTGAAATTTGTAGACTTTTCCATTAACTTTATCCAAACGAACCGAGCAAGAATCGGCCACAGCTGAAATCATTGTTTGCCTCCGTCAAGATGATGGCTGTCAACCAATATCTTAGCTTTGGTTTCCTCTATTTGGGTTCAAACATTGAAAATCCGCTCCTGTGAACGTTTTAGCTAGGCGATGGAATCACTTGGCAAATGACTGTTAATAAAGTCCATAAGAAGAACTCGTTAGTTTTAGCACAATTCACGTTTCATAATTAATGGAGGAATAAAATTACCCAGTTTGTCAGCCGTCTTCACCCTTTAACACTTTAGCGCGCGCTAATGGACAACTGAAACCGCGTTCGATTTAGTCCACCGACCGGCACCTCTAGCTTTTCGGTATCTATTGTACATACAAATTATCTTCTATGCCAGAGGCTGTATATGTACAAAACGTGTGTGGTTTCTCCGGTGATGCGAACAATTATCCTTAACTGGCCAACCAAAGGCAGCTTTTGACCACCGCAGACCTAAACATCAACATTGAGTGCGTCAAAATATTAACCCGCGTTTTTCCCGCGAAAAAGGAAGTTTTTTTGATCCAAAACCGCAGGGAAAGGAACTTCTAAAATCTTTTTTCTCTCTGTGGGTGAGATCACTGAAATAAGTTCTCAAAGCAACTTTTCATTGGGAGAAAGATAAAGCCTTGCACATGATCAATATATTTTTCTATTTGATCATTGGGTTCTTTCAGCCGAATAATTAAAGAAAAGATAAACAACAAATCATTGCTTGAAAGTTTATGTCAGTCAAACTCACAAGACACCTGCAATTTCGTTTATCCGTGAGTAAACTCACGCCAGTTAAAAAGGAAAATGAAAAGTTCAAACGAAATGTAGCCAGTCACGGGTTCCTACATGAAACATAAAACGAAGTGTCGACGAGCCAATGGAAATCAGCAAAAATGCTTAGTGAAGTGTTGTTAGAAGTCTTTCTCAGTTTTCCAATTAATCACTACCAAACTTTGTATACTGAAGTGCACTAACTTTAGCTGACAAACTGAAATGAGAAAAATGCGCTGATCTCGAAGACTCTGACGAGAGAAGGTTAGCCAGTTTAATGCTCTATCCAGACGGATAGTGACGTCTAGCTTAGGCTTTTTAATGACTTCCTTGTGGCAACGTTTAAAACCGCATTTACTGTTGTATTGGACAGGAATTGAAAATATTGGTTTTCATGACAATTAAATTAACAGGAACTTGGAAATGTTGTTTCCTAAAGACAAAATGAAATAAAATAAAGTCACGGGATTCAAACTCTTCTAAAGAAAAGCGCTTCAGTGTCGTTCGCTCAGAATATTTAAATTGCCCCAACACCCGGCAGGATGGGGTGTAAAACATCGCCTGTTTCAGCAGCAAAGAATAACGTGATCTTAATATGACGAGGTGCTTAAATTAAACGTTTTCAGAGTTCATTTGCATTGCCATGTCCGATTCAGTGTTCAAATCTGTTAATTTGAGCTGCATAACAAATCAGTGAATATTGAATAATCACTTTGTAAAGGAGGATATGTTCAATACATCACGTTTCGGCTGTTATTCGTATGAAACTGATAATTACCATGCTATCACATGATACAATACATATCATGCTTCGCTAAGCTTCCACCAGACTCTAAATGACCTAAATCCAATCCCGCGACAGACAGTGCAATGTGTCCCTGGTACAGCAAAACGTTCACAACAGAATTTTAGCACACCATCGTGAAGAATTTGACATCAGGATATTTTGTCTAGAGGGTCTTGAGAAGTGGTAATTGGCAATAGAACATTGTATAGCAATGATATGCCTGCAGTCAACCAATATTCAAAGACTTGAATATGGGTTGGGAAACACAGTTTCCGGTAAACGCAGTTCTGAATTTTCTTTACCAAACAAGAATGTAAAAGCTAAAATCCCGTGTTGGCAAAGGCAGTACAATAGTTTTGGTACTATTGCGTTATAAAAACAAACAAGACGTTAAAGTTTGACACTATCAATGCTCTTGAATATTAAAGAAATACAAGGTCAGTGAATGGCGCAGTGACAAGTTCTTTCACGATCTTTTAGCATACCTTAAATCGCTGCCAACGACAAAACCGGACCAACCAGCAAGTTTCAAGTTTTATGCCTTTGCGTAAATGCGTTCACAGTTCAAGTTTATCGACACGTTCGCTGTTCAATCGATCACGTTGTCTTCAGTCCACGATGCGTGGAATCGCATGTGTTCACAATAGTGTTTTTCAAATTCTTAGAATTAGAACAACACGGCCTAATTAACTCTTCCGTGACTCGTCTGGCGTGCACGTCATCAGGAATATGATCAGCTTCCTTGATTGACAGCTAGCTAAACCTAAACCTGCGGGGGATTGGATGAGGTCATCGCAATTCTGGGTCAAGCCTATCACAACTGCAACGGTCTAGTTTTGGTAAAAATCACCGAGGAGCTACAGAGTTGAATACAGAGACTTTAGGATATATATTTAACCGGGTTAAACAGTGAATTCCGCATGCAGGTCCTACGCACCATTCGACATCCGGTTTTTGTATGCACTGTTTGCGTCATAACCGTTTCTCATCTGTCATGTCATGTCAATGGGCATCTCCATCCTAAGTACACTACCCACGTATGCGGAGCACGATTTATCGATGTGGCCGAAGAGATTTTGTTTCGCAATAAGTCTAGGCCAGTATACGTAATGGTTATATTTTTCCATGCAACAATCCTTTAGTTTTGGAGTAGCTGATCCCTTTTCCTGATCCCAAAGTTTTTCAACTGCGGCCAGTGTTTCCGTGAGCTGGCGAGTTTAATTTAATTTCGATACTAAAAAAAAAGATGTTATTGAGGAATCAACTGGCAGACGTGAAAAGCGCGAGATCCGCCTTGATATAAAATAGCCTGATACAAAACAGTGGGAACAGTAAGAGTCCATGGAATTCTGCCGGAAACCATGTTAGCGCTTTTTGGCCCCGTTTTCAGTTTGAGAGGAAAGTAAATGAGGTGGAAATGCAGTGTTTGATCCGGATAATTCCGTGGCGAAACTTGATATAAAGGTCCAACTCCTCGAATTTCAGTTCAAGGTTCTGGATTTCTCTCCGTATTAATCGTGTAGGTCAACCGACATGGTCAAATTTATTTTGACATAATGCCAGATAAAGTAATTCTGTTTTTTGAAAATGAGAAAGACAAAAACAAAAAAAACAGTAAAAAAAAAAAAAAAAATACACACAAAAAAGGAAACTGAATGTGAAAAATTTTAGCTCAGTGAGACAGTCAAAGTCATAAAACATGCGACAGTATAACTAGTATCAGAATACAAGCAGCCCCACTTTTTCCTAAGTCCTTTGAACATGACGCAATAAAAAAAAGAAGACATTTTAAAAAGCGCAAGAGGGATTTTGGCTGCTTGAGCGAGCAAGAAAGTCATGCTCGACGGACAATACAAGCTGCAAGCAATTTTTCTTTTGCCATTCGAACATGACGCGAAAGAAAGAATCTTTTTTAAACAAATGGCGCAAGAGGAAAAATGGAAAAATTGATGAACTAGTCTATAAAGTTCACAGGCGGAAATTGAGTTAGGTTTTAGAGGTCTGTTCTCAGATTATATTACAGGATGTTGTTTTTGCGGGTACTTTCACGCTTGTAAGTCAACTACCGGTATTCGACAAGACTATTTGTTGCTAACTATTGTATATTTTTATAATTTAGCATAGGTGATGGACAAAACACTGACCCCCAATCCTTGGACTACCCAAATGGACTACCCTAAAATGGACTAACCCTAAAAATAATATTCTAAATGAGTACTATTTACTATTTAATGTTCTTAGCTGCTAGTATACTTAAACTACACATAACTTCCGCTTATGTTCATCCTGTACAGCCTTTAGCCGCCATTTTGAATAATCGTACTTAAAATAAGCAACTGCTGAACACAGAATGGCGCGAAAAGCGTAAACTCAAACCAAATTTCATCATTTGATTACCAATGGCTGTTATCAATCAGAGGAACCAATCAGTATGAGGATCATACAAGTGTAAACATAATAACTTGAAAAGCGATTGAAATGTGAGTGAGGAACCCAGTCTAATATTTGATTTAGGAATAGCACATTACTAAATGTCACACAGTGATTTTTATTCCATGCGATTAAATCAGACACTACACAATGCACAAGCTAAAAGATGACATGATAGGAGACGGTAAGAATAATGGCTGAATAGTAAACCTTCCAGAAACAATGTCAAATTAACAAGGTAGTCCGCAGAACATTCATTTCCTTTCCATCTATTAATAGCCCTTAATTGTTCCAAAATAATTTGCAAGCATACAGCCTGAATGATCCTGAATCTGAATGTTTACAATTTATTTGAGAAAAACACTGGTTGGTATATTATGCTGGTGTTATTATATTATTTTCAGAGTTTTTAATAGTCCATTTTAGGGTAGTCTATTTGGGTAGTCCATTGGGGTGGTCCATGGACTGGGGGTGAGTGCTCTGTCCGTCGCCGTCAGCATACCTTCTTTGGTGAAAACGGGTGAAAACAAAATATATTCCTCACCAGTCTTCTCGCAAAGTAACAACACGATTGCGCATGCCATAAAGCTTTCAAAACCACTGACAAGCAATGAATCGCTTTCAACACGGATCCTCGACATAAGATGGAAGATGTGGACGTGATTTGAAAATGTTTTTCCGGTTTCGTACATTTTGTTTGTTTCCAGACAAACCAAGGAAGCATTGAATGCAGCCTTTGAACTAATGGGACAACAGTATAGTTTTGTGGTTAAGGTATTACACGATCATGCTCTCGTTCTCAAAGATTTAGCTGTTCTCAATCAGGAGGGACTTGCAAGTAAGTCTTTGTAATTTGTAATTTGTAATTTGTAATGGGCACGTAGTTAGGCTTCAAAATTACCATTGATTGTGGTTCATTTGACTTGTATCGGAAATAAATCTATCCTGGCGTGATTTTTTTTAGTAAGACAGAGGTTTCATTCTTTGTTTAGGTGCAGTAGAACACCTCAACAAAACGTAAGTTAAGTAAAAACACTAAACGTAGATAATACTCTATGTATCCTTTTCATGTCGACAAGGTTAATTTTGAGTTTAAAAAAAAAACAATTCTATTTGATCTTTTAGTTGTTATGTAATATCAAACTGGAAGGCAGAATAGGAAAATCATGTACTATTGAGATCTTGATGAAAACGTAAATATTATATTTAATATGTTGATGAAAATGGTGTTTAATTTCTTATTAAACACACATATTCTAAGAGGCCCTCTTGGCCACTTACTGGAGATGTTTCTTGACTGACTTGAGTTCAGCTTTGTTTTGTCTACAGTCAAACCTCTTGACAATGGCCGCCTTGGGAACAATGGAAAGTGACCATTTTAGAGTCGGTGGCTGTTATGGGGAGGTAGGGCTGTAAACATGAAACCTGTTTTTTTCGGGGGTGTAACATTTCTTTTCTTGAAAAATGCTTGTCTTAGCATATAAACTGTACGTAAGATATCAATAAAACAGAAACGAAGACCAACGACGTGCAGTGCCGATCAAGTTTGGTAACCTTTGGCAATAAAAAATGGGATTTGCCAGTCATTGATTAACTGGCTGTTGTGGAAAGGTTGTTTTTAGCAGTCAGTTAGGACACTTTTTAGTGGCTTTTGCCATTTCGGCCGGTATAGAGAGGTTAAAATAAAAGTGAATCTATGGACTGTCCTTTGGGACCAAAAAAAGTGCAGGCCATTGTAGAGAGGTGGCTGTTGTTGAGAGTTGGCTGTCAGTGGAGGTTCGACTGTATTAATTTTGATATTTGTAAACCCAATTTATATATAATTAAGTTTTGACAAAGTAATGCTACATCACCACCATTCCAACCTGTTTACTTATGTTCAGGCTGAAAACCTTTGCGGAGGGCGGAGACCATTATATCGTATTTGCGATAAAGGAACCCTCGGATGAGAGTTATCCATACCTTTGGAAAGCAACTACAAGAATCATTTGCTACAAGGTTAGTCAAGTGCTTTATACTGCTCTAAAAACTCACAGATGTGCTGTTCTTTTTTTTTCTAAAATTCCTGTTTCAAGTCTAGGTTATGTCTTGCCTGAAAGAACATCGATCTAGTAGAAAACGTTTTTATAATTTCCTGAAAATTAATGCTTTTAGATCAAACAAAAAAAGAATCCATAAAACTATAAAAGCCAGTGTGGGCTAGTGCAATCTAAAAGAGCTGCCTGGGAAGAGTGTTATATGTGCTTTGAATTCAGAAATTAACATTCAAAGCTGTTGTGTTACATGTACCGTAATGAGCCTCCTTGTATTTTTGGGTGTCAAGTCACCCCATGAAAGCTCGCAGTTTACCTGCTGATTTTTGATTTTTTGTATTTCATACTTCAATTAGGTTAGAACATATGGTGGAAATGTTGAGAGTGAACGGGTTATGGACGTCAGACAGTTTTGCAAATTATATCGCAACATCACCAGGCAGCTGAGGCACACTCGTAGTGTAACAGATGAGGACTGGGAGAAAGTAGATTGTGAAGGCGAGGTACATGTTGGTTATTTCATCTTATGATCTGTCAAATATTTTTGCTCGCACATGATTGATGTAAATTCATCACTTGACTGAATATGGCGCAGCTGAAGCTGGGGAACATCTGAGTCAAAAAGTCCTGTGTACTGCAAAAAAATATTTGAAGGATAATTAACACAATAGCATTCATTCAAATTTAAAAATATGCTCAGATATTTGTCCTTGGATACTAGATCTGAACTTGATTAATGCTCAGTCAGTGTTAAACTGTATGCTTTTTGCCTCATGGTACAAAGAGATACTAGTTATGTTTATAATACCCTGTAATGATCCAGAGAGTAAAACTGAATGCCTGCCTCTTGAGGACCAGCAAGAAATGACTGGCATTCGTACAATTTCACCCCATTGCAGTGTTACTAGATATGTTGTCTTGAAAATGATTGCTAACTCTTACCAGCAACTTCTGGTACATACATGTACAGGCTTACGAGTACATGGACATTATAACTGGATATACTTCTTGTTATTTTCTTTTAACTGTTATTAATTTTAGGATTTATTTGATACCTTGTAGACTTGTGTGTCTTGTCCAGTGAAGCTAGAGGAAGTCAGAGAATCTCTCTGTGCATCAATGATTTTTACAAGGTATTTCCACAAAAATTAAATAATTATACAACAATAATCTTCTAGCTTATTCAGCGCCTTTAATTCCAGCTTTGAAGTAGCCTCTCTGTGTGTTCAATTCTTCCTCCAGCTTGAGAGATGTCCAACACACATGTACATTTGACCCATGTTAGTATATACTGATGATGTGATTTGGCAGAGGCTTGTGTAGTCATACAGATTACGGTAATATTATTGCTACCAGTTTTACTGGTACTTGAACATGATCAACCTGACAGGTTTTCTAGAGCTTCATCACTGTTTGGAAATATTTTTGGCCAAATTCTAGATGTCTGTCTCAGCAGTACAGTCACACTTCTTTAAATACAGACACCAAAGGGGCAGACCTGAGTGTTTGTATTATAGAGGAAGAGATTATATGAAATGTTGGTTTCTCTGGGACCTAGTGAATTGTCCGTAATATAGAAGTGTCTGTATCACCCATGGAGGTTTCTGTACAAAGAGGTTTCAAAGTAATAATTTGATACTGTACTCTAAAATTGGTTGGTCAAAGTGTCACTTTGTAATTTTATTGTTAAGTCTGAGAGATGTTGTTTTAGTACTCCGCTGAGCTCCGCAAGTGTTGGCTGTCAAATGAAGGGGTGCATGGAATAAAGCCCTAAGTGACTTTAAGAAAATTTTTGGGTAGCCAGCATTGAAATAATTCCCAGCAATTTTGCAGTTGAGTCTGGTTTTAATTGTTGTCTATGAAAAGGAACTAGCAATTATTACTAGTAGTTTTTAGGCACTAATAAAAACCGGAATAAACTGTAAAATTTGTTCGGAGGTATTTCATTGCTGGTTACCTCAAAGTTTTCCAAAAGTCACTTAGGGCTTTATTCCAGGCGGCCCTTCAAATTTCTTATTCTATTGTCAAGTGGAACTTGAAATTGAGCATGTGTTACCGGTATGTATCAGAAGGAAGAAACTTATTACCAGAAGAAACTGTGTGTTGTTGAATATGGTAGTTCCATGGGAAATGATGTATTATTTTAGACATCTGTGTACATATCTCCTATGTTCATAGGGTCGATGAGGCAGCAGCAGATAAAGGTCCAAATGAAGAGTGCTGTATATGTATGGATCAGAAGGCAGAAGTGATCTTGGCTTGTGTCCATTGTTTCTGTAAAACTTGCATTGACAGATGGTAAGTTAGCTTTTCATGTTGCACTAAGGAGCATTGATAATAATTTTATCCTTCATATGATAATGTTGGTAGCAAGGGTAGGAAGATGCCCCCTAGAGACACTTGACTAATTTAACTGTTGGCTTACGTAATTTTTAATTACCTCTCTTTTACAGGAGTGATGTCAATAACACTTGTCCAATATGTCGAAATGAGATTCATGGAAATAAAGATTACTGGGAAGTGCCAGAAGCTCCAAGCAAGGGAGAGATTGAACAGTTTGTAATGGGACTGGCTGAAGGAGCCGGGGCCCCTACGTGATATTATTCAGCCTGGCTACTATATAGGGATTCTTTTAGAACTATAATTTTATTATGTACATGTATGTAGTAGGTTAGAACATTGGTAACATTCTATGCGGATGCCGATGTTATGTGTAGATATCTACGAAGAAAACTTCCATAGGGGAGACTTCCACATGAAACTGATTTGTATGCTCATACAGTAGGAGATTTTGAAAAACAACTCTAGACATACCAGAATATTTTCCTGGGAGCATGGCTCATGCTTATTGTTACCTTTAAGAGGTATCGTAGAGACCCAATTTTGTGCAAATTAATAGTGAAGTGGCACTGGCTGGCCAACAGCAACATCAGTATCACTTCTTGACAACTACTTTGACAACTTGTACTAACTGTCAAAATTTGAAATCAAACACTGATCATGACAAATTTTGTACCAGAATTTATTTTTCAACTCCTAAAAGCTATGGCAAGCATCAATCCCTGTCAGTTTCGTACAGAGTCCCAGCCTCCTTCAGAACAACTACAGCTGTTTTATGGTTATTGAGGCATTTGTCATTATGCCCACAGATAGCTTGCAGCATCAGTTTTAGATAATAATAATAATAATAATAATAATAATAATGATAATAATATTTAATATTTCTAAGGTGCAAATTAACATGTGAATATGATCAAATGCGCCTAACAAACCATATGAGTAATATAAATTAAACGATATGCTATGAATAGTGTGATTAATTTAAAAC
>Ga0126338_10001318_pt1:2500-15891 | contig 15891 bp, 12 predicted proteins | sample OrbCmetagenome_2_FD_92529 | JGI IMG/M metagenome (GOLD analysis project Ga0126338, IMG submission 92529) | Coral microbial communities from Petempiche,Puerto Morelos, Mexico - Orbicella C C metagenome | ecosystem: Host-associated > Invertebrates > Cnidaria > Coral | place...
TATCACAGGGCAAGCATAATTTGGAGTCAGTTTATGAGGGAAACGTGAACCAGAAGTGTGTCAACCCTTAAAATAATACAGTATTGTGTAAAAGTAATGCAAGCGAAATGCGCAAATTTCGTTCTTTGATCCCGCAATTATTAGACAAAAGTTTGCTGGAAAGTTCGATTGAAATTTTACTGCCTGTCAAGTGATAATTCACTATAACAAAGGACCATATTTCTTTGAATTATCAATAAGTTAACGAAAATTCGCGAGCACTAAGGATAATTTACCAGCCTATACACAAAATTTCATAGGACACTGAACAGCAGTTCGCCAGCATTCACACAATTTTCTTTTCGCGACTGAACCATGTACAAAAAAACTGTCATGTAACTTACACAAGATAAATTTTGATACATGTATTTGTTTGTAAATTTGTTCAAGAGAACACGGTATGCAGTCATTGACTGCCTTATAAGATGATAACATACAGTGTTATGCATTACTTGAATCTCACATGCCTAAAATTTGCAAAAGGTTTTTAAGCAGGTTCATTCTCTTGAGTTCAGTTTCATACGCAGAGAATTAGAACGTACTTACCTTATTATGAAGACAGCGAGCTCAGTTTGTTTCCCAAACAAAACAAAAACATCTCCAGTTCTGGCTGTTTAAACTGCTTAAGCAAACAGCGACAAACAACTTGAACGAAGTGCAAATCAACAAAAGCAATTACGCAACGATGCTTTTCATGTCAAAACAAGTCAGTCTGTCAAAAATTTGCGCGATCCTGCAAAAAATAAAAATTGGCCCAAAATGCTATATACACACTTTTTGCACGAAAGTCTTCAATTAGTAAACAGACGCTTAGCCAAATAGGTATCTATTAATTTTGTTGAATTGATATCATTTTTATTATTTTTGTAGCGACTGGCAGAGGATTTAGAGTATGCTGATATTCTAAACAGAGCCTCATGTAAGTAACATTATTGTTAAGGTGCTACTTACATATTACAGGCAAAGGACAAAAAAATTCCAATATTGTAAGCATGTAAATTAATGTCTTTATAATTTATGATAAAAGCTGTTTGTAACTTAAACTGAAGTAAATTTTCATTAATTCTCAGTTTTGAATTTATATTATTCCACAGTTTGTAAAAATTCTTTGGTCCAACTTGCTCATGTGGCAGCATTTGCTTGTTCAACTTATTCAACTGTGCTTGGAAGGTAAGAACAGCTACAGTTAGTCTTATATGAAAGTTTCAACACAATTGAAAACACAGTGTTTCATTCTTGTTGTAGGTTCTGGAAACCTTTCAACCCACTGTTAGGAGAAACATTTGAGTTTATTAATCATGATGTTGGATATGCCCTCATAGCAGAACAGGCAAGTAAAACATACCAAAAACAATGTCACAAGTTAAATTTACTGCACTTTCGTACTTCTCTCACTCTGGCATCCAGCTGTAAGCCTTAAGGGAAGTTTGGAAACAAATCAACAATCTTTTGCAAATTTCATTCAAAGTAGGATTGACAATAAAACTAAATCTATAAATTAAAAATCATCTCAGTTTTGTTTGAGATTGCTTTCTGTGATAAATGTACACTGATCAGATGCATGTTGGTGTAAAACTCGATCTCTCATTTTCAGCAATGCTATGGCTTTCAATACATGTATTAAAGATATAAAATATCCCTGATTTTCAGATTAGTCTATCAGCTGAGGTGGTTGTATGGCTCACTTATGGGGAACAAATGAAAGTTGTATGTTCCTAATCCTCGACTATTAAGTATCGTTAAAATGCATGATAGCAAGGATAGAACGGTAGCTTTCACTTTGTAGATGGAATTTTAAATTTACCCCCAATACCCTCCTTTTGGTTGCCATCTTGGAATTCTAAAAAAAAAGCATTAAAAAGTGTTATTTTCCTATATTTCTTTTCTTAGAGGCACATGATATTTTGCCTGGACGTGTATTTGGAGTAATTAGTATCTTAGACACTATTTCAATATTGTCTGTGGTTGTTCAAGCTATGATGACGTCATAAATTACGTTACAGTGGCCGCCATTTTTTTTTTTCAGTTTGTGTATTCAACCTCTATTTTAAACCATCTGAAGTAACTAAATTACCAATAAGGTGCTCCACATCACAGTACTAGAAAAACACCTTTTCTACATTAAGTTAATTAAGCACACTATGCCATGAACCGATATACCATAACTCAATGTATACACATGTAACTAGGTTCACACTTCAATTTAGAGCTCGGTTGAGTACAGAAGCGCCCCGATCGTATAATGCCCTTTGTCACTGCTGTCACTTGCATTTGGATCTATAGCTTCTCAAACTCACAAACAATTCATCAAGCCTAAATACGGTAAATTATGACCATGACGTTGTTTGGATATCTGATTGTTTTAGCAGATATTTCTACGAGTTTATTTTTCTGTTTCTTCTTAGTTTTAGTTCCAATCGAGAAGTTCTATAAAACACTCAAGAATCTGTTTGAGCACCTTTCCAAACACCTCAAAAATTGTCAAAAATACTCGGCTACTGGCGTTGTATTTCAACTGTCTTCTCTGTGGTGACGGCTCCCCCTCCAGATTGCTGCTTGATAATTTGCTCTTGTAATGCGACTTCATAGAGATGGCATAGCTGCAAAGCCTCTGGCGTAGTGGACTTCATAGCGCAGTGCATCCATACTCTGGCACTCCTTCCCTTACAGCTGTCACACGAGTGCCTCCTCCAGTATCTCTTCGGATACTGTTCACTCCTTCCCAATTCTCGCCACACCTGTATTGGAGAATTAGAAGCTGAACTGCTTCCCGGAGAGTGTCAACCTGTGATCGTGTGTACGCCAATTAGGACTTTCATGAAGTAGTGCTTGTCAATGCAGCCGTTGATAACTAAAGAAATTTCATCATTCTGGTCTTTCCACCTCTTCCATTCTTCATGTAGCACATTCGAAGGTTTTGGCTTTGAGCAAGTAGTAGGACAAAGATATCAGTGTCAGAGTGGATGACGCACCTGCCTCCCACGCACCAAGCATGGAGAACCATACTCATATTGGCCTCTTCGTGATTACACCCTATCTCAGGAGCTGGTTTGCATGTGGCTGCGTCTCTAGCACTGATCTTCGGTACTCACGTACATGATCCGATCACTGAGCCTGCCTCAGAATGCTTCTTTCTTCCACTGTGACACGAGGGAATTGGCAATGTCAGGCTTGTTTGTGGTGACACTGAAAAACTTGTTCCCTGACTTTGCAGTTTTAGGTTACAAGTAGCCCCCCTTTTGCTTAGTCCGTCGAGCGAGGCCGTAGACCGTAGACCATAAATAAACTGTGAGGAAAAATGGCCGCGTAAAAATGGCGTCCCCAGGAGTTTGCACGGCCATTTTTTCTCACGGTTTTCTCTTGCATCACACACCACGGACTAAGCGAAAGAGGGACTACTCGTAGTCTATCGCAGTATAGGCAGGAAGTATGTTCTTGTACTGTTCACCGTCAGAGGTAGACACTCCTTAAAATCTTTCAACATTTTTGATCGACACCTCGTGATACATGTTGAACACTATGTCCACGTGCCTTTTGCCGGTGCCCATTACCAACTCAAACACTCTCTTAGCGACCACATGAGACATACCTCCAGAGGGCGCGATATTCAACTTCTGCAAGACCACCATTCCAGGTATACTGAAAACACTGGTTGTATTCTCGGAAATTTCTTGGTAACTGTGATGCATCACTCTAGCTGTTAGGAGAGTTTGGCTTTGCGCAGTTGTTTTTCACGGGAGTCCACAAGGATGGGAAAGAGACCAAGGAAGTGGAAGAAACTATCCGACAAGTGCCATCAGAGCAAATACATCACGATTCACATGAGGAGGATGTACCAAATCCTAGTTGCGAACCTTACGCACAGCCTACAGATCCAAGACTTCCGCTTGGCTTTCTTCGATGGATCTAAGTAATCTGAAGCCGGTGTGATTAGATGAGCAACGGTCGTTACAAAGTCATTCACTGTCTTCTTCACCTTGCTCGCTTGGCCTGCAATAAGTCATCACTTACTTCTGTTGTCACTTTGATACCCCGGCCTGGACAAGCTCGTTAATGCTGCATCTTGTTTCCATAGCAAGGTGATAACATCCTTGAGCTGATCCACCAGCTTTGCCACAGCTTTGTGTCTTCTTTGATGCTACTGGAGCCATCTCCCTTATGGATGTAGGTCTGTGATGAAGTAGTAGCCAAATACTCATGAAGAAGCTTCCTGGGCTAACCTACAACATGTAGGACCCTAACAACCGCATTCAGTGCATTCATCCATCATTGATCAGATCATGCTGCACTTTCACACTTTTGTTTGTGAGACCGTATGTTTGGGAACTGTGGCTGGATGTAGGAAACAGCAAATGAATTTGAGGGCTTTGTTTCAACAAACTTGCAATTTAATATTTTATCTTCTTGCCCTCTTTTCATGAAATAATTTTGAGAACTGTACCCCACAATGTTTTTGCAATAATTATAAGTGTAAAATGATCATATTGTGACCAATAATCAGGCGTTGTGACGTCACTCATGACATGTACTCATAATTCAAGCACTAGAACAAATGGACATCATGTTTGTAGTTCCGGTACGTTTAAAATTTGCATTCGAAACATGATTCGTTCACATTAAAGGAATACAAACCACTTTGGAGCTTTCCCCCAAAATCCAAGATGGCAGCAAAAGAAGGGTATGTGGGGCGAAATTTATAATTCGATTTACAAAGTGAAAGTTACTGTTCTTTCCTTGCTATCATGCATTTTTATGATGCCTAATAGTCAAAGATTAAGATAAGACATGTTTTAGCTGTTCCCCTCAAGTGAGCCATAAACCCGAATTTTCGGCTCTCAGCTGATGGACTAGATGGCCTGTGAAGACTTGTAAATACATACCATCAATACCATACATGTATTTATTTTGTAAGCATTCATCCCTTGGTTGTTTCATACTGAAGTGAAAATTTTAGTCCTATATGTAAACAGGAACTTTACTGTTTGATGGCTATGATGTTGGCTTAACCCATTGACGCCTGTGCCGCAGGCTGTAACTGCCTATGACAAGCATTGGCCTTTCTTTTACTTCTGACTCCATCATCTTTTGCTAGTATAGTTTGGAGAATTAGTGTGGTTCATTAATTTTGTGTTCTAGGATTGTTCCCAATCATTTGAAAGCATGTTTCGTAACTGTGATGTAGATGTTGTAAATTGCAAAGGATACTACAAAAAGGGGTCAATACAAGTCACAAAAAGGTTGGCATATATCAGTCAACATTGCTAAAAACAGGAAAAACAGAAAAAAAAGCTCTCGCGGAATTTTTTTGATCAGTGTAACATAATTTATGTTTAAACACAGAGCAAGGCTGAGGTGTTCAGCCTGTCAATCACAAATCCCAACAGGCGACCAATGCTCCCATTTGATTGTTTACTCACTTAGGTCTAATTTTAGTGTGTACAGCGTTGCCAGTAAGTTATTGTGAGCGATCGGGTGAAATTTTTGTTTTGTTTTAGAAATAAGCAATGCCTTTTGAATCAAACGAATGATAGCTTCAGGAGAATAATTTAGAAAAGTAATTGATTTTTTTAAATTTCAACTTCATAATTTTGTTTTTCCACTTGCGAAAGCATATTGTATGTTTTCAAGCTGTTTACTCAAATTCATCCTCGGAGACCCAGGGGCAGTTAGTGGGGGCGGGGAAAAGTCTAAAAGGGCGAGAAAAAAATTTGGGCAAAGAAAAGTCAAGAAAGAGAGGAAGAGCTCCTGGGGGCAAGGTTTTAACAGACCAGTTCCAAATGGTCAGAGTTGTTTTTTCTGCCAAATCACTCAGCAGCAAGACTAGAAGTCGTTTTGTGTCTCCTTACATGAAAGATACATACAGGCCAGTCGCTCGACATATGTTGTGGGTTTACTTGAGGAGAAAAGTTCCAATCACAGCACAAAATGTAGGCCGCAAGAAACTCGCTGGAAATACGCTGGGCCTTTTTGCAGGTATCATAATATTAGCGTATTTAAAAGATCACGAGTTTTTGTACACTTGCTGATGTTGATTGATAAATTTTTCAGCGTTTTGGAATTTCGCTCTCTTGGACGAAATCAATTTTTTTTTGTACATTTCTTACATCACTTGCTGTGACTGAAACTTTTCCAATCTTGAGTAATCTTTCATCGCACAGGCCAGGCAGGTATGTCAAACTTTCGCGACGCTGTGTCGAGCAGGATTTTAGTCGGTCAATGCAACATGGCTGAGAACTGTTAAACAGGGTGCGTACATGTACAGATCCTGGAAAACTTGGTAAGTCCTGGAATTTTATTGTGGCATTTTCCAGGACTGGAAAGTCCTGGAAAAAGGCTGCTGGTCCTGGAAAGTTCTGGAAATCTGTTGAACTCAAGTAAAAAAATATGAAATGTATGGCAGACAGTAAGGAGAATTAACATTGAGATCTTGGGATGTGAAGTTTACAGTCCTGGAAAAATCAATCTGAGTCCTGGAAAAGTCCAGGAAATTTGTTTCTGAAAAAGGGTAGAATTTGTATTTCGTCAAGTAAAATTTGTGGTCCAATTCATTCAAGTGTACATATTTTCCCAGGCATAAATGAGTTGAAACCCGAGCAATATATATTGTAATTACATTAGGTGATCTGTTGTGTACGAAGCTTCTTTGCTCTTTTACAGATTATCCTTATGGCTTCCCTAAATAAGCAAATAAATAAAAACATGTAATTGGAAACACATTTTATGCAAAAGATGTCTTTGCTGCACTGCAAACTGGATTTGGAAAAAGTACAACATTTCAAATTTTACGTAATCTGGGAAAAGTCTTTGGATATACGTTTGGTCTCACCTTTAGTTATTGTTGTTTGCCCAGTTACAATGTTTGCATTTCTTGGGTGACAATGTATGTTGCAAATGATGCTGCTAAACACTTGATCCGTTCTTGGAATCATCACAGGATTCTGAGACCACAAGGATGTGTGCCTGTGGAAAACGTGGCTCAGACTTCATGTGCAGTGCAGCTACCAGCTAAACTGATTCCAACTGTTAATGAGGTAGTAAGAATGTGTGAAGAAAGAGGAGGCAGTTTGGCCCATGATGCAACTTTAGGCACAGATCCTTTGGTAATGAGGGCTGATCTGATCAAATCTTGTGAGAGACTGTGTTTCAGTACGCAACCGGCAGGATAAAACATATCATTTTGCTGATGTTGTGCTTGGTCAAAGAAAGAGCAATTGAGTACTTTGTGGATGTAACAACTTATCTTGGAGGGTTTCTAACTGAGTGAATGAGGTTATTTCTCTGGGAATGGTTTTTTGGGATACCCCTTTAGCCCATCCATTTGGAGCAGAAATTAAAGAGTATACTGTAATCTTAGTTTCTGTTGGACATGAGTAAACAATGTTGTGATGGCTTAACCTCACCTACTAATAGGCTATGAGCTCATATCCTACATGTACAGTAGAAATGATGTTAAGTTCTCATAGTTCACTCAGGTGTACACTACATTATTGTTATTATTATTATTAATATTATTATTATTATTTCTAATGCTTTTACTGTCTTACAAATGTCACTTACAACACATCAAAAAATAAACCACCAATTTACAATACATGGCATTACCTCACTTACTTACAATACGCAATAATTACTTGTTATGATTTACACATTATGTTACTTGAGGAGTTACAATACAATGTAATTACTTATAGAAAAAAAAAACAAAACAAAACAAACAAACAAAATAAAAAAAGAAAAAAATGACCTCACTATAAATTACTAAGGGAAACACCTTAAATGGTGAGAAGGAATTTCCACTTCTGTTGAAATTCCCTTTCGCCATTCCACATGGCAGCAATATATTTTTCTATCTCAATTTTATCCTGCACTAATGAGATGACGTCGCTGAAAACGAACACAGTATTATTTAGAGCGTTGATATAAAGAAAGTATTTGCCTAGTATTATGAGGTGGTTGAAGGTCAAACGGTGAGTACAAGGACGAGTAATTCCAAATAATACCTCTGGCTTGGAGAGAAGTAAACTCGCATTACTTATGGTAGAATACCAACTTTGGAACTTACACCAAAAGGAAGACGCTTGCAGGCAGCTAATAAACAACTGACGTATGTTTTGACTATCAGAGGGACAGAAAGGGCAGGATGGGGAGGCAACCTTGTTCATTTTGTATAGTATACTGTTCGTGGCTGTGCTTTTGTGGCTGTGAACGGCAGAAGATAAATTTTATTTGGATTCTCTTTTGCAATGCTGTATGATAAGAGTTTTTTTTCTGAAGTGGGAGGAGGAAGATTTTCTAAGGTTAACAGTTTGCCGTATAACATCTTGCACGTTATAGTACAGATTGGCGGCGGGGGTGTAGTAGAGTCGCCAAAATTAACGTGAAGGAACTTCTTCCAACTTTGAGGGATAGCAGATAAAAGACTATAATATTGTAAAAAGTTACAATTTAGTGTGTACTTAGTGCTTGTCAAAAAGGTCTGAAATTTGCTTTATACCTGCTCGGTGCCAATGAGGTAGATATACCATTTTTTTGTCAATCGTAATGAATTTGTTGTTCAGATTGTCTGAGACAGTATCTCGGTCTTGCTGTGAGGTGTCGTAGACATGATTTCTTGCCAATGATGAATAATTTGTTTGTAAAATTCAGGAAGATGGCCATTAAGATCAAGAAAGTTGTGGTCATAATTACATTGAAAGATACCGCCGACAGTAGAGAGAAACGATTTTGGAATATACTTCCACGGTGCATCTGAGTCTGAGCACAGCCGTTTTACCCACGTTAGTTTCAAAGTCTTATCGAAAAGTACAAAATCTTTCATGCCAAGACTGCCATCCGATTTCCTCTTGATGAGGGTTGTCTTTTTTATTTTGGCTGGTTTTTTCTTCCAGATAAAATCGAACACTATTTTATTGACCTCGGTTGCAAAGTTTTTTGGAGTCTCCGTAACACTGGAGATGAATACAAGTTTGGAGAGGGCTAATGTTTTAACAATATTTATTCTACCATATATAAATAAGTCTCTTTGGGACCAGACACTTAAGGTTTTCTTTAGGGATCCTAATTTTTCAAAGAAATTTCTCTCATGAGACAATTCAATATTGTTGGTAAAATGCATGCCGAACACGTAAACAGGATCATCGCTGATTTGGAGGTTGCAAATTGTGTCTTTCCTATGGCGCATGGAACCAAGCCATAGCATTTCTGATTTTGCCTGATTTATTCTTAGGCCATTCAAACAATGAAAGTAAGTCAAATAAATGAGAAACTGACTGGATATCAGCAAGAAGGGCAGTTGTGTCGTCAGCATATTGCGTGAGCTTGACCCCTTCATTACCCTGGATATGTATGCCCTTGATGTCTTTGAACCGTTTTATACTTTGGGCAAGAACCTCCATAGCAATAACAAAGAGTATGCCTGAAAGGGGACAACCCTGATGGATGCTGCGTTCTAAGTAGAAGCGTTTAGAGGCAACGCCATTGTTAAGGACGCAACTAGAGATGTCTGTATAGAACATGCTGATCCATTGCTGGAGATTTAGTCCAAAGTTGAAAGATTCAAGACATTTTTGGATAAAGTCCCATTCAATTGAATCAAAAGCTTTTTCGAAATCTAAGAAAACAGCTACACCTGGTATATTTTTAATTTTAGTGAAGTCCATTAGTCTGATACTTTCTCCAATGAATCTACACTTTACGTAGCCAGACTGACAAGGATGTATTACACTTGGCAAGATCTTTTCCAAGCGAAGAGCAATAGTTTTGGTCGCAATTTTGTAGTCAACATTAAGTAGCGAAACTGGTCTCCAATTTGTTAAATATTCCGTGTTCTTATTCTTTTTTGGGATTAAAGAAATAATACCTGGGTGTTGAGAGATAGAAAGTGATCTGTGTTGAAATGCATAATTAAAACTTTCCACCATGAATTTACCAACAGCGTTCCAAAAAAAGCGATAGAACTCTGAAGTGAGGCAATCTGTACCTGGTGTTTTATTGCTTTCCATTGTCATAAGCGCTCGTTTACATTCATCGATAGACAGAATACCTTTGCAAATTTTTGCAGTTTCTTCTGATAATGCATTTTCCGTATTAAAGAATTCGGCTAACTCTGAGCTGTTTGGATTTGTGTTTTTTGATGTATATATCTGTTTAAAAAAGCGCTCTTCCTCTTCAAGAATCTCTCTCGGGTCAGTTAATTTTGCGTGATCATTGACTTTTAAGGCCATTATGTTTTTTCCTTTGGTTTGTTTTTTCTAAATTGTAGAAATACTTACTGTTTTTCTCGCCATGTTCATACCAACACGCTCTGCTACGTATAATCGTGCCACATGTCTTAATGCTTGCTATTTTTGAAAGCTTGGTTTTTATTCTTTCTATTTCACTCAGGGAATCGCTGTACGTTGTCTGGAGCTTGCACTGCAGCTTGATCATCTCCGACAAAAGGGCAGACTCTTCGTCATGCTTGCTTTTTGCGGTTTTTTTCGAAAATTTTATTGTAAATGCTCTGATTTCCATTTTAATCATTTCCCCGAACAAACCCTTGTCCTCAGTTCCCTGATGCTTTTGGCAAACTCTGGAATTAAGAAATTCAATAATTCTACATATTCTGTGTCCGACAACAACGAGTTGTTAAATTTCCAGAAGCCAGGCCCACAAGGGGGTTTGTGTTTGGAGAAAGATATAGAGAGCACGACTGCAGAGTGGTCAGAATAAATATTTGGAATTATTTTGCTCTCGCAAATTTGATTACTCGGTTGGTTTGAAATGAAGAGGTGATCTAGTCTACATTGTATTTTCTTTGAGGGGTTCACCCACGTAGGGCCAAATGAGTCCGGGTTTTTGTAGTGCCAGTTATCGAGCAGATTATGCATTTTAATCAAAGCCTTGAGTTCAATAGTTGATGCTTTTGTAATGTCAACAGGTTTGCCACCTCTTTTGTCTGAAGTGCTGATTACGCAATTAAAATCGCCTCCCAACACAAGATTTCATTACCATATTTGCTGAGAAGATTATTTGAAGGCCCCCTTAGGAATACAACCTGTTGGTTAATGGATCGTTTGGTGCATAAACATTAACCAGTACAACCTTTGTATTATCAATAACAATCTCTGCTAAAATATATCTCCTGTGATCATCTGAGGCAATTTTTTCAATGTTTACGTCAAGCTGTTGTTTAAAAAGAATCATAACTCCTCTGCTATGAGACAACCCATGCATGGCTAGATACGATTTTGCCTCCCTATTCTGTCTCCCATCTTCTGATAGTATCGAGCGAGGAATAAGTTTCTTGCAAAAAATTATATCTGATTTTTGTTGATGTAGCCAGTGAAAAACCTGTCTTCGCTTTCTCAAACTTTTTAACCCTCTTACATTTAGTGATATAATTAATTTTTTATACATTTAGATTCTCTGCAGAAGGCGAAGTCACAATATTCCAAAGAAAAAATTAAGCACTTGTTTATACTGTAGTTTTCACTGTGCGGCGAGATATCATAACTTAGTATTAATTTTTTGTTGTTGACTGAGTTAAAGTTAGATAGATAAATACATTTTAACATACTTACAACAGAAATACAACAACACACACAACACAAGCTACTCACTACTTCACACTTACCTATGCTTTTGTGCGGCGTTTACTGACTGGGTCAAAATTGGGGTACCAGCGGCAGCAATTTAGCAATGGTCAAGTTGTATGGTGGAGCAAGAGAGTTGATTAAAAATATTTAAAACTAACCGTTCATTAAACATCTGTACAGAGGGAAAAGAGCTGTTTCGGGTCCTCGGTAAAGAGAGCCATTGATTAAAAGTTTTTCTACCTTAAAGAACGCTTCTTTTTTTTCACGTTTGGCAGCCTTGAGAACGGGGTATAACTTCCTTCTTATGTCATCCACTTCCTTTGGAAAGTCGTTGGATATTCCAATGGTGCCCTTAGGAAGGTTTTTGATGAACGGCTTTATGAAGTTCTTGTCTTGATAAGCGGAGAGTTTGATTATAATTGGACAGAATTTGGAGTCTTGGCCGTCACGTGTATGCGTAGAAATCGTATGAACTCTGTCAAAGTGTATTTCCTTCACATCGTTGGGTGGAATTTTCAGCTTCGTGTGCCTAAATTCCCATAAAGCAGTCTCGGTTTCACTGTTAGATTCATGTTCTCCCTCCTTTACTCCAAAGAATTTTAAGTTGCCTCTGTGACTATGGCATTCCAGTTTGATATGCCATCTTTGTAATTCCTTGAGTTCTTTATTTATTCACTCTTGATCGGCATTGATCAAACACAAAAGAAAGAAAACTTCTTCCCCTACAATTACTAAGATTAGTGACCTGAACTTGATTTGTTGACACTGCAATATTTGTTCTTAATGACAGACTGTATTATATTTTATATTGTATTTAATATTGAAAATCCTCCTCCTCACTTCTGCCAATAGTGTGAGTTGTGGCGGTTATGGGAAGTCTATTTGATAGAGAGGGAGGGTTTAATAGAGAAGGGGACTTAAATTAGCAAAACAGAAGCAAGTGGTCAGCTTACCACTCAATATTTGTAGGTCTTCAACAGGGTAGTGTTATGTTGGAGATTAAACTTCAATTCTTTCAGCACACCATTACCAGTGACATTCATGTCCGAGAGAGGTTATGATTAATGTGTGAAGATTTGTTTGGACTGGCATGCTAAAATTGCATTGGTAATACTGTTGTTTGGTTTAATTTATTTTGACAGACAACAGGCGAAGGGAAGGGGGATTATTAAAGGGGGGGATACCTTAAAACAGGATTTACAGCATTGTGAATTTTAACTTGAGAAAGGAGAAGTTATTATCATCAATAACTTATTATTATGTTTGGGCTTCAAGGACATTCCATTTTTTATGACCCACCCTTTTGGGGATTGCAAAATGTTGACCCTCCTCCTTTGCCTGCTTGGGATAAAAGTAACTGACACAAACTGAAGGAACCTCTGTTACGGTTTTGTATTTAGTTTTCCTTTCATTTCCGGTGTTTCTTTCGTTTTTTCTTTCATTTATCTATTTCACTGCGCTATGACTCTTCGGACATGTCACGTTCTTGCTTAGTTGTCGCACTTCTGTTAGAGGATCGTCGGTGTTATGTTGTTGTAGGAATCATCGTCGAATTTTAAGGACCTTTATAAGCCAGCTAGAGGCATTACTGCGTGGAAAAGATATGTAAGTGTTTTATTGTTTTGTTTATTTTAGTTATATTCCATTAGGTTTGCTTTTCATCGATTATTAAGCTTTTAGTAAGTTTCTCGAGGGACCACGTGTTTAGGTTAGGAGCATTCCAGCGTGGCAAATGCTAGGATTTCGTGCATTTATTTCAAGTGTATTGGTCCCTAG
>Ga0126338_10001319_pt1 | contig 15888 bp, 21 predicted proteins | sample OrbCmetagenome_2_FD_92529 | JGI IMG/M metagenome (GOLD analysis project Ga0126338, IMG submission 92529) | Coral microbial communities from Petempiche,Puerto Morelos, Mexico - Orbicella C C metagenome | ecosystem: Host-associated > Invertebrates > Cnidaria > Coral | place: Petempiche,Puerto...
AAAGCTTCAAAAATACCAACTTAGTTTAACTCAAAAAAAGATATTGAGGACTTTCCTTGGTGGTGTTGCTCTACATTTGAAGATATAAATGATACAACCTGGGCTTGGGATCATTCTTTCAAGAACATTGTTAACTCTCATGCTCCCTTCTGCGAAATCAAGATCAAACAAAGTTCTTTACCATGGGTAAATAGAGATATCAGGAAGGAAATGAATTCAAGATTCAAGTTATTGAAATCCTACAAAGGCTCACAATGCTCAAGTCATCTTTGGAATAAATACAGAGAAGCAACAGGGTGACCTTATTTTTTAACCTCCTTCAAAAGGCTGAATCTGAGCATTGGAGAAATAGATTTAGCGAGTCCAGAAATTCAAAAGAATTTTGGAAGAGAGTGAAAGATTGTACTAATAAAGCAAAGAAATCTCCCTTAGTAAGAACTCTCAAAGATAACAATAGCAATATTGAAATATCAAATGACATAGATAAAGCAGATTTCATTAATTCCTATTTTACATCCATTGGGGAAGATCTGTCACAAAAACACTCCATCCGTGACGATTTTGAAATGTTGAATCATATCTATTTAATACCTCCTACCATTCAATCTATGGAGATAAACATCAGCCAAGTTGTTAAAGACCTTGAGAATGTAAAAGCCAAGGCCTCTGGACCAGATGGCATTTCATCACGAGCCTTATCCTTGATAAAATCTTCTGGTGCTGATGGTTTATTTACTGTATTTCATAGAAGTTCGTGTTTGAACCAATTTCCTGATATATGGAAACAAGCAAAAATTACTCCAGTTCACAAGAAAGGTTCCTTCTCTGAAGTCTCAAACTACAGACCAATCTCTCTACTCAGCATTCCTGGAAAGCTTCTTGAAAATCAAATTTGTTCTATTATTGACACTCATTTACAAGACTGTGGACTTTTAAGTGAGCATCAATGGGGTTTTAGAAAAGGACTTTCTTCAGAGGATTTGCTTGTTACCATGACAGAAAAGTGGAAACTAGCTATGGATAAAGGTTTAACTGTTGGAGCTATCTTTATTGACTTCCAGAAAGCATTTGACACTGTGTCACATGAAATTCTATCCTTAAAGCTAAATGCAGTTGGTATCTCTGGCCCATTACCCCTGTGGATAATGAACTATTTGAGTAATAGATATCAATATACTGAAGTAAACAACCAAAGATTTGCTCTTCTCCCTATTAAATTTGGTGTCCCTCAAGGTCCTTACTTGGCCCAAGACTGTTCACTATCTACTCCAATGACCTCCCCGATCATGTAAAAGATGGCTCTATCTTGATGTATGCTGATGACACCACAATTTATACAATTGGCTCAAGTGTTGACCAAGTCATCTTATCTCTAAATGGCCTTATGGCACAGATATCTATGTGGAGCACTTTAAATAAATTGACAATCCATCCTGTAAAAACTGAAGCTATGATTTTAAAAAAACAACAGTTTTTTGGTCCTTTGCAGCCATTACATTTTGGCTCTGGCTTGGTGAAATTTGTTAATTCTACTACTTGCCTAGGTGTTATGATTGATAAAAATCTTTCTTGGCATGCCCACGTAGATATAGTTGAGATCTCTTTTTCCAAAAAAGTTGGTGCTTTAAGAAGAATGTTGTATTTACCCAAGTCAGTTCTAGTAGAAATATACTTTAAAACAATTATACCTACTGTGACCTACGCATTATCAATATGGGGAAATTGTTCCCAATCATTACTTAAGGAATTAGATCATATTCATGCTTGAGCATGCCGAATTATTAATCATCTTCCTTCTTCATTAGAAGGTAGTTTATGCCTATATCAATGTAGGTGGCTTCCTATTAACTATTTATATAAGAGACGCATATTACTTAAGATGCATCAAGTCTTCACAGGGTCTGCTCCTAGACAAATTTTGGATTGATTTTCTAAATCAACAAGATCTACAAGACTCAGTAACCAATTTAATATTATTAGGGTGAAAACAGAATTAGGAAGACGTTCCTTAAAATACAGGGGACCAACTATTTGGAATTTTCTGAATAGAATAGTCAAATTTTCTAATATTAGTAAAGAAGGCTTTAAACCAATTTTAAGAAAATGTTCTAAAGACATCCTCCAATTTTCTTTTAATAAAGAAGCCATTTTGATTTAAAACAAGACAGATGATTTTATTTATTATTAAGTTAATAAGGTATTTTAATTCTAATTATTGTTTTGTTTTTATCTTAGTTATTTTACTATTATAAGCAGGTCCACATCAGCCTTTTGGCTGCCAATTCAATATTGTTCATTCAATCTTGTAATTATAAACCTGCTCTAACAAATAAAGGATTGATTGATTGATTGATTGAATGCGCAACCGGAAGCCTTAAACAAACGTAAGGGCGTCAGCAACCTCTCGTGTGATATCACGCATGTTTCTCTGCCACTCAGGCGTGAAATAATCATTCACGAGAAACGCAATCAAGTGGAAACTGACAATCACGTTTTTATAATATGTAAATGAAACCATGTGTTTTCAAATGTCAATTCCAAGCAGCGGGGTCAGTTATTTTTTTATCAATTCGGCTTCAACTTTGCCGCAGATATCTTTCTCCAGTTTGTCAACATCAACAATCTTTGTGCTCGATAGTTGGCGAAGCAGCTTGACTCAGACTTGTTCCTTCAGGAAGTTGTTCTGCTGGAACTCGGAAAGAATGATATCAAACTCGTGGGCAGCCACGCATTGTTATTCAAAGCTTTGGATAACAGCCTGCTGATTGTGTCATGATTGGCAACAGTGAGGGTGGTAATCTCTTGATGCTTTTTAATTTTCGCCTCAAGTTTTCTGCTGGCGATTATAAGCCCTGAAGAAACGAGAGCGAAACAGCCGCCAACGCTGCCTAATAGAACTGTGGCCGGCAGGCCAACCACAGACAGAGCTGAACCAAGGCTCATGCTTGAAAACGCTGCTCAGAGAACACTTGAGCCCGCAGCACTCCAATTAACGAATTTTTTGCCTGTTTGTATTTGTTCACGAGGCGAAAGTGGCCGACCTCTTGGCCCAAAAATTTGGCCATCTCGTCGATCATTTGCAAACGGAAATTTTCAGTGGGGGCCGTCAGTATGGGATAGAGAGGCTCCTCAGGAGGAGCGGATTGCAGAACATTTGCAGATGACATGGTATACAAAGCGTTAATTAATTTCTAATTCAAATTCCAGAGGCAAGCCTTTGAAATCAAAGAGCTCACCATGTTCATCTTGGACGCTGACAGTTATGCTATTTACATGAGCGTCTGTGGAGCAGTCACACAACACCTGTTGCGGGAAAGAATGGTAGCTTACTTTGGCATAGGGCAAGCCTTTTATATCAAATCTAGCCAAAACATCTGATCTCTTCCCGTTTAAAATGTTTTTAGTTTTGTCAAGCAGATCGCAATGAATGAAATAGGTGCTTGGGCTGTTTCGTTTTTTGACATAAGAAATATCGCTTAATGTCAACCCGGTGCCAAGCAACCTTGCTAAAGCATTACTAACTGAAATTTATTGTTTTTTTGTTACCTCTTGATCCCTTCTTGTTGTTTTTAGAACAGAGTGAGGTTTATTCGTTTCTACTGCAATTTTTGCCTTGTTTTTATAATTTTTGAAACTTTCTGTTAGCTCTTTTGCAAGGCTCTCAACAGTATAATGCGCCTGAGGAAAAGAGGCAAGCACAGCACTAGACTCTGAAATATATTTGCCCCACTCTTTCAAGATTGTGCCAGCTATTGTAGAAACTGCAAAAGTACACAGTGTCTCCATTATTTTTTGCAACAATCGTAAGCACCACCATTATATTGTACAAATATAACATATTCAAACTGGCTAGTGCCGCATTCAAGGATTTTCAGGATTATCAAAAACGGGTGCAAAGGCCTGATATGAGAGGCAAAGAAGCCATGGCCCAGACAAACGCGCGGGTCGCATTCACAAAACAGTTCCCGAATGCTGATTAAAACCAATTGGTGGCACAAATCAATATTGATGAAAAGCGGAATGTGTCAGCAGAAATGTTCTTTAAGGCAGGAAAGAGTGTTTGGTTCAGACAGGTGGTACTGGAGTCAACAAATGAACACTGCTCTTGGTGTGGCGGGCATGGCAGGATTTCCATATCAATTGTCACCAATGAAAACTAAGAAAGCGCTGCCAATCCCAGCCGTAGATTTCACAAAAGTGGCGCCAAGCCTGAAAAAAATCTTCAACCAAACCATGAATATCTACATGACCCCAGATGCCTTCTTCGTGACAAAATTCAGAGAAATCTTTCAACAAACCAACCTCAGGCACAGCACAGCAGCCAAATCCAAGAAGTGGCTAGGTGGACCTGACATGAACTATTGGCCCCAATAGCTCAACTTTGCTGTGTTTTGTGCGACACAAGACTGCGGGATTTCTCGAGAAGTCTTTGATGGCTCAAACCTGGCACTGCTGCCCCAAATAAGAGCATTTTATAAATTCCACGTGTATTTCATGGTCTGGCGCATTTTGTACCAGCTTGGTGGAATTCAGAGCATCAGCGCTTTGCCAGGGGATCCAACATTCAACAAATCAGACAACCATTATGACAAGGCTTCATACACAAGAATCTGCGACGAGTTTGGCATAAACCCCTTGAGCAATTTCTGCTTCACACAGGGGGCCAACCATGGGCTGGGAAGCATATACTTTTGTGTCAGGCCGGCCAATGAAAACAAAAAACCCATAAATTCAGTAATGAAGGTGGGAAAGCCATCAAAGGAAACCTGATTTATTACATTGAGCCGGAGGATGTGCCCCAGTACGACTGGTTTGCACCAAACACAGCTCTAGGGCTGACACAGGCAGGTCTGGCATGCATAAACCAGTCAATCGAAGCGTTCGTTTACTGCATCTTGGGCGTGCAGGTGAATGTGCGCAGCAGTATTCTTGGCCAAGGTTGCAGGGCGAAAGAAGCCCAGAGCGAGTTTCTGCTGCTGAAGGAAGACGCAATCAGACAGCCTGACCTGGCCCAGAACGTGCAAAGGTACCAGCTGGCAATGGAGAAGCGAAAGTAAGGCTCAATCTGGCGGTCTGCCCTGGGCCGTGGCTGATGCCCGCAAGAATGATTATCAACAGTGAAAGCATGATCGGTTTCAACAGCAAGCTGAAACAGGCCATTGCCGGAACGATACTGGTGGTAAACATCGAGGTAAACCCAGAGACAAAAAAGGCTGCCCTAAAGCTCATGGCAGGCGGCCCATCAAAAATCAACCTGCTCAACAGCCACCCATCTAACTCAATCCACACAACGGCCTCTCTGCAGCAAAACAAAGCAAGCCAGCCAACCATTATGATGAGGCTTAATACAAAAGAATCTGCGACGAGTTCGGCATAAACCCCTCAAGCGATTTCTGCTTCACACAGGGCGCCAACCACGGGCTGGGAAGCATATACTTTTGTGTGAGGCCGACCAATGAAAACAAAAAACCCATAAATTCAGTGATGAAGGTGGGAAAGCCATCAAAGGAAACCTGATTTATTACACTGAGCCGGAGGATGTGCCCCAGTACAACTGGTTTGCACCAAACACAGCTCTAGGGCTGATGCAGGCAGGTCTGGTACGCATAAACCAGTCAATCGAAGCATTCGTTTACTGCATCTTGGGTGTGCAGGTGAATGTGCGCAGCAGTATTCGGGCGCCCTGAAATTCACAGAGACCAGGCTATCGTGGAACGTTTCAACTGCATGCTCGCCAAGCGCTTGTTTGGGCATCAGTATGCTGTAGAAATGCTGCTGCCTTCTGGCCAGCGGTCGACTGCCTGGGTCAGAAGGCTCCCCGACATTGTTGCCACTCCTAACAGTGAAGTCACTAGTCTTCTTGGGAAAAAACCAGCTGTCACAATCAAAGAGAAATCTGTCACCTCCAAACCCTCTACAAAGTATTCGAGACCTGTTGGCTTGAAAGAAAGAAAGCTCCCCCACTCATTGATGTATGATATTTGTACCAGCCTGGGGAACTTGAAGGAGGCACAAATAGAGCCACACACCCAATCTGGTCTTTGAAAGTATACCATCTTGAAAGAGCTGTAACTAAACCGAAAGAGCTTGTTGTCCATTATTTCTCTGACGGGCCTAAGCACGGCTTTGTTTGTGGAGAGCTGTTGGTTGTGCCTCCAAATACGCAGCTTCCTCCCGAACAAGTTTGTGCCTGATGATGTCTTTGTGTCTGTATGCCAGTGTGTGCACGCCATCTTCTGCTATCCACTGCTTCGTGTCAAATGCCAACAGCAAGACCTTGTTCACGCGCATGCCATAGATCTTGTGGCCCTCGCTTCGCAAGATGTTCATCCTGTGCCAGAACTGCTTTTTCTCGAACAGTGCCTCTTTGTATTGCTCATGCTGGATCTCTTTTTCTAGCACGCTCTTTTTTACTCCCTTGGCTTTCTTGACATTTTTTTTCTTCCATGATCAAATACATTTTTGGCCATATAGCCACTGCTTTGCATCCAAACTCAGGGTTTTGCATCCAAACTCGGCCCAGACCTTCTTCGCGTGGGTGCACTCTTTGTCGGATATCTCTTTCCCGGCAAACTTCAAGAAGAACTCTTCTTTGGCCGGGAGCTTTGTCTCGGCAAACCTTTCAAAGCTGTCCATGTATTCGTAAGGATAAATTCCTTTCTTGAGCAGCAGCTTCCTCTTTACGCTGTCTACGCAAGTTTTTTCCGTTATTTTCATGTCTTCTGGTGCGCTACCCTTTACCAGCGCATCTAGGCTGCTCATCATGAAATTTAGGCTGTCTTCAAACCTCAGGTTTCCAAGCGAAAAGGAGATGTATTTCTCTGTTGTTCGGAATACCGCTTATTTCTCCCTGCACCCGCGCCATGGCTTGCATCAGCAGGTGTCCATCGTAGCCCTTCAGGTTGTGGAAGACCACCGGTATCGGTGTAGTTTTGGGTTTTAGGCAGAGCTTCAGGTTGCAGGCATTGTGCCCAGCCCCGCGATATTTTCTGGTTATGTGGCAGTGGTCTTTCACCACGTCTTTGCAGTTGTTCACCAACAGCGGCAAAATATGCAGTCTTCGTTTTTGGGGCCTTTGGGCTGTCTCTCTCTCAGAGGCCCCACGAACCCCTTCATGACCTGGCAATAACACCTTTTGTGGCTTTGGCCGTGGTATTCGCCGGTGTTGGGGTTCTACACGTCAATCGAGTCTTGGAACTCTGCCTTCACCAGGCTTACGTTGCAGATGTGGCATTTGGTCGCACTTTTGTGTTTACGCCAGTTTTCGGATGTAATCGTGAGCAGCTTTTTATTGGCCAGCTCGGCCCTCATTACCTTTTCGTGGTACTGAAGGCTCGTCAAAAACGTGTACACCACGTCTTTCCCGCGGTACACGTACGGGCTGTGCATCTGGCTGTCGCTTTTCACAATTATGTCCTTGTGGGTCTCTTCAGCTGCCCCATGCATTTGGGTTTGTCTTTCCAGCAGCTCTTTTCTTGAGTATCTGTGCAAGCAGCGTTCGCAGAAATGTTTCACGCCACCGTGCTTGCTTTGGTTGTGCAGCAGCACACTCAGCCTTCTCACAAAGGTATAGTGTGGCTTTTCGTTGTCCTGTATAAGCATCAAGTTGATTCTCAGGATGCTTCCCTCTTTTTCGCTGAGCCTATGCACGGTCACGCATTCTGTTTCCCAGCCAAACACGTTTATGGCCAAGAACGGGTTTTGCTTTTCTAGCCTACTTATCTCTGATACGGGCATTGGGAAGTCTATCCCTGTAAAATTCAGCCCATCTTCTGTGGGATATCTCGATGGCTTGATACATTCATGCCATCTTTCAGTGGAAATAGTGCTGCACACAGCGCCCATCTCAAGCACTGGTTGTCTCTTTTTTTGGATGTTGATGATCACTTTTTTGTTTTGTAGTTTTTTGGGCAGTGGCATGTAACTGCCTCCACAAAAAGGCTGGTATTGGGCAACATTGATGTAGGCTTTCAAGATGGTTCTTATCGCCCAGCCTGGGCCTCTTTGAGACCATGCTTCTATTTCTCCTTTGAATTCATTGATTGATTGGCGTAACACTTTGCTTACCGTTGCTGCGTTTTTCTGTTGAAAACCACGGGGTCTCTCTGATTAAAATGTTCCATTTCTTGTTTTTTGCCATCTCTAGTCATCAAAAACTTAATGTCAAGCGCAAACTACGTTTTGATGCTTTTCAGGGTTTTAATTTCATTTTCTATCACTTTGGCAAATTTTGATTTCGTTTTTTGTGCGAATTTCAGAAGGTCGGCTTTGAATTTATAGGCTTCTGGAACTTCCATTTTCCACACACGAAGCTATTCATCGAAGTCGTTTCTTACCAACTGAAAATCAAAATCCCTGCTGGGCCTTATAGGGGGCTGTAGTCTTGCATTCTCTTCGCGCGAGATAGGACCGTAAAACATCTCTATCACATTAGAAGAAAACCTTGACGCTGCCATGGTTGCTTTATACCAAGGCAGGCGGCGGCTTGTTCAACTGGAAAAAATTCTGGATCAAAAATCAGACTCGCACAAAGTGAAGCAACTTATAAGGCCAAGATTTGTTTGATCTACGGCTTGCTAGATCAGCAATCACACCTGTCTTACACACATGTATAATGGTGGTTCTGGACTCAAGGCAGTTTGTTCTAATTGCGGCGAGCGAAGTGAGATGCAAAATAAGAACAAAACTGCCTTGATCCAGAACCACCATTATACATGTGTGTCTCTCCTTCGTTTCAAGCTTCGCTTTTTCTGCATTTCTCTTGAACGCACTCAGGCATGGTAAATGATATTTTGCTTCTGCAGCAATTAAATCACACACACCAGCCAAACAAACTCGAAGTTTGTAGTTGAACTGAGCAGCTTCAATAATTTGCTCACTCATTTTCAATGTCATTACAGATGATAATCATTCTTTTTGGTTTTCGTTTTGGCAAAATTTGCATCTGCTCCTGTTGACTTTTTCTACATGACTTGTATGTTTTACAAGGACTGTTAGGAGCTGTTGTTGCAGGTCGAAGTTTTTCACTTGTCTCTACCTTTTGTTGCAGACTTTGGATTTTCTCTTTACTTGTGTACTATGCGTAACAGTTGCCATGCCAGACAATACAAGTATTGTCATTTCTTCCAAGTAAATCTTCCAGACAATCGATAACCTCTCTGTTTGCTACGTCCCTGTACTTTCTTTGTTTAGTCATCGTTCTGTAAACAACATTTTTGCTGTAACTTGTAGCTTCTCTTACATCGTCCTTTAGCTTATTACGCTTCTGACAGAAGATGCACAGCTTCAAGTCAACTTCTGGCAAAGCTCTCTTTAGGGTCACAACTGGATCCATTCCAACATTTCACAGCTTTAGAACAGCTTTCTACTTGCGAGAAATCTAGCGATGGCATACTAAACAACGAAGCTGAGTAACCAGGTGTACTTACCACTGGACTGGACTCAGACAATAGGAGCGAAATTAGGGAAGCTTGACTGTGAATGCCTTTCTGTTTTCACATTCAAATGGGTAGCCATGAACTTCCCTGAAAAAAAAGCCCTGTTAAACCCAAAATAACAGTGCATATAAAACACTTTTCTGTTTTAATTTGGCCAGTTGAAAATAATGTCATACATTGGCCCACGAGACAGGCAAGTCTTAAATTCCTCAAAATACAAAGCATGTAACATACTATAACTGAAGTGGCTCTAGAAAATCCAAATTTGTGATATTTAACTCAGTGGTTTCCCCTTTTCTACACATTTATCATTGCGATGACGTCATTTTACATGTCAATTTTCTGACGTTATTTTGAGACTGATGATCACAAAATGAACTTCGGTAACAAGCATTTTCGTTTTCAGCACATCAGATTACTTCAGAAAACTCTTGTTACCAGCTTTTACTAAGAAATGCTTCTTGATTTTTGTGAGGACTTTATCCAAATACCGACTAGTCTATGTCGTCGTCGACGTCATCATGGGTACACGCCCACAATGAATATTGCTAGACATGATAGCCATGTTTCCTTTTCTTTCCTATGTGGGTATGGTGTTCCGCTTGGCAGCCCCTTGGGCTGCTGGAGCTCTGCTATCAACAATGAACTTAATTTCTATCACACGAGAAAAAAATCCACATTTTCTTTTACATCTCTTTGCCTTTAAAATTACCCTAGCAAGTCCAGTGCTATTCTGAAATCAACGGTTCTGTCCTAAGGACTTGAGTTATTACAAACATTTTCATTCCTTCATTGCACTAAAAAATGCTTGAATCAGAGGATAGAAATTGCTCATATGAGAGCAGGTCCCAAACTAACCAAAATGCAAATTGCTAACTGGTTTTAGAGCTGGAAACCATGCGCTTTGTCAGATGACTTTTATGACTACCTGCCAAGCAATCTCTTGACCTGATTGGGGAGTGTGAGAAAGAAAAACCCATCTAGCATCAAAAAAATATCCATGAATAGATAACATGGCCAGTAAAGCAAGTCCTTTGGTTAGCAAACTGAGTGATTTCCTGCGGAAAAAAAACTAATCGCTCACTGTATTAAAGCTCGGTGTGCAAATTATTTTACCGTGCTGGTCACCACGTTGTGGGTCTCCAATCGACCAGTGATTTATACCTAGCTACAATGAATCTATAGATGTTTTGCTACAACAATAATACATAAGTGTCATGTCGGAAAAGTTGTAAGGTTAATGCCAGAGGATTAAAAGTTGGCGGGTTGAGGTTGGTAGTTTGAATCCTGTTGCAGGACTCTTTTTTTCTTCAAGCTTGTTTTTTCCTCCTAGCTACAAGCTAATGGATGGATTGCATTTACATAGGTACTGGAAAATAACAATGTTTAAGCCATAAAGCGATGTAATTATAAAAGGAAAGGAAGGAAAGGAAACATTTGCAGAAGAAAAGCGCTTATCAAACATGAAAGTTTCAGTTAAAAGTCGCTGTCTAAGCATTCAATAGATCGAAATATACTGACACCCACCTTTGTTGTATGCCAAATAGCACTTTGGGAGCACTTGTCCGACTCCAAACATGAAAGATCAGTTCATCACTTTGGCAGCCTTTCATTTCAAAAAACTGTTCATGACCTAGCGACTGACTGGGACCGTTGATGCTCTGATTGGCCACAAAAACTATCCAAGGATTATGCATGTTTGAACGCAGTCTGATTGGCTTCCAAAACTATCCGAAGAATAACGTTACACGGACCAGCTATTAAAACTATCTGAAGATTAGGGCATAGTTAGTGGAGGGGACTGGTTATGAAACCTAGCAAACTTCAAAGGGCTGGCCTTTTGTTTTGCGTCTGAACTGCACCATCATGTGAAATTGACTGTGCAGACACCAAACGTTCATTCCCAAACATTATGGCAGACATGAATGATATTTTTTCCATTGTAGACAATTTGACGCTATTTTAGGTATTTTGGAAGAGCTTGATGAACAGTTTAGAGAAGCTGCAGATGAAGTAAGTACATGTGTTATTGTTTCTTGGTTGTCCCAAGTTCAAATCCTCGGTCACGCTTTGTAAATAGCCAACTGGTCTGCCTCCTGCCAGTTGGGATTTTTAACCATGTTACATGTATTTGAAATATTTGTTTCCCTTGTTTCAGTGGCATGCCTTTAAACTAGCTAAGCTTAGTGCTTGTATAGCTAAGTGCATGACCGCTATAAATAAGATTTACAATTTTTTTTACTTACCCTTTTCAAAAAATGTTCCAGGATGTTTTTCCTTTCTCTATTTACTGTTTGCTGAAGTCTTTTACCATTCTATGTGAAACTTGAACAATTCAACGTCAACAAATGGTCAAAATGAACAACTGAGTACATAAGGAGAGACTGGGCACTAGTAAGTTAAATCACGTTTTTTTCTCAAAATCTTCCTGTATGACCCCACCTCAAAATTTCAGAAATAAGAAATTGGCTCTGATTTAACATTCATGCAAAGTAAAATAAAAATCTGTGACAGATTTTCTGCAAACTAAGAAAATGTGAGATCAAAAATAACTCAAAATCTGTCTTACAGTTTTTTTTTTAAATTTGGCTCTAAGTGTGATTCACCTCTACAAATCAAATGTGAAAATTCCATCATGGGTTGTACGGTAGGTTTTTGAGCAATCTTCGATCAAAGACTAGCTTTAACAACCTTGGAAGAAAACTGGATTGCATATGTCCTTTATTTAAGTGTGCGCTCATGTGACGTCATGCATCACGTGCGAGAAAGCAAGAGTAAATTAGAGCTCTTTCACCAGTTATTTATAGAGCTTTTTTGGCATATTTTTTTGGCCCTAGGCTTAAACACATGTTTGAAAGGAGTTTGAAACTATTGCTATGTATACCAAAGTGATTTAACGCCTTTCAAGTGCTGAAGTGGTTTTCGTTTCTTCTTAGGCTTACTTATGTCATTTTTGCACCCACCATCAATACTGACGTCTGGCAGGCAATGATAGCACGTGCTACTGAGCCTCAAAAAAACTGTGGTAAGCCATCTTAAGTGTACAGATGACTGCGACCAGACATTTAAACAAAGTTCATTATTTGTGTTTTGTTGTAAAAGTCCTGCTTACATGAGCCTCTCTAATTATGCTGTGACATTACTTTGTAAACAAAATGACAGAGATTGTGCAATGCCGAATGGAAATTTCAAAATCAAAATAGGTCACAGGATTTGCTGAAATGGGTTTTCCTGTAAAAAGAATCACTTTGAAACATTATTGATTATCACAGATATACACTACTTAAGCAGTTGTGAAATTAAAAAAGAAATTCAGGCCTGAACAGGATTCGAACCCATGACCACTGCGATAGTGGTGCAGTAATCTACCAACGCAGCTATCGAGTCAACTGAGAGCTGGTCACATTGTAAGTTCATAATATACCTGTAGATGATCTTTCATACAGTGTATATTCACTTGTAAGGATCATTTTCTTTGGGAAATACAAATTTTCAAAATAATTTTTGAAACTTTGTTATTGTTTGACTTGACTTATTGACTCATTTGACTCATTGATACTTTACTCTCAGTCATCCCAACTGAGATTTCCTTATCAGCAAATCCCACTGAGAGGCTCTAATTGTTCACTATTTCCAGATCGAGTTTGAATTAAGCATTACACAATATTTAAACTTAGAATTGGAAATTAGTTAGTTTCTGATATAACCCACAGATCATTGCATTTTGAAATCATTTCATAACATACAGCAAATTATTCAAACCTGTTGAATTGGCCGGTCATAATCTTTGGGATTCACAAATTCTGTACAGCCAAACTCTTTAGCTGTTACAAACAAAACCGCACACATAGCTATTAACAGTACTGTAAAATCACAGTATTTTATAACCCCGTCCACTTAAAAACCTAATCCCATAAGGGAAAGTAACAATTCAGGGCTTGACACTAGCACTTACCCGCTTTCCATCAGAAAGTAAATTTACTTCTTGGAATTCAAAGTAAAAAATCACTAATGGTCCAAAATACTTACCAGTAACTGGTTCAGGAAGTAAATTTTGGGCTAAGCTGTAAGGTAACTTTTACATTAAAAAGGCTAACATTTGTTACTGAAAAAATGTGTTCATGTATAAAAAATGATCAAAAGATAAAAATAACTGCCTAACAAGGATTTTCCATCTTCAAAAGGACAAGTTCACACCATTCTAGCATTTATCGATACACTATATTATTGGAATATCAAGAGAGCTTCTGAGTAGCTCTGGTTATAATAAATACATGTGGTACATGGTTCAATCAATTCCTCCTCCGGCCTCTGACAGACATGTATTGTGAAGGACTCTGCGAAGACATGAGTCTATTCCACTTTGGGTTTGGAAAGTAAAATTTAAAAATTAAACGAGACTTACCTGTAACTTGAAGTTTGACTGGAATTCTATCTGTCACCAAGCATTTAGGGATTACATGTGATAGCATTGCGCCTGCACAAACTCAGTTTTTAAAGCACTAACCATGTATGCAGTGGAGAAACTCCCAGTCAACATAAGGGTGAGGGGTTGAGAAGGGAGGGCATGTAAATTCTCATTGCTTGGTGACAGATAGAATTCCAATCAAATTTTAACTTTCAGGTAAGTCTTGTTTAATTTTTAATTTCTATTCAGTCACCACATTGAGGGCTTACATGAGACTTCAAAGCACACTGCACACATGTAACAAATTCCACACAGAATCCATATTCTGTAACACAACACTTTATCTGCAGTGTGTCTATGACACAATAATCTCCTAGACTACAGATTTCAATCATTTTCTGCAAAGTCATTATCAACAACAACAGGTTAGTTGTAAAACTTAACAAAATAATGTGGAGGCTGAACTCCACCCAGATGTTGAGAGAATCTGATCTTAGGGAACAGAATAAACCCTTGCTTTCGATGTTGCAGCAGCACTAGTACTACGAGGCAGGCCAACAGTTCAACATTTATCCCAGACCTGTGCATAACAACCATAATCCCTTCGCTAAAAATATTGTTCTTCTAGAAACTGGCTTAATGAACTAATGAACAATGCCTTATTGTCACCACGTTTGCAGTGCTGGAAATAATTTTTCTTCTTTAACAGGACACATTTCCTTTCAAATCTTCATTTTGGTCAGACATCTTATCAATTTGACCAGACATTAATTTGCATAATTGATTTTCATAAGTAATTGGCATAATAAAATTTATTAGCATACTGTAAAGATTTTCAATACAAATCATTCAAAACTGCATTTAAATTTGATTTATTTATCATTTATGACGATTAGATGACTTTATATACAAGATAACTGCAGCAATCTCTCCTGGTTATCTCCTGATTATCTGTTCCTCAAGCAAACCTGGTTTCCATTGAATGCTACCATTAAAGGGACACAGTCAGCTTTGGGACTGCCCTGACCTGGACACTTGTTTTCTCACTTTGAAAAAAGTTTAACTCAACCTGAAATCAAAGTACATCTAGATATCCACTTCAATCTTCACAGTGTTTTGCTTGATTTTCAATCATTTACTGGAAAACCTGTTTTTGAGTGTGCTTTTGCTCATCCTATGGTATTATTTTGATCATATTTGGTTAAAAACAGTATGAATTGCATCTCTGTGATATGTATTTTAGCTAAGAAATGGTATCTAATGCACATGTGCTCCAGCTGACTGTCCCTCTAAAGCAGGAACCCATCACTAGGAGTGTGCAACTACCCCAATTGAAAGGCCACGTGCAAGAACGTCCCCTGGATTTTTGGGCCATCTATGAAAGTGCTCAAAACTAGCTGAATTTTGGCATGTGGGCTTTGTTTGACTTGAGAAACACTGCTCTGAAGTTTTCCTCACTGGGTTGCTCTTCGTTCTCGAGAAATAATGTATGCAAAAAAGGCACACAGGTTGGAAAAACCGAGTGGTTTATTGCATACGCAATATCTTGAAAATGAAGCGAACTTTAGCACGAAAACTACGGGACATTGCTTAACATACCTGAACAAAACTGGATGCAAAATTTAAAGCGTTTTCGACAAAGTTCACTTTTGATTAAAATACCTAACGCACTTTTCCCGCCGAGTCCTTCAAATATACTAAGCCGGGCCTTTGTTATGATAAACAGAGCCGATCCTTTGTTATAATAGCCAAACCAAGCCTTTGTTATAAGTTGAAGTCTCGCCTCAGTTTATTATAACAAAGGAAGGGTCCGCCGCAACCGAAGGACTTTGATTTCACTTAGAAAGTAGCAAAATGTCAATTTCACGCAACGTACAATATAAGCTCAAAAATGTTGATTTTAGATCAAAAAAGGTTTATATGTTGATTTCACATTAACGCATGACGGCAAGGATGTTGGTTTCACTTAGAAACAAGCAAAATGTCAATTTCACGCAGTGCATAAGCTCAATGATGTTGATTTCAGGTCTAAATAGGTTAAAA
>Ga0126338_10001320_pt1 | contig 15888 bp, 9 predicted proteins | sample OrbCmetagenome_2_FD_92529 | JGI IMG/M metagenome (GOLD analysis project Ga0126338, IMG submission 92529) | Coral microbial communities from Petempiche,Puerto Morelos, Mexico - Orbicella C C metagenome | ecosystem: Host-associated > Invertebrates > Cnidaria > Coral | place: Petempiche,Puerto...
AAACGTCAGCAACGCTAAGTTCCAATACCCCCCCCCCCCCCACCCCCACGTCCAACCATCCACCCTTTCTTCTAACCCCCTTATTTTCCCCCTTTTCAACCCAACTTCCTTTTTTATTATTCCCTTTCAATTTCATAACACATTTTATTGGGAAGGCCAAGCTGTTTCCAAACACTTATCACATTGTACCTGGCAGTATGGGGACAGGAATTCTTCCCTTCTCTGTTAGTATTGCAAATTTGTCCTCCTTTACAGGTGTATCAAGTGGTGCCTAACAAAAAAAAATAGCAGTGTAAGTGAAAGAGTAAAAACATTCATTTACAATGCAAATTTCACTGTTCGAAGATTAAAATAAGCACAATTAACATTTACTGTGAAACTCAGAGAACTGTAATCAATCCAAATATATATGGAATGTTATTATTACCTTGCAGAGATTGAAACATTGTGCCTTTTTGTCTCCAAATTTTATTACAAAATCCTTTCCTGAGAAATTGCTCATTACTGTTATATTTGTGTACATAGCAAGGAGAAAGCCTAAGTAAACCGCACACAGCAACAGTAATTTGGTTTATGGTTTTGAGGTCCTCAACTTGATCAGGGCTCAGAATAATTTTCGGACCGTGGCTGGTCATGTTGACCAGCCAAAGTAATTTTAGCTCGGTCATGTCTTGTTTCTGACCGGTCAAGATATTTTAAAAAAATTTATATAATGTTGGCCTAATTAAACCCACAAATATAATTTGTTTGTTCCAGTCGTTGCTAGACCGTTTAAAATTGGCCTACTACAAAGAAAAGCTTAAAACTTAACCAAAGACAGCCTTGGCAGGGCTCAGCAGCTCTATGAAGTGGCACACTCTCAGTGGAATTCTTGCCACCTGCCAAAGATAAAGTATTGAATGGATGCATATTTGATGAAACTTCGAATTTTTCGTTCAGTATATTGAATTCCATGAGCTGTTGTTTTGATGTTCTACAAAGTATTTATGTCCGTCAAAACGTAAATGAAACCAAACATGAATCAGCAGATCCTAATTTTGGGCTTCAGAAATAATTGGGTGAACAAATATAGCCGAAGAAGAAGAAGTTTCTGTTTGCTTGATTCTTACCCGTGCAAACACACAACACTGAAATCATCGCGTCGCTACGAATACAGCTACAGTTACACAACAAGAGTTGAGAAGTTTCTTAATGATGTGACTAAAATTAAGTTCTAAAGTGTAAGCCATAAAAAATGTAAACTCTGTTGTAGTCACATTAGAGAGAGTATCATTCGAAAGATTTTACCAACCAACAAGTTGAGAGTGTCTCAAATTTCATTTGTGAACAAAATAACTTTACAAGTACAGATACTGATGTAAAGGCCTTCAGCATTTTTGTTGGTACATAATAATTTTCATCTGTTATGTAACAGTAACTTATCGGTTGGTTCTAAATTAGATACTGGGTTCGTGCTCAATGTTACATTTACAGCTTGATGGAAACAAAGCAGACTGCAAAATGCGTGTTTTGATGTCCCAGACTTCCGTTGTGTCTAAGTTGGAAACAACTTGACAATCAAGCGAAAAGTTTTGTTTTAGTGTCTTGTTTGTCGATTTTTGTGCGGTGAAAGTGAAAGAAACGACAAATATCTTGACATCTGTAGAGCAATACCTTTGAAATATATGCCAACAAAGAGAGGAAGGCAAATCTAAAGCGTCACAAAAAGCTGAATCTAATCGGATTCTTTGTCATATGGAAAACCTCTGCTGTTCGAAAGGCTGAATAGTTTTGAATTCTGAATTGGAAACGGCTGCCATCCTTAAAGATGAAAATATATTTCCAAAGGATAGCAGCAGTTGTTCGAATGGCTGAATATTTTTCTGAACGGATAACCCCAGCCATTTGAATTGCATTCCTATCGATCTTGAATGCATGACAAACAGCAAGCAATGGATTTTTAGCCATTCCAACAGATACGCGTTGGTGTATGTTTTCGTGTGAGAGGCCATAATAGAAAACAGAATAACAATCTAAGATTTACAGTTGAAGATTTGATTGTTTATTCAAGAATGAACAACGTGACCATCTCAACATGACATGACTGGCAAGTTAAGTTTTTGGCCGGACATTGTCCGTTGACTAGCCGTTATTTTGAGCCCTGTTGATTGTGATTGGTCAGTACACAATGACCTGTCAGAATCAAATCACATGTTTTCTACATATAACTTTAACTGTACATAATTCAGGTATTTCCCTTACCCCTTTGTCCTTCCAGTCAGGGATAAGCTCATTAAGAGCTCGTGGTTCAAGACAAGCTCCAGAGAGAATGTGTCCACCTAAAACAAGTTGAACAGGCATAGCTTTTACGGTGATTGAATAATTGTGATGAAACTCAGAGAACTTTCTTCAACACTTGTGAAGAAATTGCCCAATTATATGACTCAGTAACTTTTCCAAGACTGGGAAATAAACAGTATAATCACTGTGAGGCGAAAATGCATGCTAACTTGAATTAATTCAGAAGAGGTGGATAGGGGGCGTGCGTTGTCACGCAATCACATTTATGTTATGTCATCACCTTGGCCAAAAAAAACGTTCTGTTTGTGGCGACTCTTAAGAAGCAAAACTGAAAAATTACAAGTTCAAGTTATCTAAGACAGGAAATTAAATTTACAAACGAACATAAAGTTAGTTAACAAACGGGACGTGTTCGATGGATCGACAAGAAAAAGTAAGAGGAAATTCTCTCACCGATTTCCGAAGCTTTCTCTACGAGACAAACTCTAATTTCTTTCCCATTTTCTTCTGCCAATTGTTTCAGTCTGATTGCTGCAGATAAACCAGCTGGACCTCCACCAACTATAACAACATCGGCTTCGTCTGAAAATCTTTCCATTTCCACATCTTCAAAATAAAAAAAATCTGAAACTTAGCGGCAAAAGTTAGTGTCCAAACTTCCTGTCAGACTCAAATTCAATATATCTACTGGAAAATAATCTTTGAATTATGAGATATTATACTTCAGCTTATACCTTTCCATCTCGGATCAGTTTCTCGAGGTACAATCGTGTAATGAGTAGTGATTTTCGGCACGGATTCACTTGAATACAGGCGATTATATAAGAGAGGACGCAGGGCTGAAAAAATAAAACAAATGGCAAGGTAAAGATAGTGACCGATAGGAACATATAGAAGTTGAAATTAACAAGTGCACACCTCTCTGCCCACTTCTGCCAAGACTCAAGAGTCGATTTTTCCACATATGTGCTGGAAAACTTGCGACAACCTCAGAGATGAAAGAACTACATAGAATTCGTAGATACAAATACTACACGACTACACGCAACACTCCAAAGGTCAAACTTTCGCGCGTAGTCTTGCTTGGTATACCGCTGATTGACGGATCTCCCACGAATGGAAAACGAAAGGTCACGAACAATCTCACGAACTTGATCGAACACAACACAAACACGGAAAGAACAAAACAAGGTTCTCTCAGAGGTGTAGGAAGATAAATCGCTGATAAATGGTACTCTGTTTTGATTCTAAACCCGGGATCTAGGAAAAAGGCTGGAAAAACGGTGTACACAGGCGATGAATAACTTCGTGTGCTGTTCTTGCTGCGCATATTCGCGTGTTAGAAACTTTCGTAGCTGGTTACGACCGGTGGTGTTTTCTTTGTACTTTTTGATTCTCTGTGTTGCACTTCCACTTACTGTTTGGGAACTGCATAAAAACAGAGCTCAGACTCACGTGCAAGCATGGTTCACAGCAGGATGTTTTGTTTTCCTGACAATTCCTATTTCCCTGTGGGGAATTCTCCAACATTTAGTGAATTACACAAAACCTGAGTTACAGAGGCGGATTGTAAGGTATTCATAAAAATTTAAATCAAATAAGCGTAATTCTTTTATTCATAATTTATTTTATTATAAATCATGGCAAGGCAGTCTTGAGGTAAATCTGAGCATTCTGATTGGTTCTTTCTTGGACCGGATTTTGCATTATGGACCATTTCTATGGAAACAGGTGTAAGCTATGCATTTTTTGTTTTTGAAAAGCAAGAAAATTTAATAAACAACCATGGCCTGAGTGCCATGTAATAAACTACTTACTAACCTAAGCTTGCTTGAGCTGTATTGGCCCTCAGTCGGACCTTTGCCACTTTGTACCGACCTTGCCGCGCTCAGCCCATACTGCCACAACCTCAGGCCAATATTCCCTAGTATGGCCCTCGTACTCGGTTATTAAGAAGTTAATTTTTACTTAGGCTTTTAGTGAAGAACATAAAAGCATATAGTCATAAAGTGTTTTACAGAGAACATATAAAACCAAAACGGATGACCTATGATTCACAGCAAAAGTAAAAAGCAGTGAACTGATCAGTGCTCAAAGGAATGCACATAATTCATGCAAAGCATGGGGAACACAACTGAACAAAGTGCGATTGATTTTACCTTGGCATGTGGTTGGTTGCTAGTTTCTGAAACCAATCAGAGAGTGCATTATGACATTTAATTAGTAGAGTAAAATCAGTAACTGTTACTACAGTTATCGGCAGTTTGATATTCAAACAAGGTGAAAGGGCCAATTGTGCTTTGTATTGACCTGTTCGCCTCTTTTGCATGCCTCTTTAAACAAAAGAATATTTGACCGCAGATTCAACTGTAATAACTATTTTAAAAGCAATTATTGTGTACTACATTCAACACTCAGTTGAAAACCACTCATTCAAATAATTAGGGAACAGTGTACATGTATTTTGGTTGGCCGAGTAATCTTCTGCACTGGTTTGTCTGTTCTTTCTACTAGCTCTTATGGAAGCAAGCTATTTTAGCTAACTGAATTAAGTGAGTTAGTTTGGCTGACCAAAGTGCTTATTATCTTAGGTTAAGTACAATGTTATATGTTTTTATTTTTCATTGTTTTGTTTTCAGAATTCTTTGGATGGTACCAATTTATGCAACAGATAGTGTACGTATTAGCTCTTTGCCTTTTGCAGTAAACATGTTTTTACCTATGGACCGAGGAAATACCAACAATACATTTTTTTTTGATATTGAATGGCATTGGTAAAAGGTCATTTCCATAAATACTATACTGTGGGCCTACCAGGGTGAGTTGTAATAAGCAATGTGGCCTAAAAATTCATGAAAGCAGCACACTTATATTTGACAATTGCACCTATCAGTTCCTTATTTTACCTTTCCTCTTTCTAGTGGCTTGCTCTTCGTTTTCCCAAGGCTGCTATATACTTGGATTCTCTACGAGAGTGCTACGAGGCTTATGTGATTTATAATTTTATGACATTTTTGCTGGCTTACCTCACGGTTGAATATGACTTTGAAGTGGTTTTGTCTGGCAAACATCAAGTACAACATTTCTTTCCTTGTTGTTCCTTGCCGCCATGGAGGATGGGCAAGTATGGATTGTTTTGTTTGTTTTTTTTTTTTTTAATTCAGTTAGTATCTCTCACAGAGCTCCTGGGCAGATACCAGTAATATTATAAAGTGGAAACCCATTAATACGCTCACCAGCAGGTCATGAAAATTTGGTCATGTTAATGGAGTGGCCATATTAATGGTGTGGGGTCAAACCTCACCACTGGTCTTAATTGAATGACGTTTTAGCAGATATATCAAATTTTCACTTCTAAACAACTGTTCTTTAATAAGCATCTGGAATGCAGATATAATTTTTACAAAGTTGAAACTTGAATCAATCTATGAAATGCTAACACTGGAAAAATGAACATAACTGGCTCAAGTGGCCGTATAAACAGGGTAAATTTATAGAGGATTATATAGGTTGGGATTTCAGAATGTGGCATTGTAGTGAAGACCTATTACTTTTGGAATTAGCAATCAAGGTGTTAAGATCATCCTCACGACCCAGGGACAGATAGTCAGGACAGGTGGTGTTAATGAAATTTTCACCCATTTCACTTCCTCTCCACCTGACTATTTGCCTCTGAGTCTCAGAGAATGCTTGTAGACATGTACGCCAATTCATTGTCACATGTATGTCTATGAAATTTGGAACAATCGTCAAATTGAATATTTCTTATTTCTCCCAAGAACTATAATCGACAGGTGTAAACAAGGCGTGTTGTCTTATACAGTTGTCAGGATCATAACCACTTTCATTGCTTTGTAAGTACTGTTCACATCATTCCAGAGTGCAGCTGTTGATAATGTGTACTTTTTCAGTAACATTTTCCTGTTTCTTGATTTCTTAGCTGCACAGAACTAGCTGGGAAATATGATGAAGGAAATTTGAGCTTCAAAACAGCATGGACTTATATAGTGGTGATAAATAACTGCTCACAAGTGGTATGTTAGTGCATTTTTAAAACTTGTTTGCTGTGGCAATGTGGAGGCGTGGTGGTCTCGTGGTTAGTGCGCTCGACTCCAGATCAAGCAGTCCAGGTTCGAGCTCTGGCCTGGGACATTGTGTTGTGTTCTTGGGCAATACACTTTACTCTGTGTCACAGTGCCTCTCTTCACCCAGGTGTACAACTGGGTCCCAGCAAATTTAATGCTGGGGGTAACCCTGCGATGGACTAGCTTCCCATCTAGGGGGGAGTAGAAATATTCCTAGTCCCTTCAGAAACCAGGATAAGCTCCAACCTGATGAGCCACTTGGCTCGTATGCAGACTTTACCTTTACATCTGCGTTTCGATGGCAATGAGTCTAGTCATGAAGGGTTCACCTGGGGCTGTTGTGCTAATTAATGTAATTATAACTCCTTTTTTTCAGTGGGCATTGTATTGCTTGGTTTTGTTTTACAAGGCTGCTTATGATGAACTTAAACCCTTAAACCCCTTCGGAAAGTTTCTGTGCATTAAACTTGTTGTGTTTGCATCATTCTGGTGAGTAATTGCATTTCTCTTCATTCCAAAATACAAACAGAAGTATGTAAATATTTAGCCCCTTTTATTTTATTCATGCACACTTTCAAGCACCCCTTCATTTTCCTGATCATGAACAGACCTTAATAAGCCCCCGTTTTATTGAACCCTTTTCCCTACTAGAGTCCCTAACTTTTAAGCCCTCCTCCATGTTAAGACCCTCACATTTAGTGTTCACTCTCTCTCCCATTAATCCCTTCTCTCAGGTATGTACCATCTCTTTTTATCCCTGCACCCTAGTAGACTGACTCTTCCACCCTGAGAACAACAGATAGTCTAAGTATAAAACTATTGTCTCATTGGTATTAACTGCTGTTATCGTTTTCTTTGTTAGGCAGGGAGTCTTGATAGCTGTCCTTGTAAAGGTAAGTTGCATTTTCATTTTCTAGTAATGATGCCAAATTTTAATGTCAAAACACTTAAACATATAAAAATAAATTGAAACAACGGAAGTTAAGCATCGCAGAGCTTGGTTTACTGAAATACAGTTGATTGATGGACAAGCTCACCAACCACTGAAAAGAAACCACAAAAGACCTGAGCATTGTGTAGCATCTAAAACCACAGCATCGTAGCTTGTTCTAGTCATTGGGAAAGGTGGAAGAAGTGATATGAGATATAAGAGAAGAAACAGGGAGAGAGCTTGGTCTGCTGCACTCCTCTCTTATCGTTTCTTGATTCGCGCTATTTCTTGCTTCACTCCCTAACCATCCAAATACCTAGAACAGGCTAACTGCCTCGCAAAGGGCAGCGTCATTCAAAATTGTAACTGGAGGGAAGATATTTTTTATACCTGTCTTCTGTAGGTTGGAGTTATATCAGAGAAACATACTTGGGTGTTTTACACTGTGGAGGATGTTGCCAATGGCATTCAGGTTAGTGTAGGTTTGCCGTAACTACACCAGCATCCAAATTTCTCGAGTTTCCCTTAATTGGAATTTTTTACCCTTCTCTATAAAACTGAGCGCGATTAATTTTTGAAGGGGGTGGGGGTGAGGGAGGTGTGATACTTCATCCGGATGAAGGTTGTAAAACCTAACCAATGAGGTAATGGCCTGGATTGATAAGTGTGCTAGATCCGTCTCGTGGACAGAAGCATTGTTGAAATTTTCCTTATATAGTTTTGATCAGTTAGAAATGATTAAACAGGTATCATTTTTTATCCCACCAACTTTGCATTGAACATTTCGGTTTTGAGAAATAGCGCATTTTTATTGATTTAACAGAATTTCCTGGTGTGCATTGAGATGTTCATCTTTGCCATCGCTCACTACTACGTGTTCTCACACAAGCCGTACGTGGATCCCTCTTCACCCCCTCCTCCTTGTTGTGCGTCATTTGTCTCCATGTGGGACGTGTCAGACGTGCGTGACGATATTGTGCAGCACGTGCAGAGCGTGGGACATACCGTGAGAGGGACAGTCGTGCGAAACAAACGTGATACAGCCACACCAATGGGAAAGACAAAGAAGACTGAGGCAACTCCTCTGCTGACAAGAGATACCACAGGAGATTCCTCGTCCGATGAGGAGCCAGTCATTCCGTAAAGTCACTCGTCTTGCACACAATTGAATTTCAAGGGTTTGTCGTCATAGTGGAAGAGTTCAGTCAAGTAGACACGAGACTAGTCTGCGCAGCAGGCGTAACACGGGGGAGAGAAGGAGGGAGAGCGAGAGCGGGGATTGAGGGAGACGGTGTAGGAGAGAGAGAAAAAGGCCTGCCTTCCTTCCCCTTCTTCGCCTCTTTTTGCTTCCCTACCCCTTCCCCGTTTACGCCTGCAATGCAGGCTAAGACGAGACAAGTTTCAGAAAAAGTCACGGATAGCACGTGTCTCTAGCTTGCTGAGGTGTCCCGGATAATAGATCTGTCGTTTGTACATATTTCTTAGTGTTCTCCCTGACCAAAGAAAATTTGCCAGAGAAACAAAACTGTGAACTACAAAGAGATTCAATACACACAACTGGACTGGAAAGACGAAGCCTTTATAAATATGGACAGATGTACTACCTTGTACGGAGAGGATTAAGTTAAGTTAAGTTAATAAAGACAAAACACTGAGTCTTAAAATCAGAGTAAACCACTTAAGCTAGCGTCCTAGTGTGATCTTATTTACGAGGTTCTAGCCGTGGAAATGAGCGAAAAGGAGGGTGAAATAAATCAAATGAGAAAACGTGACATGAAGAAGAGGGACCGCGCGTTCCGCCTCATGGGATCGGCCACAACACTGAACATCCTTTGGTTTCCCGGATTTGCCCGAGTGGAAATATTTTCTTGCCTCTAGCAATTTCTCTCCTGAAGTGAACCAAATTGGCGCAACTTTATTTCCGTTTATTTCCCCAGTTCAAAACATTTTATCCGCAGCCAGTTTTATTTTATTACCTTTCGCGGTGACAAAAATTAACACTTTGACCATAACAGTTACAAACTTTCTCTTATTTACTTTTCATAATTTTTGCTTTCCTTCAATTCGAAATACAGTGTAAATGATCTATATACTGACCCAAGATCTTGAATACAGAAGACGCCAATCATCATACAACGGTTTCCTCAGTGCGCTTTGCGCGACAGTCAAGAATCTCACTCAACGCGAAACGCGTTTATTCTTATGTGTATCGGTGTTTCTACTGTACAAGCTTATAAATTTAGCACGGTGTAATAATGTACTAAATTAATTTATTCCCACAGAAACATATGCCATTGTTGTTATGTTGTGGCTGTTGCAGCATTAAGTTTCTAAGCAACATTTTTAACGCGGCGTTTTCTTTTTCCAATTCATCTATCTTTCTTGCGATTAAGAGATCTTTGGCGCGCTTAGCTTCTCGGGATTTCTTCGCCGACATGTTGTTTCTGGAACGCTTTCTCCAGTACCTCTCGTCCTTGCACTCATCCGGGACAGCATACCTCTCTCGTTTCCATTCCTTGTCAGAACCCGTATATTGAGGAACAAGGCAATGAACAGAATCTGGGCTTCTCGCCTTCTGCTGTGGTACGCAATGAGGAAAATTGCTTCCGGAGCCGGTGACAACTTCAGGTTGAGGAAACAGAACGTTTTTTGGAGCAGCGGGATTACAGAAAGCAATAGCGGCACTGACATCAAATTCCTCATTTGAGTTCGTGTATGTCATATTATGCGGAGGTTCTTGGAATGAAACATTTTGACTGCTCAATTGTGGTGAGTGCGATCGCATCTGATGACATGATTCTAGATTTTCTAACCACTCCAAAGCAGATGAGACCATGTCAAGCCTGGTTAATTCAGGGGTCAACTGGAAATCAAAGTGTTCCTGACCGAAACCATCCTTCCCGTCATCTGAAAACACCACCGAACAGGGGGAGCTGCTTGATACACTTTCGGTCAATTGCGGACTCAGACGAAAACTCTCCAAGCCTATTAAGGCAAAAATAATCAATTAATGTGGCACATGTTACAAATTATACCATTACTGAGTCGGGGAGAGGTTATCGTTTCCTTGAGTCGTTGATCAATTCTATTCATTCCGGGGATCACATGACCTTGCCCCGCCAAGAAGAGACTTGATGTTTGTGCTTGTGGGCGAATTGAGAAAGAAATGTATTTGATTAATCTGTGGTCATACCCTCCCTCCCCTCCCTACATCCCCACATTTCCCTTTAAAAAAACGACGCCTGATCGCGGGTTAACGCTTGGTCAACTTGCTGGCCACGCGTGTCTACACCCTGACCAGACGTGTCTAGCGCGCGAAGAAATAAAGGGCTCAAAATGGATGTTCACATAAACAAAGTTAACTGCCGCGAAATTGGAAGCCTGAATTTTACCAGTTTTTGATGAACAGACAGCCCCTCTTTTGCCTTAAGTTTTGACTCCAGTTTTCGCTTTCACCACTATGATAGAAGCTAGTTTTACCATGTACCATTCCTGCACGCAAGAAAAAGTTTTCAGACGCAACATCCTTTTCAAACAGAGAAACTTAAACACTTTTAAAAGACGAAGTTACTACCGATCTGAAAAGTTCCCTGCGCCCCTTTAAAAGCCCCCTCCACCCCCTCCACCCCCCCCCCTCCCAGAAAATAAGCCTACAAGAAAATTGAAAATTGTTTGCAAAACATTAGTCCAGGGATATTATTGGAGGTCAGAGTTTCTTCGTGAAGGCATAGTTTTACGTCGTTAAAATTCGAGCCGCCGTTCTACTTCTGGCGGAGACAACACGGATGACCAAGGGACTTGGGGCAGAGGTAAGGCTCTCAAACAAATTTATACAGTCACTTGGCCCCTTAATAATTTACATCGTATTGACTCGGGTACGGTATTGAATGCCAACAATAGTTCCTATTGTTTCTTATTACCTCATCCTATCAGTTCTGATTAGCTCTCAATTCAATGAACTATAAGTTTAGCATGTTCTGTGGTTGTTCATTTTCCATTGATGACCATCACGCATTAAGTGAAGAGCTCGAAACGTAGGCTTCTCATTTATATTAATCCCAAGCGAATTGCTCACGAAACGGAGCAAAACAATTCTTTCCTTTAGAATCTAATCATCCATGTCGTTTGTAAGGCGCGAACAAGTTGCCGTCGGAATGCAGACTTTCTTTTATTTCTGGTTGCTTTTATTACTGGCAAGTGATGCGTAAAAAAATAAAACTGAACATATTGAATAATTTAAAATTACATTGGAACATTTAGGCAAATGGATTGTACAGAACATCGGCTGAGAAGACAGATTCAGAAAACCCTTTGAAACTCAGAAAGAACTTGAACTTTGTCTGTTAGACGATAGATGTGGATAGTCTGAAGGCGGCAAAGATACGAGCGTTTTAGAATGAAAATGTTTTTTATAGTTTTAAGAATCCACCCACTCAATTCCAATGGATTAATTTAAATAGTACAATGACTTCAGAAATATACTTCAATTAATTCCACTAGATTTTGGTGCCTCTTTCTGCTAGAAAAAATGAGTATAAGTAATAATAAACAAGTGTGGTTTTGGATTCCACACCATCAGTGATACTCCAGAGAAAGGAAAGTTCGATTCCCTCTCATAGCGTGCTTTCGACATCCACTGTCCGCAGACAATAAATTGGACCTTTAAAGCGGCGGACTTTTAATTCATGCAAGACCTTACCGGCACTTTGTACGAGCTACACGGTGGTTTAAATTGAAATAAGTCAATTTCTTAAACCACCAGCCACTAAGAAATGGAAATTTTGGCAAGTTCCTTTGACCCGTGCTTGGTTCGCTTATAGGAAGAACGTTTCACGTTAATTCAGTATTAAGGCGTGCCAGTATGCTATGGCTTAGTGTGCAAGAGCTAAAATATGGAAGGTCTGAGCTACTCAGAAAAAGAACGTCTTACTTAAAACTAATAGAAAGTAAACTCTACCTGGAAAAGAATTTGGAGCGGCCATTTTCAGTCGTTCTGCATACAGCTGTTATTCGTGTATCCGGTGCGAGCTTGTGTCGGAAAGCAAGTGTTTTAATTTGAACCGATGGCAGATATATGGCACAAAAGCACTGCGTTTACTTTGTTTTTCTCATGATTCATTGGCGGTCGTGCATATGCATAATTTAATCGTAAAGAAAAAGGATTTTGTAGTTGTAAATAGGACTGATTGAACCAGATTCAAAGGAAGTAAAACACCTCTTAAAACAAATGAAGTGTTTCCCCAGAGTACAGCTCTCAATACTTGTTTATTTGCCTTGAAAACGAGGTATGTAATACGTATGTAGGCGAATGATTTTATTAAAGATTTCGCACGCTTCACTGAGTGGTCAAAGCTGAGAAGAAAAGTTATTTGATACAAGAAATTTAAGACGGTACTAAGTTTGCGCAACTTGATCAAAATCTCCGCTCTCTGAATGAGCCACGAGCGATATATCAATATTCTAACACGGATCCGAGGCTTTCGGGTCAAAATTGCAAATTTTTTAAGTTTCTTTTGTCTCACAATATTCCCAAAAGAGACTTGGAAACAAAGAAAACAACACCAAATATAGAAGTTTGCCCTGAAAGCCTCGTATAGCCATGTCAGAATATTGATATATCGATCGTGGCCTATTACGTCCACCATTATGAAACCCCTTCTGATCTGTTATTTGGATATTGCAATTAAAAGTTGTCAGCGACACTGATCTCATTTGGAAATTGCTAACCTCTCTCAGTTTCCTTTTGTTTTATGCTCTTGTATGCGACGACACTTCCCACATGGCCACGCTTATAATTAGATAAAAGTATTCACCGGCCTTGTTTAATACTAATAATTCTCTACCGATACTGATTCTGATCTCCTTTTGAAGTGTCGTGCATGAGCTCTTGGTCGACAAAGTCAATTTTTCGGTTTAGAAGTGTAACGAAACTCAGAAGACAGTCTGTAAGGATGTCGTCTAAGATGAACAACACCACTCTTTGCCATTGACACGCTCGTCTGTCCAGAATTTCTTCATTCTAAATCCTAGACTCCAAAAATCTATAATTCAGATTTTTTCACAAATCCCTAGCCTTAACCTTAAAGCTCTATAGAGAGAGACCGGCCAATCTCAATTGACTTCAACTGCGGTGGAAAGTCTCTCACGAGAACCCATCTCATGCATGTAAGGGATCAGCTCTATTTATGATCACTTTTTCAAATTCTGTAGTGTCCGATTACGAGAGCTTCGATTGTATTATTCGTGTTTCGATGCCAGAACAACAAACAAAGGAAGCATTCATATTACAGGAGCTCAAAACGAGGGGAAACAAACCCATCAAGTCCTGTTGTGATTTTTCTACTGTCGCGGTCCCGTCCCGTAATTCACAAGTAACATTATCTGCGGGAGATCTGGGTACCATATCAGACCATACACAACACCGAATGACCTCTTGTATGGCTTTCTTTGTTAAAAGAATCAATTTACACGAAAAAGATTTTTGTTCTTTTTCTACTAGGTTTGTTTTCCTTCTTTTTGAAAACATCGGTCGTTAATAAACGCTAAGTCGGCTATGAATCGGACCGATTTTCTCCCAGTAAGGCACGCGTACTAAGTTAACAGCATCTGTGTATCAGTGCAAGGCGACAGATGTACCGGAAAGTGAAAAAATAAACTAAAGCAAATCAGAATAAAACATACCACAAAGTTCAACAGAAATCGTCAAAGACTAGAAGGAAACTTTGCCGGTTGGAGAAAATGCTAAATCCTTTTTTTTTGATAACATTTTGGATGTTTCGTCGGTCGTCGGCAATCTTCGGAAAATGTGCGGAAAATGTTCGGAAGAGTTAGTCTGGCCTTCGGAACAATTTTGGAAAATCTTCGGAAATCTTCGGAAAGTGGTCGGAAATCTTCGGAAAATCGTCAAAAACGTCGTCATTAGTATTTATAATAAACAGAATATTAAATGCCAGCTTGTGGATACGAATTTTATCTTCTCGTGCTCAACTCAACATCTCGCTCGTTCGCTGCGCTCACTCGTGAGATATCGAGTTGAACACTCGAAGATAAAATTCGTATCCACCCGCGGACATGTAATATCCTCTATTATGACTTTAAAATAAAATTCATATCCTCCTGCCGCCATGAAATATTCCCTATGCATAGACAAAAGCGCTAAAAAGTTCTCACGTACATTCTTTTGGTGACTGTTTCTGTTTATAAATTTCAGATGTTGAAGAGCCCCCTCCCGATATGCAAATTTCTCTTTGCTCGAGCAAACATATTTTAGTTTCGTTCATCGAAGTCACGTTAACACTCACGTTTCTGGTTCCGTAAAAAAATTTAGCGGCTAGCGGTCACATCGCAAAATTTCTGCACAAGAAACACACGCGTAGGATCCGGAACACGTGCATAATGGTTGATAGCAACTTCCGGTCAGGTGACTTAGCGTGCCTCTCGTCATGAACTACTTCAGTAGACGTTGGCAGTTCAATTGATAAGTCAAGGCAGAGGTAAACAGAGCTTGTAAGCCGTCTAAGAATCCAAAATAAATTCTGCGTTACATTTGATTCTATTTGGTTTTCGCGAATTACATACGAGTTCAATTCTGTTTGTTCTCAACCAATCAGCGCGCGAGAATTCTCTCAGTTAACAATCGAAACAAAATAATTGTCTGAGAGTAGCATTGAAGCCCAGAACTGCATTCAAAAAATAATCCGGATTTTGCAGGAATTTATCTCTATTGTTGATTGATTGTTAATTTTGATTCATTTCTATATTGCTTGATTCATCCTCAGCAGGTGAAAGTTAAGTCTAAACTACTAATAACATGAAACCAAAGTAAAATGAAAGCATTTCAAAATTAACAATTTCTATTTTGTAATGGTAGAAAATGCAAGGCGCTAGGCTGTCGATGATATCTCTCAGGCAAATGATATTATTTGCAGAGTTTAATAATCTTCTGAGATAAAAGTGCTAAAACGTTTCCACTTCTTTGGTTGGCGTTATTTATATTTATAGTGTTATTTAAATACTGGATTTTCATGTAAATTAGATTTTGAAGAAACCACTCCATAAGGACTCACATTATCCTCTTTTTGGTAGAGTAAAATGAGGAACCTAAATACCGTATATTAGTTGCGTTCCGACGAACTGAGTCACATGTAATAGAACTCACGTTTATTGTTCCGTGAAAATTGTTGCGAGCACGTTGCAGATTTATGCGTAAAAAGCACAACCAAATCTGCGCTTCGATACACGTGTGTAATAACTGATAGCTGCTTCCGATCGAGTGACGGACAAAAAACCTGTTCTCGCTAAAATATAAGGGAAAATGTCATCAACTTCTTCAGTATAAAACTTATGGCAGTTGATAACTCAAGGCAGAGGTATAGATACAGCATTGTCTAAGGTTCAAAACAGTCTAAAAATCCAAAATAAATTCTGTGTCACATTCGATTTCATTTAAACCTCGCGAATCGATATGAGTATAACTTTGCACAACCTGTTGTCGCAATTTGTGACATGGTGCAGTGGGTGGCAGCAAGCGCAACAACTCTTAAAAACTTGCAAGTCTACATTATTTTTTTGCGCGACAAGTTGCAAGGGAAA
>Ga0126338_10001321_pt1 | contig 15888 bp, 8 predicted proteins | sample OrbCmetagenome_2_FD_92529 | JGI IMG/M metagenome (GOLD analysis project Ga0126338, IMG submission 92529) | Coral microbial communities from Petempiche,Puerto Morelos, Mexico - Orbicella C C metagenome | ecosystem: Host-associated > Invertebrates > Cnidaria > Coral | place: Petempiche,Puerto...
CGGGCCGCGGAAGAGACTTTCACACAACATAATATGGAGTATGGGCTTTCAGAAAATTTCAGTTTCGACTTCAAATTCAATGTACCAGTGGGCTTTTGATGGTATTGAAATTAGCTAAAATTAACCCTTCCGCTTACGAGCCTCGATGAAGGTACTTGTATCGGCCTAAAATATAGTAACACTTGGAGCTTTTGCTAATAAAATTAATGCTTTAGAAACAGCAAGACATGCGGTATGAGATACCCAAAGTATATTGATAGATATCATCGCGTTGATCTGTACGAGCGAAAAGAAAATGCACAATTTTCGGCCATTTTCGGCGGCGGCAGGCAGCTAAAATGGCGATTTTCGGACTTTCCTCGATTTCGGAAAAAACTAAAGCGCTACAGGACCTTTGAATGGTATTTTCGAAAACAACTCACTATAGAGGTTATTTGGGCAAAATATGAAGAAATCCGAAATTTCGCGACTGTCATCTCATTCTTGGTATTTAGAGGAATCGGCTCTTAAATGTTTTTTTTTTTGGAGTTTTTTTTATTACTCTACTTTAAATTTTTAAATCGTTCTTAAATTTTTAGATTTTTAATTTGCACATATCTTTATTCCCCAGGGCCCCTATGGATACCAGCCTCGTTGCTGAATGGGCTACCCTGGCTAAATAAAGCTACTTACTTACTAGTCGAACACTACATGATTCAACCAGATGTGATCTAGAAATTACGTCTAAATCAAAGTGAGCAATTGCTTTTCAAATAACCTTTCGGTCTAGTGTCTACATTAGATTGAAGATAACCGCCGGTCAAGCCTGCAACTTTACCAAGGCTAAATGAAAGGAATGTTTAAGCTAGTAACCGGAACGATGATCCTGCTGGTATACGTTGGATGAATAGTGATCTAAGCGGGTTCACATATAAAATGAATAATACAAAAGCAGATACCGACACAACGTAGAATGATTTTTTGAAGGTGTCCTATATTTCGGCTGGCCAAACCAGCCTTCTTCAGGTACAATGAGAATTTTACATTGGGACGTGTTTTTTTTCCCCCTAACCTTCGTGACTTACTAGTTACAGCTAAACTCTCTTCTAAATCTGGCAATCCCCAACTTCCTTCTGGTTCTTTCCGTTGTGGCAAAAACGGTGCTACTTGTTCACAGACTTACTACATATACCTTCTTTTCGACCAGGGATACCCGCCCCATAAAATCTAACCTGACCTGTGACACTAAAAACCTCATCTGCACGATTCAATGTAACCGCTGTAATTTAGAATACATAGGAGAGACTAAACGACGATTAAAAGACCGATTTAATGAGCACCGCCGTACCCTAGATGACCCTAACAACAAATCTAAACCTACTACAGCCGCAGAACATTTCCTGTCCTCTCCTAACCGCACCGCTAACGACATGCAATTAATCCCGATCGAAACAATCTTTTCGAACCGAGACTCTATCCGTTAGGCCAGGGAAGCTTTTTTTTAATTCAAAAAGGCAAAACAACTGATCCTGATGGTCTGAACATCCGTGAAGAAGCATATTAATTGTTTCCTTTTATTATGTTATTTTATTATGTTCTTTTTTTTTTACCGTATGCTTATCTTTGATTTACACTGTCAATTAGTTTTACGTATTTGCGGTATTACGAAAAATATGCGACATAAAAACACGTCCCAATGTAAAATTCTCATTGTACCTGAAGAAGGCTGGTTTGGCCAGCGAAAATATAGTACACCTTCAAAAAATCATTCTACGTTATGTCGGTTTCGCTTTTGTATTCTTCAATGAAAGGAAATTATGGCCACGAATTCGAGTCAAGAATCACCCACGCGCGATCGAGACAGGCGACCTACATGTAACTTGAACCGGGACAACGAAGGAATTCGACACGAAAAATCCACTGAACTTTGCAACCATTGCCAAGTAGGTCAAAGAAGTTATTGGAAAAAAGGATTATATGAGATACGTTTGCAAGACTGTTACGTCATGTTTTGACGTTAACTTAGCATGAATTCAAAACATAAACAAGAGAGCAAGCTTAAATTATGGCCTGTAAGCAATTTTAAAGCTCCTATCCGATTTGCGTTTATGAAAATCTTCTCGCTCGCCAAAAGGGAAATTTGCTTTGGTTTGCTAAATTTCATAAGTCAAGCCCTGCGTCAATGCTAAGTTCTGTTCGTTATTTCTAATTTACTGTCAGTGAACTCAGACCACAGGGGACCCGAACAACATATTCATTTACATTCATGTAAAATAAATAAACTGTGATTCACTACGCCGATTAACTAGCTTAACATTCTTTCCAGGTGTTTTTTTTTTTTTAAATACCACCATTCCAAAGTTAAGTGTGACTTCTGTTTCCATTCATTTGTCCCACTAACCAGGCGATTCAAATTCCAAAACCGTGCAACTTTCAGAAATCGCTGAGAGAGGAATCGCTTTTAATGAACCCGCTAACCAATCTGGTTTTAAACCTATTTGCACGGGAACTTCGTGTAAAATTGGTGGAAACAGAACTTCAGACTATCTAGACGTACGTTCGAATATACTCTCCGAGTGGCTGGTCCGGATTTGATTTACTTTTTTTGCCATGAAAACAAACGTTGTCGAAAACGTGACCGAATGAGACGCAATCTTGACACCACGGTCTTATACCGGTCTTAACCTTGGTTGACTTTCTATTGTCTCGAGCGGCGTTAACACTTTTCCTCGAAATGACCACATCAGAACAATTTTCAGTACCTGTAAATCAGCTAAAAAAGCTGCACAGTCAACAATAAATGCGGTTCAGCTCCGGTTGCATCGTAGCAGAGGTAAAGTTACTTGTCAAGTCATGTAATAATGAAAACAGCTTCGGATTGGCTGCGGAAGCATATTGAAGTTCAACTAGACAGTGTTGGTTTGTATTTTATCAAAAACAATCGTACGTGCTTGTAATAAATTAGCACGGATTAACGAAGCTTGGATGCTAAATTTAGGTCTGAGAAAGGTCAAACTAGAAACCACAGCACCGCGAATAACTCTATTTTACCGAACACCGTAGCGTGAAAAACACAAACATCGCACACCGAAGGGTTTGAGATTAACAGGCTAAGTTGGTATTGTATTCACCGTATCACCGCTTAAAAACCAAAAGAACAAGCATAAAATTTGACGTGTAGGCAACTTTAAAGCTCCCATTCGATTTGCGCTCATGAAAATCTTCTCGCTCGCCCAAAGCACAGGGTCCCGAACACTGTATCAGCAACAACATAATCATTTGAAAAATAAATTCACTGTTATTTACCTGTGTTCTTGGGTCTGTTTGAGCCTTTTAGAAGGGATTTGAATAGAAGCAAAGGCGTTTACATTTCAAATATCATATTGTCTGCCTTTTAAATGCGACAATCCGTTTTCGTCCCGAGTTTTCACTAACTGCATTAACTAGTAACTCTCGTCGGGCGAGTTTTCACCATCTTCCTTAACTATTAACTATCGTCGGGGGAGAGATTCTCAGGTTTCATAAAATCCTCAAACCTTCCACATAGCCGATGACTGTATAAGACTATGCAATGATATTGCATAATCTCACAATAACTCGAGAGGGATTATCTTAGGAATAAGGCCTACATGGGGGATTAACTCTCTCACACTTCATCCTCTATTGTCTTCTATTATCTTTCCTCATACACATACCTATTTCACTTAATATAGTGAAAGATGATTCTCCACTCAGTTCATTCTTGTTCTCCCGACATCGAGCATGGCTTACCTCATTTTTTGCATTTTCCGTGTTATCCAGTTGCTCTGTCAAATAAATTAAAAATAATGACGGCAGCTACATACCACTCCTTTAGTGATGTGACTCGTAAAGAAAACAGGTTATTATAGCAAAATGTCCAAAAGAAACTTTTAATGGTTAGTCTAGGACATTGAAAAGAATGTAAATAACTCGACACTTACATACTTAAAATACTTGAAACACTATAGCAACTATGTGCGCCTGAAAACAAGTCACGCATGGACAAGACTCAAACCCATGACTTCGGCCATAACTATGCTCTGCTCTACTAGCTGTGCTATCAAGCCAACTGGGAACTGTCCACTTTGTGAGTTAATTTATCCGACATACCCGGGGTTATGTAGTTGTCACGTGCTACGTTTCTGTCCAGTAGAAAACTGTAAAAAATTTCATAGGAGCAAGGAGAGTAACAGCTAGACTTGTTTTAATTCTCAAATTGATTACTTTAAAAATCAAAACAAAACAAAACATTAACATACCAATCAGCTTTTCTACGATGTTGTTTTTTTCAATTTTATGCAAGGCAGCTGCAAGGCATCCCAGAGTTGCAGCGTTTGCTTCCTTTTCCATCCACATCCCAAGCATAGCATGGGCCTTTTCGGTACTGAATCTGTAATCAGTATCAATATTGCGAAGTGCTGCTGGAGAAAGTTTAAGAACTATTCCAAGGTCTTTCCAGCAGTTTCCTAAGTCCTCCTTCAGAGGTAAAAGGTGCTGAAATGTAGCAACTGTCTCCTTCAACTTGGGGTACTTGGCTGTATAAGTAAAATACATATATTGCACAATGAAATTAAAAGTTACCCAATTTAACTACCTCTAAAACTCGAAATTGAAAGTCTATTCCGTAAATCAGAAAAGTCAGCAACTGGATAAAAAGTGAAATCACAACATTAGAAAAGTTTAGAGACCGTTCATTATTCATCGGAGGGGAATTGGGGGTACTTGAAATTTACAATGTACCACGGTAACAATAAAAAAATGTTCGTAAAAACTCATTGAAGTGCTACGGGCCTTACCTTTGCCACCTAAGAAAGTTTTGGATTAGTTTTTGGGAACATTTTAACCTTTTTTGACATCTTCTGATGGCTTCCGTTTCAACTGGTCAATCAAATAGCAACAACTTGCCGCCGGATTCAAACGTTCCTAAGTTGATACTTTCAAAATTCCCAAAGAGTTAATGGTGAATTTGACAATTTAACATCTCCGCCTTCGACAGTTCCCATGTTTTGATTTTCTGGTTGAACTAGAAGTCAGCAAAAAGTTGTCGAAAAAATGTTTAAAAGATGTCAAAATTTAATCAAAAAGTTTCCCAAGTGAGAACGGTACGGTGCGTAGAACTACTATGCTGTAATATACTGTAAACTCTCGAAATGTAACGACTTGACTCTCGTTACTTTCGGAATTAGCAACCTTTGGTGCTCGTTATTTTCGGGGGGTCGTTACTTTGGAAAGCTAACGTTATATTATTAAAATGAATTACATCAAAGTAACACTAATATTAATAGGCACAAAAATCATATATGAATTAAAATAGAATGAATGATTATGCCAGTTTTATACAATATTTATTTATGCAGTTGTGAAAAAGCCTTATTTTCCACTCACAACTGGTGTATTACAATGACAGAAGTGAATCACCAGCGTTATCTTATAATCTTCAGAACCTGACAGAAGCCTCAACATTTTCAGTAAAAATATCAGTAAGGCCTAGTTCAGACGTCGTGCTTCTGCCGTGCCGAACTTAGGGTTAGGTTCGACTATAGCCTGGCAGAAACACAACTCTGATTCAAGCGTCGTGCCAGAGACGTACCAAATTCAGGATATACAGAAAGCTTCGTGACAATTCTCCTTGTAACTCCCTGTCGGAAAGCAATCCCGCCAAAGTACATTAATATAATTTATGCATTTTTTTTTGGCGCGGTAGAAGCACAACATTTGAATTGCTGCCCCGCCAGAGTAGTGTAGCACGGCAGAACTTGTCGAACTCAATGCTTGCCGAACTTAACACGAAAGTTTGATTCAGACGCCGTACTTCTGCCGTGCTTTTGTCGAACTTGATTTCTGAATTTAGCTCGACACGGCAGACGCACTTCGTCTGAACTGGGCCTGGATATAGATAACAAAACAATTTGTGGCCACACCTCCTGCTATTCTTAAAATCAGTTACTACTTACTTAACAAAGAAAGAAGCCTAAGCCGTGTATTACACTGTGATAAGACACGACGGGCATTTGAGAATACGAGTGTATCACAGTGTAATACAAGGCTTACGCTTCTTCATTGGCTTCATGATATAGAAGCAATGTGGCGAAGAACAAAAAAACACGCTTTTTCTATGTTTTATAATCAGATAAAAGATGGGTTTTCGACAAATCAGAGCGCGCGCGGGGTCCTATCTATATTTAACAAATAGATTCCATGTTGCCGTGCGTCCGTTCAGTAATGGATCACAGATGACGTCAAAATGTGGTAAGAACAAAAAAATTGGCACACGAGGCGATAGCCGAGTGTGTCACTGATTTTCCTACCACATTTTGACGTCTTCTGTGATCTATTACTGAACAAACGCCCGATAAAATTCACGGTTAAATCGAAATAAAGCAATGGTTCTGGGCTTACCAAGATCAATTTTGTGCTTTGTTCAGCGTCGCTCGACTACCGACTGAAGCTGCTTTCTAAAAACGAAACGGCTTTATCTTTCTTCTTCCTGGTTCTCGTACCTGTTCAATGCCTCGAAAAGACTTTTTTGTACCTTATCGTTTGCCCAGTCACGTAAAATATTATATAAATTCTCAAAACCTTCCGCCATTTTAAAACACAGAGGGAAAAACTTTGTCGTGATGACGTCAATCGTGCGTCTGTCCTCTTATAGATCATGGGTGATGACCAATCAAAATGGGAGAATAACTTGGGTTATTATATAATGAGTTATAGAAACACTCGTGAAAGTTTGCGAGAACTCGAAAAAGCTGTGGAAACACTCGCCTGCGGCTCGTGTTCCCACAGCATTTCTCGTTCTCCCAAACTTCCACTCGTGTTTCTATAACTCGCCAGAAACACGGTGCATGTTTTCTATTTCTTAAATGTTATATAGAATCGCATAGCTCAGAGTATTCTCGCACCCTAATTGGTTACCTAGGCGACGTATTCGGCGTGGAATTGAGACTCTTGAAAGCGAGGCTTTGCGTGATATAGATATTGAAATATTGTAATATTCGCACAGAAATAAATGAAACGGGGCTTTCTTGCATTAAAAATGAAGGCTATGCGATTCAAGGAAAATGCATAACCTGACTCGTGAATTCCCCGACATCGGTTTTTCGCGTGAAATCTAATGCGGAATTCCCTCGTCAGGAACTGAATTTTCCTATAGTATAAAATTGCTACGGCTAAACTGCAAGTAAACTTGAAAAAAGGAGTTCAACTGTTGTATTAAATTTTTCAAAAAAGTAGACCGGGTCTGTTTTCGTGCGGCATACGTCTAGTACACATTTTAGTGGTGCATACCGTTGTTCAGTACGGCGTACTTCGGGCTCTACGACATTACAGAAAAAGTTGCTGTACAAAAAGATGTTGTTGGGCACGTAAATAACTGCTGACCAAAGAAATTGCATAAAAGTAAAAACTAGAGAAAATTGCCTTTCAAACGTTGTCTTTTGGAGCAAAATCGGACCATTTGCAGCCGAAATATCGCCGTGCAAAGACAGTGGATTTGGGGATTTTAGCGTGGCTGTTTACGAGCTTGCTTTCCGTTATTTTGCAAGCTTTTTAAAACCAAAAAGCAGAGCAAAGAAATCAGCATCGCAGGTGAAAATTGGTCAAATAGTACATCATACGGTGCTTTTCTTCAAGCGTTCGCGGCACTTGAGATATCCCGATTATGTTGTCTGCTACAGAGGATCAAAATCTTCTTGGGATGCAAAAATGGGATTTCAAGCCTCTGCTTTGTAGAGCATTGTATGGACCAAGCTTCGAGAATAAACATCGATGAAAAGCAGGGCCAGTAACATTTGTTGATGAAAACCAACTTATCAGAATAGCCGAGGAAACTTTCAAGAACTCTACCGTATCGCGGCACTTGTTCCCGGTAAGCCGGAACGTGCTCTGTTTTATTCTGTTTTATTTCTGCCATACATTTCCTTTGAGAGTTTGGCGGCCATATTGTCAAGTAACCTCGCGCGTGCGCCGTTGCGATGTCCGGAATTTCTGGCCATGAAACCAAACTCATTTATAACGGGAAAGGAGCGGAGAAACCTAAGATAAACAATGAGAATCACTGGAGGATTGATCAAACTGAAAGGGAAGGCTGTTTCGGACCGAGGTCTCATTCATTATCGGAGGATTTGAGACACTACCGGTTTTTTGATCCCTGTGGCCGCGTTTTTGAAAAGTTTCTTTGACTCTTACTTACACTTTTAGGGAACTACTTTCGAAAATGTTGTTCCAATTTTCTAAGAATTTAGATGGATAGGTAGATAGATATGGTTCAGGCAACCTCCGGGTTAATCAGTTTTGAATTGAATTGACGACCATTGACGGCGTTTGGTGCTATTGATTTTGGAAATACGAGTTTCAACCACGCTGTATAGATTCAAGTCACTTTATTTATTTATTTGTTTGTTTGTTTATTTATTTGTTTATTTATTTATTAATTAATTTAAGGGGGGATTGGGATATAGACCTTGGAGACTCAAGACAGACTGTTTTTAGCATTCTATTTTGTTGGCGTCCGAGCCCTTGGTTCACGCAACTCGCTTGGGTTTAAATCAAATTTGACAACAATTGACAGGCTTAAAACATTGAAGTGACGGGTTTCAGTCACGCAGAAAAATCTAAAGATGGCAATGATTGGATTAAAAACTTACCTCTTAAGCATATTTCTGCTAGTGAGCAAACAGGTCTATATTAACTCACAAAAGTAAATTGTTACATCTAACGTCAGGTCAGGGCATCAGGCGAGATCGAATTGCATTCGTAATGCTACCGGAAGTGTAAGTTTCATATCTTATATTCGACATGACAGTAGTCTGTGTACAGGCCAGCATGAGAGCATAGTCTAAACTTTAAAGAAATACGCGAATTACCCGGAACCTATTCTCGCTGACTCAGCTGGTCTCCGATTTATCTGATATCAGTATCATTTCATTCCATGAAATAAAACAACAAACAACAGATTTAAGCTTAAAATTATCATAAATACAGAGCCGCATAAATGACATGGAATTCGAAACCGTGTGACAATCTGTTTTGGGAAATCCTTTTGATAAAGGGTTGTAAATACTGAAGTCCCAAAAAACTAGGTGCAACCATAATATGGGAAGATCTAGGGATCACAATGAGCCGATTAAAAACTATCATATAAAGCGCAATTTCCGAGAGTAAGCAAACAGACATAAATTACAAAAATTAATCGTCAATAAGGGTCAAATCGGGCCAGATCGAGGTATTCGTAAACTTAACGGGAGTGAAAATTTATTCTGTCTACTTGATCTAGCGTTATGCTTACACTACAATTGTTTGGTTAATTTGGCAGTGGAATTCTTAGCACTAAATAAGTGACACGAGGCAGCCATGGCGGGGGTCTTTGACTTTAGATAACGAGGTGGGAATCAGTAGACTATTATTATTTTCAGTATTGGAGGGGGAGGGGAGGCACTGAAACACCATAACTTTTCTTGCAGAATAGGGGAATCCCGAATAAATTTGAGCGGGGCACACGAAAAACGAAATGATGGTTTGCCAATTTCTTACCCATACTCCCCTGCAATAAATAAAGAACGATCCGTTATCAATTTGTGATGAACTAATTCTTGCTAGTTCTTGGCGTGATCTATGTTAAAAGTGCCTCACAGAGGCCGTTTTAACGAATTTCATTCCATTTTCACTCAAATAACGATGACAAAAAACAAGCTTTAAATACAACTCAACTCGAACCAAAAGTCGTTTTTTTGGATTGTCTCTGATCTCTGTTATTTTACCCTCAATATTTCCAACTCCTGATTTCTCGAACCAATTTTTACTCCCTTGGAGAGTCCAGAAATAGGGATTCCTCTGTGAGGGTTCATAAGCGAAACAATGCTCTAGCTAATATTCTCTTTTCGAGTAATAGTAATCACACTCACCTATACTGAGAGGTTCTCTTTCTGAACTTGGAAGTTTGCTTGCAGGTTGCCGAGGAGATTCCTGATGTAGAAAAAATTGTAATACAAAGGGGTTATCTTGAAATTTCGCAAAGCAACTCCCTCAGACGTCGTGTATAAATGTTAGATAAGACAATGGGTGTTTGTTATACCCACGTTTTTGATGTACAAAAACGTAACAAATCACAATTACTCTTTCTCAAACTGTGATACTTTTGCTGCAAAGACAAATACTTTTAATTCACAGCCACCCGAAGGATATTATCTCCCAGCGTGACACAAACTTCCCACCGGAATATCTGTTTTTGGCGAACACTTCTGTTGGGTACCCCTGTATCGATGCGCAAGCAGTTGCAATAAACAGTTAAAAAAGTACCTGAAGTGGTAATGTTTTATCGAGTGACACTTTACACAATATTTGCTTTTCTTCGTGGCCTTCCTTGAGTTTGAAAAACCTGATTGACTGAATCGTCTGGGTGCTTTTAACAAACACAGGGAAAGGTTTTTCACACGGTCCATGACCAAAAAACCTGATAAGAAAAGCAGAAAAGATAAGAAAAGTATTTATAACTCGACCTTTTTTATGTGGGCTTCGGGTTCCTTAAAACCCCAATTAGCTGTTGACAACTAATGGTAGTCCATGATCGAAAAAGGCTGCCTCAACCCAAGGAAGGCGGAGGAAGGTGGGGGTGTTAAGCTAAGCGACATATTTCTTTGTACTCCCTGGATACGGTGAAGAAATACTGCGGTATACGTGCATAATTTCGCTTACATGCACCTGCATTAATGGCCGTGAAAGACCTGAAACGCCTCAAAAATGCCTAAAATTTTACTGTTAACAATTCTTAAAATCTGCTTGTTCCATTGACCAGTAAATAAGTCCTAAAGATGCACTGAAATTTATGTTTTTTTACATGACAACTTTTAAATTATGAATTAAGTTGCTGTTTTTTGTCTTGCTCAGGTGAGAGATTCTTAACCTAACAAGACAGTGTACAATTAGTACCAGTTGACTATGTGACTTCCTTATAATTAATTGATCTCAAAACCGTTAAGAGCTCATGATGAGCAGTTCTAAACGAAAAGAAGTGTGTAAGTGTGTAAAATCCCAAGATGTAGCTTCACCAGTTGCACGACCCCCACGAATCGTACGAGTTCACCAGGCCCCTTTCTTAAAACCGCGTTCAAAAACGTCAACTATCCACAATGAGATGAAGGTTAACCCGCAGCACGATTCATACCAGCCTTACTTATGATTTTGCTGAAACACTATGTGTGCGTAATGTAATGCGGTTGTACGCGTCGTAGGAGTCGTACTATTTGACTGAGCCCCTCTATTATAATCAAACGCTGAGTGACTTGCTCGAGGCGTGGAATTTGATCAGGCTCCTTCCCTACCACTCTAAGCCTCTGCAATGAGATGCAGCATCAACAAGTACTTACTACTTCATTCCATTTCACTAAAACGTACCCCATTTGGCACCCGAGGCAATGTTAGAGAACGGTAAACTTTTTTTTACGACTTAATTATAAAGATAGTTATCAATAACTACTGATTTCTCCTGTCTTTGTGGAGTCCTGAGAAAGAGACTTCATGAGCACTTTACAGGGAGTCAAACACGGAGCGATCCTATAAAAGGCATGGAAAGGCCACCATTGGAGCCCTTTGTTGGCTTCTTTGTGTAATAATGGTAATAATGGTCAATGTTAAGCTGAAATAACGGTCGCACAACAGTAGAAGTCTTGGAGAAATAGCCTTTTTCTCGTTAAAACAACGGAGTCATTTACATATAATAATAATAATAATAATAATAATAATAATAATAATAATAAAAAGATTTAGCCAAGCCTAAAAGCGGAGCTCGTGATTACAATAACTAAGTATAAATGAAAAGAGAATTTTTCCCTTGGATCAGAAACTCAAAAAGTGGTCAATTGTGAGCATGCAATTGTTCAGCGTGTGGTTTCACTATTTTTTCCAGTTACATCTTAAAAAACCATACCTAATGGGTGTACCCAAGATTGTAGAAATTACGTACGCAATATATCAGGGACGATTGTGCAAGGAATATGTCGGAGGAAAAGTCAACAACACGTCAGGTTTTAATTTGCGCCGAAATTTTGCCTTTGCATCTACTTCCTCCTTCTCCCCCAATCGAAAACCTATTACCTGGTCAGCTGTCAACTTCAAAAAACACGAGACCTCGATGGGCTCTTGACCTGAGCCCGGGATATGGTCACGCATACTGGTCACCGGTTACCTTGTCTTGACAGCTGTCAATTAATCATAACATGGATGTCCAATATCAAAGATGTACCTATGGTAATGATGCTATTCTATTATTTTTGTTTTGGCGTACGGACGTACGCATGGACAGTCACGTGACATCCAAAAATTTTGAGATGGATGTGTTTCCAAATTTTCTAAGGTATGGGGCTCTTCTCGGGCGCCTTTGACGCGCAGGAGCTCCGCTATAAGGTAAATAATAAAAATACAGTGAAAATTAAACTTAAACAAACACTTTGGAAGATGCCTTTGGAAGAGCAAAGACGATGAATTCTTTTCGTCACTTCGCGGAACATTCAAATTTCGCCGCTAATCAAAATCACAAAAGCTGATGCCTGCGATCAACGAGCTACCTGTTTCCTTTCTCTGAGCATGCCGAGAACGATAACAAATTCCGTAAAAGGTGATTTTGGTTAGCATGTGAACACAGACGGATTTTGGTGAGATATTCAAAATTATTCAGACTTATGAGCGTTATGATTGTGCGAACAAATGCAGATTTAACAATGCTGAGTTATTCCTCAAACTTTTTTATATTCAGAGCAAAGAAATTGGAAACAAAAAGTACTACGAAGAAAACGACGAAAACTTGAAAAATGGCGTAGTGAGATCTCGCTTGAATATCAACGTTAGAAAGGAGAAGGAAAACTCATGGCTGAATGGTTTGAATGTAATAAAAACAAAAATTGCGTTCATAAACGGCCGATTGAATTTTAGCAGCGAGAGTACAACAGCAGCCAATGTTCACCTTATGCAATCTCTTTTAGGTAACTGGCTGAAGAATAACCATATTACCGTAGGCATACCTTCGCAGTGTGCTTGTATCTGTGTTTTCAAACTTATTTCTGAACCGCATTAATCCACAAAGGAGCAAAGACACTCCATTTTCTTTTCTGGCATCAACAATACTGGAGACGGTGTGCTTGTATCTGTGTTTTCAAACTTATTTCTGAACCGCATTAATCCACAAAGGAGCAAAGACACTCCATTTTCTTTTCTGGCATCAACAACACTGGAGACGGCATTTTATAAATTTGAGTAAACAGCTCGAATTCAGACGATACGCCTTCGCATGTGGAAGAACACAATTATGAAGTTTAAATCAAAAAATTACATTATCTTTCTAAACTCGTCTCCTGAAGCTATCGTTCATTTAGTTCAAAAGGCATTGCTTACTTGTAAAATAAAACAGGAAATTACTCCCGTCGCTCTCCAGAATTTTGTGGCAACGCGCTAAAATTACACCTGAGTGAATAAGCCAATCAAATGGGAGCATTGGTTGTCCGTTGGATTTGTCATTGGCAGGCTGAACACCTCGGCCTGGTTGTGCGGTCTCGCTCCGTGTTTAAGTCATTCATGTAATAGTTGTCACAGTTACCTATTATAACTTTTAATTGCATTAATACCTACGTAAGGAAGGTGTTTTCTTGACTAATCAGAGTATACGTATCCGGAAGAAGAAAGAACGCTTGATCCTCCTTGTTCAGTGGTCTGTCTGACGTGCTTTCGCCGTACAAAATCACGCTATATTTGGAAGCCACGTCTTTCCTTACTTCACTGTTAATGTGATTTGGGAAACAGCATAGAATCAACAGGTACTCTTCCGGAACTCCGGAGTCACATAAACAAGCTAAGAATCCTACACTCTGTGGCGCGGACGGATCCAGGATAGGAGGTGTTACACGTCCAACGGTTTTTTCCCTTTCATCAACCCCCACCACAAACCTGTTCAGAGGAAAAATCCCTGTTAATGAAAAGGTATGAATATGGAAGTTTGCTGTTTTATGTTTAGAATATAATAAAGAACCGAGAATAGCTACGCGACCTCTGATCAAAATAGCGACCTTTCTAAAGTAGCGACCTCAAACGCAACTTGGCTTGTCATCACTTGTTGCGACAGGCAGTGAAAATAGTAAGCAAGTAAGTAGTACAGCATACTGCACCAGAGCGATGATATTTGTTCCAGATGAACTTTTTCCAAAGGCAATATATGGATCACTCTGTTTGAGGTAATATCTATCATTTTAATCAACTATTACTCTTTTCCTAAACAATTTTTATTTCATTAAGAGAGAGGCCACCTAAGGAACATGCAGGCGAGTCTACAATGCACTTCACCGATTCCCCTGAAACTTGGCACACTTGTGCAACATCACTGGTATATTAACCAAGTGCAACAGGTTGATTCAACTGTCTATTGCTTACGAGATATGTCAACGAAATTGTCAGACAATGAAAAGTGTGATCACTTGTTGCAAGCTAGAAAAAACGGGAAATGACATGATATGTCTACATAGAATAACTCTAACCTCTAACAATAAAACAACAATAACTAAACTTCTGTGGCTTATCTTATGTGGCCAGGAGCTAAATTTAAACTTCCCCTAGTGAAGTCATCTCTAAACAGTAGTGTCTCAGAAGTCATTGTTTGTAGAGATGTGACTTTTTTCCGGAGATGTGGCGTTTTTCAAATCTATAGCCTGCCAGAGAAATGTTCTTTCAGTTTAAAAAGCAAAAACTGTAAAGGACTCTGTGGGAAAAGCTCTCTTTGCATCGAACTTATGTTTGTTTGCGACAATATGCAAATGAGCTACTGTCAGAATGGAGTGGAAATAATATTAGGTTAATAAAAGATCACTTAACGAGAAGCGAAACATCGCAATGAAACATTTTGCAACCCTAATTTAGTGATTTGTTAGTATCTAAGAGCTGCTGTTAGCTAGTTGGCATAGCTAATTGGAAGGAAAGCCGCCAACGTCATAAGTCATCATCAAACCTGCTGATCGTACTCTCACCGAAGTGAGATGTTTTCGTAGAAGGCCGCATCATAGCATTTAGAAATCACTGCCTTGAAGGTTGAATAACGTAGTTCGTTTGGCAACCTAGCTTCATTTTGTTGTATTTCCAACACCATGATAACTTTGCTGAACAGATGTTATCGAGCTGGAGTAGTAATGGACGCTTATATGACCGGTAACCAATCAGGAGCCGAGAAAGACAATAGGCTTTTGTTTGGAGAACAATGGATTCTATTGTTTTCCAATATCTTAAATGGCGCTATTTATTTTCAGCCAATCAGGAGCCGAATTAAGAATTCAACATGGCGGCGCCCACGAAAGTCGGCAATGTTGGAAAACAGCCCACCAAGCCTCGGCGAGGACTGGGATCGGTCTCACGGACTTCCATGGCGACACAAGTCACGCCAGGGTCACGCAAAAAATGTCATGCAACTTCAAAATCGATACTTACAGTGTCCTGTGGTCCTAAACGACAGAGGTCCGTGCGACAAGTGGCCATGATGAAGACTGAGAGACTTGGGTCTGAGTCTAGCCTATATAGGGGTGGTGCAAAGCATCATGGGACAATGACATCACCGGTATCCAATCAGAGGAAAGAAATCAGAATGTATTAAAAACAGTGGCTTTCCTAGTCCCCCTCTCTTAAGGAGAGCACTAAGCCCCGAGCGTATCGATAAGTGGGGCACTCCCCGAGGGTTGGCTACCCCGGCTCGTGGAGGAAATCCCGAACCGATCGGCACTCCCGGGGTGGGTATCATCGAGGCGCCACCTCGACTCTTTGTGGCCGGGAACTATCTACCAAAAACTATGTACAAAAACACAAAGTCCCGACCCTTCCCTAATCGAACCTTGTCCCGCGGGCTAAGCGATCCGTCCAAAGACG
>Ga0126338_10001323_pt1 | contig 15868 bp, 5 predicted proteins | sample OrbCmetagenome_2_FD_92529 | JGI IMG/M metagenome (GOLD analysis project Ga0126338, IMG submission 92529) | Coral microbial communities from Petempiche,Puerto Morelos, Mexico - Orbicella C C metagenome | ecosystem: Host-associated > Invertebrates > Cnidaria > Coral | place: Petempiche,Puerto...
CAGCAACCGTATTTGCTCGAATAATTGCATAGTCTCACATAAAGCTGTATCCTTGCTACAGAGGGACATCAATAATTCCTTAGAACTTTGTTTATACCGATAATGAGTAATCCGAGCCACCATACTTGACAATCATGATATGTTAAAATATAGTTCTTTAATAAATAATTTCTTGTAACTCTTGATATTATGACCCTATCATGAAAAAAAAAAAAAAAAACTCAAATCATTCGTTATTCCGTTCAGTTTCACAAGGAAACCCTGGCTTACATTTATCGATCGGCTTGAAGGAGTAAAGTTTGGCTAACCATGCATTCGGCCCGACTTACCTCTGAACATTGATAAAATACCTTTGAATCAAAAAGGTTTTTTGGTGGAAGTTCGTCGGGGCGATTTATTTGCAGGGAGTTTATCATCAGATTGAATTTGTAGATTTCAACATATCAAAGAAAATGGTTGAACTTATTTACATGTAGCTGGAATAGATTCTGCGTCTGCAAAAGTGCAAAAAGGTAAATGAAAACTAAATTGCCTGTCACCATTACAAAAGGTCTCCAATTACAAAACAATGCAACACATAAAACGCTAAACAAGCTTTATATAACCATAGCCTCTATTTGGCGCGTAAATATGCTCGGATATGTTTCCGCAGACATTACCTGTCCCGAGAAGTGAACAGTTTCCGAGAGCAAAATTCGAGGGAAACTGTCTCGGTGAGCTTCATGGAGCGGATACTGTCCGAGGACAAATACATAAGCATATCAAGTTCAAAGTCAAATGAGGGCTTTTGTGTTTATCATCCTTGAAATATTTTTTTGGCAACACGCTGGATTTAGAAATTGGGGAAATTCTTCGAGCGATAATATTTCCTGGATTATGAGTGATATCTGTCCTGTCATTGACTCATGATGCGCAATATCATTTGATCATCGTGCAAGTGCTTCATCGATTTGTATGGAGCTAAAATCTTGGCCAAAATAAAATGAGGCTCTCATACTTTAAAAAGTATCTGCAGCGCTTCTAGCACAAAACCGTGCACTTTATTGAATAGTGAATGGCGTGCCGGCTTACACCTCTGCCGGCTTTACATAGCGTTCAAACGTTCAAGCACAATACAACCTCAGATGAGTTTCCCATTAAAGGGACTCAGCCATAGTATTTTGAGTTATTTTTCCACATACCAAATTACCTCTAAATAAAGGAAAGCTGAAAATAAAAAAAAAAAAAATAGAAAACCACCAAAGAGACATTAATTAATAAGCCATAAAGGAACAAGGATGGCAAAGATTAACGAAGATTTTAAACGACGAACTTGCAAAATTGAGGTTAAACTTTTCAAGATGCGCGAAAGCAGTGTTTGATTTTATCTTGCAAAATTTTCTGCTCATTGTGCTGTGTGGTTCCGTTTTGCCGCAACACATAAGCTTTTATAAGTCTCTATATTTCACCAAGCTAAAGAAAATAAAAATTTAGTTAAGCACGACTAATTTCTCGGCTTGTGGTGTTGCTCATATTTTTCGGTTGTACTTTCTTGGTCCGATTTAAAATGCAAACTGTTACGTCACAATTGTGATCCAATTGTCACGAAAGTGCGGAGGGGCTACTCTGCATTGCAAATGTATTTTTGAGTGGCGTTAAAATTATTATTCGCGAACTGACGCCTCAGTTGCGAGCTTGTGATCTCAGAAAGCAAAGCATCTATTCCAGGAAACGACAGCCCTAACTCCTCCTCGAGACAAAATGGTGAGCATAAATACATCAAAGAATTTCTTTTTATACGTTGAAACGTCTTTAGGCGAATTTTGCTGCCAGTTATAGTATTTATGCCTAGAACTTGAAACATCGAGTATGAACGAATTGGAAACACTGCCTGAAATTTCTGCCACTAGCCTACTGTCTTCGATTATTGAGCCCTCTATCTAAATTTGCGACTTGACACAATATCTTTAAAAGCTTTTCTTGACAGTTTGTGCGTCTTTCGTCGAAGAAAGTACGAGTAACATTGTTTGGTAACGCTCTGATGATACTACTTGGTTTTATCAAATATGGAATTACGAGCATTATCGTAGTGAAATTTGAACAAGGTTTTGTTCGTTTATGAATTTTGTTCCTTGAAATAACTGCTAAAGGGTAGAAATGTAAACCTGTGGAATTTTTTCGGGATATTTGAGCGGTCCATTTGCTCTACAAGCGAAATGTTTCCTCGAAAATTCGAGAGAAAAGGGCGTACATGTACGTAGAGATGTATAGCCATTGAAAACAATATTCTAAAATTATAATATCACGTCTGGTATTTGTCAAACTGGGATTATTTGTCCTAGGGACGAGTGTTCACCACTCTCTGTCATAGCAGATTTAAGTTGTGATTAATATAAAAATTAGTATTTTAGCAAACTAACGATTCATTTTTCGCAAAGTGAGTTTGGTGGTGGTGTAAACACTGGATTCATGAATATTCACAACAACTTGGCGGCGTCTGTCACGCAACAGCGGTTTTCAATGGTTAAAAACCAAGCCAAGCCTATTCCAGAACAATGCAAGCAGAAAAATAGAGTTTGTCTGATATTGTCTCATCAAGGTTCGCTGCACAAGTGTTTACTGAAAATAACTGTACGTTACTTATTATTTTCTATATTCTCTTCACTGGTCTGGCTATCAGTGCAGTGTTGATATGAAAGGAGAAAATAACTATTGATCGCTATTTCGAAAGAAACTGGATGACGTATTTTTCAAATGAGTAGGCAAGCAAAGCGTCCAAAATCAGATGGTAAACAGGTGTTTACAAAAGATGCTGTACATTTTGCTCGGCTGAACAATTTCTGAAGACTGGTTAAAAATGCAGGGCTTTTGCTCTAGCCATCTGCAAGTCTAATTTAATGAGGTATTTCATTATACAAGTGTCGACATTGCAAGCTGATAATGATATGACTTGACTTGCATTGGAAAATCAATGTGCAACGGTCTTTAACATGTTCTTTACCCTTTTCTTCTTTACCAAAGATATAGGTAGACTTGTGTTGTTGGTTCCTGTTTGTAGCTACACATGACAAACATAAAAAAAAAACATTTCAGAAATGACCTCAATATGTAGAAAATAATTTTCTAGCAACCTTATTCCATCATCCTTCTTGGAATCTAAACGTCTATCAAATATTATGCATGACAATAATTCTTGTTACACTTATTTTACATGTAGAAAAAAATATTTGTTTTATTCATTTTACAGCCAGAATTCTCCGAGAGGGAAAAGAAACGTAAGTATAGATCACAAAAACAAAAAATTTACAATAAAAAGAAACCTAATTTGTTTCATTGAGACAGGCCGCAGTACAATCTTATTCCAGCTCATTCCATTAATCCCAAACTAGATTTCCGTGAGGCTTTCGAGCTCTTTGATCATGATGGCAGCGGTTTCATCACCACTGACGAGATTGGAGTTGTCATGAGAAGACTGGGGCAGAATCCTTCCCCTTCAGAGCTGGAGGATATGATTAGAGATGTTGATGCTGATGGTGAGTGTTCTGACAAGCCCAGTGGCTTCGTTTGGACAAGTAAAACAGAAATTCAAGTCAGGAAATCACTTGCATGGGTCTCAATAGATGCGCTGTCCGTAAATAGAATCGCGAAATCTTGAATGTTGTCAACACGACAAACCAGTATCTTTCTTAACAGCTTACCCATGTTAGCCTATATATATATAGTCCTCTCGTACAGCTGGTCGTCAGCCTACGGGGTTGTCTGCGCGTACTAAATGATCGCATTGAGGGGAAAAATACGAGAAAGAGAATGATATTTTTTTCTTCGTCCGCTTACGGTTTTGCTTTCTTCCTACAATTATTGGAACGGCTTGAACCAATGTTTTTTGCCAATTAGGTTAAAATATGTTCCCACATGTAGTTAAAAAATTACGCCTGGCCATGGATATCTAACATTTATCCTTAAGACAGTACGCCCGCTTGACTAAACATTTTTTACGGTTTCTCGTCTCTCACCAAGGAGAAAGAGAACGGAATCTCTGTTTCACAAGATATACTAAAACATGAAAAACGTTTAAGCAAAGTTGAAAGAGTATTCATATCTCTTCATTCAGAATTAAGCTCGAGACCTTTTCCAACCCCATACTGTAACTATTTGGGATGGATTTATTTTAGGGAGCGGTCACATTGACTTCAACGAGTTCCTGGTTATGATGTCCCAAACAAAAGAAAAAGGCCACCAGGCGGAGCTGCGCCAAGCATTCCGGCTCTTTGACGCAGATGGCGACGGCTTCATAACATTTGATGATTTGAAGAGGGTGATGCGCAACTGTGGAGAGAGCCTTTCAGACACTGAACTGAAAAACATGTTCACCAAAGCAGATATTAACAGGGATAATCTTGTTGACATGAAAGGTAAACTAATAACGCCGAAATTTGTGTTATAACCTTCTAAACCACAACTCAACTCGCGCCACCCACGCGTGACAGGAGCTGTAAGGTCGAGCGCGCGCGTGTTTATCGCGCAACCTGGTCGCCAGTCGCATGTCCAATTAATATTTATCGTTTTTTTTTTCTCTCTCTCTCTCTCTCTTTTTGCGACAGAGTTTTCGAGGATTGTCAGCAACGAATAGACGGACCTCCATCCAGAAATTGTGGACGAGCGTGAATAATTTGTGGCAGTTTTTCTTAATAATCTGCTTCGCTCAAATTGATGTACATCTTTCAAGTAAATGCATGCATTCTATGTTTTTGGTAATCAGTATTTGTAAATTAGACAAATGAGAATTAACTCGTCGTGTCTTCTTGGAACACGAGAATTGTAAACTAAACAATAAAATGTTTACTTTGTGAGTATTTTTCTTTGGTTTGAGTTTCATTCGTGCTCGACAGGTGCTTTGACAAATTTCGAGAGAGAACTTGTGAACTTAGAGACTTGGCTCATGATAAATAAATTGCTTTCGGGTTGAAAAATATTGATTTCGCAGTTTGATTAAAAAAAAAAAGAGGGACTAGCACTTTCATATGGTATCTTTTAAATCTGATAAACCTAAACCATTAATTACAGCAAAAACTAAGAGAAGGCGTGTCCCGCAGAACACTTGACCTAAGGCTCTATTCGGGCCAGTTTTCGGGTTACGGGATTTTTAGGCTAAAAAAATAACGGGGTACAGGGTATTTTGAGGAGGGGGGATTTTAATAATGGGATATATGGGATATATAGATCAGATGACTGGCGGGAAATGGAGTAGGTTGTTTCTTTTTGCAGCAGCAATTAACGGGATACGGGATTTTTCGGCCAAAACACAGAACATGTAGGATATTTATACCTACCCCCCCACCTCCCCCTTGATGAGGCGTCAGACCTGCAAAGGCTGGTGCTTTTGTTTTCCTTCTCAGTTAACTTCCAACTCTGAATTTATGCTTTCAAAAGTTGGCTTAATGGTTGATATATTACGCTAGGCTCTTCATAATTTGACTCGCCGAGAAATAACCTTTATTAAAATTTTATGACAATCCCCTGACTTGTCTCATTTTATTCAGTCCAACAGGTGGACGAAAACTACGCCACTACCAGCCAAAATTTATTTTCAAAATACTACGTTCAGTTTACTCTGGCGTTATACCTGAACAACACAATCAATGATCAATTTATTTATTCTAATCTACAATAATTCTGCCTCGATTTTCCACTGATTTGATTCTTGATGGATAATTTATTTTCAAAATTTAATGAGTACACTTGCCCCGCGCTACATTCACCTCCATCATGATTTAATGATGATACCGTCTTAACCGCTTGCATCGTCCGTATCAAGGGAAGGTTTTGTGAATGCTTTGCTGTTCGAAAGTGTCAACACCATTCTCCCATTGTTTCGAATTCCTCGGGGTTCAGAAATCTTATGTTGAAAAGAGGGTGTGGATTGAGCTCAACTGAAATTAAAATAGCTGAACTGCTCAAAATTTTGACCATCGACTGAACTGAGAAACAACGCCGTTTTTGACTGACAGCTGAGATCTCAGATGTGAAAAAAATTACCCATGCCTGAGAAATGGGCGCCTGAAATTTTAACACGTAGCTAAGAAATCGCAGCGACTGAATAATACTGATAACTGGGATTCAAGCAAGTCCATGCAGGCAGACCAAAACCGTCTTAGTCATAGCTTCAGGTAGTTTACGATTTTTAAGTGAATAAGATTACAGGGATGGGCGGAGAACTGTAGTGGATTTTAAATAAACAGGGATCGAAAAACAACGGCTCAATGAAAAATTGACAAAGACTGCCATGGGCTGTGAAAGCGCTCTTGTGTCAGAATTGTATTTTAATGATGATATGGGAGTGTACCTTATTTCTTTTTTGTTGACACCGTTCGCGTCGTTTTAAACAAATTCACAACAAACTTCCTCTTTATACAATTCAGCCACTCAAGATTCGAATTTTAACAGCTACTGTAGAATTTGCCAGGAAAGCAGAGCTTTGTGGAAACTAGGGGCCGGCGCGAAAACAAAACTCGTGCAAGGACCGGGGGACTAGGGGAAAGACCCTCTTACGCGAAGAGTAGGGAGAACTGAGTTTGAGATAACAGTTGGCCGGCAACAAACCTTCAAGCTGAACAGCATTTATTTTAATTTGCAGTTTTGTTTACGCTTACCTTGGCCCGTTGCCTGTACATTAAGGAGAGCACAAAAGTTGGCAAACTCATTAACATTAACAAAACTCGAGGTCATGTCTCTCTTGAGGTAAACAAAGAAACGTTTTCTTTGTCATGAATTTTCTGTCAATGTTTGTGAGCTGGTTGTTACTGACCCTGTTGATTTTATCAATCGCAAGAATTTGCCAGAACTTATTTCATTTTATTTCTAATTTGCTAGAATTATAAAAGGGATGTATTTAGCATACAAATTAAATTCTGTTGGCAAGCTACCCTAAAAAAGTACGGAGTTTTTAATTTTGTCGCGTCGCTTATTATTAAAGCACACGAATGCCATTTATTTATTAATTTATTTATAATGTCGCTCTTTTGTGACATATTAAGAAAATATCTCTCGATCCAATTTCCATTTGGACATTTAACGCCTGGAGGTTCTGTTGCTGCTGTCTGTTTCACGGAAGCCCGCTTTAAAGGTATAAGCTCTCTTAAACGAAAATGGTAAGTTGCTCTGCCGATGTTCCAGATTACATTTAACATTTTAGCTCTATTACTCTGAGGTTTAAGCCAGAGAAAAGATATTTGCGTGTCATTGTAGTTTTCGTTTCTGCTTGTGTTTTGTTGAGATATGGCTCGCGGCTAGGGAATTAATGACTCTGTTTTCAAAATTGAAACGTCGCATATGTGGTTTTAATTGCATCTGTTTGTTTCCTGCACTAGGAAACAAGGTTGCCATCATGGCTACTTTTATACTTGTAGTTCCTTTTACCAAAACAACGTCTGCAAGTAATAAATAAACGCAATATTTGCGCGATGCAAACTGAGAAGATATATAACGTTCCAACAAATCTTCCGAACTTAGATAATGTTACAAGTGATAACACTGTCTGTGTGACTATTTCCTAGTTAAATCGAGTGTCCAGAACGTTCGAACTTTAAATATCCATCAAACATCCTTCACTTTGTTTATACCAAAGTACTATTTCAAGTATGTCGTTGGCAGAAAACTGCTTTAACACTGAATACTATTAGGGTAAGCGCTGTTGGCTCTGACATTGCCAAATCGAGCGAACTTCTCAATTTCAACGTGTGCGCTCTCGCATATTTTTTTACATCAAATTAAAGGTGCTTCGTGCTTGAAAAATATAAATATTAAATATTTTAAACAATTGCTTAAGGATTATATATAACAAATTAAGTTCTTATTCCGGCTGGACATTGGCAAGTGTTTTTCTTTAAAATATGCAATGTTTATCATTTGTAATCATTAAAGTAGTCTGTAGTCGGAATTATATCGAAAAGCTATTTTTCACTTTTTCTGTTCGCGAGTAAGGGATAAAAACTCGCTAGAAGAAAGTAACAACAGGATCAAAATAAACAAGTTTGTTGGCGAGAATGTGTATGTCATACTTTTAACATACACAACTGCTTCATAGATAGTCCGTCACGGATCGAGTTAAAAATATTTTTCGTTCAAGTTCAGTCGACGCTCTTTTTGGAGTCAAATTTGTGCACCGATTTAAGTTTCAGATTACAATGTCAGTCTGTACTGCAGCTGCAATTTAGCCTGCAGTTTGTAAAGGCAATATCAAATGTTTTAACTTCTCATCAGTAAACAAAGACAAAACAGACAGATTATCTTCTTTTAAGTGGGGCCCCATGGTGCCCCATCATGACGTCATCAATTAAGGGGCTTCGATCCGAGATATTGAACAACCCCTAATTAAAGTTACTCTGCATGCGCACAGCTTCCTAGCTGCGAGAGAAACCATAACATTTTAACTGTAAAAAACGCTCTTTTCAAATCAACAGGCCGACAAGTTCACAGAAGAAGAAGTACAAGGTTAGTGGTTTATTTTAAATTCGACAACCATTTTTAACTTGGAAAATATTTATTATTTTCCAAGTCGTAGTGGTGGAACGATTTCACTCCATCCGGTTCCTTAAATCCTTCACTCCTTCACTTCCCGTTAGACATTTGGAAACCCGGGGGAGGGGAACTCCCATATGAAAAGGCAAGAGATGCTCGTCGGAAAATTTGAATTTAACTCCTAAAGGAGACTAATATGGACGTTGCTTGAGCTTCATTAGACCCCTAAAAGATACCACTTAAAACGGAATAGGTTCGATTTCTAGCCACTGTTCAAGAACAGATCCCGCGCGCACTTGTAGACCAGACTCGCGTACTCGAGAGATTAGTGGAAATCAAGCCTGAAAATGGAAATTAAATGAGAGCGCTTCTTTTATTGGTTTCCTCGAGTGCACCGTAAAGGATACTTTGACAGCTAGGAAAGGTGACGTTTCGTCATCACCCTAAGTGAGACCAGAATCCTTGATTTGTGCCCGAGACGACGAGCATCCCCGACCTTTTCGTATGGGAATCCGCGAGAGGTAGAAGGTATAATGATTTTTTAATTGTAAAGGAAAATACTTATGGTTCTTGCTTAGCGATTCGATTCAGGGAAAGTCTTTTCCTTTACAAACTTACGTGATATTGTGAGTTCGAAAGCAATCGATATAAACGAATGATTTAAGGCTACAGACGATTTTTTTTAACACAAGAAACGGAAAGCCAAACGCTTCCTTCCGATAAATGGTCCTTGACAGAAAAAGAAAAAAACAATGAAGCTAAGTAAACTGAGGAAAAATAATCAGCAGTCACTACTGGGATTCGAACTCCTAATGTCTCGCATGGCGAGCCAGCCGGCCTATCACATTGAGGGGTATCGAATGGTCTTTGCGAGCATTTGCGAGCATGCGAGCAGTGCGTTTATTTCTGCGAGCACGAGCATTGATCAAATTTGTCTTGCGAGCAGCGAGCACTTTCGAAAAAACAGATGGCGAGAAACGAGCACTTCGTAAATTTTCTGCTGGACGGATTTTCTCTTTTATTGAAAGGGGACATTTTGCACCAAGTAATCTGGCTGACACCGTTCAACCAATCCTAGCGTCGTAATGTGCCTTGTTGGATGCCACATTACGTCAGTTAGCTTCATGTGCGCTCCAGTGCGGTACACTTTGTGGACGCTCAAGGAGATCTAAAGCTTTCTAATCTGACGTTAAGAACACTTCTCAAGAAGAAGCTAAATTTTACGACTTTGAAGTTTGCAACATGGAAGGCTTTTTTGGTCATATTGTTCTTAGGAAATGTAGACAACGTGGCATTTAGTCTAACAAGCACTTCGAGTTTCGGTTTCGATGATCGGCAAACTGGTTTCCAGCTGAGTTACTGAAAAAGATTCAACGCAACGGAAGCTTTATTTGGAGGCTTCAAGGATCTAACCGATTCGGAGCTCTGACAAGCTCTGAACTCGAATGGTAATAGTAATACTCCACATGTTTTCATGTCTCTAGGTTACTTTCTACCTTTGGGGGTGCCTTTCTCGAAGAATTGTTACGCGCGTCAGTTTGAATAATACGTCACCAAAACGAGGAAGCATGTTTACAGAAACATTCATAATGTGTGCATGCTTCAATGTTTCTCCAATGTTTCTCAGTTTTGCCATACGGGTATTGAGCACATTTCAACGAGAATCCGAGCATGCTGCGAGCAGTGGCAAAAATTTGGCGAGCACGAGCAAGCGAGCACTCATGTGCACGCTTCTCCAATGTTTCCCAGTTTTGCCATACGGGAATTGAGCACATTTTAACGAAAATCCGAGCATGCGAGCAATGGCAAAAATTTTGCGAGCACGCGAGCAAGCGAGCACTCATCTAATTTTTTGCGAGCAATTCGAGCAAAGGTCAAATTTTGCGAGCACTTAAAAATTGAATTAAACGGGACCATTCGATCCCCCTACATTGCGCTACTTGTACATCAGTTACTGGAGGGCGAAAGTATAATTATTTTTTTACGTACCACAGGCTCAAGTGTTTTGTTCAGTCTATACCTCACTTTTAACCAAACAAAATGATCTCGCAGTTTTTGACTGCAGCACAAGGAAGACATGTACATCAGAAACATGTAATATGTAAAACGTGCAGCCAGGCCTGAGTAACAAACAGTTTCTTAACGTTGAACTTTTTCATTTTGCAAATATCACAACACACCCCTCAATGGAAAAAGGCTGTATGGGCTTCTTCTAAAGCTAGACTGTCCTCACATCACAAGTAGTTCCTTAATGAGCAATGCCTCATAACACCCTTTCATAATTTATTTTCCAAGTTCAGTGGCTCACAGCAACTTTGATTCTCACAGTGTTTAGCCTTTCAAGAATGCTACATGGGTATTCCAAAATACAAACGTTATCAAAAGTGTAATCTTATTACGCCTACAAATATTTAACCATATTTTTGCTTGTGGACTTCGTCTTGCACGTGGATTTGTGTCCAAGCCAAAAAGGCGCGAATGCAGATTTTCAGTAAAGTGGCGATAGTCTTAATTTATGCATCAACTTTAATTTATCTATCTCTCTTTTTTGTCGCTCTACTTAGAATACAGGGAGGCCTTTCAGCTGTTTGACAAAGACGGCGGAGGCACCATCAGTACTAAGGAGTTAAAGCAAGTATTTGAGGCCCTCGGTCAGCATCCCTCTGAAGAGGATGTACAAAGCATGATATCTGAGGTGGACCAGGACGGTATGTATAGTTCAGTTCTTAGATGGAAAAAATGGGTGGGTACAATTTGTCAGAATAAACCGGTTAGGATGACCGTTGAATAATGGTAAGGGTTTTTCCAATGATCAGCAAGCTTTCTGAGTTTCCAGTCTCTCATCAGCCACGAAAACAATTACGGGAAATTGAATTGTAAATGGTAAGTGCTATTTCGTACGGTTAGTTTGCTGATTTTAGAAAAGCCCCCCCCCCCCCATTATTCAACGGCCCTCCCTACTGACTATTCTGTCAAATGGTAAGCTCCGATGTAGCCATTGTATGACACCTACCGTAAAATCAATGACTTCCAATAAACATTTTACAAGAAAACAATCTACATATACCTAGCTTACAGTGCTACGGCCATCGTTGCTTTTATAAAGCTTTTTTGTTCTGCATTTTTCGCCAGACTTTTTTCTTTTAGATTCGCTTCCAAAGTTAGTAAGCAGTGAACGATTGAATCTATCTTAACCAGGTTTGGGACTTAAAACAAACGTTGGTAAATTAAACCTTTCTTGGGTTGGGGAAGGGGTGGGGCAGTGGTGCTGTTTTATGCCAGTTGGGTCATAAGGATCATAACTTTTCGACTATTGAAGGAGTTTTTAAACGACTAGATGACGAGCGCAATACTGGTTAAAGTCTGCATACGAGCCAAGTAGCCTATCAGGCCTTATTCCGTTTTCTGTGGCATGGAGCGACCAGCCATAGGAGTATTTCTACCCCCCCCCCCTCCCCCTTGGATGGGATACTAGTCTATCGCAATGTCAGCCCCAGCATTAAATTCGCTGATACCCGTTTATATACCTGGGTGAAGAGAGGCACTGCGAAAGTGAAGTGTCATAAGAGATCTCTACGCTTAGATTGCGTTCCTTTGGGGTGATCTGGATCAGGATCAGTGATCCAAGATCACTCGGATCATGATGCATCAAAGGAACCGATGAATCCGCTCTGGTCAAGGATTCATCGGTTCCTTTGATGCACCATGATCTGAGTGATCTTGGGTCACTGATCCTGATCCAGATCACCCCAAAGGAACGCACCCTTAGTCTGTATGTTTGTGGACGGTATCAAATGATTAACATGCCCTTTTCTTTTGAGCTCACAGGGAGTGGCGAAATAGACTTCGACGAGTTTTTAACGTTGATGGCAGCAAAACAAGCCAACATGACAATGGAGGACGAGTTAAGAGGTGCTTTTAACGTTTTCGACCAAGATGGAAGTGGCTACATATCAGCACAGGAACTCAAACAGGTTAGCGATCAAAAAAAGAAATCTGTTTTATCGTACATATAGTTACATTTTACGATCCTTTGTCGTCAGTGAGGTGAGTTAGAGTTCCAGTCTAGTAGCGCTTGATCTGGGAATTCATTTCCTTGCACTTAGTAACAATTCGCACTACCATCAATTTCAGGTTTTGGAAAATCTGGGCGAATCGCTTACTGATGAGGAAGTTGATGAGATGATGAAGGAGGCCGATCTGGACTCTGACGGTCAAGTCAGTTTTGAAGGTATGTTAAAGCGGGACAGCGGCAAATTCACTTGTTCCCCGCGGGGTTAACATCAACTGCAGATTTTGGTCAGAATGCCCCCTTCCGTCCCTTTAATTTCGCTGTCCAAAGAGTTACCGCTTTCCAATAGGGCGCCACCGGTTCGCGTTACTGACATGTAAGATATCAACATTATTTAAAAAACGTTGAGAAAACTTTTTATCAACTAAATAACGCTTTACCCCGAGCAGAGTTCCTTTGAAACCTGTGCGTGCATCTTTGTCCTATTTTCGGTTTTGATTTCTGGCCACAATATTAAGAAGAGAGAACCAGAAATGTCGGTGCAAGGTGTCGAAGAGCTCCATATTTGAAAGCTTCCTGGAAAATGTTCCGTACTAACTTCCTAAATTGAATTCGCCTTAACTCCCCCTCCCTTCCCCGCCACACGCACACAGACACCCTCTTTAAACGTCCAGTTGACGTTTAAGCCTGAATAAATGAATATGCTGACGGCCCATAATAAACGAGATGAATACCACGTGACAGTAGGATATCTTAGCGCTCTTAGCCAAGTTATAGTGCGCACTCTTTACTGGACTAAGGAGGACTGGATTAAGCTTGATCGCTGTATTGATTAATTAAAAGGTCACACGGTTACGTTATGTTACTGATTATTGTTGACTTTAATTGCAGAGTTCGTGAAGATGATGGCCAACAAATGAGAGGACCACTTTTCCCGTTTTATCAGATTTGTACTCACTTCTTTTTTTGCTAAACTAAGACTCGGCTAAAAATTAAATTTAACCTTAAATCAGGCAGTTGTCTTTTCTTATATTATAAACGACCTACCCCTGCCCTCCCCACCCCGACTTCGCTATGTCAACCACGGTGCGACTCGAGTAGTCGAGAGGACCCTGGAAACGCACTTGAGTTTCCACATGGGACCTTATGTCTATCAGCTGTTTGTATTTATTTCTGTTTTAATAATCATCTCCTACTCTCTGCTGCAGGTTCACGTCAGCCTTTGGCTGCCTAAGATAGTTATAGTTGCAAATGTTATAACTCTATGTAGCTGCGTTACCAAATATAGGATTGATTGATTATTGATTGCATTGCTAAGTCTACTTATAGCAAAGAATGTAGGACAACATTTGCATTTCATCATTAAGGACGTTCGCGCTGATTGTTTCTGCGCATCCATACTGCCCGCGTAAATTCACACGCCACGTCATGCATCGACGCGCGCGCTAAGTAATAAAATGAACAATGATAGGGCAGATGGCCATGGCCTGCAGAACAGGCGTAATTTTTTTGCGTATTTTAGGCGAACAGAGGCGAAAGCGAGGGGAGCGCGAAACGCGAATCGCGCGCGAGGAAAAGAGCGCAAAAAATAGCGCGTTATTTTTTTCACGCTCTTTTCCTCGCGCGCGATTCGCGCGTCGCGCTGCCCTCGCTTTCGCCTGTGTTCGCATGTTCGCCTTAAATACGCAAAAAAATTACGCCTGTTCTGCGGGCTAAGATGGCCATTGCTATAGATCGTTTTCACGTGACGTCCTCAAATTCCAAAATCCAGAACTGAAGAGCCACGAAAATTTTTATCCTCATAAGGCATGAGGGGATCTAAACTTACATCTGTTTACAACTTTTCAGCGCAATAGCCTGCAGCTGGAAACCAGCGCCGTCATGGTTTGAAGTTCATAGTTATGGCGGTGCGTGATATACCGCTCCGATCGCGTTTGTGGAAAATATACACTTATCTAGTGATTTTTAGCCTTTTTAGGAGTTAAAGGGTTAGGAAAAGTGCTTGTGTAAATGCTTGTTGGTTGAGTTCAGATAATCAGTCGCCTAGATAGCCAAAGTAAGTTCCAGATGTTTGCACTATTTTCCGGCCGCCATATCTTGTTGGTGGAGCACAGAGCTCCACCAACATGGGCTCTGTAAATTTGCGCAAAACATTTCGACGAATATCTGAAGTTTGGTAAAGCGCAGAGACCCAAAACTTAAAGAAGTGTCTTTACCTGTCTCCTATAATATTAAAATTTCTTGACTTTATCCACTAAATAGTTTTCGATTTATTTTTTCGTTGCGTGACAGTGAAAACCATCTATAGCTTTGCGCAATCTTCGACGTTCGGTGACCCCTATTTTTCGTTTGATGGATCATTTTCTCTACCGATTTTCTACGTTCAGCGAAAAAATGAAGAAAATCTATCGATTAGAAGTTTGAATTCCGTTGTTTTTAGCTCTCCGTTTATCTGTGCCGCGATTGCAAATGGCTCTTGAAGGGTTAAGTTCTGTGGAAACGTTGGCAACATTTGGAATTATTCACGCAACAGACCCACTCCTACAAAATATGACTAAGATCGTTTGTCTCCGTCGACTCACCTTCGATATTTTTAATTATAAACCCCTGTAGACCATGTTGAATTACTTGCGCCAATTTTTCAAAATCAGGGTAGCTTTCCACACACTTTATCTCTGAAATGAAGTCGGAGCCCCCAATTTTTTTTTTTTCATTTCTGTCACAACTAACTCATTATTTGAATGCAGTAAAAATCCAAAAAAAAAAATCTATCGACTGGAAAATTTTAGCGCGAACATCCTTAGTTGCATTCTGCTGAATATAATAGTATCCTGTTGAAATACGGTATTGGTGTGGACTGCTTCGCAAACGTTTACACGGAAGTCTCAAATCTGGCTTTGCCTTGGTCGTGCAGGGAGGAGAAACTTCAATAGCCCGGTACGAAAGGGGTCTGGAACGAGAGCCTGGTAACAATCGCTGTGCACCGCCATATTGGAAAGAGACGAACGGTCGACAATCCGAAGGTACAGAGAATCTGCTGAATTTCTATGTTATGAATGACAACTGTACATAATGGTAATCACATATTTATGACCCCTTGCTATTAGCGTTACCTTTCTTTTCTCTGTGTAATCATTTTCGTTTGCCGGAATTGATAGAAAGAATGTGCCAGAGGGAGAATGGCGGATGTGTCGAAAACGAAGACCCAAAAACGAAGACCGAAGACCTAAGACCCTCTGGTCTAAAACGAAGACCCACCGGTCTAAAACGAAGACCCACTGGTCTAAAACGAAGACCCACTGGTCTAAAACGAAGACCCACTGGTCTAAAACGAAGACCCTGTGGTCTAAAACGAAGACC
>Ga0126338_10001324_pt1 | contig 15866 bp, 8 predicted proteins | sample OrbCmetagenome_2_FD_92529 | JGI IMG/M metagenome (GOLD analysis project Ga0126338, IMG submission 92529) | Coral microbial communities from Petempiche,Puerto Morelos, Mexico - Orbicella C C metagenome | ecosystem: Host-associated > Invertebrates > Cnidaria > Coral | place: Petempiche,Puerto...
AAGCTCCTTCCAATAATACGACCCCCATGTTAAAAGCTTTCTGCCTCCCTACCCCCCCCCCCCCCCCCACCCCCTATAAAAAACCACCCCAAAATAGTCTCTTCAAAACTTAAACCAATTTGGGGTCGATTTTTCTTATTTTGTGGGTTTTTTGTGAGGGGGGGGGGGGGGGGGGGGGGGGGAGGGGAGGCAGAAAGCTTTTAACATGGGGGTCGTATTATTGGAAGGAGCTTTGCGTTTCAAAACTGTTTTGGTATATATTTGGAAGAGAGGCTGAGTCTGTAATTTTTTTGGCGCTGTGAGTACGAGATCAGAATAACGAATAAAACTCTCTACACTTATGAGGGTATGAAACGCAAAATAAGTTCCATTCAATAGTCATTAATGATGAACATCAAAAGCTACATGTTAGTCTATGGGCACAAACCAAGCCCTGCAGGGGAAGTTCATAATCAGAGGAAGTTATATTTACCTTTAACAATAAATCTGAATTAAAACAGGAAGAGATAATTATGCGACAGACTTTGTGTCTGATATTTGGGAGGTTTATCCTTGAGGAGAGGGTCTCTCCGTTGGAATCTAGCGGCATTTAAAAAGTAGCTTCACCTTTTCCTTTCCTTTATTTCCGTATTGTTCCCATTTCTTTCCATCATCGCTGTACAATAACGCATAAGTTTTCACATGTCTGTCCTTACTACCAATCTGCCCTTGTGTGGCAATCTTTGTGACTTCAGTTTTTCTGGACAAATCCACTTGCAGATACTGGTTTTCGTCGTTTTTTGGCGGGCACCATGCGTCCGTAGACGTGAAATTTTTTAACATGCTGGAAGCTGCGATTTCGCCGTCGTTAAACTCGCCAGCTTGAATTCCAAGTGGCTCGAAACAACCTGGAGGGCAATATCAACACTAATAGATAAACAGTTAAGATGCAATGCCCACACGAAAAGCAAAGTAACACAAGTTCTTTGCATGGTATATTTTAACACTGTGTAAAAAAGCAACATAACCGAGATTCCTCTGTCTAGAAAGAACTTTCAATACGAGTTTTAAAAAAGCGTAATATTCTCTAGAGAATTGCTCTTCTATCCGTCTCAAAATTATTCATTCATATGCACGCGACTTTTTGAAAATTCTCAAGAGTATCGTCACCTGGTCTGAAATGGGGCAACAAACCACCCAAGCTTACAAGGTCTATGGTGTTTAACTGAAAGCTGAACACTATTGCAGCTGAGAAATGACTGGTTACGGTTTTGAAACTGATTGCTGAAATCTCAGAAATTTATAGGTCTCGATTTCCACCGCTCTTTCGAGTCTGGTCTACGTTCCTCTTCGGGGGGTAGGGGGAGGCTCTTTTCCAGAACAGCGGCTGATATTCGAGCCTCACTGATATCTGAAAAATCGCCGAAAATATAATTGAATCTCAGATTACATGACCTCCATCCGGAGCCTCTTGTTGGGTTGATATGATTAGTGATCACGGTATAAAGTTATCCGGCCGTGTTATTGATACGAAGCTGCTAAAGTAAATATTCCTTTAGTAAGATTTATTGACAGAGTTCTTCTGGAAGAGAATTTGCTCTCAAAGAGCCTTGTTATCCAGCAGTATAAATGCGCCCCAAAAAACCAGGGGCAACCGTAATGCGGTCCACTGACATCCCATACAGGGAAACTGAGAAACAATGCTCTTAATCGTTTCAAGTTAAGGCAACTCTATGTAATACTCCGATCCGTGTCTTTGGGCTATAAAACATTGGATATGCTTCGGCAGGGGAGTGAGAGATGGGGGAGGGGTGGGTATACCTTTCTGTTAGTGCAGGGTTTTTGCTTTAAATTGCCAGTCATCATACAACAACTGATTCATTTTGTATATCACAGAGTCTTACCATTGTCTTCGTCATCGCCCAATGCCCAGGAAACAACACACAGCAAACCAAACAAAAGCACTGGTAATGGTGGATGGCGAACCATGCCTGGAAAGGAAGAGATAAGACGGTGTTATTTCATAAGACTGTGGCATGATATGAAAAATATATACCGGTCTTATACCAATATTCTTTGAGTTATATGAATGAAATGCCGCATAACGAGAAATTCCAGCAACTTTAACGTTGAAACGCTACAAACCCGTCGGTAGAAATAGCGATGTATTGTCAAAGATGTCCAAAATTCAAAAACCGACTGGCATTTAAGTTATCAAACGATGATTTGAATTTGCTCAGTCGAAGCTCTCTAAACCGACAGCTCTATATGACAGACAGCTGACGTAATCCCAGAAAACCAGAATTCATATAATCTCTATCTCTCTATGGCCACCTCCATAATATGAAAAATCCACTCCACCCATTGGTGGTGTAAATATTAAAGAAGTTTGCAGGATTGTATACCTACCAGTTGGCTAGTGGGAGTTTAGTTAAGATAACTGAATTATCTGTGGAACTAAAATTTGTCCTGTCCGACTGAGAAAACGGATTTCAAGGTCACTTCTCCGGGGCAACCGGCCCGTTAAATATCCTCATTGCAAACAAATGACATAAGTAGGTTATTTCCCTCGGTGCCATGGCAAAACAAAAGACTGAACATAATAACATAATAGAAATACTGCGACCTTATTGTAGAATCATTGGGTTTAGTGCATGGTTCATTTGATAACTGCTTTGAAGCGAGTGAGCTTTGTCTTCTTAACCACAGGTGTGAGTTATTGTAACATAAACCTTGTTCATTATTAAATACTGCTTGTGTGGGGTTTCATTATGAACTGTTACGCATGGCATCTATCGAATTAACGATTATTTTGCGGATTGCATTGGTTTATCTTAAAATTGTTTTTTGAGCAGTTAGTGGTACATCAAGACAATAATTAAGTGGCAATACAAAGATCGCAATTTATAGACTTGATTTAAACGAGGTCTACGTTAGATTTAGTGGTGGAAATGAGTTTTGCGCTAGACTTCATAATGAACGAGACAGAGGTTAAATGGCATCACGTGATTGAAGTAATTGGTGTAATAATAAGCAACACTTTACGTAGACTGCAGTGTAATACGTGAAGCTTTTTGTTTAAACCTGCTTTAAATGTTGTCTAAATTTCGTTTACTGACTGGTAATCGACCCTTATTATATAACTAGCTCTGATGAACCAAATCCTATGTTGAGACTGAATTTAGGGTGTGGAAGATGGAGTTATCTAACTCACTAGAGATTCCCAGGGTACGTGTCAAAGACCTAGCCTCTTCTAGGGGTTCAGTTAGTTGGGAAGCATTTTAAAATTTTAGTCCTTTTTTGTCTCTCGCCGTTTTCGCGCTGATCACCAACTGATTTAATGCCTGTAACAGGTTAACAGAGACGAAGAACGAAAGCCAAAGGATAGGGTTGGACAAAACCCTTGCCGCGAAAATTTGAAGCGATTAATTCAAATCCCATAAGGTATCCCTAGGTTAACCGCCCAAATCCATTGCCAAGTTACACGACGTTTTGGATTTTACAATATCATCGTTTGTTTAAAATTGTCTCAGAAACAGACTTGCAGTATTTGCGGGCACCAATGACCATGCAATAGGTCACTGTCCGATATATTATTCAACAAATTAAACAATATTTCAAAAAAGGCTAAGTCTGAGAAAAGGTGAAGTCGGTCAGTGAGTCATGCTAACATCAGTAAACCGACAAACATGAGAACCAATCAAAACAACAAGCTCTCTAAATAATCATAAATAGTAAGTGACCTGTATTAATGGCTATATCGGATCATCTAATCGATAGAGCTGAAGTCTACCTACTTATTCTGATCCATTGATGCAAAACCTTCAACTTTCAAATATGACTGTTACCACGCAAGAGGGTCAAGCAAAATAATTGTTAGTCCTCGACATTTTGTTGGGTCGTAAAGCTCTGTGAGCAATCTATGTATCGTGCCAATTTTCAAAACGAAGTCTGTTCACCGAATTCAAGAAATCTTGTCTTACGAGAAGAAGAATCCGACAGTTCACTCTTTAAAGTTAGCAGATGCATGTGACGTTTCTTTAGTTTGCTCGATTATTGACTGGTTCAATATTTGTAAAGAATACGGCGCTCATTGACTTTCGTATCATTTTATAACCGAGGTATATTATATCATATAACTCGCGAAGAATTTGAAATTTGAGACCCATTTGAACTTTTTTTTGGCAGTTTTTATTTCACCACCAAGTCGATCAGTATAGCTCTAGTAAAAGAACTGGCGCTTAAAGATTAAATGATTTGTGATCGATCAAACGTCGAACTTTCCTGGAATATAATATTACACCCAGCCAAAATCAATATTCTATGTATGACCAACAAAGATACTTTTGCCTTACCTGATTTCAGCCGGACTTCAAAAACATTAACAGCAAAATTAAATTCCCTCTTGAAATTCCAACCGCGTGTAACTTAAAATCACAAACGGCTAGCCCGCTGAAAACAATGCATTAAAGATTTAAATAAGCAAGTAGTAGAAGCAGAGTCAGTTTTGATCTGTTTTGCTCAGCATTTGTTTAAATAGTCAGTGATAAGATAAGAGCTAAAGTATTGTTCAATTGCTAAAGTAACTGGTGCCTTATTGTTGATCCGTGGCTGACCTGCTGTTTTTGAAACTTGCTTGGCGCCTTTTCAGACAGCCGTTTGGCAGGTCTCATGACATTCTCAGGCAACTACACGACTTTTAGGAAAACAATATAGAATGGTGAACTAAGCATATAAGCTTCACGGAATTTACAAAGCGCTAAAACCACGCATTGGGAAACAGAAAAACTCTCACTTAATTAAATCTAATAATTCTCGATATCTATATTTCTCCAAATGTTCGCTTAAACTCACTGAGTATGGCGTGTTATTATCAATAGGGAGCGTCGCAGTTTTCGTTTCTGTTGCAAATATTTCCTTTTGGTCTTGAGGATGTGAACGATAGCTCACGTTGTTGTAGTAAACTTAAAAGCCACAAAGGCTGCAATATAACAGCCACCTTACTATTCACTCACGTGACGTTCGCTTGTCCTCCTCACCAACCCGTTTGGTCACGTGACGTCCTCGCTGTTTCCCGCGCTGTCCAAACACGGTTTACGCATATTGAAAAGTTTAGCCTCAATTTTTCAAATTCGTCGTTTGCAATCCGTGTCAATCTTCTCCATCCTTAGCCATCCTTGTTCCTTTATGGTTTATCATTATCCCTTTGGTGTTTTTCTATCTTAATAAACTGTTATTTTCAGGTTTCTTACCATTTAAAGGTAATTTTGTATGTGGCCAAAATAACTCAAAATACAGTGACTGAGCTCCGTTAAAAAAAGACGCTCCCACTGGCCGAAATGGTATCTTCATATTACTACTTTCCTTTTTAGTATAAAGAGGATTTGATGTCTTCAGAGCACGTCAATGTTTTAGGCCGTTTTAAATGAGAATCGACGAGTGAGTCATCGTTTTTGCGGCCGTTGGGTTTTGTCTTGAAATCGCAAGCTCTTCTGATTGACTCTTTTTGCATTGTGGGTTTCCCGTGCTGGGCCATGTGCCGTTCTTTCTTATGGTTCTGTCGCGGTAAGTAATGAGCTATAGTCTCAAACTGACTAGTCTGTAGTTCCAATACTCTTTGAATTGATTTAAGTTTTTAACAGTAGGAAATCATTTTTGTTTTGTAACATTTATCAGAGCATCCTCTAATATTACTCCAGTTACTTTCTTACGTGTCTATTGATCATTTGCTGTGTTACGCGACATACACTAGATATGCAACGCTTTCAAGCGGTGTTTATCGCTGATGAATACGTTCATTACATTCCCATACAGACCTTATTTTTACGTTATTCCGTAATTAATATATATTTGTTATTGACCAAGCCTGCTCAGTCAAGTGGCCAAGTTCTGTTTTTGTATGTTTATGGACCTCGACTCCGTCTCGGTCCATAAACACGCAAAAAAAGACGAGGCCAATATCCAGCCATCTTGACCGAACAAGCTTGGTCAATAAAGGATTTACGTGGCTCTCGCGGTAATTTTTCTTGCGGGACACAGCGGGTAGTCCCGGCGATAGGGCAAGATAGCGCCATCTTGCTAGCTCTGGTAGCCAATCACAGCGCAGGATTTGTTCACTTTGCCCGCTCACGGAGCTAGTCATATAATAACGTAACATAACGACGCTGACACGTTTGGGATACCTGTGGTAACCAATTAATTTACCAACCAACACACTAGCATCGGTAGCCGTCACGTCATCACTGTTTTTATTAAGCTTCCTCAGAAAGGACAACACATAGTACGTAATAACAATGGATTCTGATTCTACATCAATTATCGCTGTTTTTCCCCTTTCCTATCCGCTAACATCATACATGCCATGGGCTGACAAAGTTATATATCATACGTTGGTCAAAATAAATATATTATACAAATAGTACATAAAATACGGGTCAAGCTATGTATATCAGACGATTCTGCTTCATAAATGATATGGTGGTCTAAAATAAATACGAATACGCAAGGTAGACAGGAGTATACAAGGCAAGTACCGGTTGAGCTGTACTGGTAAACCTCACATCATGAATTTATATCTGCTGCGCCTACAGATATCTAGTTGAGTACTTCGTAACAATAAAAACATTATTTCATATTTTTTAGCCATGACTCTTTCATCACTGAAATAATATTAAATTTTATTAAATAAACGTGGACTAGCCGCTTCGTTTATCTGACTTGAACGTGATACAGTTGATCCCCGCTATTTTAAATTCTGAGGGTAAATAGAAAAAAAAGATCCAAACAGCGTGGGTTCTAAAATAGCCGATACTAAACGACCAAAAATAAAAATAAAAAAACAAAACCAGGGGACCAATCCATGGGAAAAGGGTTTAAGTTCGAATTAGCGGGGTCCAACTGTAATTGTATTTTTTTGGTTCCGATTTTTCATTGTTTGCCAATACACGTATCCGCATTCTTTCTCTTTACTTCTTCTCGAAGAGTTTTTAACTCCACGAAGAAGGGAATCTTGTCAGTCGCGCGAGGATATGTTTGTGTTCTGCCGGATGTGGAAGGCATCACATAAACAACCTGCAGATCAAAAATTATGTTTTAAATATTCTGTGCCTTGTGGTGACCTTGACAGCTGTTGTTCTAAGAAACAAGCCTCGAACAGCATTATATCTAGAGTCATATTTACCGTGTTAGTTCCAGGTATAGGATCTTTTTGACGACCAACTGTACACTTGGATCCAGAGAACAACTCGTAGATTACTGTTGAAAACAAGCATTTCAGTACATTACTTCTACCCAATAAGTAAAAAATGTGGGAGGCGAGGTGGCCTTGTGGTTAATGCGCTCGTCTCCGGAGCCGTGACAATGGCTCTCTCCACCCATGCAGAGCGATAACTCTGCGATGGACTAGCATCCCATCCAGGGGGGAGTAGAAGTACTCTTAGTCGCTCCATGCTACAGAAACCGGGATAAACTTCAGCTTGGCTCGTATGCAGACTAAACATACTGATCAGATAATGCCGAAACGTACCAAAACGTCAGCCTGCCAAAAAAGTATGATTAGGTATTTACCGTATCTACCCGTATCTACGTGGACATATCAGGTCAGTGGCGTGATATCGCAGGATATCATGACGAAAACACGGATAATTGCGAATTTGCACGATCATGCTACAAATATGAACATGCTGGAATTTTTCCAGTGTGACGCCATTTTACATTATGTCGATTTCGTGGCAATGTAAGTTTCAAAATGGTAACCTGCAGATAACCAAGACCCGAAATGGCAGACCTGTTTTTATTATTATTATTATTATTATTATTATTATTATTATTATTATTATTATTATTATTATTATTTTAACATTTTTTTTCACCAAAACCAAAGTAGTTGCCTTTTTTTCAATGGCTTTTTTGTTTCTACATCATGATTGTTTCAAATACTACCCGTGTGTTAAGTTAAATTTGATGTTTAAATGGCCAGACACAATCAAAAATGCTATCCCACAAGAGGAATATCTTGTCTGTTTGTTTGTTCTAAATTATGTGTACTTGGCGCTTCAACATCTTTTGTGTAATACAAACCTTTTCCATTGAAACAAACTATCAATGGCTTGTACTGCTCCACTTTTCGTATAAGTTCGTCCTTGCCATCTCTCATTTCCTGTCTATAAAATGACAGAAAAAACGTTATTCAGGGCGTATTGCGTAATGGATTGTTCATAACTTTCAGAGTTCTTCTGGCAATTGAGTGCAACGCACCCTGTTTGCAGCGTGCTTTTGTCACTTTTTGATGGAAAGGGGAAGCTGAGGTGGGGTTAAAGGGGTCTTGTCAAGATTCAAATGTCGTTTTCACGATTCTCGAATTTACGCGTTTTACGGAGTACCCATCGATCACCACAGAAGTCGACTGCAACGCGTTTTAATCCACGGGTCACATTATGGCCAATCAGGAAGTCACAAATCTTGCCTTACACCCCTTCCTCATTTAGTTTGTTCAAGATTTGCATGCCGTGTTGCTTAATTAATCTCGGGTAACGTTTGCTATTTGGGTTCATTTTTGGTGTTTCACCTGGAAAGGTCTGCACTTCCTCTTGTTGTCCGTTCAACCATGTTTGTTAATCCTATTCCATAAGATGGACATCTTACATCGTCTAGATGGGTCAGTTTCTCTGGCACTAAGCCTGATTCATAAAGGCAGCGCCCTGTAAAACAAACATTTATAGGCAGCATATTTTGCGTTTTCAATTTTGCTTCCAGAACTGATTGTTTGTTGTTATACTTGTAGCAAGCTAGTTTATATACTTTTATTTACATTTTTATTTATGATCTTTTAAGCTAGAATAGTAAACAGCAAATGCAAACGAAATTAAAAATATAATTAAAACGTTTTACTTTCAGCTCCAGATCTCACGGACGGATGCGGCAACACGGACTTTTTAAGATCAGACAAACAATATAGGCGAAATCGTTGTGTTTAACAATAAGAAGACAAATTTCCCTGGTCTATTGATAGATCTTTGTAATACAGTCAAACCTCTCCACAACGGCCACCTTGGTGACAGAGGGAAGTGATCGTTATAGCCAGGTGGCCGTTATGGGGAGGTAGGTTGTTATTAATAACACCTGTCATTTTTCGGGGGATGCAACATTTTTGTCTTTTAAAAAATGCTTATTGTGGCATATAAGAATATAACACAAGCAAAATATTTTAATAGAACAAAAACTAAATAGAAACAGAGACAAGGTTCGTGACCTTTTACAATAAAAAATTGGGTTTTGTATACACTGTTCATCGGTTGTTAATTGACTGCTCATTGTCGAGAGGTTGTTTTAGCGATTAGGACGCGTTTTAGTGGCCGTTACCGTTGTGGCCATTAGAACAGGTTCGACTGTAGTTAATACCCTCCTTGCCAATCAACTGCTTGAATTAGGCAGTGACTTCAAAGACAATGGATGTTCACTTTATAATATCATGTAAAACATCGCCATCTATATAATTATGCCACAGTAAATAAATTTTGTCATAAATGTGTATGAAGCTAAACAGTTAGTTAAACTTTCACAAAGTAGCTGCAGAAGATTTCAATTAGACTGCCAAAAGAGGTTTTTCTTGAGTGTCAGTTGTGAAAGTTCATTGTTTCTAATGCAAAATAAATTTATTGTTTTTGTTGACATTAATGTTCACGATTCTGCTAAGATTTCATTCAAGATGTCTGGGAATGGAGAAGTTTATACGTGAGTTACAACTTACTGTAATTATCTATGGCAATTAACCTCAAAAGAAATTGTTAAATTTAATAATAAAGCAAGAAAGAAAATTACCCACAGAAATGATTATTTGCTCCAGCATAGTGATGTCCCTTATAAGCTGCCATCAATCCTGGATTTATTCCTACCTATATACAAAAATACCAAACTGCAAAATTTGACTGCTACACTTATCATAAAGTTAAAGGCAACAAGGTGTTTTACTCTTCAAACCAAACATCCTCAGGCCAGTTGTTCAAAGGCTGGATAACACAATCCACCAGAGAAATCACTATCCAGTGGATAAGTGTTGGTAAAATGAACTACATGTAGGCTATTCGATGGATAGCCATTTATCCGGTGGGTAGTATTGTCCACCGTTTGAACAACTGGGGCCTGGAAATTTTAATCTAGAGATTATATAACCTTCTTGCCTAAATTACATTTAGCTGCATGAAACTAAATTAAAATCCTGATGAAATGTATTTCTTTACATGTAGGATATACTGTGGACCAAGCAAACTCCCACCTGGTGTGATCAGTCCTAGATTCAGACGCTACAAATAACATTGAAAATGACAAGATAAATAATATAAATTTTCAAAGTTGTAATTTTCTTACAAATAAAATATCCAAATTGTAATCCAGATGTTCAGGTAGTTTCATTTTCAGTACATCTTCCTCAGACATTTCTCCAAATCTTTTTATTGCTCGCCTTGGTTTCTTAGGAGATTTTCCTGGCTGATTTTGCTTTTCTAAATTGATGGCATCACTACTACCTCCAGCTTCCTGATCACTCTGCTCCACTTGTGATTTCTTTATGCTACACATCAATAATCAATTAGAAATAAATAATAAATATTTTTGAAGCAAGGTAAAAGTTTTTTCCCTAATGGTTAACCTATAATCTATTGATTAAAACACCCAAACTCTGAGCAACAGAGAAGACCCCTGACCATTGCTAACACTGGGCCGAAGCCGGCAGCAACCAAAAAAGCTGACTGCCCTTAGTGGTGAGATGGACCCTGAAGGGCCAATAATAGCAGTAACAATTAAATAATTGTGTACTGAGAAATGCCTGGATATCCGAACTGCTCGAAGCACTAACCACTAATGCCATAAAAAAGCCAAAATGCTTACAAAAGCCAAATGCTTCTTGCTCCCCATATCATTAAATAAATATTTTATAAAATTATTGACTATGTTAAAGTATTATATATAAATTATCACCGATAAATAACCATACATGACCTGCATAATGTTGTAATTCCCATCCTCACATAGTATGGCACAACAAGCACAAGCTCTTCGGGCACAAAAGTATTAATTTGATAAACAAGGTCTGGGCATTGCCGTATTTAAAATTAAAAAGAGGAGCTTCAATTGTGTCACCAAGGAGGGGACCTATAAGAGGAAGCCACAAACATGTTCATTTTGAGGTATAGTCGAATACAATTCCCACAGAAGGTCACATAGCTAGACGTGTTCTTGAGATGTTCAAAATTTTCTGGGGGTGCTTCAGGACCCCCCCACCCCCTTTTTTTTTTTTAGGAGTGTGGGGAGATATGCCCCCAGAGCCCTTTAGAGGCTTGTGCCTTCAGCACTCACACAACTTTCCTTGCCTGTGTTGAAAGTCTGGTGACTGTCTATATGCTTACTTCTGACAGTACTGTTTTCTGTAAAGCTAGCGCTGTTTATGTATGGTTTTGCTTTGAACTGTAAATAAGAAACCTTGATACTTTCTCTCTTCTCACTATTGTCTTTCAGAGTTCCAATTTTTCAGATAGCTGATCTATCTTAAAATTGGGGATAAATGTTGTTTAAAATATGTTGCAAAGCAAACTGATATTTTTCCTTTTTTATGTTAGGTTCATATCAGATTATATTGGTTCAGCTAGCATATTACATCTGTTATTTTCAAAATGTTTCGCATAATTACATGTACAACAAGTCAAGTTACGTTCAAGGTCGTTTCTTTCTGATCTTCGTTATTTTGACTTAATGGATTGATGCTTTTAATGTGATTTGAAGAAGTGGAAAATAAATAATATTAGTATGGGGTAAGTTGCTGCTATTCAGCTACTTTGTAAATATGAATGACCAGAGCACGTGAGGTTTCAGCAGTTACCTATTCAATAGGCTGTTTAATATGAGAATTTTAGCTCGATGAAGGTTTTGATGTCTAAGGTGAAAAATATTCCTAACATAAAGGCACATATAAAGAAACTTAACGACTAAAAATGATTCGTTAGTTTTCTTGAACCAGCCAGTGTCGTACACATCTTCATAGTTTAGTCATGATCGTTCCTGAGTGATATTAGGTATAAATGTATCTATCTGATCCATATATCGACCAATAAGCGACCTCTGGAGTGAATATAATAAAATATATCTACATACATTTACATTCCACTTACAAGTATGGACTGTAACGAAGCGATTCTTCTTGATTCTGCATTCTGTATTATACGATTGAGGGTTCCTAGCCGGCTGGAGTGTTTACCTTTATGCAACCTCGTCCCCAGGGCCTTCTCCACTTTTCAAAATATCATCGAGGAGAAGGCCCTGGGGAAAAGGTTGTAAATTTTTGCGTCTGCAGTATTAAAGCCAGCGGTTACCAATTCAACATGGCGGACGAATGCTCCTGAAATATTACAAATTGCAAGAGTTTTGCTTTTGGAATGTGATGTTGTTCGAAAAACTAGCGGGGATTAAACGACGCCTTGGTGTATATAGGTTCTTGCCATTGTTTTTCTTCATTGGAGCCGGCATTGAACTCTTTATGATAAAAGTTCGCATAGGAAGAGAGACTTTCTGTAAGTTTTTTTTAGCAAACTTTATCATTATGCAAGCCTAATCGAGCTTAGCCTTGCTTATTCCTTTATCGTTAAATGCTCCGGTATTTTTGTCTGGGCATGATAGTTGTTCTCTTTCTATTTAATTTAACAGATGACGTTTATGTTAGAAAGGAGTCAGAAAGACAACTGCAACGAAGGGCACAAGAACAACAAGACAAGGAAAACGTAACAGCACAAAAATAAACATTTGGAACTGTTTCATTACACACCATGCCCGCTGGAGTATCGTGGTCTAGATATTTGACATTCTTCGCAGCAAGCCTAGCTACAGGATTGGCAGGAAGTCAGGCAGTTCACTTGTACTACAAACCAAGTCTTGTAAGATTTATGTGTTTTTTATTGCTTGTCTTGTTTTTGGGCAGTTGTGAAATTAAAACTTCAAATAAAATCAGGATTTGAATACATACCTCCCTCCTCCACAGAGACTTCCCCTTTTCCCAAGTAGCCTCTGTGGAGGAGATACTGACCTCTGCGATACTGGTGCAGTCGTTTACCTAATCTTTTACCCAGATCTCACTCTTTTTGATCCTGAAAAGTGAAATAACCCTTCTGCTTGGCTGTGGAGGGTCTGGGTTTGAGATTACATGTATTCGTAGACCCAACTGAGCAGTCAAGCCAACTGGGAGCTGGTCATGTTGCAGGCCTTATTTTCATAGTTGTGTATGAAAGTGCAATCATCTTTAATATCTTGAAAGCTTGTCAAGCTAATGTTATGAAAGTTGTGTTTTGGAAAAACAGTAAAACCTATTTACCATGAGCATGGAAGGGCATGAGCTGGGAGTATCCATCTGATGATGTCTGTGTTATTGAGTTAGAGATTATTTGGATTCTAGATTCTAGATACATATTATGGAGGTGACCCTAAGGATCTGTGTTTCACTGTATGACATGTTAGTTCTTGAGGGGTGGGAGCTGGAGGACTCTCAATGCGACACTGATGTAGAATTGACTTGCATACCCAAAGTCTTTGTTTGGTTACCGTAAACGTCCAAAAGTAACAACCCACCTTACTTTCGGAATTAGCAGCTTTTAGGGCTGGTTACTTTCAGAGGGTTGTTACTTTCAAGGGGTCATTACTTTTGGGAAGCAATAAATTTGGTACAAATGAGCTGTTTTCTTACAAAATAAAAACAAAAAAACAAAGCAAAAAAAAGGGGAAATTCGTAAAAAACAGGTCTTCAAACATGAATTACAATTCTTCATGCCAATTTGCATCTATGTTGCTGCCATATGGGTGGGCACTTCATTTCTAGATCGTGTTGTCAGTGGTTGGCAAGGAAAGCTTGTCACATACCGTAAACTGTGTCTACTTCATGACGTACTGCTACATTTAGTAGTCTGCTGTAACAAATTATATGTGGGTATGCTGGGTGAGTTCTAATATGCTTCAGTCGAAAATGATGCTAATTTGAATCAAAGTTTCCTATAGTACATTCCTGTTACTTGTAGAAAATTCCATGGGTTCTGTTTCAACCCAGCACAACATTTACCGGTAAAGCAATAATTGGCATTTCACAATTCTTCGTGATATAAGCAATACCTTCCCTTGTTGTAGATTGCCTTAAATCAAAAACAAAACCAAAACCAAACCAAAGACAAAACTTCAATTTGTCCAGCTTTCACTAGACTATTGATTTGAAAAATATATATTTACTACGAACCTTGGTTTCATTTTTCTTAACAAGGCAGCGGAGGGGTTGGAGTGGGCTCGCTACTTTTGGAGGCTTGGTACTTTCACAGGGGGTCACTCCTTTCAGGATTTTTTAGCGGCCACAATTTTTTGATGTTACTTTTGGGGGGAGTTGTTACTTTTGGAAGTTTACGGTATACTAGCAAATGTGGTGCAAATTGATTCTGGCTATAGAATACTACATGGAAAAGTAGTTATCTAACCAAACTGTAATGACTTTCAATAATTCTTCCTAATCAGGAAATTCCAGACGTTCCGCCTAATCCTAAAGACTTACCAGAACAAACAGGCTGGAGGAAATATATTTCAATAAAGAAGGACTAATAGATATCAATGGTAATATCTTGTCACCCACACTGCCATGGTATTTTGAGTTGGTTCCATGTGACACCAATAGCTGACTATCATGATTCTCTTCTATGAATTTTCAAAATAAAATCTTAATTCTACGTGCACTTTCTGTGCCAGGTCAAGGGAGAACTTAAATTGCTACCTTTTAAAAGATTCTCTATTATGTACATTTAGCTGCTGGAAGTGAATTCTAAGAGTGATAGAATTAATTTCAGTACATTGTATTTGGTTTCATGTGTCCTGTTGATTAATAAAAGACAGAATTGGAAATTCTGCTGACAGATCTGAGTGCTTCTACCTTTTGTTGGGTACTAAACAGTGTACTTTATGCAATATTACTAGGGTATCTAAAAGATAATAATGCTGCAGTACATTCTGTTGGGAGTGACATATTTTACACAGTGATTCTGTACTGATACGCATTAAATGTCTCATGTATGTTGCCAGATGTGTCGAGTACGCGTCCATCACGATGTGCGAAGATGATAAAGCTTTAGCTTAAATTCATGTTTGGATGAAAAGGAATAGATTGCAGCATATAGGACAGCAGCGTGTTCTACGGGTTTCGTTTGTTTTAATATTCTACAAGCTTTAGTAACGACGATTTCTCTTCATTTAAGAATTCGGCCAAGGAGGTGAGACTGCTAAGAAATGACATACAGTACTAAGTTTAAAATTAAGATGTCACAATTAATCGTCCAGATTTACAAACTTTCACATACTGCATTAAGAACAAAAGCAAGAGTTGTGAAAGCCGGGCACAATCTCCTTCACATCGTTTTACAGGCAAATCAAAGCAAAACATAACCACTAATCTTTCTCACTGGAATCCGCGCGAAAAGGGTGACGGCTCGGTCGAGCCGTAGACGTCCTCGTGTTGTTCGTGGCGCAACGCGGCACTCTGATAAAAAGTGGCGCAGTACACTCTGGTTAAATGCAATGAACTCTGGTAAAAAGTGATGAATTTGAGAATTCGTACCCCCTTCTATACATTCTTCTTAAATCCTGATTATGTTGCTGCTCGCTCGCTACGCTCGCTCCGCAGCAATAAGTCAAATTATTCTCTCATTTGGATTGGTCTCTTGGAGGACAGACGCATAGATAATGCCTTTAACATTATTTTTGATTCTTTATTGTATAAAACAAGTAGATTCCGTGTTGCTGTGCGTCTGTTCAGTAATAAATCACGGAAGACGTCAAAATGTGGTAAGAACGTCAGTGACACATTCGGCTATCTACTCATG
>Ga0126338_10001325_pt1 | contig 15862 bp, 25 predicted proteins | sample OrbCmetagenome_2_FD_92529 | JGI IMG/M metagenome (GOLD analysis project Ga0126338, IMG submission 92529) | Coral microbial communities from Petempiche,Puerto Morelos, Mexico - Orbicella C C metagenome | ecosystem: Host-associated > Invertebrates > Cnidaria > Coral | place: Petempiche,Puerto...
AAAAAAAAAAAACCTGAATAAATGAAACATGCGGCAGGGAGTTTCTACATTTCATGCTAGGTAAGATTTACAAGTTGCTGTCATAGCGAGAGCAGAAAAAAAAATTGAAAAAATCAACTATGATGGCAGGGAGTTTCTACATTTCATGCTAGGTAAGATTTACAAGTTGCTGTCATAGTGAGAGCAGAAAAAAAAAATTGAAAAAATCAACTAAATCAAAAAACACCTGATTCAGTCTTTAACACCGTTTTCATAAATCCAGACATCTATATATGTGTGTGTGTGTTATATAAAATTGAAAACTTTTACAATAACTAATTCATTTCCTATTTTGCCAATCACAACCATCTCTTCGTAAAAGACAATTGCGTGAACACTGAATGCAGCCGCTGGTGCAACATTTATTTTGTATCTGAAAATGAAATGTTTGGGATCTCTTGTAACTTTTTCCGCTTGGTTTGTCAAATCGAAATGTACCAAACCATAGAGACTATTAAAGTTTGCGAGATTCAGTTGTGTACCAGTATTATAATCGTCTCTTCTTTTCGCATAAGACATTGAATCGTTAAAAATTCTGACTTCGGACTCTGTATCATACTTAGTTTCTGGACAAAAAATACCATTTCCGTATTCAAGTCTGCATGTTGTCAAATAAGTGGCATCATCAGCAGCATATAGTTTATAAGTATTAAATAAATATGAATTTTCTGTTGCAACATCGGTTTTTGCTCTTTGGTGATATACAAATATGTGTTGAACGTTATCCACACTTGCTGATTTTTGATAAAAACCACTTGCTTGTGACGGAGACGATTTTTGATACATTGATCTAAGATATGGCCATTTTGTTTCTTTCAAAAATGAACTGACAAAACTGTTATACAGACTCTTTTGGAATCAGTTTGGGCACCCATAATAGAAAACGGTCAAGAACGACTCTACCATCATCTGCGGCAGCTAATTTTTGAACAAGCTCATCATCATTCTGAAGTGTTATATTAAATTGTAGCTGCATTGGTATAAGCATCTTATCTTCAAACACTTCGAAGAAACTATATCTATTGAGAGGAATAATAACATTGACATCAGCATTTCCCGTTGTTAAAGTTCGTCTTGCTTCAAATCCTGCATTCTGATTAGCATTAGCAATCAGATGGTTAGTATCCAAATACCAAAGACTGTTTTGAGCAACTGATCTGCTGAAATCATCAGACTAGTCCAATAGATTCTTGGCAAAAATAACCTTGTGAAGATTATCTGTATCATAAACAATTTTACCAGCAGATTTGATCCTAAGATGATTTATGAAAGAATGTGCGCCATTGATGACCATAATTCACACACATAAGCTGTTCCATCAGCGAGTTTTTGTAATTGAAATTAAATTTCAAAATATGCATTATACCAATCGTAAAATGCTGATCTGTCATTGATTGCAAATTTGCAACCGTTTTTATCATGATGTTGGCCACCAACTGGTGTGTTTATTGCGTTATCAAGTTGGTATCTTACCAACTCATTTCGCTGTAACATTTCACTTGATCTAAAAGCCATTACAATATTAGTTTAGATAAAAATTAGCGTTTTATTCCTTGTCCTGATATTAAACGATTCAATATCATATCAGTACTTTCTTCTTTTATCGTTGGAATTGTTGCTTTTTCTTTCACACCTCTTAGTCGCTTCATTATCAGATCACCTGATTTTTGTGCCGCTTTTTTACCCAAACGCTCACCAGCGTGTTCTACTCCAGATTTTATTGCTTTTTTCGCGATTGGCTTGGCAACATTGTGGAATACAGATGATACTATTTTCCTTATCGGTTTGAATATATTGTCAACAATCAAACCGTTTCCTTTGTGCTTATACAAATTTGCCCATTTTAGGATGGTAAAACCTTTTGAATTCATATGGTTTCATATAAATAGATTGGAGAATTCTTTTCAGTAACAAGCTAAAAGCTGTATCTGCACCGTTATTTATTTGTCGTCTTTTGCCATCGGTTAAATATATTCCTGTTCTCGAAATGGTGTTCTTATTCATGGGATTAAATGTGACTCTCCGTGGTTTTATAGAGAAACTAAACGACGGTTTCAAGATGTATGTGCTAAAACTGTATATAACATCTGTATCTACACCATCAACAAGGCTGGTATTGGCCAGATCACAATGGATATTCAAAATATCTGTGTCTTGACTCAAATTGGGTAATCTTAAACCATAATTGTCAGCATCTTTCAGAATCACTTTGTTAAAGCCAATAAGCTCATGAAAATTTGATCCAGTCAAGTCAAGTTGGCAACCCGTTTTCAATTTTATTAATACTCTGAAGGTGCTAGTTTGAAATCCTAACGTTATTGGATATTCATCTTCATCACCCTTTATTACGGTTTCATTTTTCAAAAACGCGTTCATGTTAATATAATTATAAACACCAGCTGGTAATGTAAGTTCTTTCCAAGTTGAACAACCATCTGAGCTGTATTTTATTTTCTGATTATTATAACCAGGATTGATGTTCAAACACGTGAATGACATATTTATTATTCTGTACAAACCAATCATGTATTCATAATTACTATCCAAAATAACTGGTCTATCAAAATTGGTTACAAAATTGGCTGGTGTATTGTTTGCGCTACTGTTATTCAAATAACTTGATAATACAATTTCTCGTTCCATATACAGTTAGATTATATATTATATTTTAAAATAGCTTTTGTGCAGTTTATTGTATCCTGATTTATTGATTGCTGATATACGTAACAACGTGTCTGACAGAGCAACTCCCGTGTTTCTCATTTTGATTGATGTATTACCAGCCAAAATCTCTCCTATACAACGTCTCCACCTTTCTGTTTTCGAATTCCAGATCCTTTCATCGTCTTGACTTTGGTTTTGTAATATTTTATGTACTGGCCCAACACAGCATTTGCATTCTGTATTCTTTTCTTATTCGCTTGCCTTTCAGCTTCAGATATTGCTCCCTTTTTTGTACTGTTTTGTGACAGCTGACTGATAACCTTTCAACTCATTGCGTCTTAATTCCGCATTTTTTATTATTTTATCAAGATACGCTTTATTCTTTTGTGGCGTCATTTCAGTTTGATTCAATCGCATTTCTACATCGTCATAATTTGTTACACCAATATCATCTAGCATCTTGTTAGCCATGTCTTCATCAGCTACCTCATAATCAGGTACTTCATCATCGTCGTATTCTGTAGGCATTTCTTGTGGTTCTTGAGACAAACATTGAGAATCAACGTAAATCTCCTTTTTCCCTTCTAAAACGTCCTTCAACGATTCTTCATAGGTTTGTGGTTTTGGTACTATTTGTTTGGTATTTTCTGGTTCAAATAAATCACCCAGATTCATATCTTCAACCTCATCTTCAATATTAATACCATAATCTGGTACACCTTCCTTCTTCTTCGTCTTTCGTCTCATTGGTGGTATTTTCAAATTACTAGCCACAACATCATCCAATTTAGTTGTTATTGGTTCAAACACTTTTTTGAAAGATGCCTGGCTTGTCTGTTTACTGATGTCACTCTGTGTTATTGTATTATAAACATAATTAATTTTATCACCCAATTAGATTTCTTTTTTGCAAGTTCTCTCCACTTTAGTAAACTCATTATAATATTGTATTATATAAAACATCATGTACTACATCGTGTACTAAAATTATATACCAGTATAATATGAAAATACCAAATTATGATATCAAAGAGGATGTTGGTAATTATAAACAATTATTCCAATTTATGCCTGACCGTTGCTTTCGGATGCTAATTTGGGGCCCATCAGGCTCAGGAAAGACGAATTCATTGCTTCATATGATAATGAATTACTGTATTTCGATAAATGTTATCTATATGCGAAAAATCTCGAACAATCAAAATATGAATATCTGATTAGTAAAGAAGTTGGTTATGATACATTAGAAGTTAGTAATGATGAAATACAATCAGTTTCAGAAATGAATGGTGGTAATCAAAAGCTTGTCATATTTGATGACTTTGTTTGTGAAAAGAACCAATAGCCATTAATCGATTACTTGATAAGAGGAAGACACAAGAATTGTAGTGTGATATATCTTAGTCAGAGCTACTATAAAACTCCAAAGGATATTAGACTAAACTGCTCTTATTTTTGTATTTATGAATTCCCAAGTGCTGATGAAAAATCACTTTTATGCCGTGAAAACAATGTTGATCAAAAGTTGTATGAAAAAGCTACTAATGATCCATATAGCTTTCTGTATATAGATAAACCACGAAAATTTTCCGCTAAGAATTTCAACGAGAGATTGTAATTTTTAATCTAATATTATTATACATGTCTTATTCAAACGGAATATCAGGCTCGTCAGGTGAAGTTGCCTCATCTGAAACAGTAATAGTAAAGGGTGAAAAAGGAGACCCTGGAATAGGTTTTAATTTAACTTCTTATGGAAATTATGATTTACAAAATAAAAAAGTGTTCAACCTGGACAGTCCCGATGATCATAAAGTTGATGATGATTACAACACAAGAATCAAGAGATCTCAAGAGTGCTGTTAATAAAGAGTATTTGAACGACAAATTTCTGAAGAAGGATAAAGATGGTAATTATTATGATGCCAGACAAATGGTAATCAAAAACACAGAACCGTATTATGATGGGTTATATGATAATAATACCTTAGTCAGTAAAGGCTTATGTTGATGCAGAAAATAGTAAGCAAGATATTGCTATTGCTGATAAAACCAGTAAGGCTTATCTTGATACAGAAAACGGTAAGCAAAACATTGCTATTGCTGGTAAAACCAACAAGTCTTATGTTGACAACGCTGATTCGGTTCTTCAGACGAATATTGATGGAACAAAAGAAGCTTTATGAGAAGTATTTGTGAAATTGGATCAAGGTTTGGATGAAAAATTGAGTATTCATGGTGGAAATTCTATGACTGTTGATCTTGATGCAGGCGACAACAAAATTATCAATTTAGGACCACCACCAACAAAAGACAATGCTGCTTCAAAAGAATACGTTGACACTGAGATCTCAAAAGTTGGTGGTTCCAATAAAATGGCTGCTGATTTTGACATGAACAACAAAAAAATAATCAACTTATCCACTGACTCCCACAACATGTTGTCAGCCACTAATATCAGGTACGTAAACCAGGTCAAATCGGATATGATTATAACGCTGACTGATAGTTTTAGTAAAAAGATAAATGAGGCACATATAAGCGGCTCAACTGACTAAAAAAATGTTTTCCAATACCTTATGGACGATGTTAACCAGTCAACAAGTGAAAGTAACATTATCGTTGATGGTATCGAAGACTTTTCTGATTCGCTTCATGACATTGGTAAAAAAGCCTACAGTTTTAGAATGGGAAAAGGAGCACAAAACTGGTATGCATCTCGACTGAGTTTCAACATGTATCTACTTCCTGAAGGTGAATTCACTTTGGTGATTGAGTTTTTTTCACCAGTTATGGATCAGGTGACAGTGTCAGTTGTTTCTACTTCATTGAATATCAGTCAACAATCAACGAAACTGTTTTCTAAATACAGTAGATCCATCATCCACCTGCATAAATATGATGTAACTCCACCTGAATACATCTTTATTGACTTAAGATGCCAGGGTATTGCAAACAGTACATCTCAGGGGCGTGGTCATTTGGTTATTTATGGAATCGAGGACTCACAGAATGATGTGAGCTCAGATGTCTTCGATGAGCCGTATTATTTGGAAAACGGAAAAATGACATTCAAAACTACTGTTGATTTTTTGAAATCTGCAAACTTTAATACAAACATCGATATGAAAAATCATCAGATAAAAAATGTTCAAGATGATGTCGAAAATAATGATACTGTGAATATCAAACAGTTGAATGAATTTGAAGATGATCTTGTAAAATCTTTCAGAAGAGAAATGCAAAATAAAATAGATCTTTTGGAAACAATAAAGTCTTCAGAATACAAAATAATCATAATGGAGAAACAAATGGCCAGCTTGACATTGAATGCACCATTATTCAAAAGATTATTCGAATTCCTCGCTGATTTATTAAATCCTGAAACTGTCAAGAGGAGTGTTCCTATAATATAAGTGCTTGGGATAATTTGAATGTAGTTACCTCAACTAGTTCACCAAGTAGCAAGAATTTTTCTGATTTAAGTCTAAAATATGGGTTCAAAAATATCTGTAATGAAATGGATGTTAATCTCGACGTACAGAATGATTTCACCATGTTTTTTATTATCAAGCATGATACCAGTCTTTCATATGTTTTTGGTATGCATTTTAGACACACAGCTCCAACAGATAACTACTCTATAGACGTACAGAATAGTTGTAATTTAAGCAATCTCAGATGCAGACCCAGTAATTTCGTATCTCCAAAATTTATCAATTTTGCAAATAAAGTAAAAAATGAACAACTCATGACATGGGCTGGCAAAAATGGTAGTTCATACACTATAACGATAGCAGGAACATGTAACATAATAACAGAAACACATTCTTATTCTGAACACGCATCTTCCAAAATACATCTCCATACAATGGGATATCTTTTGAGAATGGGTTTCACAACGAACTCTTATGCAATAGGTGGAGATGCTTTTCAAGCTATGGCATTAGCAGAACAAAACTTAGGAACATATTTCGGATTAGATTAAATATAATCTAAACCATACGTATGAAAGCATCAAAGACTATTTTCAATTTCAATCACATTAATCCAAATTTAACCGAAGCTGAGATATCAGAGTTGAAAGCTTTGTACAAACACTTTCATAAAAAATACTGGCTATTCAAAATGGCATACAAATATTTTAGAAAAATGGACCTGGCATGTAAAATGGATCTGTTGGATTGATAGCAACAGGAACAAAAGTGGGAGCTGCAACATTGAACCCCATTGTTCTTGGGACAATATCAGGTGCTGGTCTTATTTGGAGCGCATTCACAGAAGCTAAAAATTACAAACGAAAGATTGAGATGTGTAAAATTGCTTACACTTCATATGAAAAAATATTGACCGTCATAAGGTCCTTTCTGAGAGGATTAGAATTCGATGACGAACGACTTTTGGACTACATCAAAATGGTCGATGAAATTATAATAGATATGTGTCCATTATACGACAAGTCTGAGGATAAATACAACAAATTGTTTACAACTGAATAATATCTCGTGTTTTTTTCCGATATTGCTCATAAATGTCTAGCGCTTTTTTAGACTTCGTCATGGGTTATTTTCATGTGGTATATTTAACATTTTGAATATTTGTTTCAAAATAAAATTAATGTTAATCATTCGTTTGCGATTACCATTAATCTGTGGTAGCATCTTGTCTATTTCTCTGAAAATCTTATGTATTTTGGTTAAATCAGAAACTGGTATTTGTAATTTGTATTTACTGCATATGTTATTTATGACGTTTTCTAAATGATATTTTCTTTGGTAAACCGATTTCTTGACAATCTTGTACTTGTTTTCATGAAAATCAATGTATTGGCTGGCTATATCATAACTGTTAACTGTGCCGCAATTACGGCATACATTGGCGCCTTTGTTATTGACAATATCTTGTTTTTCACAACAAGGAAGTTATATTGTTGATGGTTGTTGTAATTCATGATCGCAGAATCGACAATCTATGTAGTCCATTTTGATCATCTCACTATCTATTTCTATATTGCAGTTCATCACTAATACGTATAGTAAATTTGATCAGGATCTGTTGATTGACTCGATTGACTTGAACTATACGAACTCATACATTATAGGTATAGAGTTTATTTTTTATATAACAGTTATACTATGGAACTCGATATGAAAAATTACGAAGTATATTCTTTCAGACTAGAAAAATACCCTGACAAAATATTCTATGCGGTTTTCAAAAAAGAGTCATTTTGGAAAAAAATTGAGAGGATTATTATGTAGATAATATGTATATGGAAATTGCACGTTGGTTCTGTCCGTATTGCTGTGAATATTATTTGTTGGCGTATATAATCCAACATAAACTAACAATGAAGCATCAAACGAATAAAGCAGAGTTTGAGAAGAGATATGATGAAAAGGTCAAGGACTGTCTTATACAATTATGTGTTTTTGATGCATCAGAAAGAGAGTGAGAATTAGGGAAAAGTCCCGCGGATATGACATAACAGACTTGCGGTCTTTCCGATAAATGTCGCGCAATGGACTAATTTTTGATTTTATAATGTCCGTAAGCATATGATCGTATGCCATCTTTTTTCAGATATCTTTTACCATCAAAAAAACTCAAGTTCAGTTTATTCAATTTATAGCTTCCCAGTTGATGGCGACACATTTGATTGTTTTCATCTTATGATACATTTGCTGACTATTGAAGAGAGTATTTTTATAGTCAACATGATGAATATTCTTTTTGATCACAATTTTCTTGATTTCTTTCGCGGTTTTACCGTTTTCACCATTGTCTTTGATATACGAATACATTTTACTTCTGAGACCAACAAATTCTGTTATTATTTCACCAGCTGCCTCATCTTTGAACTTACCAATTACTTTCTTATTGGTCTTATTATAGAATTTACTATCTTCTGGATAATCACTGTTATCAAACTTACTTTTATCCGCCTAAAAGTCTTTGTAGATGTCTTTTGTTCGAATTTCACATGTGAGACAGTCAGTATCTGTGAACAATAATTGAGCTTTTGATCCGTATTTTTTGTTTGATGTAATTGTAGTGGAAATCATACATCAAAGTCTTACTGAAGTCTAAAATACACATACCTAAATAAACAGGTCTGTTCAAGGTCAGTGCTTCTTTGATCTTATGTACTGCAACTAGATTTTTATTGAAAATTTTTGATGATACGTAAGTAGGCTTACTTGCTACTTTAACATGTTGTTTCTCATCAGTAACAAGTCTAACATCAACTCGTTTACGAACATTCTCCATAGTTTTCCCAAAGACTGCATTATTCATGGGTTTGAAGATGTCTTTTTCAAACGAATTTTTAGCATTAGTTCGTTTTCGTGTATTAAAATTAATGCGCTCTTTTAACCAAGGAGATTGATTAAATTTTAAAACACGATGAATTTTGGTTAATTTTAATCCCAAATCAAGATATAATTGTATATTTCTGTAGTGGAAAACATATTTTTCTGTGTTATTCAACTGAGACTATTATCCAATCACTACCTTCCGATAGCCATTGTGCGATCTTTTTCAAAATCTCTTCTTGGGAAATTTTTAATTGTTGGTTTAAATCAATGATGTTTGTAACAGTCTTGGCTTTACTATTGAAACGAGCAGTTTTACGTTTCAAATAATGCTTTCCACCAGTAATATCAATTTCAACTTCAACATCATTATCATTTTTTCCACTATCAGGGATTTCTTTAATAAAATTTACTCTCAGAGTTTCATAAAATTTGAAATTTTTATTATTTTCCAAGTGAGATTTATTAAAATAGTACTCAATTGCCTGTCTGGTAGTTTGTAATTGAACTAACGGATCAATTTTATTTTTCAAATTAATTTCATAAGTTTCAACAGCATCTTTTAGAACTCGTTTAACAGGCGTTGTTTTAGTTCTTGGAGCTGGAATGGGAGGTTTTTTTTTGTTCTTGGTTTAGGTATTGGTTTTTCTACCTTCAACATAGCTCCAATAGGTAATTCTATCACTTTTGTTCTTGGAGCTGGAACAGGTGGTTGTTTAGTTCTTACAGCTGGCACAAGTTTAATCGTTCTAGGTTTTGGAACTGGTATCTGACCACCAATATAACCATCTCTGAACTCAGGTGGTGGGGGAATTATGAGATTTTCATATTCCCAGACCATTTGTATGACACCTTTGCGTGGTTTAGGAATTGGTTTTTGTTGATCTTTCAACAACAGATCAATAAGTTGAGATTTTGTCAATTTATTCAAATTTAATTTATTCATCTCTACTATATTATAGTTAGATATTATCATAATATTTTTCTTATTCATACTCATTACTACCAATATATTAATACCGACATCGGTTTATATCTAATTTGGAGGGGTAATTTTTTATGTGATTTTCAGTAACTTGTGACTGAGGGTTGTATTGATGAGGCTATAATATTATTTCACATTGAGCAAATGGTGAGGCAAATTTTGATTTCTGGAGGGATGTGGTGAAAAAGTAGGAAAAAATGAAAAGCCATGATTTTGAAATGGTGAGCCATTTTTTGATTTCTGGAGGGGTTGGAAGATTGTTTTTTGAAAAAATATGAAAAATGCGTGTTTCGAGTTGGGGCCCGGTGAGGTAATTTTTTTGATTTCTAGAGGGGTGGTAGACACGAAAATTGCTCACGAGCGGGCTTGAAACGGAAGTTGCTCTGAGAGGGCTGAAAATACATTTTTGGAGAGTGAGCCCGGCGAGGGTATTTTTTTGGGTGGGAAGGCCGTTTTTGCATAATGTCTTAGTAGTCCCATTTCCTATACTACTCAGGATACCCGAAGCTAACATGAATAAATTTCAAATTGGAGGTAACTTTGGCTTGTAAATTAACGCTGTAATGCTGCTTTCTGTTGAAGTAATCCTGGGGGTTATCTGGGGGTGCGTTTATTTCGATGTGACAACCGTCTATAGCGCCAACTATTTGGGGAATCCCGTATTCCTCTTCAAACTCATCGATCAGTTTCTGTAACTTTTTGTCTCGTTAATGGAAACCTAATAAACTGGTCTTTCAGTCGGAGAAGAGAAAGTTCGAATTCGTCACAGATAGTTTTAGCGGTAGACATCCCAATTCCAAATTGCAGTCCACAGCTTTTGAAGCTATCCCCTGTTGCTAGCCTCCACAGCGGAACGGCAATTCTTGCTTCGACGCTTACAGGTAAATGCATTCCTATGCGAACTGGACCATTTATACGAGCGCAGTTTATATAAGACGCGAAGTGCTCGTATAAATCATGTGGTTCACGGCTTATTAGCGACTCTGTTTGCGGCTAATACCTCGCTTTTGTGTTGGTTGTCATAGCAATCGCGGAATAGTATAATATTCTGCCCTGGGTATTGTTATTCATGAAATGTAAATAAGGTATGGGGAAACGCTCTGGCTTGGGACGAGTCCAAACGAGACGAAGAGTCTGGAGGATGCGCTCCAAAAACCCGGATTCCTCGCGGAGTGGGAGGGCGGGTCGCTACATCTAATCTAAACGGCGGCCTAGAGTAGAGTGCAAGGGGTGGGCCCAACGTGGACCTTTATATTCATAATTTAGAAGTCTCCAGGGCATATTATTAACATATGCAAATGACTTTGGATAGCGCGAGCGGAGGAAAAACTTGCACTTAAGCAGTGCGACTCGCGTTTTACGTATTTATGTTCATATATGTTATTTACCGGCTGGGAGGTCCTTGTAGTGAAGATCTGTGACGAACTCAAGCCCGAGGTCACAATTTTTCGCTATACGGACCAGCCGTAGGCCAATAAATAACGTTTTTTTCCTCTCTCTCCCACCTTACGTTTTGAAATTGTTGATCATTTCCACACAAACATCGCGCGCGCGTTGCCTTGACTGTGGTCACAGATAGGAAAATCCGGACCGCGCTAAGAGCCAATCAGATTGCAGGATTCGTTAAGAAAAATAAATGTATATTGAACAAGCGTGAGGTCCGTAAAAGAGAATGAATGAGACTAATATTCCCTAATACAGACCGAACAATTTACTTCAATAACGTATTTATTATAATGGATCTTTTAAAATTCTGCTGACACATGAATGCATCAATTCTCGGTAAGCGCGCGAGCCAAGGTCAATTATATGTTTGCTTGTCTCAGGCCGCTTTCGAGAAAGTTTAACTAAAACTGTCCTCCAGACATAAAGGAAAATATATTTCTACTTAAGAAGACACTGTTTTCTTTCGTGCAAAAAAGGTGATTTACCGAAACGAGAGAATATGATCTGTCTGTTGCCGAAACTATTTCTGAGCGGTCCAGTATGGGGCGCTGAGAAAAGCAATCAGAATTATCCTCTGCCTCGTGGACCAATTTGCCAAGCATATAATAAGGATAATTACAGATGCATTTATATCATTTCGGCATGATCGTGCATCACTGTAATACCGAGTTTGATAGCGCGGCTTTGCAAGCTATGCAGTTAAGTTGTATTTAACACACTTGCTTTTCATAACAATACATACCTTCTTTTGGGTTTGTTTGGTTGCGTCAAGCAAGACCTCAATACGTGACTTCTCTAAAGCCCACGTTCACTTTAGAGAAGCATTCGATTCCAAAGTCCGAAGATAATTGCTCATATACCATGATGGCTAAGCCAATGAAAACTCTTGGATTGCATTATCCATTGATTCAGCTTTTAATACTACACGTTAACACATCCGTCTCCTTAGGAGGCTCGTTCGATATCAATAACGCGCTATAACACTATTTTATGCTTGCACCGGCGTTATAACATGTCTTCCGTCGCTTCGTGCACACCTATTTTAAGTATCTGAACAATATTTGAGAGGGAATAGGACGTCCTTCTTTGATTTACATTTGTGGTATATATCGTAACGCAAGCGGAAAACCGAAAAATCATAATAAAAAAGAAAATACGAGAGACTAAACAAATCTGTGCAAATACGAGGAGGACATGTGTTTTACGATCAAGCTTGATATTTGCATTTTTACAAATTGTTTTTGGTGCGTCTTCAATGATAGATTACGGTGATTGAAACAAGCCTTAATTAATTTTTTTGCTCCATAATTGTTTTTTTTGAAAGAAAAAGAAAGAGCAATGCAATCTAAATGAAAAAGTCTTTATGTGTCTCTACTGGAGTTCAGTTAACGACTTCATAAAAAGAACGTCTCCACAAAACAAACGCCTCCATACACAGCAAGTTGTCTAGCGATCATTCTCTCTCTAAACAGTGACAGAGACAAACTTCCATGTCAAGTTGAGAAGCTGGAACTATCTGTTCCCTCTCGTTGCTGAACGATTCAAGAAAATAAATTTCGTGCAGCTTCAAAGGTATCATGAAGAACAATGAGGCATAAATATCACCTATTAGAAATAGCCGATAAAATACGCGCGCTGATTGGTTAAAAATCGTGTTTCTATAACACGTAATGATGGTCTGAGCAAAGATAATTTACATTTTGATGATGTTATATTTGGTATGTGCCGCCCCAAAACTGTAGGTTTTGAGCTGTTATTATTCCAATCTGCAACAACAACCAACCATTTTATTTTGCCAGATTTACAAGAAAAGATAAAACCAGCTAGTATAAAAAAACAAAAAAACTACTCAGACTAGTAAGAAAACTAAACAAGCAGAGTAGATAGAAAAAAATAATAACAGGTTTTACCCTGTTTGCCACATACATAATCAAAGCGAAAAAAAAACCCACAAAAAAACGAGATATAAACATATAGTTAAGTGAATGACAAAAAAAAAAAAGAAAGTAAAAAGTAATTTTACTCTACCAGTTAATGATAAGACCAAACTTGTATGTAAGTTTGTTTGGAACAAACAAAAACTATCTAAGGTAATAATACTAAGCCAATCTAAACTCTCTCGGTCTCCGAGGGTGGGGATGGAAGGCTTCGCCAGAGATTGTGTAGTGACAGCAAGTCCTGACTCGTACCCAGTGCTCCTATTAGACCACTCATAAGTATCTTAAACACTCATGATTGATCCAATAGGTTTACCTCCAGGCTCGCCAGATGTGTTTGCTTAAGCTCTCGGCGCACTGCCAGGCATGGGATATCCATATGGCACTGGAAAGCTGGTGTGAACATTGTTAACATTACAACAGGGCACTGGCGGTGTAGTGTAATGTAGTGTAATATATGTAATAGGAGCACTTTCATGTACACAGGAAGTGTTTTCCAAGGCACGGGATATCCGTATGGCATTCGAAAGCTGGTATCAAAACACGAGGTTTTGAATGCCTCATGGATATCCCGCATTGCTTAAATAGTCAACCGTCAGCCTCCCTCCCGTTAGGATTTTAAATAATTTGTGTTCTATTTGCAAAATTAGTTTGATTATTTATAGTGCCCTCAATTGCTTAATACCCTATAAAATAATCCAGTACGCCGTCGACACAACTGTTTTTGTTCAAGATATTCGGTCTGTTCATAGACTCTTTGATCTGCTGCAACAATTTGGAAACTGTTCTGGTCTCCGAATAAATCAATCTAAATAAGAAATACTTTGGCTGGGATCATTGCGTCAGAGAAAGGATTCCATTCTTAATCTAAAATTAAGCGATGAGTCTGTTTACGCATTGGGTGTATATTTTTCATATGATGAAGAACTTGCCACTAAAAATCTTCTTTGAAAAGTTTCCCAAAAAGACACTCAACATTTGGTCGTCTCGAGATATATCTATGTATGGAAGAGTAAATGCAGTCAAAACGTTGGTAATATGCACACTAACTTTTATTTGCAGCGTGTTAGACACTCCAAATGGGTTTACCGATAAAGTAAACAACATAATATTCGATTACATATGGAAGGACAAGAATCCAAAACTCAAAAAAAAAAACGACTTAAATCAAATATAAGAACGAGGGGGGCCTAAATATGCTAGATTTTACGCCATTTGATAAAGCATTAAAGATAGCTGGGTAAAGCACTTGTACGCTAACGATAAAAGACCATGTAAATTTATCCCACTATCCTTACTTTCCAATGTTGGCGGCAACCTTCTTTTCCGGTGTAACTATGACATCCAATATCTACCACTGAATGAAAACTTATCAAAATTCTATCGAGATATAATTTCCCACTGGCAGAAAATTAATAGCACTAATCCGAAAACAAAAGGAGACGTACTAACTCAAATAATATGGAATAATCAGTTTATTCGAGTATACAAGTCATCTGTCTTCTACCATGGTTGGAAAAAAGTCAGCATTGAAAATCTCTCGTGCCTTTTCGACAACGAAATTAACACCTTGATGTCTTTTAAAACCTTCATGCAGAAATACAACGCCAAGAGTAATTTTCTACAGTATTACAGCCTTCTGTCTGCAATACTGCAGAATCAGAAAACCGTGCTAAAGCAGGAATGTCTTCTACCGTCAACTGAATACGTACCACTTGAAATCGAAAAGGTTACATGCAAAACAATTGACAATACTTTACTGAATCAGCAGCACTTCCCTCCTCCAACTGCAGACAGAAGACTTATTGAACGCGGCTTTATCTTTCAAGAAAGACAAAAAATCTATTCACCTCCTTTTCCTGTCGCAAATGAGGTACAATTATCCGTGTTTCAATATAAAATAGTTCATAATATCCTGTATACAAATAAAATTCTTTACAAGACGAAAAAGAAACAGCAACCCAATTGTCCTTATCGCCATGACATTGATCAGACACCACTCCATTTATCTGTCGAATGTCCAATTGCTAAATCCTTGTGGAATAAATTTACAAAGTGGCACTACACTACATGTAGAGGAAACATTGCTTTAGAGGTGAATGATATTATGTATGGTTTTTAAAATACACATCGTCCGGCTTAACTCTAAATCACCTGATCACAATTGGAAAATATTTTCTTTACATTAGCGCAGTACAAGATGAAAAAAGACAATTAACTATTGCAGGCTAGCTGTGCAAATACAAATATTGTTACTATCCATTTGGAAGTAACTTAATTAAATTATCGATTTGTAAGTAATTGTATTGTATCGTAATATTAGTATTGTTCTCAGTAGCATAAGTATCGTTTTGTTAGTAATGTCAACTATTATACTACAGGCTGAGAAATTTCTGAAATGTGATTGGCTAAGACCAGTAGTATTTAAGCCAAATTTGAAATACTTACATGTAAAAATTACAGCCAGTTTCCATGGT
>Ga0126338_10001326_pt1 | contig 15861 bp, 9 predicted proteins | sample OrbCmetagenome_2_FD_92529 | JGI IMG/M metagenome (GOLD analysis project Ga0126338, IMG submission 92529) | Coral microbial communities from Petempiche,Puerto Morelos, Mexico - Orbicella C C metagenome | ecosystem: Host-associated > Invertebrates > Cnidaria > Coral | place: Petempiche,Puerto...
AACCGATACGTAAAATTTCGAACGCTAATATAGTAAATCAAAAGATAATTTCACGTTTACTAACTTTGGAATTCTGACTTCACACATGAAAAAGCGGTTTATTCACTGGTGAATAATTTACCGTGCGCCGTCGCAGAAATTTGTATCTGTTCCATGTTAACTGTCACAGTCCTATTGTTATACAGAAAGTTGATTCCTCTGCAGTGTCTCCCTTGGTGTGATAATCTCATAACACTTGGATGCCGCCAAATTTTATTTTTTCTCTGTTTGTCGAAAGTAAAAAATAGGCGAGTTGTACGTGCATTTTGAGTTCCAGGTCGGCAGCCCCTGGTCCAAATTGGCTGAAATTCAGAGAGAATGTTGTCAGAACGATCGCCGACAAAACTGTGTCTGCGAATTCTGATTACTCTTTTCATTAAAAAGTTATGCCTTTTTTTCGCGGGCAGTCCTATTTTTTAACCTTTTCTAACTTTATCCTCTTGTAAAATAATAACAAATGCATGTGCCAAAAATCTGAGACACGGTTTTTGAGGTCAATGTGTGAAGAAACGGATGCCATGTTAATCGTTTTCTCCGACCTAAATTTAGCGGGTGTATACCTTGATTTATGGGTTCATGAAGCTTTGTAAATATATTCGCATTTTCGAAACACGGTAAATTTTTACCTTTTTAAACAGGTCAGGTCATAATCTGTAGTTATTAAGCTTCCAGTAAATATACGGTTTATATGGGTTTTTGTTAAAGCCACGAACGTTAGAGCGGACCGCGCGCGGATGGTCAAATGGGTTACACTGATACCTTAAGGTGAACAGTCTTAAAAGGTACACAGCGGGAGCTTTTTTGTACCTTTTAGGGTGTTGACCTGAGAAAAATATCACAGGAGATTGATCCACTGATGAACTGGCTGCAGCCTCGAAACGTATGTATGTTTACATACTTTTCGCGCAATAATGAATTTTTACTACGTTTCTTTATCTACATGTAACAGGAGATTTATTGTTGTTTTAGAATTGGTACCTCTAAGGGTTGAAAAAAAATTCAAGCCACACCAAAACTTTCCAATGAGCACCCTGCCCTTTTTATATGGAAGTCTTCCCCAGGATGTAACTAAGGAAACTGGCACGTTTTGTGCCAAAAAAGAAGGGGGGTATCCATATGAGACTTCTCAAGCCTCGTATCGATATCGTTGAATTGTGGACAATAAAATAAGAACTGGAATGTGCATCGATATATACTAATGGTCAATTTGTACCAGGACTTAAGCTTACTGTATATATGATTTAAATTCGCCAGTGAGCTACTATTCAGCACGGTGTATAAGTGGAAACCAACAAAACGAAATAATCTTTTTGAGATTGTTTCTTGAATGAAATGAGATGGCTGAGGCCTCCAGGTCAATTTTGGTACGCTTGGGCTTCTAATACCGATATTAAAGGCTGCCAGGTTTTGCAGCCATAACAAAGCATAGTCTTCTAAAATCATATCACATACCATCCCTTCCTTTGGACCAAAAGTAGAATTGTAAATAAAGAAATTGACAAGACCGGGAGATGTTTTCATGGCTGCCATCTTGATTTTTATGACAGTTTTTGCGTAACACATGACGTATATTTTGCCGAGTGAGAAATTCCGCTGACAAATTCCGTTTGTAATCAAAGCACACAAGATGGCGGCCTCCGGGGAGGAGACAGCGTTATTTTCCAACTTCGAAGCAGGGCTTTTGCACGTAAAATGTAAAACGAATTAGTTCAGAAACTGATTTTAATTTCATTTTGATCATGATGGATGACATTTCGGTCAGGAAGCGGCATCTAGAAGACAAACTAGCACAGGTATTTCCTGTCGAAGCATTGCTCCATTAAACCTTTCCCGGGAACCCTTGGCGGTTAAAAAATTAATATGTGTCTTGTTTTCACTCTTACTTTAATTAGCCTCTACAAACATCTTATGGTGAGAAATCAAAATTATTTTAAATACCACGACGGATTACTCGTTTTATTGATATCTTCTTAATGATTTAGGAAAAAAATATCCTGGCCTTTCTAAAAGAAAGCTTGGAAAAGACTGATCAAATTACTGGAAACATGGTAAGTATGATTCCTTTGGTTGATGTCCACTTCAAACTAATTCAACTGAAAAAAAGTTTAAAAAATAAAAATATATTTAATTCAACTGCAGGGGCTAGTGTAGTGACCATGCATGCACGAGGCTACCTCTGTAATTTTGTTCCTCTCATAGCATTTTTGAAATACAGCATATCTTGGTTCACCCATGCTGCTGATCATAGCTTTTGCTAAATTAAGAGATTTTGACCAAAAAATCTCTTTGCAGCACTACAAGTTAAGAGAGGTTGCCCCTTGTAGTAATTTATCCTCTGCATAAGTATGAGGATACGGACATTGACAATTTGGTTGCAGAACCCTTGCAGTCTGCAGACCTTAAATTATTGACAAATAAAAAAGGAAAGAAGAAGGAATTTCGCATATGACTTAGTAAGCCACTACACTCAGGACAACTACATGTAGAGGGTAATATTTGCTGTTTGCATCGGTGGAAGAAAACACAATCTTGTTATGTGACTTGTATGTTTGTAGCTGGACATCTTGTCCAAATTTGAAGTACGCATACACAAGCTGGAGGACACCATTGTTCCTGTGCACAGAGAAACGGATGACTTGCAGAGAAGACAAGCTAGTATCCTTCATAAGTTGTAAAAAAAACTCATCATCTTTTGCACCTAATCGTAAACATGTCATGAAGAACATATCCTTCATGGTCAATAATTTGAAGTTTTGCAGACCAGTTAACCAAACTTTTACACCCAAAGTACAATGAGGGTCTTACAGGGGGGTCTCTGGCACAGTTCACGAACAGAAAAAATAGAAGAGCACGGATCATCAATAAGAAAATTTTGTTTTCCTGAATTACAGAAATAAGCAAGCAAGATACTCTTTTTAATAACCTCTTCTTATACTAGAAAGAGTGTTTGAAGAGAGCAAAATCGTGAAAGGCTGAGTCAATGCTCCATATTGCTGAATCACATGTCTAAGTCACTCTTGATAGACAACTCTAATTATTTGGAGGAATTGCATCTCAAAATCACATAGAACAGAGTGGCGAAATCATGAATATCGGTTACTAATTCAAGTTCTTCATGGGTCACACAAAACCCTCAGGTTACAGATCACGAAGCATAATTTCCTAAATTCACGTTTCACGGGAAAAAAAAATCAGCTAATCACACATCATGAGAATACCCCTGTACGACCCTCTACAATTCAACACAGTTGGTATAGTTTTACCGCGTTATCATATTATTTTCAACAAGACCGTAGTATGAATGAAAATATTAACCAGAAGCTCCCTTGGATAAGGAGATTCAGTACTGATGTGTTAAAAATATTCCAGCAACTTGATATAGCGATACCAACTGTGTTGTACTTCTGGCACAAGTTCACACTGCAGTCTACCAAACTTAAAATTAGTGTTGATGATTCGCGTTATGTTTGATACACAATGAAATGTTTAGCTTAGATGTTTAGTCCATTGTCAAATGCAAACATTTATTTCCCTGTAAGTTTTCAGCTTGGTAATGCCTCTTTAACTCCTCCTAGACATTGATAAATCTTTAGCGGCTTTGGATCATGTGATCAGTTACCACCATGTTTATGCCAGCGTTGAGCATGTCATTAGAGATGCGTAAGTTGCTACTAGAATGAATTATCACACAATTAAGAAGAGGAAAAATGCTTGTTTATGGTTTAATAGTGAAAGACATACACACGACTGTCAGGATAAGGTGGGTTAGGTTGGAAGACTTACCTAGGGATAACATACATGGAAATGTCTAAAACACCCTCAGATTGTTGTGGACCCCTCACAAGCTGACCAAAATCAAAGTTCTTCACCCAAAACATTATTTTTAGTGATATTTCTGTAGATTTTAAAGAAAAACATCCTTTAGAGTTTTCTCAAAGTGGGTGCCAAAGTCTTTTTATTAACATATTGTTATGATGAATCCTGGTAGAGTTTTAGGATTTTTTGAACGAGACAAAAAAATGTTTGGCGTGCGTTCACATGGACTGTATGTTTTGCACATTTGACATCATCACAAACATTTTTTTGTTTATTAACAGCCCTTCTGGCCAACTTGATGCATACATCAAGAATTTGGAGAGAGTGTTGGATGCAATTGACTTTTTTAATCAGAACAATCCAAACTGTTTAGAGCTCTCAAACCTGGTAAGTGTTTTGTTCTGAATAATTATTTGTTATAACATGAGTACCTTTTGGCACAAAGAAAAAATTGGCTCCCTGCAGATTCAGATTGCAATTGCAATCTGATAGGCCCTGATTCAAATCTGCCTGTATTTATTTTTTTGGGTAGGGAGGACGGAATTACATAGAGTCAAAATGCTAACTAGATGTTGAGAGACATTGATATGAAAGACAGTAATACAAGCACCCTACTTGTATATCTTAGTCAGAATGTCATTGTCTTACTTTTGTTGTAGTTCTTTTTCTTTAAAGGTTCTAGATTATTCAGTCAAGAGAGTCTTTTATTAGGTTTGTTACTTAATAAACAAGTTGCAATCCTAATACACCAAACACTTATACCTTTGCAGTCTTCCTTGCGTGACTATGGACGTGACTCACTAGGGAAAGAATTCCGTCTCCTGCTGAACAGGCACAGCAAACCTGTTCCCGTGGAGATGATCTTGGCACTGATTGAGACTCAACAAGGTGATAAGTTAGTCCTTAAACTCCTATTGTTCCCCAGTAAATATTAGACACCAAACTTTTCGTGGAAAGTGTGATACCAAAATTGACATGCTGTACTAAAACATCATACCAGTTAGCCCTGAGGTCTTTTCTTTTTATCTCAGAGAGGTTTTCTGTGGACTTTTTAAGAGTGGGCTAACTTTCAGGTGAATAGGGGCTCCAAAGGGACTGGTAAAACATCTGTTTTATTTTAGAGTACCGACTGCATGGAAGCAAGTACTGGTCAGCAAAACAAAACAAAAAGAATAATAACAATTCAGGAAAAACTCTCTATGTCATAGTGCATCTTGAAAAGCGTGGCCAATGCTTTCAAGTTTGTCTTTTGAAATCAAAATCCTCTTCAGTCACTCAGCAGAAATATTTGAAGGAGTTTATTATTGTTAGAAAAATATATTTGCTTCAACTTTTAGCATAGTTATTTGCTGAGGAATGAAACTCTTTTATGTCTATATTTTTATAAATATTGTAATACCTCATTTCTTGTTCAGTGCATGTAGTGAGACTGATCGGTCAAGCTTTCTTTTTGGAAATTTAAATTATGTAATTATGTGTGTTTACTGTCTTTAGACACCCCAAAGGAAAATGTCAAGCTGGAACATTTATCAGGTCTGTAATGATATCATGTTGAGCTAAGAAGGGGTTATGTTATGTTAAAGTAATATATTTGTAATATTACTAAGTAGTCATTAATATTAATTACTGGGTGTTTCTATTTGAATTCAGGGATTTTTATTATTCTTTTCAAACCATGCATTGTTATCACATGATTGGTTTGATTGCAGTATTTCAGTGGATTAAAAATTTAAATGCATGTACATGTACTTAGTTATATATGTAATGTTTTTGTGGAAACTTGAAGTTACACATAATTATTATTGTGATTGTTACTTGGAAATGCCACCTGATTATTACTATTCTCTTTCCATTGTTTGCAGAAAGAGTTTTGGAAGACTTATGCACCATAACCCATTGGTTGAATGGACCTGGTAAAGATGATTCTACGGGTATGTGAGTTTTAAGTGGTAAAAACATTTCAAGGCTCTTCTTGTAGATCTTTGAGGATAATGTTAACAATAAAATTGAAGGATTATTAAATTATTTAATATGTTATTGAGGGCCTTGACGAAGATCAGTGACGATCTTGAAAGAACCTTAAAATTCTTGACAAACATCTGCAACCGAAGGATCTTCTAGGTTCTTCTAATGATCAAATTGCACGAATCTTTATTAGCTAAGATTATTTTGTAATTTCTTACATTTTTCCACCCTGGGCTTCACTCAGTGGTATTTCCTGAGTTAAACTATTTCTGCAGAAGGGTTTTTTATACGTCCTACCCTTCTGTATATGTGCTTAGTCATTTAAAGATTTTCCCATTTAAAGCAAACTTATGTCCAAACACAAATTGTGCACAAATGCACTTTTATGGCCACTCATCTGGATTGCACATGTTACTTAAGAGTCAGTTTATTACAAGCATGGCGGCAATTTAATAGTTGGATTTTCACAGTTCTAGTTTATTATATTAAGATGGTTTTCCTTTTTTTTTTGAGCAGAATTTATGAGTGTCTATGCACAAATTCGATCTAACTCCCTTTTGAGGTCACTTCAGGGGTGAGTATTTTTTAAATGACCATATTGTGTTGGCTTACTTTTGGTTGATGAACAAAGTTGTCTTCAAATGGAGAGAAACCTGGAAATAAAAAGTTAACTAACAACATTTAAATCACATCGTTATCTTTTCCCAATTTTCATGGAAATGGTGCGATTCCTGTTGGGGACTCAGATTTTTTTCTTTGTCCCACACTCTTGTCATGTTGATCAGTTCAAATTTCACATTTCATTACCAAGCTTAAAATTCACCATCTTTATTCACTTACCACAGTCACAATGACTTTGACAGTGCTCATCCTAGCAGTATGCAGGACGCCTGTCACATATGAACTCAATTATTTAAATGACCTTGCTCTCCAAGAGTTCTCGTAGCTCAGTGGATAGAGCACCTGCCCGGTGTTCGGGAGGTCATGGGTTCATTTCCTGTTGGGGACTCAGATTTTTTTCTTTGTCCCTCGCTCATGCCATGTTGATCAGTTTGCTTTTCACATACATTTCTTGTTGGACTAAATAGACATTTCATCACTGACACCACTTTAAATTACATTGCATTATATTGCATAAGTTTGTATTACATTGCATCCCAGTCCATGTCACAAATATTGAGAACACTTCCTATAACGTTACATTTATTCAGTATACCTAGATATTCTTTGTCAGACTTGACAAGGATTTTTGTATTTTTACCTTCACAGGTTAAAAGATGTAAGTATCATGTAACAAATGATTAACAGTTTAATTAGAAAGTATATTGAGGGATGATGCATGCAGGAAGTTTAAAGAGTACAAAAAAACAGAAGAATTCTAGCTTCTAGAGTGCATCTGTCCACACTCAGGGGTGCATGATTGGACGTTTTTGTTTCTTGAGTGCCTCTGTTCTCCCAGGAGAACATTTTTTTCCTTGTATAATTGGGTACTGGTGAACTCTTTATGAAACCCTGCTAAATACTGTGGGGTAGCGTGGTGTTAGACTAGCATCCTACATAGGGGGAGTAGCAAGACCCCCCCCTGCTTCATGCTTTGGATAATGGGATAGGCTTCAGCTCTGTGAACCATGGTGGCCCAACTATTACTGAATGTTTACCATAATTATAATATTAGTTGATACTATTTAATTTGGAATTTAATCAATACAAGTTGATTTCAATATAATTTATTCAAAGATATACAATGTAACTTATGGTAGATCACGTATGTATTAGTACACTCAAGATGTGAAGGTGTAACAAAAAAATGGAGTTTGTTTAATTTTTTTCTTTTTCAGTCTTTTGGTGGAAAGGTAAAATCTACCCAAGGTTTGTATCAGTCAGTGCCATTGGTAAAACTGAAACTTGTAAAAGAATGCTGATACATAAAGTGCCCAACATAAACCTCTCTATAGAAAAAGGTTTTAATTTTCTGGCTTTGAATCCAAAGATTCCAACTGGAGTGCCCTTTCAAAACATTTGAGAACATAGAAGTTTGTTTAATAATCTGATCTGGTCACATGTACATACTGGTACATATATTCACAGTTGATTTGTCCCTTTGTTTATAATCCATACGTGAGGTGCACCCTCATCATGCTTATGGTTTTAAGCCTGGTGGTATGTGTACTTATGTTATGTGCATGGGTGAGGCACTGTACTCTCCATGCCTTACTCAAACCAGTTGATTATGAGTAAACAAGAAATTGCTGTTACAAGGAGTAACCTGAAGTGGATTAACATCCCAACCAGAAGTAGTAGCAATGTGACCAATTCCTTAATGTTCCCGTTAAGCTATGACACCATTAACCTGACAGCGTGCCTGGAACTGGAGCACATAATGCTCTGCTTTATTGAAAATTGCAGAATGTTCACGGAATTGTATGTGCTACAATTGGTCAGCTTGACTTCTTTATAACTTGATAGAGCTTGTTGCAAAATTTACATCAAGTGTCTATTTACTCCAGCTATAGTACAGTTGGTTTTCCTTGTCCGTCATGAGTTTGAATGCATGCACTTACTTGAACAATGATTTTCCTGAAGCAAAAAGCAAACTATCTTCTTGTGAATGTTGAGTTTTGTGTAAGCACTTGGGGAGTGGGAGAAGCACTCAGTTGCACCTTGTGTTCTTTATGCACTTTTCTCGGAATGTGTTCTTAGCAATTTGTGTGCTAATGTTTTTTCAGGTGGTGTGAACACACCTACAAGAAGAGGAACTAAAAAGAGAGAGTATGTATTGATCAAAATTTACAGATCTTTTAATTTTGGTCTTGCAGTATAACAATTCTTAGCCTAGGAAAACATCAGTTCCTTTACACCCAAACAGCATGTTTTCATTACATTACCTTATTTAACAATATTGTGAATGTACATTATATTTTAAGGCATAGTGCCAATAGGAAAGTCGTATAAATTAACTGTTCAAGATTAATAAGTATTTTCTTCAGCAAGAAAAATAAAATCAAATGCAATCAGCCCTGTTTTATTTTTAGGTTGCGCCGAGTTCCCTCCAAATCAGAACATCATGGTAAAAGATTTACTTGTGTCTTGTTTTCATTGGTTGTTGTAATATTTGTAAGTTGTGATTGTACCAATAGGTCAAGCAGCCAGGGCTACAGGTCGGCTATACATCAAGATGATCATAAGTACCCATTGTACTTATGACTTTCATTTTTGGATGATATATTTTTGTACACCTTGTCTTCTCCGGAACTTTGTTTTTAATTTGTCTTGGTAGGCTATTCTCGTCGGACCTCAGCAATTCCAACAGATGTTGGTGCCGCCAAAGAGGAAGAAGAGTAAGTACAGAAGCGAACCCCTTTCCTCACCAAGCTCAAATTATTAATTCATGCCAGAGAGATAGGTTCAAGGTTCTTGCATTGTGTTCTTGGATGTTGTCTCCCTTCAATCTCTCACTTTTCTTCCTTGAATACTGCAGCGAGATTGAACAGAAATTGAAAGTTTTTTTTCTAGTTTTGGCACAATAAATTCTGGTGTAAATGTACGAAAAGGCTATTTAAAGACATATTCATAAATTGCTCATCTCAATGCTTGGGAGTGAGGATGATTTTGTTGATGCCCATTCCCTAGTCTTGATATTGAATACCCATAACATTATTTTATGTTGTGACTGTATTTATAATAACTTCCCCTTTTCACAATTATACTTTTCATCATTAGTGCTACCTATCACTAGTTTGACTCAATGTAGTTGCAAACATGTTTGTTAATTAAATTAAATTAAATTAAATTATTATTTTTCTTGTGACCTAATGTATTATTTATTTCAATGCCTGCCTCAATTAGGCTATGCGATATGCAGGTAGAGTAAGTAATTTGGTTTTGAGTGGAGTAAAAGTAAATTGAAATTTAAGTTGAATTGAGTTTCTGTGGAGACACGTTGGCCTTATGATTAGTTGACTGGACTCCAGATTATAGAGGCCTAGGTTTGAGCCCTGGTCAGGGTTATGGTGTTGTATTCTTGGGCAAGACTCTTTGCTCTCACAGTGCCTCTCTCCACCCAGCTGTATATATGGGTACCAGTGAATTTAATGCAGGGGGTAACCCTGCAATGGACTAGCACTCCATTTAGGAGAAATAGGAATACTCGTAGTTGCTTAATGTTGCAGAGAATGGGATAAGCTGTCAGTCTGGAGGTATGGGTACCTTTGCTTGATGCAGGCTAAGCAAACCTTTTAAATAAAATTTATGGCTGGCTTTCCTTCTTTCAGGGAAATTGATGGTGCAAATTACATTGTGTTCTGTAAATCTCTGCTCAAGCTCATACAGGTGATAACCCTAGTTTTCTTATTTATGTTAATTATAAGATCATATTTTTGTGATATCCAGAAAAACTAAGTCTTAGAATTTAAAGACCAAGGCTGAGGATGGTAATTATTTCAGAGACTTTATTTAGTCTGAATATTACAAAACCTGAACAGCAGCTGTTCAAGTTAAATTTTCCTTTGTGAAGGGAATAAAAGTATCAGGTGCAGTACAGGCCCCAGTTATTCAAAGGGCAAGTAATGCTATCCAATGGATAAATCACTATCCAGTGGATAGTGCAGTTTGTTTCGCCAGTATTTTTCCACCCAATAGTGATTTACCCTGTAAATAGTGTTATTTACTCTTGGAACAACTGGGTTCAGGCCTAAAGCTCTTAGCTGCTCCTGTTGGAAGTTTGGCTTACTTTGTAACAACATAACGTGTTTTGGCACATTTTACAGCAATGTCCATGAGACTTATATTAAGAATTAGCATGTGAATGCTGACAGATATAATACCTAATGTTTCACGCCGTCAAGCAACAGACAAAAATCCTTCAACGTTTGTAGCTGGTTAGGAACAGATCATGCCTCGCATGGACACTTCTGTTAAATTAAATTTTGAATGATGAAGTTAATCGCTTGCTCATTCTATGGTGAGGTAACTTTCTAAGCACCTATCCCTGGAAAAAAGATTACTTTGTCACAAGCATTTTGCTGTTGTTTCATTGTCTTGTTAGAGTGAACGAGAGCTGATGAAGAGCATTATCCCAGAGCAAAGCCAGAACACTATTTTTGACATGCTCATTCAAGCTGCTATGGATGACTTCATATCTGAAGGAGAGGTAATAACAATTAATCGCCATCAAAAGTGTTGGCCAATTGTTGTTTTTACGATTTAAAGTACCATAATTTGTCTTGATTCGTGATACAGGTTTGTTTTGTAAAATAGTTCGGTGTATCTTTACTCGGCGTGGGCTTTCATATTTGAGGGGCACTGATACATTAATATATCTCTCAGTTAGTACGTGTGCGCTGTGATTGGTCAATTGAGCGGGCCGTATTCTACTGTACGGCTAGCTAAAATGCCAAAGAAAGAAAGAAAGAAAGAAAGCTGTTTTTGTCGCCAAAATGTTTCGTGATTTATCGCCAAGTGTTCTTAACTTTTTTAGCAAGTAAAAATTTACTTCTGAAATTATATATTAAAACCTGCAAAAGACTTACGAGGCACTTAACAACGATTTCAAATTGACTCATTTTGTTTTTGAGGTACATCAGAAATTTGAAGCCGTTCCGCGCGCATAGGATCGTTCCCGAACCCGTCAGACACACAGTAGAGATTTAATTTTACTAACCTCGTTTTCTCGGTTCGTACTGTAAGTTACGGATCCTCGTTTTTCCCCTTCGATTTATGGCCCGCGCGCTTCGCGCTTGGGCCATAAATTGATGGGGGAAAAACTCGGTCCGTAACTTCCAGTGCGGCCCTCGAACTCGGTTAGTAAGAGGTACTGACCGAAAATTTAACAGCCAAAAATGATATTTACCTCAGAAGAAGAATTCGTGAGGCCTTGTAAATTCTGTGCCAGTCCCCGACGCTCAATCGAGACTTTATATTTGAACTTCCGGCCCTACACGGGGATGTTTTAGCAAGGGACTTGGTTTACCCAATCTCACGTGACAAATAGATTCCCACCATTTTCACTTGAGAAAGAGGCTGTGACAGCGTCGAAAACCTGTGATCGCCAAAAAAACATTGAATCTGCTTCGGTATCTTGTTTCTTATTATTGGTCTAGTTTTGTTTTATAAAACATTCTGCACTTGTCTAGCACACTTAAACTACAAGCAGGGGCTGAAACTAAAAACAAGGGGTGTAATCGTGAGTTACACAAGGGCCAAATTTGATCGCAAATAGAAAAAGTCTTTCAGACGTCTCAACTTCTATCTGCGTTTTCCCGCGCCTAGCACCAGTCACGTGTTTCTGCTGCGAGTTCTCATTGGTTCACGACTTTAGCTATCTGCTTTCATTGACTGGCCAGCTTTGATTACGCTCAGCTGTGGTTTTGGTCTACAGTCATTAGAAAATCACGTAGGAAAGTTGATTTTCAAAGTAACAGGTTATTTAATTAATATTTTCGTGTCCTCTTTGCCACAGTCTATAATAAACATTCTGAAGCGTCATTTCAACAAACACAACTACTCCGCCATTCAGCAGGTGTTTCCAATTCTCAAGGCGTTCAATGCCATTCAACCTGATTTCTATGTCACACTACAGGTACGTTGATGAATAAGGTTTGTTGCAATGCCGCGTTGCATATTTGAGCTCAGTGAAATAAACGGGTCCTTTGTATCTGTGTATTTAGCTGGGTTCTGTAGGAACCGTACGGGCGATAACCGATCTTTTAGCCCCCAAGTCGATTAGCCCTTAACCGTTTAGCCCCCTACCAGAAGTCAATTAGCCCCTGACCAGAAGTCAAAAACACTGTCTGTTTCTCGTTCTTTAAGCGTGAATGGGGGCTAACCGACTTCTGGTTGGGGGCTAACCGGCTCCCCTTACCTCCCCCCCCCCCTTCCTTCCCTTCGTTTGGCGGGAAGGATAATGTGCCGCCATAAAAAGCCGGATTACTGAATTGTTTTGCTTTGAAATGTTGCTCTTGACTTTTCCGTTGTGATGTGCAGTGGAATTACCAAGAATTCTGAGGTTATGTAAGGTGGGATCTGTGAGCCTGATCCTTGTCAGTCTGTCCCGATCTGTAAAATGGTCGATCCTTAAGAACTTGAGCAGATGACGACTAGCCGCCGTCACAACTTTCGGAAGAGCTAGTGGTGTTCCTGATCGGACAATAAGAATCGGAACTCCTCGGGTTCTTTGCCATAAACGACACTTGTTTCACCGACTGAGTTCATTTATGAGTTCAAAGACTTCAAACGTTACCTCTCATCATTTGCTTGGAATTTTTTTATATTGTTAACAGGAAACATTTCACAGGACTCGGGGGCAGTTCCCTATACTCATTAACGCTATGGAGTTAACGGTGAGTCACTCCAGAAGAAACAGCCGTGATAGGCTAACATCCGTACCCGTTACTGGATTTGTCACGCAACACTTATCACCACAGGGATTCACAAATGATTTGTGACGCTTTGAGTAGCAGAAATAGTATAGCGCGGGTGTGAAGTGCAAGTGAAAGAGGGACTTTTGTTACCAAGGGGTATAGGGTTTTGTTGAATGTTTTTAAATTGTATTTTCCCCTTGCTCTTTTTATGCATATGACGACGGTATTAAATTAATTAAACCGCCGGTAAACCTCTAACTTTTGTTGTATTATCTTCTCAGTCTGCCAAGGCTCTGGATGATTTCGCTGATGGGATAAAGGTGAACAAAAACTTTGTTCTAAAATTTTTCTTAAGATGGCTTTTGCTTCATGTCATCTCTACTCATTTTCCTTATGAACTGTTGCCCTGTTGATGCTTTCAACTAAGGACCTGTGTTTATAAAGAAAAATAGTCCCTGGTCGGTGGATGACTCTCAATACAAATCCACCACGGGAGAGGAAGCGTTTCTGACTTTTTCTTTGAAATATTTACTAAAGGAATCCCAAAATTAGCTCAACGGTAGAGTGACCCTGGGTTTTCAAGTAAGGATGACCCCCCTGGGGGGAGCCATTTGTAGGAGACATATACAGAGCATCTGCCGAACAAAGAGGGCCAATTTTTGGGTGGATCAGCAGGGACAAGGGGAGAGGGGATCCTTCTCATCAGGGACAACTTCTCAACATGTGAATAGGCCTTAAGATAGATGTTCTTTTCTTGTTGAAGGCGTGTCACTAGGGTCTTAGCACATCGCCTCTCTCTCATTTTGGATACTTATTCTTTTACAGCACGGTCCTGACAAGCATTCCAACATGCCAAGCGATGGAACAGTTCACGAGCTGACCAGAAACGTACGTTATTTGCAGGGTTTTTCATAATCACTCGGTAACAAAGCTCTATTGCTGCTATGGTCCGTATTGTGTGTGCTAAGACCTCTTTAAAACTGATGAAGAAATTTTGATTTGGTTTGTCGTTGGCTATCATGAAAGGGCTGCTGTCTATCGTGAATTAAATCTTTTTGTTGATGTTGTTCACTCTAGACACTTATTTTCATGGAGCAACTCCTACCCTACACTGAAACAGTTGGAGGCATGTTAGTCACCATGCAAGGTATGGAGTGAGAAGATCTTGGAAAAGAATTTTCCTTCAGGAAGAATTTGAGGCATTTTTCCCAGTCTGTCCTTAAACAAAGCCAATTAAAAGTAATTAACTAAATCTGGCAAATCACAGCAAACGTAGCGAATGCAATAAATCAATCAGAATTCGGAGTAATAACGCGCAGTCGTGCAGCTAGTGCCTAGCGCTGGAAAATCGGCGTGCGCTAGTCATGATTGTCGTGGTTTTGCTTCTGCTTCTGATTGGTTGAAAAGAAGACCACCAGGCAAATGACCGAAAACGGATGTGACCAAGTCGCGATTGGTTTTTGGATTTCCATCTGATTGGTTGGCGGGAGTTTCTTAAACCAATCACACTGACAGAGTGCATTAAAGCAGAACCAAACCGTTTCTGAATTACTTTCTACACTCTATTGAAAAGCGCTCTACATTTCCGTGCTTTTTGCGATTGTTCATTTGTAAATTTAACCGTCGTCAAAGTTAGCTTGTTTAGGTTTTGACCGTTTATTCCATTCCATACTGCAGAGGAGCAGAGTGGAAATTTCTTTACAAGAGAAACAGAACTCTTTACAAAAGTTGTTGCTGAGTACGTCCGTAAGTAGTGGATTTCTTCGTGAGTTTTGTTTCAGTTTTTCTGTTTTGCTCTGAATAAAGAAAATCGCTGTTTATTTGCTCGTCATGCAATATTTCTTCCGTTTCGGAGGAATGATTGTGTGACGAGGGAAGAATTTTAATCAATATCAATTTATGCTCTTACTATGCTTGTAAGGATAAAGGAAATTATCGAAGAAACGATATGGTCTAGATCTACCGCTAAAATTTCCGTATCACTAGCAGAATAAATGTATGGTGATAGCATATACATTTCTGACCTTGAAGCTGAGAGGTTTAAATTCGACCTTCATTCAATCGCAACTTAAACCTAAAACCGATTTCTGCCGATTGTTTTTTCGTCCTAGCCTATAACTAAGCTCGTCCACAGCCTATTGTTGTGTGTGCAAAAACATATCGTTTACTCATGGTTATACCTCTCTAACGCAGAACGAGTGCTTGGAGCCTTGGGTCTGAATCTTGAGCTCAAGGCCAGAGTGTATGAGGCGCCAACTCTTTGTTCTCTGTTCTTGTTGAACAACTACAATTACATAGTCAAGGCTCTACAACGGTAAGACTGGAAAAATATTTGAATGTGATCATTTTTAGGTGAGTTCAATTTTCATGTGGTTGAAAGGAGATGTTATTGAATATCACTTTAAGGAGGCTTACAATGCTCTGTCGCAGGTTAGGTCTTCTTGCTCTTCTTCAAGAAGGAGGAATCTCTGGAGTCGAAAAACAGTACCAGCAACTGATTGATGAACAGAAGACCACATATCAGAAATGGTATGACCGAACAACCGACCCATAGACCGACTGGCCGACTGCCTGACTGCCGGCCTGCTTGCTTGCTTGCGTGCTTGAGTGACCGACTGACTGACTGACTGACGGTCCGACTTACTGCTTGATTAGCTCACTGTCTGTCTGTCTGTCTGTCTGT
>Ga0126338_10001327_pt1 | contig 15860 bp, 20 predicted proteins | sample OrbCmetagenome_2_FD_92529 | JGI IMG/M metagenome (GOLD analysis project Ga0126338, IMG submission 92529) | Coral microbial communities from Petempiche,Puerto Morelos, Mexico - Orbicella C C metagenome | ecosystem: Host-associated > Invertebrates > Cnidaria > Coral | place: Petempiche,Puerto...
GCTGTACATGTTTTGTCGGCGGGAATCTAGCAAAACTTGTTATTTTAGTACAGTTTTAACACTACTGTTGCTAACAATGGTCTCTGCGAGCCATATTTACTGCAGAAAAATAGCTCGCTTCCACTGCGTTTGTCTGAGTCACAGGGGATGTTTAATTTGGGTCAAATTTGTCAAAATTCCGTAGCAAAAATTTGGAAGCCAACTTACCGTCATCAACCCGTGTTCTGTTCTCTGATAAAACACGCTGTTTCAGCCAATCAGAGCGCGCGTTATATGGAAACTTTATTATAATATAATTTCATCAACAACTTTGATGTAGTCTAGAAATCGTTCATCATCGAATCCTAGTCCTCTAAGAAATGACCTTATGTCGGTCAATATTTTTTCATATGAAGTGTAAGCAAATTTACACATCTCAATCTTTCTCTTATAATTTTTGGCCTCTGTGTACACGCTTAGAATAAGACCAGCACCTGATATTGTTCCAAGAACAATGGGATTTAGGGTTGCAGCTCCCACTATTGTCCCTGTTGCTATTAGTCCAACAGATCTGATTTTACACGCCAGGTCCATTTTTTTTAAATATTGGTACGTCGTTTTGAATAGCCAGTATTTGTTATGATAGTATTTGTACAATGCTTTCAACTCTGATATCTCAGCTTCGGTTAAATTTTTATCGATATGATTGAAATTGAAAATAGTTTTTGATGCTTTCATATATATGGATTAGACTATATTTAATCTAATCCAAAATATGTTCCCAACTTTTTTTCTGCAGTTACCATAGCATGAAAGGCATCTCCACCAATTGCATAATAGTTAGTTGTGAAACCCATTCTCAAAAGATAAGCAGATTTCACTGACTGAAAATGAATGTTTTCTGTATCTTGGGTGGGGGTGCCTGAGTCTGTGTTTTCTACTGGATCAATTCCAGCAATAGTTGTGCTCAATTTTTGGCCTTTTTTGGTACTCCAGAACATTATCTGCTTGTTTAAAAATTTACTTTTGTCACTGGTGAAATCCAGAAAATTGTTTGTTCCATTGAATTCAACTTTTATTATAACAACATTGTTAGATTTTTGAAAGTGATATGATGTCTTAAAACCTCCTTTTTTACCCATATGAATTTCTAAATAATAATAACCCGAGACGTTGAAATGTATTTTAACAACAGCAAAAATCGTGAAATCTTTGGTTATATCAAGATTGACATCCATTTCACCATAGAAATTGTCGAAACCGTAAGTCATGCTAAAATCAGAAAATGGCTTACCACTTGGTGAACCAGTGGAGGTGACTACATTCAAATCGTTGAACGCAGTCACATTAGGACCACTCCTTTTGAACTCTTGGATCTAATAAGTCAGCATAAAATTCAAATAATCTTTTGAACACCTCATCGTGTAATGCCACCCGGGTTGTTTATTTTTCAACAGCGTATACTTATGTTGTTAGTTCAGTAATTTTATTATTCAGAAGATCGACTTTGGTTTGCATTTCTCTTCTATAAAATTTCACAAGATCATCTTCGAATTCGTTCGACTGTTTGATATTCACAGTATCATTATTCTCAACACCGTCTTGAACATTTTTTATCTGATGATTTTTCATGTCAATATTTTCATTGAAAATTGCAGTTTGAAATTCAACAGCCGTTTTGAATGTCAGTTTGCCATTTGCCAAATAATACCGCTCATCAAAGACATCTGAGCTAACATCATTCTGTTTTCCCTCGATTCCATAAATAACCAAATGGCCACGACCCTGAGATGGACTGTTTTCAATACCCTGACATTTCAGGTCAACAAATATGTATTCAGGTGGAGTTACATCGTACTTATGCAAGTGAATGATGGATCTACTGTATTTCGAAAACAGCCTGGTTGATTGCTGACTGATATTCAATGAGGAGGAAACAACTGACACTGTCACCTGATCCATAGCTGGTGGGAAGAATTCAATCACCAAAGTGAATTCACCCTCAGGAAATAGATACATGTTGAATCCCAGACGAGATGCATACCAGTTTTGTGCGCCTTTTCCCATTCTGGAACTGTAAGCTTTCTTATTGATATCATGAGGCGAATCAGAAAAGTCTTTGATACCATCAGTTGACAATAATGTTACTCTTACTTGCTGATTGATTAACATCATCCATAAGGTATTGGAAAACACTTTTTCTGTTAGTTGAGCCACTGATATGTGACTCATTTATTTTTTTAGTGAAACTATCAGTCAGCGTTGTAATCATAGCCCCGTTGACCTGGTTTACGTACCTGATATTGGTGGCTGACAGCACGTTGTGGGAATCAGTGGATAAGTTGATAATTTTGTTGTTATTCATGTTTAAATCAGCAGCCATTTCACTGGAACCATCGGGTAAAAGAGCATTACCACCACTACTATTTGCTATTTCTGTACCGACATATCCTTTAGTCGCTCCATCACTGTTTTGTGTTGGTGTTGCTAAATTGACCAATTTATTATTCCCCATATCTAAATCAACATTCATGGAAGTTCCACCGTTAATATTCAATTTTTTATTGTCTACTTGTTCCACTTTATCCGATAATTCAGACAATGCTTGTTTTGGTCCATCAATATTCGTCGAAAAGAAGAACCGAATCAGCATTGTCAACATAAGCCTTGCTGGTTTTATCAGCAGTAGCAATATCTTGCTTACTGTTTTCTGTGTCAACATATTTTTTGGGAACAAGATCATTATCATCGTGTAACCCATCATAGTACGGTTCTGAATTTTTGATCACTGCTCCTTTCAAGTCAAAATAATTACCAGTTTCATCTTTCTTCAGAAATTTGTCGTTCAAATACTCTTTGTTAACAGCACTCTTGAGATCTCTGACTCTTGTGTTGTCATCATCATCAACTTTGTGATCGTCAGGAGTGTTCAGATTGAGCACTTTCTTATTTTGAAAGTCATAATTACCATCAGGAGTTAGCCTATTACCTATTCCAGGGTCTCCTTTTTCACCCTTCACTATTACTGTTTCGGATGAAGCAACTTCACCTGACCAACCTAATATTCCGTTTGAATAAGACATATATAATTGTATTAGACAGGAATTAAAATCGCTCACAGAAATTTTTAGCGGTAAATTTTCGTGGTTTGTCAATATACAGGAAGCTGTATGGATCATTGAAAGCTTGCTCATACAGTTTTTTGTCAACATTGTTTTCTCGGCATAAAAGTGATTTTTCGTTTGCTGATGGAAACTCAAAAATACAAAAATGAGAGCAGTTTAGACTAATATCCTTTGGAGTTTTATAGAAGCTCTGACTTAGACATATCACACTACAATTTTTGTGTCTTCCTCGTATGAAATAATCGATTAATGGTGCTTGGTTCTTTTAACATACAAAGTCATCAAATATGACTAGTTTTTGATTATCACCATTCATTTCTGAAACTGGTTTTATTTCATCATAACTAACTTCCAATATATCATAACCAACTCCTTTGCTTACTGGTTTGAGAGTCTTCATCAAATATTCATATTTTGATTGTTCGAGATTCTTAGCATACAGATAACACTTATCGAAGTACAGTAAATTCATGATTCATATGAAGCAATGAATTCGTCTTTCCTGAGCCTGATGGACCACAAATTAGCATCCTAAAGCAACGGTCAGGCATAAATTTGTACAATTGTTTATAATTACCAACATCCTCTTTGATATCATAATTTGGTATTTTCATACTATGTAGATATAGTGTTAGTAGTACACGGTGTTTTATCTAATTCAATAATGAGTTTACTAAAGTAGAAAGAACTTGCTAAAAAGAAATCTGAATTGGGTGATAAAATCAACTATGTTCATAATACAAGGTGATATTGATAAACAGACAAGTCATGAATCTTTCAAAAAGATGTTCAAACCGATTACAACTAAATTGGATGATGTTGTGGCTAGTAATTTGAATATACCACCAATGAGACGAAGGACAAAGCAGAAGGAAGCAGCAAATGGTGGTATAGATTATGCGCCTGAAGTAGATCCATATGAAGATATGGATGTTGAGGGTTTAATAGACTTTGGGGATTATGTACCTCCTGAGTGAGAAAAACAAATAGTACCAAAACCACCAATGTATGAAGAATCGCTGAAGGATGTTTTGGAGGGAAAAAGATTTATGTTGATCCTCAATATTTGCCTCAAGAACCACAAGAAATGCCTCCAGAATATGATAAGGATGAAGTGCCTGATTATGAGATAGCTGAGGAAGACATGGCGAACAAGATGCTAGATGATATTGGTGTAGCAAATTATGATGATGTTGAAATGCGATTGAATCAACCTGAAATGACGCCACAAAAGAATAAAGCGTATCTTGATAAAAAAAAATAAAAGAAGCGGAATGAAGGCGTAATCAATTGAAAGGTTATCAGTCAGCTGTCACGAAACAATTCAAAAGTGGAGCAATATCCGAAGCTGAAAGGCAAGAGAATCGGAAAAGAATACAGAATGCAAATGCTGTGTTGGGTCAGTACATAAAATATTATAAAACCAAAGTCAAAACGATGAAAGGATCTGGGATTCGAAAACAGAAAGGTGGAAACGTTATGTTTTTCAACAATCCAAAACAGCTTCTCAAAAAATTGGAGATCATCACTGGTGAAATAGCAGCTGGAAACACATCAATCAAAATGAGAAATATGGGTGTTGCCATTTTAGACACACTGTTGCGCATATCAGCAATTAACAAATTACAATACAATAAACTCCACAAAAATCATTTCTCAATATAATCCAACTAACTGTATATGGAACGAGAAATTGTATTATCAAGTTATTTGAATAACAGTAACGCAAACAATACACCAGCTAATTGTGTGACTAATTTTGATAGACCTATTATTTTGGACAGTAATCATGAGTACATGATTGGTTTGAACAGAATAATAAACACGTTATTCACGTGGTTCAACGTCAATCCTGGTTATAACAACCAAAAAGTAAGATACATGTACAGTACAGATAATGGTTCATCTTGGAAAGATCTTACACTTCCAGCTGGTGTGTAAAATTATGTTAATCTCAACGCGTTTTTTAAAGATAAAACTAGGCTAAAAGATGATGATGATGATCATAAAAAAGATGATGATGATGGTCTTGATAAACATCCAATAATTTTAAAATTTCAATACTCCACATTCAGAGTGTTATTAAAATTAAAAACGGGTTACCAACTTGATCTCACCCAATCAAATTTTCATGAACTTATTGGCTTTGACAAAGTCATTCTCAAAGATGCCAAAAATTATGGATCACGAATGCCTAATTTGAGTCAAGATACAGAAATGCTGAACATACACTGTGATTTGGTTAATACCAGCCTTGATAATGGAGAAGATACAGATATAATTTATTCTTTCTCAACCAGTATTCTCAGACCATCGTTTACTTTCACTATGGAACCGCGAAGAGTCACATTTAATCCTGTGAATAAGAACACTATTTCGAGAATAAGAATAAATATCACTGATGGCAAAAGACGACAGATAAATCTTAATGGCGCAGATACAGCTTTTAGCCTACTGCTGAAAAGAATTGTATAATCTATTTATATGAAACCGTATGAATTCAAAAGATTTTACCACCTAAAATGGGTAAATTTGTGTATAAGCACAAGGGAAACGGTTTGATTGTTGACAATATATTCAAACCAATAAGGAAAATAGCATCATCTGTATTCTAAAATGTTGCCAAACCAATCGCGAAAAAAGCAATAAAATTTGGAGTAGAACATGCTGGTGAGCGTTTGGGTAAAAAGCAGCAGAGAAATCTGGTGATCTGATAATGAAGAGATTGGGAAATATGAGACAAAAAACACCAACTAGATTAAAATCTTCTCTTCCAATGATAAAAGAAGTACAGACATGATACTAAATCGATTAATATCAGGAGAAGGAGTAAAACACAGGAAAGGAAAGGGACTACTGCTCGGAAAAAACAGTCCATTTAACTCAATTCCAATACTTGGACAAATATAATGATTTTTATCTAAACTAATATTACAGTGGCTTTTAGATCAAGTGAAATGTTACAACGAAATGAACTGGTAAGATACCAGTTAGATGTCACAATAAGAGCACCGGCTAATGGTCAACATCAAGGTAAAAATGGGTACGAATTTACAATCAATGACAGATCAGCATTTTATGATTGGTATAATGCGTATTTTGAAATTCAATTTCAAGTACAAAAACTAGCTGATGGAACAGCTTATGGTGGAGGTGATAGAATTACGGTCATCAGTGGCTCACACTCTTTCATAAATCTGATCAAATCTGCTGGTAAAATCGTATATGATACAGATAATCTGCATAAGGTTAATTTTGTTAAGAATCTATTGGAGTATTCTGATGATTTCAGCAGATCAGTTGGAAAAAACAGTCTTTGGTATTTGGACACTAACCATCAGATTGCTAATGCTAATCACAATGCAGGATTTGAAGCAAGACGAATGTTAACAGTGGGAAATGCTGATGTCAATGTTATTATTCCTGTCAATAGATATAGTTTCTTCGAAGTATTAGAAGATACGATACTTATACCAATGCAATTACAATTCAGTATAACACTTCAGAATGATGATGAGCTAATTCAAAAAGCAGATGCTGCTGATGATGGAAGAGTCGTCCTCAGTAGATTTCTCTTATGGGTGCCAAAATTAATTCCGAAGGATAGTCTGTATCACAATTTTGTCAGCTCAGTTTTGAAAGAAACAAAATGTTCCTATCTGAGATCGATGTATCAAATGTCAACTCCCTCACAAGCAAGTGGTTTTTATCAAATATCAGCAAGTGTGGACAATGTCAAACACATATTTGTATATCTCCAGAGAAATGAAACAAATGTTGTGACAGAAAATCCATACTTATTTGATAGTTATAAATTGAATGCTGCTGATGCTAATAGTTATCTGACAACATGCAGACTTGAATATGGAAATGGCATTTTTTATCCAGAAACTGAGTATGATACAGAGAGCAAAGTGAGAATTTTCAACGATCTCATGTCTTATGCACAACGAAGAAACGATTACAATACTGGTACACAAGTGAATCTTGCTAATTGTAATAGTCTCTATGGCATGATATATTTTGATTTAACAAACCAACAGAAAAAGTTACAAGAGATCCCAAACAGTTAATTTTCAGATACAAAATAAATGTTGCTCCAGCAGCTCCGTTCAACGTTCATGCCATTGTGTTTTATGAAGAGATGGTTGTGATTAACAAAATTGGAAATGAGTTAGTTATTGTGTAAATCGATAAAATAGGAAATATGGAAGTTAGTTAGTTATTCCTCAGTATGAGGATGTTTTTCAAAATACATATTTTATATAATATATATAATATATGACGCAATTATTTGAAATAAGGGTGAAGTTATCACCAAATCAGAAAAAGAATCTTGCTAGTGCATTCCATAAGCGTGAAACCATTGTTCTCAGGCTTTCAAAAGATGCACTAACTGGAAATGACGTTTTGTACGTCCCGCAAAATGTGGTGAAACGATTGCAAAAAAATAAACAGCTGAATAAAGGAATGGACATCAAACTGGCTAAGACTAATATCAGAAATCAAGTTGGACGTAGTCTGTTAACAAGCATTCTTAGTCTTGGCCGTGTTTTTGCACCCACAATAGCAAAAACACTTGGATTATCTGCATTGGCCGGATTAGCTTCAGAAGGTGCTTCCCAAGTTGTGAAGGAAATATCAGGAAGAGGCCAGAAAGGTGGTGCTTTTATGATTCCAAATAATAGTATTAGTGATCTTGTGAATACTTATAATCATCTATTAACCAGAAAACAAGTTGGAGATTTGGCAAGGGGATTAGCAAGAGGTGATCCGAATGTTCTTCTTAACCTTTCCAATAAACAAATAGGTTCTGGAGTAGGATCAATGCTTGCATCAATTGGAATTCCAATAGCTGTTGATGTAGTTGGTAAACCACTATTGAAAGCTATAACCGGAAGAAGCGCTCCACAAATGGGAGCACCGCCATTACCAAAATCAAAGGGTGGTTCAGCTCCTCAGATTGGTATGTATCAACCACCACCACCATTCATTGGATTTTGGGACAAAACAATGGGTTACGGAGCAAAGAAAAAAAGATCCAAATCAGGAAAGGGACTACTATGAGGCAAAAACAGCCCATTCAACTCAATTCTTTTGATAGGAGCAATACTCTAAGGTTTAACAAAAATATTCCAATGAGCAACCATGATTTGATAGAATGGTGTAAGTACCTCAGAACACCGATCAATGAGGTTTTGTCGAGAGATCAATCAGTACCTCAGAATCATAAGCAAGCATTATTTATTTACAATCTTGAGCCTTCATATATGATTGGATCTCATTGGGTTACAGCGTTTGTTGAGGATAATAAAATAAATTTCTTTGATTCATTTGGAATGCCACCATTTCAAGAGCTTGTTGATCATGCCAAACGAAAAAACCTGACTCTTTTGCCTCAAAATGATCAAATCCAAAATCTTATGACAATAACTTGTGGCTATTTTTGGTTGTACTTTTTGAACGAGATGAATAAAGGGAAATCATATTTGGATCTGTTGAATGTATTCGATATTCATGATGCAATGAAGAATGAACGGTTTATTGAGATATATTTTGAAAATATTGTATAATATATTATATATGAAGTCTTATTGCGTGAAACAGAAAAAGCAAACAGAATGTGTTCCAGGAAGTGAACGCTACATGAAAGCTAAGAATGGAAGAAATATGATGAAATGTACTTGCGCTGAATGTGGAATTATCAAAGTCAGGTTTATTAAACAGGGAAACTAAATGTGCCCTCACAAGCTGGGGGCAATATATTTCAACCAATGGATTTAGGTTATGAGCTTGCAAAGCTAACTGAACAAGCTGAAAAAAGAACGAGGGGATCAGGTATATTGGGTTCCGTTGGAGATACAGCTGCTGAATTATTTATCAACAAAGGAATTCCTTATTTAGCTAAGAAAGGTACAGAAGCTAGAAGATATTATGCTTCTGAATTCATGAGAAATCCAAAATTGCAAAAGAAAGCAATTGATTGGGGAATTAAGAAAGCAACTCGTGTTAGTCAAAAAGTTGGATCTGAAGTAATTAATCAATTATCAACTAAGGTGAGACCAAATTATAAGTACAAAACTGACAGAATGGATCTTGATGCTGACATGAACAAAGGAAGCGGTGTACCATTACCATTTCCATATGTTGATTGGAAAGGTGCGAAGAAAGTTTTGACTGATCCCACTTTATTCAAAAGACCTGAACCGAGTGCAAAAGAAAGACATGCTGAATATATGAGACAGTACAAAGAGTACAAGAAGAAAGGAGGAAAAAAAGAGTTTAGGTGAATGGACTCTTGATATGGGTTACACGAGTAGACCAACATGGAGTCCAGTTGGTGGTGCGTTAAAAGACTTGAAAAAGGATGAGATCTACCTAGAATGGGAAGTAATACCTTTATTTTTGGAAGAAAACGAAAAACTAATTACCAAAGATTTTGCTAGAAAAGTTATAAATGCATGGAATAACAAGAAGGATTTCCAAGGAAAATTACCGAAAAAAGTATTGATGAAACAAAAAAAGATTATGATGATTGGATGGCAGGAAAAGGGTTTGACATCCACAAAGCAATTGGTAAACTACCAAACCCAAAGCAGGTTTTACTCCTGGAAAATACAAATATATGGGACCATATAATCCATTGAATAAGCAATTAGAATACAACCCAAACACTGGTGAAGTTCTCAAATGGCATCTACAACCTTAGAACAAAGTGGATGAAATAGCTGCTTATCATGATATTTGTTATGATATGGGTAAAAACAAAGGTGATTGTGACCGACAAATGGTTGCATCACTGGATGAAATTCCATATGGTGAAATGCCAAAATGGGGATCAACAGCACGATTCTTGATTGATTAAAAACAAAAACTAGGTCTTGGGGTACCAAAAAACGGGAAAAGCCGTCGAGTAACTGGCAAAAAAAATTAGCTGATGAATTACACAAGCCAATAAAGCGTAACTTTACTCGGCGGCGTGTGATAGTCAATCATATTGATGAAATATGGTGTTCTGATTTAGTTGAAATGCAACAGTTCAGCAAATGGAACAAGGGCTACAGATATCTTCTGATGGTTTTAGATGTGTTCAGTAAATATGGTTGGATTGTGCCGTTGAAGGATAAAAAAGGTGAAACTGTAACTGAAGCATTCAAATCCATTATCAAAGAGGGCAGAAAACCTGAGTACCTATGGACTGATAAGGGTAAAGAGTATTATAACAAGCATTTGGAGAACTTATTGGACAAGAATGAAATAACATTGTACTCCACCGAGAATGAAGAAAAGTCATCTGTTTGCGAAAGATGGAACAAAACAATAAAAACCAAGATGTGGAAGCAGTTTGGTATTCAGGGTAATACACATTATTTGGATATACTACCCAAAATATTAGAACAGTGCAGTAACACTAAACACGGTTCAATAAAAATGACACCTGTTGAGGCTAGTAAAAAGAGGAATGAAGGAATTGTATATTTTAATCTACATGGTAATACAGAACCATCATCAAAACCGAAGTTCAAAGTAGGCGACAAAGTTAGAATAAGCAAGTGCAAAAGAAAGGTGTTTGACAAAGGATATACCCCTAATTGGACTGAGGAAGTATTTATAATTGATAAGATCCAATACACGAGTCCAATCACTTTCAAATTAAAAGATCTCCACGGTGAAGAGATAGAAGGCAGTTTTTATAACCCTGAGCTGTCAAAAGCTAAAGAGGATGTTTTCAGAATTGAAAAAATCATCAGGAGGAATCATAAGAAGAAGCAAGCTTTAGTAAAGTGGAAGGGATACAGTGATGATTTCAACAGTTGGGTACCAACGAAGGATGTGGTGAAAATATAAACGTTAATCGAGTAATATATATTAACATTACTCGGTTGTGATAAAAATTATCTACCCTATATTTACAGATAGATTGTCTATCAGTTGTGTTGTTTTTACCGCATCTGCTTTTGCTATTTATTTAGCCAAATATATTATTGTTTTTGGCTATTCTTTTTGTATATTCAAATGAATACTTTGTACCGTCTAATTTTGAATAGGCATGTTTACGGCCATATTCTTTATCGCATATCAATTTCACTAAACCACTATTAATTTTCAATTGTTTTTCAACACTGAATAGACTTTTGAAAATCATAATCGTCCCATCGGAGCAGTTTATTGATTTGACTTTTTTGTTATTCAAATGATTATATTTGACAAAAGAATAATCTCGATTTTTTTGTTGCTTTCTTATTATTCTCACTTTGTGTTAATAATTGGAGATTCGAAAGTCTATTATCAGTTTTCATATCATTGATATGATCAATGACTTTATCACTCGGAATTGAACCGTTGAAACATTCCCATATGAATATGAATTGTTTTCAGTTTTAATCTCAGCCCCGCTAGCAGAACAATAATTATAACCACTAGGATTCAAACTTCCAACTGTTTTCATTTTTCTGATATTGATAACTTTGCCAAGATTCGACGCGGCATATTTATTATACAAAGGATGAAACTTAAAAATTTCAATTTCACTTTTCATACTCAGCATTCCTATTGTATAATTGTCGATTTCTCTTTAAGCCTCGATCAAAAGCACTGTTTTGCCACTTGGTGACCCATTTTTGATTTGCGGAGGCCTGGGACAGCCTAATTTATGCTGTATCTGGCAGAAGGATTTTTTTTATTTTTGGAAGGGTGGCAGGAGTAGTTTTTGATCACGAGATGACTCCGCGAAGTGTTTTCCAGCAAAAGGATTTTTTTGATTTCTGGAGGGGTGGGAGACATGAAATTTGCTCACGAGAGGGCTTAGGACGAAAAATGCTCTAAGAGGCCTGAAAATGCATTTTTCGAGTTGAGGCCCGGCGAGGGTATTTTTTTGGTTTGCGGAGAGGTGGGAAGGCCGTTTTTTGACCTAATGCGCTCTAACCCTCATTCTTCTAACTACTGTAAATGTTCGTTATTTCCAAGGTGTCTGTCTGGTGTTCTTTTGTACGAACCCCGTATTAGGTCGCCGATGTGCACAATTCAAGATTCTATAGTTTCCAGTTGGCGACAAACTCCCTAAAACTTTCCTGAACTAGATTATAAAAGAGGTAAACGCATGCATTTTGTTCTCCTCCAGGAATTTGAGCGAGTTCTCAATCTCATTGCAGAAAATAAAGGTAAATACACGGTTAATTGACTGACGGACGGACGGACTGATTGTCTGACTGACTAACAACCAGACGGATGGAATAACTGATTTAATTAATTTTTTTTCATGATAAAAATTAATGTGCTGCTGCTTGTAAGGTCGTGTTGGTAGATGTAGCTTAAAGAAGTAACAATAACCATACTATAAAACACCAGATCAACTATTGCTATTACTACTATAGCAAATCTCCACCAGTTAGCGTCGCCTTTACTGAGTAAGATACGGTAGCTACCGGGTGACTTGCCTTATCAGCTGCAAGTTAAAAATAAACTTTAAACCTCATGGTGTTTTCTTTATCCGGAATTTGAGTATTTGCATGAATGGAATCTGTCAAAGCAATGATATTCTACCAAAATGTATTATAGCGTAGCGCGCGCTGGTCCTATCTAATTCCTATTGAGCCATCATGAACGAAATCTCTTTTTAGAAAACAGTCCTAAGAAAATACGCGGGCTGATTGGTTAAAAATCATGTAAAAAACAATTAAAAAACAATTAGATTATAAGCTCGAGATACGTTATCACGCATAGAAATTGAGAGCGAAAAATCTAATTGTTTTAGTAAAAATCTACTAGTTGTTCAAAACTTTATTTAAATCCTCTTCACAGACACTTCGAAACGCCAAGAAGCGGCCGTCGCTACGCTACTCACTATCTATCACAAAATAGATAGTGAGTAGCGTAGCCAATCAGAGAACGGCATTCATGATAGAACGCTAGTAGATTATACTAAACTCGATAGAAACACAGAACTAGCACGAGCTGTTGACGCAATGATGGCGCGAGCAAAGAGAATTTACATTTTGATAATCAAAGTTAACAAGTTTTTTTTTCCTTTTTTTCGTCGTGTTGTTTTCTTAAAGAAATAGAAAACATGTTCTTCGTGTTTCTATCGAGTTTTAGAAACACTCGTGGAAGTTTGGGAGAACTCGAAAAAGCTGTTGAAACACTCGTCCGCGGCTCGTGTTCCCACAGCATTTCTCGTTCTCCCAAACTTCCACTCGTTTTTGTAAAAAAGATTATAAGCTCGAGATTTCTATCACGCATAGAAATCGAGAGCGAATAGTCTAATTGTTGTAGTATAAATCTACTAGCGTTCTATCACGAATGCCGTTCGCTGATTGGCTACGCTACTCACTATCTATTCTGTGATAGATAGTGAGTAGCTTAGCAGTGTGCCCTTGTTGACAAAATGACGGCCGTTTCCTGGCATTTTCGAAGTGTCTGTGAAGAGGATTTAGATAAAGTTTTGAACGACTAGTAGATTTATACTACAACAATACTCGATAGAAATACGGTACATGTTTTCTATTTCTTAAATAACATAGCGCGCGCGCTAGTCCTACCTAATTCCTATCGAGTCATCATGAACGAAATCTCTATATACGCACGGCCGTGCGTATGTAACATGACGTGCGCAGTTTCAAGCTAGCTGCAAAATTGCCGTTGAGTTTAGTGCAAGCTCCTTTTGTTAAGTTTCGGCAAAGTGAGGATTATTCTGAACAATCGAAACTCTACTTCGAGCCGTTGACTTTTGCCTAGCTAAGATGTGTACCTAAACTTGAGTATTTTGACTTTGTTTATCTACATTTTCATTGAGTATTTTTGACTTTGTCTGCCTACATTTTCATTATAATTAATTCGAAGAAACCAGGTTAAGCGTTTTTGTCCAACTGTTGCTAAACTGATTGTGGCGTGTTAGGATCCTAATGACCTTAGTTTTCCGTGCATTGTGAGAGCTTTGTAGTAAATCACTAATAAAACATATTTTAGCACCCAAGATGTTGTCATAATGTTATAAAAGAATTGTTTCATGCTTTTAGCTGGGTCGGTATATCGAGTTATGGATGCACTTGGGAAGTTTGGAGAGCACTCAAGGGGCTAGAGTTGCTCTCGGCTATCGCCTCGAGCAACTCTTACGCCTCTTTCGCGCTCTCCAAACTTTCCGCGTGCATCGGTGACTCGATATACGCACGCTAAGCATTGACCAATTCTTTGATATACGCACGGCCGTGCGTAAATAATATGAGGTGTGCAGACTTTCATTTTAGTTGCAAAACTTGTGTCGATTTTAGCTGCGAGTTCCTTTTGTTAACGTTAGCGCCTAAGTTGGTTGTCGCTTTGTTATAAAAGAGTTGGTTCATGTTTTTAGGTGTGCGTATATCGAGTTTTGGATGCACTTGGGAAGTTTGGAGAGCAGTCCGCTGCACCTCGAGCGACTCTTGCACTTCTTTTGTGCTCTCCACACTTCCCGCGTGTATGCATAGTTCGATTTCCACACGCTAAGCATGAACAATTGTTTAATGTTTGATTACCAAACTTGGGATTACAAGACTATCGATCTATAAGCCTATTTTTGATGTTTTAAATTTTATTGAAATTTCTCAATTATATGTTCGACGATACAATCATTGAATTATGATGCGTGCGCCGAGAAGTCTGTAGGCAACTAAATTAGCGTAAGAGTTGCTGTAGGCAAACCCAGTAGCAACGTTAGCTTGTTGGTTTGCTCTCCAAACTTTCCAAGTGTACATTAGCGGAGCTCCGGTGGCCCCAAGGGCCGCCAATCGGAGCACCGTAACTATAGGAACGGAACCACATGCGTGCATAGAAAAAATTCATGCAACGTTTTTTCGTGGTCAACATTGCTAGCGGCATGGATCGCGGGCGCGTGCGCCTTACAACGACGACTACGTCGGGCAACATGACTGCGATACCTTAGCTAATATGCAGCCTTGGTTCACAGCGTACATCATTGATATTGGACATCCACGTTATGGTCAATTGGCACCTGTCAAATCAAGGTATCTGCTGACAAGTATAATGTGACCATATCGCGGGCTTAGACTTAGAGCTCATCGAGGTCACGTGCTTTTTTAAGTTGATCGCTTCCCAGCTTTGCATGCTCGTACCAGGTTAACTTATTGGAAAGAAGAGCTCCGCTTTCATGCCTGGCTAAATCTGTATATTAAACTTGACGATGCACAGCTAAAATCATCAATCATGTGAACCTAATAAACAGCCTAGCTCACCGTGAGTCTTGCTGTAGTTCAGTGTTAAGAGAACCCGACCGGTATCTGGGAGGTCGTTGGTTCGAGTCCCCATCCAAGACCCAGGTTTTTTTTCTCTGCATCACACTTACGACATGCTGAACATTTCATCTTTGACGTGATACACTTGATTTATGATGTTGCCGACTGAAATGTGCCATCAAACCCCGGCGAACTTTTTCTTACTAAAGCAAAGCGTATCTGTCGTTCTACTTAATCCACGTTGCTTTTCGCGTTTGCTTCCTCCCTTAAAGCTCTAACCGGACAATTAGGCTTTTATTGTGCGACTTGCCCAGGTTCAACTAACTAGAAAGTTATAATTAAATTTCTGGCGAATTTGCTCACATCTACTGAATTTGATAGCGGGGCTAAGAGCTAGCTATATTTTAATCTTTGTCTTCTTGGTGGGCTTGTTAACTTAGCGTCTTTTACTTTTTCATCTTAGTACCTCCAGAGATTCTTGCACGTGGGCCTTTGGCTTTGGAAGCTTACAAAAATGCCCTCACTGAAGGAA
>Ga0126338_10001328_pt1 | contig 15858 bp, 9 predicted proteins | sample OrbCmetagenome_2_FD_92529 | JGI IMG/M metagenome (GOLD analysis project Ga0126338, IMG submission 92529) | Coral microbial communities from Petempiche,Puerto Morelos, Mexico - Orbicella C C metagenome | ecosystem: Host-associated > Invertebrates > Cnidaria > Coral | place: Petempiche,Puerto...
AGGGCAAACTCTTGGGCTTAGGCGGTAGTCCCTCCTTTCGCGCGCTCCTAGCTCCCAGGATTTCGCGCGGCCATTTTTTTCTCGCGAATTTCTTTCGCGTCACGCACGACGGACTAAGCGAAAGAGGCACTATTCGTAGTCTACCTTTATGCTCGCGGATACATTGTACCCTTCACCAGAGAAAGGTTGCTCAAATAACTAATTGATTGAGCCCGATGTTGCGTTTATAATGGTGAAACGGCACATTGTGGAAAGGTGTATCATCCAAAAAAATTAACAAGATCTAGAAGTACTCATCTCTTCAAAAATGACGTAAACGTAGAATGGCTTTCAAACACCTTTCATATCACCTTTTCCAAATATTTCGAAAACTTATGGCAGCTCTGAATACACAATAACAGTTTTTTTAAACTTTCTTCACGTGTTGATTACTGAAAAATAAAAGTAGTAGCGATTCATCAGAGTTAAGATGCTGAAAAAAATGCTGCTACCAGTCATTACCTCGGCAATTTCTTAAGAAGAAGGTCTCGATGGATCCTATCGTGAACCTATAAAACATCGTTAGGGCTGCATGCTGGGACTGCGAACAGCCAAAGCCATTTCTAGCGAGGTCCAAAGATGAATCAATAATTAACCAAAAGTACATTTTAGGAGCTAAATCATTTTCCCCTCCTCGGCTTCCCTAACACGTTTAAACCAAACACAAGTATCTGAGTTTCATTACTAAACTTTAATTTATAGCTCAATTTGACTTCATGGCCCATAGATATATTAATTAAACAATGGACTCATTTAGTTTTAAGTCGTCAGTATGTTTAGCTCGTTTACATCAATGTAATCAGCCAGTATACAGGTGCGCTACCCGAGTAAAAATGTAGAAAATAGCAATGGAAAATACACAACACTGCTAATGCACGTATGAAATACACAAAAACATAATCTGGTATAAGCTACGGTATATATTTTTTCCAAGTTTAAAGCAATAGCATTTTCTTCCAGCGCACACTTTTTAAAAGCGGCGATCTTCAGGTTGAGCTTCCTGTACATTTTCATGTTAGAGTTCAAAGTAAGTACTGTTCAAATAGACCAGCGATTAAAAATCGCTACAGAAATCGAGAAGCATGCATAACAATGGCGTCCAAATCAATGGTTCGTCTTAAAATGTGGTATCCAATTTTACTAAAAATAATACGTATATCGACGAAATTTATCTGTCTTATTTATATACATACTTTCTTCAAATATACATAAACATTATGTAACTTCTTACGTGGACCAGCCACACACAACGTCTTTACATGTATATGTACAAAACGTTTAAAGACGCGTTTTCCATTGCGTCATAAATTAAAATTCAAAAATTGACCACAAACACTGTAAAACATATACATGGGTTATTGACCAAGCGTTTTCGGTCAAGATGGCTGGATTTTGGCCAAGTTGTTTTTTTTTTTTTCTCTTTTTTTTTTTTTGGCGTGTTTATGAAACGAGACGGAGCCGAGGTCCATAGCCACGCAAAAAAGAACGAGGCCAGTGCTAGGTCAATTGAGGATTTATTGCATGGGATGGAGAGCAAATTTTTCTTGCGGGACACAGTGCGTAATCCCGAGCAGGCAAGATATCGCCATCCTGCCTCTTCGGCTAGCCAATCACAGTGCAGGATTTGGTTTACCTTACCCGCTCAAGGAGCTAGTCATATCATAATACTTCATATCACTTATGTCATTTCAATGCGCACTTAACTAAATTTCAGCTTTGGTAATTTCAAAGAAAGACAAAGTACCAAAAGTTTAACTACCGTATGGTGACAGTGCTGGCAGTGCTCTCCAGAAGGCCCAGGCGAACATTTAACATAACGATAACCTCCCATCTGGCATTATCTTAGACAGAAAGAGAGCTCTTCCACGAATAACCTTCAAAGCTATGCTCCTCTAGGTCGCTCTGACTAAAGTGGCGGGCTGTCAACTTTCTTCTTGATTTTTTATTCTCCACCGACTTTTGACAAACCCTTTGAATGACGTGAGCTTTTATGGTAGATTTCTTGCGACGTTCGAAGAAGCAATGCCCGCAAGCCCACCAGAAATCTTCTTCAGCGTTCTTGTGTCCATTTGCCTTTCGACGCGCGTTGACCAACACAGCTTGTTTCCCGACCAGCTTCAGCATACCTGGAAGCTCAGGCTGTTCAACAACATAGCGAACCTTTGGGTTATGGCCATAATACTTTGTGACCTAGAATAAATCCATTCATTTATTAGTTCCCTTCAAAAAGTTAGACTCCCTTACAGAAAAAGAATTGTCTATTCCTAGGCCAAAAACAGCCCCATTGATGGCTGTCTACAACAATCTTCTAGGGAATCTCGGCAGTTCTTCCAGTGACACTACGAGCAGGACAGGACAGCTGAAATAAAATTTTCTGATGCTTTTCTAAGTTGATATAGAGTTAATTGCACTATTTGCATCGCATTATCACTTGGCACAACAGCTATGTTGGCTTTTATTTAGCGACAACCACTAATTATCTAACTCTTTATACAACATGTGGGCAAAAGTGTGTCCAAGAACCCTAACATCTACTGTAACTCTACTTGTTACAACGGCAACGAATTGATGATGAAAATATCAGATATCCAAAGGGAGATGATTACACTCGGAGCGAGTCTCTTTTACAAGACTATTGGAGCTTAAATGACACCTGCTGGGGCTCCTGTGCCAGGGTTTTACTCTAAGAAAGCCTTGTCAAAATGGATTGATAACAAATGTACGCTAACTCTGATTGCCACTTACCATTTGTTTATCTAAAACGGTGTGATGTTGAAGCAAGATCTTCCTGTCAGTGGAAAGAGCTGAACTAGACTTCAAATCTGATCCAGAATTTCCAGCAGATTGGTCCTCTTTTGCCCAATCATCTTCCTCCTTCAAGCTAAATCCAAATAGCTCTCGACTCAAAGCACAAGCGTCGCGATCAGCAAATTCTGCGGGTGAATACAAATACTAAGCTTGGGATTTTCCCAATAAAAACAATCACAAACCTTTAAACGTCCTCTGTTGTTATAAAGTACGCCAAAAATTGCCATCGCCGAAAACGAAGCACACAGGAAATATCGAAAGATTATACATCTTAGCGGAGTTTATGACTCCTAAAAGATCCAAATGCAAAACGGACATAGCATCTTGAAGTTGTCAAAAGCGATTGTGTTTGTAGACTGGATCGTCACGCGACACTGTTTTCCATCTGTCTCATGGCCGAAATAACGGCTGCCGAAGACAGCCTGCTCTATTCTGGGCATGCTGACAATCGAAACACAGATCCCTTGAACCGAAAATTTTCGCCTTCAGCCTTTTAAAACGACAAATTAGTTACCTTCTTACGGGAGCAGGCGTGACGCGAGCAAAATGCTGTAAAGTGAGATATATACGAAGCTATAATGGTGTCTATATACGAAATGTATACTTCATTTCAACGGGCTTTCACGTTCAGTCGCACCTACGATCATCACTGCCGAGATGTTCAATGACACATTCACAAACACACAACAAAATACAAAATCAAACCACATTCATCAACAAACCTTTTTTAATTCCACGGTTTAGATGAAAAGGAATACCCGTGTCCTCATGGCTAGTGGACGAATTGATTTTACGGAATAAACGCTGCACGTTACCGCAACTTGGCACATCTGAAAAGAAAACAAAGTTTATCTTACTAAGAGCAATTCATACTAACACATTTCAACTAGTTATACGACCAAATTGTACTACAATCTATGAGCGAGGTGCACGTCAAACGCTTAAAAAACAAAATCGATAGAAAATGCAGTGCCAGAAAATTTGAGTTGGACGTTGGAGCAACTTCAGTGCAAAAGCCGGGGCTGGTACCCGTCTCTACGAACGTCTGGAGCGATCAAGCTTTAAATTTTCTACTTACTATGTTACACCAATTACCTTCCTTGCGGCATTTCAAACTACAGTTCGGTTATATCAGATTGATTCTTGATCCCATCAGTTCATCACAATCATGATTTCGAAAAGCGTGAATTGAAGACTGGAGATGCAAGCGTTTACGTTGCTGTTCGCATGTATTTGTATGACATTGTATCAACAATGCGCTCAAATCTTGCCCCTCCAGAAATAACCTCTCCTTTAGCATTACAACATACTTTCTCTACTTTTTACTACTGCATTCTTTAGACTCAGTTGCACTATCGACATTGCATATATTCTGTGGCTCTTAAATGCGATCTATCACTCGTTCCTGTATTAAGTACTACACAAACCTCCATTTCGTCTCATCTTATAACTTGCTTTGGTCGTAACTCTGAACGCTTCTGACGTAACAGTTCCTTTGAAGCCTGAACTAAATTCCATTGCAATAACCATTTCCCATTTGTTCCTTTGCATGACTTCTGCCTTTTCTAGCCAGTACACTGGATCTCCTTCCTGTGTCTTGTACACCGACCCAAGATCCACCGAGACAACTCGACATCTTGGGTCGCTTTGGAGAATATTTACATCTAGTTCAACTGGACCTATAGGTACAAAAACGTGTATTATTATATTATAACCTGGCTCAATATACTAAATTATATATCAGTAATATATATTCATACATTATAGCTAAGTAATTTAACGACGATTAAGCGAGGATTACTACAAACATTATCACTCAAGAACCCCTACCAATGGTATCGTGTGTTCTAATCGCAGCTTCGGCACATCTCTGAGTATAAGCACGAACACTGGTGATTTCATCAGATGCTCGGATCACAACTGTCACTTCCGAGTTTTCCAAGCGATATTCTAATCCTTCGTTAGTTTTCTTGGTCTTTTTGTCGTAAACATCTTTGAGGCCCATTATCAAAATTTCCACGTCAACTTCAGAAACCTTGTTTGACGACTCAGGACTGGACACGATGCTGGCTGCCTCGCCGTTTCCTGCAAATCATAACCACATTTCACCAGAGCTATCGAGACGGTCAAAATGCTCAAGAAAGCTATCACTTCTTAACTAGGAACTATTTTCGTAGCTAAAGGAACTAGATTTAATGATGTAATTTTTTCCCTAGAATTTTATGAAATGCTAACGACTTCTTGTTAGTCTGACATAAATAGTTCTGAAAATCTATGTTAGTTGAGCCGATTAGTTTTGCATTGCATTCAGTCGTGTTCTCGTTTCGCTGCTGAAATCAAAATATTTCATCTTATTTGTGTCATGATACGACTCTCGCTCAAAAAGAAAAACTAGTGCATGGGTGCAACAATGGTAGTTGTTTCACAGATTACATAGACTACAAAAAGCGGCAAGGCTTCGTCGACTGCTTCAGTTAGCTATAGCCTGCGCTCTGCTGTACATGTACCAAATACCTACAACATACGATAAGCTAATGAAACTTGTTCTCACCTAGCGTATTACCCAAGACTGATTCTTCCGACGATTGCCGATTTTGCAGAAGGGAGCTTAAATCGTGTAACTCTGCGGCTGTTAATGGTTCAGTAGCAATTAGAGGTGCAAACCCCAGCTCAGACTGAATAAACTCGTCGATATCGCTAAGCGTTTCTTCCAAGACGGTGTCAATGGTGCAGTTAACACGGCAAAAATTGGCCCGTGAGTTGTTGTTCTGAGAATCTTGGAATGATTTGGGATCCATTTTGCTGAACTTCCCTTGGAATTTCTGTTAAGTACTACTTAGAAAGGAAGTTTGTTGAACTTGACGGTCTTACATGCTTCACTTCCGTTGAGTGGTGGGCGGGTATTTGAATATTATGTTTAGCCGCCCACGCATATATACGCAGCGAAGTTACGTGACCAACCAAGTAATGCCGTTTCATATAAGATGCGTCCGCTTTGTATTTTATTCCACTTCGGGTTTGTACAACTGGGAGGGCTATCATAATGTAATAGGGATCTTTTCGCGTAGGTACACAGTTGTGTTACTGAAATGTTGCAAAGTAGCAAGGCCGAGGTTTTACGTGATTATTTAAACTAAAATTCAGCTGGCATAAATTAGGCCTAAGGGAAATGAAGACGAGTCCTGAATTTATCTCCAATCAAGCAGCAAGAAGACTATTATAAATGACGTGTTCAGAGGTTTCTTTAAAATATTAAGGATTTCTCTCCTTCCTAACGACCGGAAGAATCATAGTTTTACAAAGGTCGAAATTCTAGAGTGCACGTTCTTCTTTTCACGTAGCAACCTGATGAAGGAGATATGTTAGAACGACAGGAACAGGAAACCGCATGTAGATTATTTCTTTACGATTTTTTTTTTATCGGTCTTCAGGAAATGCGATTTCGAAACTCACCTGAGAGAAGTTATCATGATTCTCGCATTCAAATGATGTCGATTGTGCAATACCAGTCCGAACTTGATAGCGGAAGTGCTCACGAAGTCACGCTCTTTATTATTATGATTCCTACGCTCAGGAAGTTACTTTACACAATTTATCCGCGAATGGAAGAAATCATCTTCATTTCTAACGACCAGTGGTAATTTTTACTTCAAAATTCTAGTTTCTGAACGAAATCATTTTTACATCGCACATACATCTTGCGATTTTTAAATACATTTACATCTTGTGAGTCAGTTTGCCGGATATACCAATACAAAAGCTAAATCACTCAAGCCGTCAAAATAAAATGACGACACCTAGGCTAAAATGTGTTGGCATTCAATTATCAACTGGTTTTCAGGACTTGTCACAAATTATAAATTCTTAAGGATTTCATTTTTTGAGGATCGACAATTTGGGGGTGATTTGCAACAAGATAACACTGGATAACAGACCAAGTATGAGATACTACTTTGGGAGTCTTGCTTATTACTTAATTTAGCTCGCATACAACTAAAACAGTGCTATTACGATAAATATCGGTAAATATCAGTGCTGGAATAATATCGTTCTTGCGGGATCTTCAAAAATCCTAGAAAAATCGCGAAACTCGAGAGCAAATTAGTGTAGAGTGTCATCATGCTGTGTATCATGTACCGAGTCGTTGTCTCCACGCGACAGAAATAAATGACAAGCCGAAATGCGGTTTCTTGATGGCCTCCTACCCATTTGTGCATTTCGCCATCACTGATTGCGTGACGAGTCAAAACGTGTCTGTAGGTAAAAATAATTTTTGTGTTGACGAATAATCACTCACCTTTATAGGCACCTGTCATTTACAATCACGCGCGTGCGTCTCTTACCCTTGGTTTCGCCGAACTAAACAATCAGAAAGTAATATAATAAAATAACAATCTTGGACAAAAACGTGAAAATTTAGTATTGTGCCCCTTCCTGCGTTATGTGGCATTGCACACAATTTCTACTTATGCTAAGTGTGTCCCACGCTGGTCAAAGCAATTAGGCTGTAGAAAAAGAGAAACTATACCAAAGATATTAATTCCGTCTGGTAAGAACAATATTCCCTGTCGTGGAAAGGGACGGAAGAAAGAGAACTTAGTTTACGTATTTTAAACGTAATACTGCCTTGACTAGTCAAAGTTGGCAAATTCAATTGTTCTTTGAGCGTCTCTAAGGCGGCACAGGAGGCGGTCAAAGAAAATATTTGACTATGTCACATAGTAATCACATGTAAATACTTCAAAGAGTTTACACAATTAAGCAATTTCTTTGCTTATATGCAGAAACTGGATCGACAGACGACAAAAAAACAAACAAAAATTATTTACATCTTTCATAAAACAATACTACCTTTATTACAACTGGGAAACGCCTTGGAAATTCAGTCATGTGTCAATACATTTGTTAAGTGCTAGCCACGCAGACTGACCATGATGACACCGTATTGACAACGCTAAACAAATTTCGCTTTGACAAGAGGACATAGCTGGAGGTAAAAACTGTTTTCTTTTTCTTTGCTCTTTTGTCAAGTAGCAAACAATAAAAAAAGAGATTTCGTATGAAGTGACATCTTCGACGTAATCAAGGGGCCTTGAAAGTTGACTTTAGAACATAAAAGAGATATCGGAAGAAAGAGTGTCTTCTTTTGAGAGGAGCCTAAACAAAACAGCTAAAATTGGGTCTAATGGACGATGTGAGAAGGTAGAACGAAAAAATAGTTTCAAAGAAGTGTACGGGAATTATCTCCCGGTATTGAGCCAGGATCAAAAGGAAGTCCTGCGCTTATGTCTCCTCTCATATCCTTACACTCGCCTTCGTCCGTGTTACAACAATCACTTATACTGTATTCAGTTACCCCCCACCGCTCGTCTCGTGGCTTATATGCTATGCGTGCTATGCGCTGGTGACTATGACCCTTGTAATTAATACTTAGCGTACGTGATATCCGGCACCACCCTGTGTTAGTAAATAAATGTCACGCACACATGTTTCGGAAATAATTAACCGAACATAATATAACTCCAGACGGGAAGCAAATTTTATTGACTAGAGATAAAGAGAACAATTGCGAAATAATAGGATAAGGAATCTTTGTGCAATAGACGGTAAACGATGCTCGACAGACGTTGTGGTGACTTAATTTCCATTGGCGGTCAGATTCGACAACCAACAAGAGCGTAATTTACTTCGGTTAATCAAAAGGAAATTGAAACTGAGGTAACAAACATTCGAGAATATAACAACTAAGAAGGATCATGCTCCATTTCTCATCAATCAAAATTCACTTAGCGACTGATATGTCTTATCATTTACTCGTCTTTACAGTCAAGAGATGTGAAATAAGCAAAGATAAAATAAATTAAAACAAATCAGAATGAATGTACCTGAAGAATAACAAAGAAATCATAGAAAAATTATTTAGATTGAAACTAAACAAGGCAAGGTGATGCCGATTAGTCATAGGAATTTTACGCGTAGGGGAACTTTAAATTTTTCCGTCTAATCGTGTATTAAATAAAACCTTATCACGGAAACCCGCAACAAATAAATTAACTCAAGCTGCGATCTTATAAACCTTTACTGTCGAGGGATTAATATTAGCACGACGCAAAGTTCGAACACAAATACAACGCAGGAGGATTGATGTAGATGAAATAGTCGATAAGAGAGTACAATTTTAGTACATTTATTCACGCATGGCGGGGGACATTGTGTTGTGTTCTTGGGCAAGACACTTTACTCTCACAGTGCCTCTCTCCACCCAGGTGTATAAATGGGTACCGGCGAACGTAACGCTGGGGGTAACGCTGGGGGTAACCCTGTGATGGACTAGCATCCCATCCAGGGGAGAGCAGAAATACTCCTAGTCGCTTCATGCTACAGAAACCGGGATAAGCTCCGGCCTGATGGGCCACTTGGCTCGCATGCAGACTTTACCTTTACCTATTCACACATAACAAAGGAATAACCTCACGGCAAAAGCAAAAGACTCACGGCAAAAGAAATAACCTCACGGCAAAAAGAAATAACCTCACGGCAAAAGAAATAACTTCACGGCAAAAAGAATAACCTCACGGCAAAACAAAAAGACTCACGGCAAAGGAAATAACCTCACGGCAACCTCACCGTGAGTCTTTTTGTCCTTTTTCTTTAGTAGGGTGGTTTATCTATTTGCCGTGAGTCTTTTACGGTCTTTTACTTTTGCCGTGAAGTTATTTCTTTTGCCGTGATGTTATTTCTTTTGCCGTGAGTCGTTTACTTCTGCCGTGAGGTTGTTTCTTTTGCCGTGACAGTTGTGGGCCACCCTACAAAACTCTCCTTCCACGCTTCAAATCGCGAGAAAAAAGAAAGAAAAGCAAATATCATCAATGTACAAATAGTTTTTGTCATTATCATATTAGATGTGAAGAGCTTTTTATGTCGCCATAAGAAAGCGCTTAAATGTTCAAATGTTTAGTTTAACGTTTATGACATGACGAAAATGATGATCTTTATCTGCCGAGTGACGCGGATGTTGTGCAACATTAAAGCCTGGTTTTTACTATTACATAAGCATAAGCACAAGCATAAGCATAACGGTAGCTCATACGTACTTGGTTACGCTTGTGTTTTGGGCGTCCTCACTGCCATTATGCTCAGGCTGGTTTTTGTGCTTATGTCGTAAGAAAACCAGGCCTCACGCAGGAACTATATGCCTGGCGCTAGGAAAATGCCCGGTAGTCTGGAATTTTCCAATTTTCTACAGAGAGCTTTATTAGTATTCCGAAAACTATTTTGGCTTGCTGTGAAGGAATCTTTTGAGCTTAGGTACACTACAGTTCGGCTGAGTTCGATTGGGTTCGATTGATTATATTTAGCCGGAGTACTTTTTAGTCGCTATTTTCTTTTTTCCCCAATGTCATAAAAAGAAGCAAACCTTCGATCCAACTCCTTATCGGTCGCTCCAGGCTCCCTCACCAGAGGCAGCAATAAATTTGAACATCTACAGGCAGGAATGAACGTATAGTTGGTGCATAATGTACGGGTCAGCTATCATATATTAGTATAATTTCCAGAGGTGAATATAAGAATTGGACGCTATATTTACCACGCTAGGCGGTGAACATAACGTTTCCGAGGTTTGGTTACTAAGCTCGCCATCTTTGCCATCTCGGCAAGTACACACGGCGGACAGTTGCTGAATGGAAATTTCGTTGAAACATTGATTTTTTTGTGTGTGTTGGGAGTTAAAAGATCTCTTGATATTTCTAAATCTTCCTCGAAACCTCGGACACTAATGGCTGATAACTAGTGTGCGAGTAGGTCTGCCAATCAGATTGCAGCATTTGCAATAGAATACGAGTAGAATTCTAGTATTTTATAAATCTACTAGCGAAGCGTTCTATCACAAATGTTGTTCTCTTACTGGCTATCTATTCTATCTATCCATCTATTCTGTTGGAGATATTGAGTAAGTAGCTTAGCAGTGCGCGCTTGTTAACAAACTGGCGGCCGCTTCTTTGCGTTTTCTAAGTGCCTGTGAAGAGGAGAAAGTTTTGAACGTCTTACTAAAACAATTAGATTATTCGCTGTCGATTTCTTTGCGTGATTTCAGATGGGAAAAATGTACTGCGCAGCTTTCTGCGCATCCCTAGCTCTAACAAGAATAACACACAAACTGCGGTGATAAAGATGACAATAAAACGCATTGTTGGAAAACAAAATAAAACTATATCATTTAACTTGATTGAGGACTCAAGTAATAATGCAGGCTGCGATGGGTCCTGCAATGGTGGAAGAACGCCGAACTGTAATAAGGTACGCGAGGATGTCGCTCGTCGATTTACTTATACTTCGACAAGCGTGATTTTCTTTTCTTTTTTTTTTTTTTTTGGCATTTCACTGTTAATTAAACAAGGCTCCCCTGCCTACTGGGAGGCTCTCTTGCTTATATATTCAGTGGTGTGATTATGTGGATGCAATATGATAAGAGTCGTAGTAGAAAAAATGTGTCTTCGCACCGAAATTTCTTGTATACTGCGGGGAAATAAAGGGTTCGGAAAACCTTCTTCAGGTTAATTTTGTCCGAAAAACTTTGATTACGCACGACAACAATACACCAGCTTTCCATCTGTGACGTTACAATGTTGTTGCTTACCGGGAAAATTGGGTAAGCATAATAAACTTCGTATCCTTTTTTGTTTACATGGTCGACGAAATTCCCGCCATTTTTTCGAACGCGAGGCCAAAACTCACGTATGCTTATTACGCTTTTCCGCTCTGAAATTCGTGATAGGTGACTCGGTCTGTGTCCTCATTCTCGATAGAAATTTCGAGCTCCTAATCTTATTGTTGATTATATTTAACAATTAGTCAATGTTTCAATGAACTTATGAGCGCGTGTAAACAGCTGCAAGTTTCAAAACATAATTCAATCGGCGCGCGGATTTGCTAAAGCGTGACTTTTAATAGTAAGGAGTACTTAATAGTAGAGAATAATTGGGAATCGTTGTTTCAAAGACCTCTACTAGACAATTAGATTATTCGCTCTCCATTCTAGTTGAATCGGCTTTCGGCCTCATCAACTTTCACCTCATAGAAATTTCGAGCTCATAATCATAATTGTGAAACAGTTTATATTCTGTAGTATCTAGACTAGCGTTAATTATGTAAAATGTCACTCAGACTTCACAGCTTATTGTATTGTTGTAACTAGATTTAGGTGTCTCCAATAAGTAGAGGGCTCCACCCTCGGCTAGTTCACTTACACATAAATAAAATCATTGTTAGTATAATTTCCACAGGTGAATATAAGAATTGAACGCTATATTCACCGCACTAGGCGGTGAATATAACATTTTCGAAGCTTGGTTATTGGGCTCGCCATCTTTGCCATCTTGGCAAGTAAACATGGTGGACAGTTCCGGAATGAAATTTTCGGTAATTCGAAAGACATCACTCCAAGTTTGGGATATTGGAAAGCATGAGGAATTTCTGAAATGACTGTTGTTGCCCTTAGACAAAATATGTTTTCAAGAACTCGTATTCGAGGCATCTAAAAATCGCAAACGCAGTGGTTTCCGCGCGTTGATCGCCAGCAGGTGAGATCGAGTGACCGAAAATTATTTTTCTTCAAACTGGAGCTACATGTACTCTTGTCTAGACGGTGAGTACAACTGGTACCGTTTGAATTTATTTTTCACAGAGTTTGTCTTGTTTGTTTTAATGTCTGACTCGATTAGTAAATTGATTTACAATCGATGTACATTTAAGCTAACTACGGCTGCATATGAGGAAACAAACGAACAATCGCGTCTGTGGTTCCGTGTTTTAATCCGTTATTTTGTAGTTCTCGATATTCACCTCTTCGTCTCGGTAAATATTCACCAATGTTAATCGTTAATTGTTAGTTATAGGCGCGGCGTGACAGTAACCAGGACGTTTTATGAAAGCTTACACGACGAATTACCATCTCCAGTTATGGTGACGTAAACGAGAAGGGACGAGGATATCGATATAGCATGCGGTGCAGCCGAACATCTCACAAAATCCTTGGCGATGAAGACTGCCTCTGATGCAGGCTACGACTAGGAGAGCCACATGTTGTTCCGAAACGTTGAGGACACAAGAATCGAAGTAACTCTCGGAACATAGAACCATTTTCTTCAACATCGCCAAAGATCAACATATCCCACGCGTTGGATTGGAACCAGCAGGGCACAGGGAAACGTGGTAACCTAGAACTACGTGGCGCAGAAGCATCCAGAAAGAACTGATCGAGACCAACATGAGTTTTTTTTTTTTTTAAGTTGGTGCGAGGCCAAGAGAATGGCTCAAGACCAACAGAGCTTTTTTTGGTACGCAGGGGCCCTCTGGAAACCACATATGTGACGTGGGCTCCCTGTTAAAATATCTTTATTATAAAACGAAGGCAATAGTGGACGTCCTATGTTCCCATGGGACAAAGAGGACTAGATGATCAGAGAGAACTGTCACCTGCGATCAGGCACTCCAGTCCTTTTTGACAAGGACTCTCTTTTCTTTTCTACTTTCATTCCTAACCTTCTCTTCGATCTGGAAAAAAGAGTTTGACAATACCAATCGTGGTGAATAGTAATCTCTGCACTGGGAGATTTTTGATGCGATCTTCATTCATCTCTTAGATTACGAGTAGTCCCTCTTTCGCTTAGTCTGTCGTGCGTCACGTGAAAAAAAGGGGCGCGCGGTCATTTATTTCTCGCGGTTTTTTTCTTTTCCCATCACGCATGACATCTTGGATTTTCAATCAACTATTGAATCTCGGATTACACATACCGGATGGGACTGGACACTACTGACTGACTCGAGGAAAATTTGAATATCGAAAGTGTGAAGGGAAGGGGCTTTCCCTGAATATGAGTCACAAGACTATAATTGTCCATTTACGGGCGCTTGAGGGCGCGACCTATGGTTTTTCACTTTCTTACGGTAAGCGTTAAAATGTTCAACCTCTTAACAGAGCGAAGTCTCTGAAACTTTGCAAAGCCTTCCTGACTAGGCGGAAGTTCCGATATCTACCCGGCCACAATCGTACACACTGAGAGGACGAAAGCAAAACAAATTGTTCTGGAACGTTGATCAGCGGGTATGAGTTCAGTAAACATGGAAGCTGATCTTCAGGCGCGTTTACAGGATCTAGACGAGATTCTTGGCGGAGAACAAGGTACATGTAATCGTTACCCATTGTCAATAATATTGGAAATTTCATACACACCAGGGACTGCATTATCTCTGACCTCTGGCTATAAAATACTGATTTTCTAAGACGCGCAAATGTACAGACGGTTTACAATACTAACCCATAATCAATCCATTACTCAGGGAAACCGAAACTGTTTTACATTGAAACAGATGCTAATGTTGGGGCGCTTTAATCTCTCCATTCTGTACAACATATTCACGCCGGCAAAATTTGTCTACCATTGTTAGGCGAAGTGCTATGCAAGAAAACAAGAATTATTTCTACTAGCAATCACAGAATACTTTAATAATAATAAGAAGAAGAAGAACGAAACCGGAGAACACCTATTACCTTCCCTAACTTCCGCGTCTAGTTTTAAAATCGTTTAGAAAATATATCAACGTACTTTCCTGGAAGAAGTGCATATAGATACAGATTGTGCGAATACATACATGTAAATTCAAAACAGCAGAGGATGATTCTAAATCATTAAGAGCTACCGTCGAGGAGAGTAGGATTATTTCTTGAAACATGCCTCAGCTGGCATGAGTTCATGAGAACGGAAGCCTCTGTTATGTTATCATTCATCTCATAACTGAGGTTCGAAGGTAACATACGATAAAAAGTTTTTTTTTTATTTATTTACATTACAATTAATGGAACTAAAAAACGTTAAACTTGCATTTATTTTTAAATTGTGATACTAATTAGGGCTATCGATTAACTTTAAATATCCCAAAAGAAGCGCTACCTAACTACGTAGGTTACAATTAATAGTGTTTCATGTACATGTAGATGTAGATAGATACTTTAATTCATAGCCGGACTTTTTAACTCTATACACACGTTCCAACTTCGCCGTTCTTTCGGTGAGGATCAGGCCAACGTTAGTTTAAGAATTTATAGATGTTTAAAAATATACAAATGTCTAGGACGAACAAAACGAAATAAATTGTTCTCCCCAGTTGATTAGTTGACCCATAAGTGGATATAAAAATTCAAACGAAATAAATATTGAAAACTGTAGTGTGCTGGCATTGCAAAAAACATAATAATGCTACGTCAACAGATTTTTACCAGGAAACAGGAAAAATTATAAACACCAGGGCTAACACTATTAAAAGACGGATAGCACAGTAATACCTTGATATAGCCAGCATAATCGCAGGTTCTTCACTTATCACATGTTCAAAGAACCCTTAATTCCAGCTACCAACACGTTATAGAATAATGCGTGAGTAAAGCGACTGCTTAATAAATCCTCTTCTGTAGCAAGCATAGCATCTGCTTCATAAAGAGCCAGCCAACATACAGGCTGTAATAAACCAAGAACACGAAGTGTAATGTGTTACCTTTTTACTCCTAAAATTACGCAGGAACTGCGTCTAATGACACGCAGCCGCTGCTGCATGACCCCTACCAACATCCATTTTACGTCAGCATGCAAGATCCCCCTGATATTCAAGTTGAGATAACAGACTTGAAAGAAGTCTATGACAAGTTTCAAATCAAGAAAGTGCTTACATCTGAAGAAGCCAAGAAATCTTCTACATCTGAACAACGTATTGCTCAAGGCAAGGTCAATGGAGTAGTTTGGACATCTGGCCAAATTGAGACGATCACAGCATTTGTTCAGCGCACTCCTGAGGCAGCAGAGAAGGTCCATGACACTATAGGTTTGTACACGTCTCTTATGTAAGGTATCTTATAAATCCGGCACAATAAAATTTAGGATTGCATTTCAAGTAAGAGATAACGAGAATTAGATGCAGAAATATTGTGTCACTGGAAGGGGACCAGCATATTTCAGC
>Ga0126338_10001329_pt1 | contig 15856 bp, 10 predicted proteins | sample OrbCmetagenome_2_FD_92529 | JGI IMG/M metagenome (GOLD analysis project Ga0126338, IMG submission 92529) | Coral microbial communities from Petempiche,Puerto Morelos, Mexico - Orbicella C C metagenome | ecosystem: Host-associated > Invertebrates > Cnidaria > Coral | place: Petempiche,Puerto...
ACCCCTTCCAAATATGGTTATCGATATAATTCAATCTAATCATTTATGTTTTGAGGTACAATAGATACAATATACAATTTACATTGGGGAAAGTTTTGAAAGGAACATCTGCCCAGATGTAGCAAATAGACTAATTGGTCGATCTATTCATAAGCATAATAGATTTTGCATTCAAAAGTAACATTTCATTCGTTCAAAACGTTCAAAAAGTTAATCTGGATTTTTAATTATAAAATACTTTATACATCAATCTTTTGCATGAAAAAAATAATTTTCCTTCATGCACAATACATCTTTCGTACTAGAAAACAATAAAGAAGATTTGCTGAGCTCCAAAGAAGTTTCCTTGTTTTTTTTTGTTTTTTTTTTTTTCAGGCAGCGTGGCCGGTGGTTTAGCGCGCTGGAATTGGAGTTCCCTGGTTGAAATCCTCCTCCCTACTGCTATCTGGATTTGTTCTCGGTAGTCCTGAGTTCAACTCCTCGACCGCGTTGTGTAAATAGCCAACTGGTCAGCCTCCAACCAGTTGGGATTCTTAATAGTTTAATATATACCACACAAGTGAATAGTGCTTTTTGCGTGCTCTGATTGGTTAACTCGGAGATGATTAGCAAGCACTATTCACCTCCGAGCAGCCGGCGCGAGAGATTTAAAAAATTCCGACCGCTTGTCACACATTAAAAAAAACGTTTTGGTCCGCTAATTATTCAACTTGTGTGGTATATTCTAAAACAATTATTCACCCCAGTGTCGGTGAAAGTGATGGATATTTACCTCCACTTCGGTGAATAATTGTTGATTATATTTGGAATATTTGGTTATTTATTTACAGTGTCCCCAATTAGTACAATAGTGCTAAATACATTCGACACTTAAATAAAGTTATTATTTATTTATTTATTTATTTATTTATTTCTGCTGTGTTGTCGCTGGAGTAGTGCGAAGAAACAAGTTCTCTGTGCCTCTGGCATCCCGTAACGAGCCAGTGGCTCAACCGAGTTATCCCCCCGTTCCGCAACGATCCTCAGCGAAGATCCCAATTTGCTAAACCATTTATTCGCTCACCCATCAAGTGTTTTAGCTGGTAACCCAAATAATTGCCAAACTCCCAAGTACAGGCAAATACGCGACCACTGAGTGAGGCATAAAACTTATCGTTAGAAGTTTATGTAAAAATGAAGCCTAATGAGAAAACTGATTATGGACTTTTGTTAGTACTTCAATATTGTGGCAGAAAATACAGAAAACACACAAGGTCATAATACACTACTATGTTAAAAAATGCAGATAAACTGGAACATCAAACAAACCTTTCTCGTTTTCGTCTAGCTTGGTGTCCAAAAGTCTCGAAAGGAAGCCAAGAGCGGCAGAATCAGTTGTTCGTTTCAGTTTGCCAAGTGACTCTCGAACACGAAGCACTTTGCGTTCGTATGAAGACTCCGCTATCGGCGTGCTGTGCAGTGAGCCGTTTTCTGAAACAAGGACACGCGATAACATGTGATGAGCCAATTATCGGTAAATTGAGCCAGATGTGTAATGAGTGGCAGATAGTTCCACTTGCCAAATTAACAAATTTTCTCCGTTTCTAGTTGAAGTACATATGAGGTAACGATGTTTCTGCTGAGCGGGAAAGCCGGCTTTACTTTCTACGCTTTATCCTCAGGCGATAGTCCAATTGTGGCGTCAAGTTAAGCCACCAAACACAAAACCTGAAAAAGAATCGTGCATTCGTCTCGCAAGAATTACACCTTTTACCTTGCAGACGATCAACTATGCCTGACTCCAAGAATTTACATTCAAAGTTGTGTTTGAAAACTGACCCCATTTAGGCGTTAAACAACACAGACGTTTGACTATAACTCCTGGTACCTATAACAGCATTCTTTCCTATACTACAGTGTACTTAGACTACTGTCAATTGTCCTGTTCATTTATCAAATCTTCTCCTTTATCCTGCAAACACTAAACACATACACTAGAAGAAAAGAGGTCGTGTCTCAGGGACAAGAAATGTATATGACTCACAGGGGGTCGATTTGCGTGCACAGCAGGGGCTTGCGTATAATGGCCGCCTCTTGCCTCCTGCGTTGCGTATTCGACATAGCCCGACATCCGGGAGTCATAATATTGGCCAAATCCACTGTACGTTTTAGTAACAAAGACGAAGAGTTTAGTCCACAAACATTACTAAAAACCTTTCGACTTGTTTCCTGAGGGGAAAATATCTAATCAGCACTGATAAAACTTTACATTATGCTAATTGTAAATGGTACTCTGAAAAAATCTGATCCGGCTGTGATTACCATCAGAAGCAAATGTCACCATCTAGTAACACAAGGAAGCACTGGAATCATATCGCCGACAACTTCTGGACGCCACCTTGAGTCAAATGTTAGCTAGAAAGCTGGGAACCCGGGTACGAGAGGATATTTAAATTCCGGTTGTTCCAGATGCACCCAAAAAACTTATACTTCAGCCCCTTTTAACGATTTTTTTTCTGGATCTTCGAGTAACGAAATATAACAGTAGTTCTGATGTATCAAAAACGTGACAAAGAAATGGTCAAACTATGCGGCCAGCGGCGCTAATTCGCGAAAAACTAAGAAGAGCTCGTTTTGCAACATTACACCAAAAATGAGTGCAATCGGAAAAAGCCGAACAGTATAGATTCCCGTGTCCGCCATTTTTTAATTTGAGGTCAAATCATTAGTGACATATGTAATGCAACACGTGGACTTTTGGTGATTAATCTAGTCACGTAGTCATCATGACGGTATCATACATTATATTACTTATGACTAATTCATTGCAGTTATGTTCATAATCCAGTTAGGCAGAGGGACTGTTTATTTTACGCGGAAAAACTTGAAGAATCACGAGCATGGTGATTCAGTCTGCAGTTCGTTTAACTTAGCTTCATTTCTGATCCTTCTTATCCATTTTTAACTTGTAGTGACTACGGATTAAGTTGCTTAAAACGTCTTGGAAAGTTAGAATACCAATGACAATACGAAAATATTTGTTCTTGTAATGAAAACAAACAGGTTGAGCTTGTTGATGTTTTGCTTTGTCATACTCTGACGTCAAAGCCGTTTCTTATATAGGATCATGCGTAACGTTGGTAAGCTGTTAAGAAAACAGTACTACCCTAAACCGATTACAAATACGATGGTAAATTCTGCTAATAACCCACATGCTATTATCGGACGCTCTTACGCCGCCAAGTGTCGACCAACTTAAGATTTCAAAATTTAGATAATACTCACGGTAATTACCTTGGAAAAAATAAATTGATTTATCTCAGCTAAATCTTAAAAAATGCAACGCTGTAGAGAGGCAGTGTCTGTTTTGGGATTGATCCTCAGAAATTTAATTAAAGATAATCAACAAGACAGACTTCCTCACCTCGTTCCAAAGACCTGCTTGGCAACTCAGTATTTTCATTTTTAGATTCAAGGCATTTCAGTGCTAATTTTTTTCCATTTTCCTCATTAGCAAGGGTACTCTTTGCAAAGAAGTATTCAGTCAACTAGTAAATATGTAGAAACAATAACGTGAGTCAGTGGCATGACATGGAGTGGCCGGACCAAGTAAAAGACAACAGCACCTATTCTGGTTAATAAACTAAAGAATCTAAACATCTACCTCTAGAAGCGTTTCTGCGCTGTGTAAAAGTAAATCTTTGTCAGTTAGACTGTACAATTTACTGCTTGTGACTCGCTGGGCTATTGTAGTTGGATCACGTCGTAACAAATCTTCCAGGCCATAGAATAACTCCATGGAGATCAACTCTGCAAGTAACACTGCCTTGGTCTGATTTTTGAGAGCCTCGTCTTCCATAGTCGCCGGCAAATGAACCTCCTCTGTTGGATCACAGGATTCCGAGGTCACCTGATCAATGGAGAAAAAAAGAGAAAAATGAAGAGTACAAAATATAATCTGCCACCTTCAAATGCGCATTATAGAGGGAGCTAGGGCCAACTTATTAGTCCGTGACTTAAGTGATTGGGTTCTACTCCTGATCACCTCAAACAAAAGGCGGCACTTCCATCACTGTGTCGTTGCTTAGCAGCAGAACTGTCGAGCGAACTCTTATATCCTGGCGAGCTTCATTATTTGTGGCGCTGCGCTTTTCTCAAAAGACACAATGACCACAAGGATATAGAGTCACGTTCGTAACAAGGCATACTGTTCTAGAGCTTTGTCTGTTTTGAACTGATCTATTTATCATTCTTAAATGCTGCCAAATGACATGTCTGAGACTCTGTTTTTATAACCTCGTTAGAGCTTCCCTTGACAGTGGTTCCTGATTGCAAAGTCCCAGCAGTGATATTATATGGAGGTTAATATCCTATTAGTATTATAAACAACGTATTTACCTGTTGCTTTAGTTCCTGTTGTAGTCTCACGTCTCTTTCTGCCTCCAAAGCCATGATATAACTCTCGTATTCTGACTTGAGCCGTCGCCACTCCCGGTCTGAAAGAAATACAGTATTTATTCCATACAGGTTGACGAAAGTTTCATCCAAGCTCAATTTTCAATTCAATTTTCAATTTATTGTTTTGCCCTCATCCAGAAAAAATTCGCAGACATCAAGCTTATTAAGAAGGTTAGGTATTAGACATTCAGTGGACGCCAAGCAATAATTTTGAGGAATTAAATGTCGATGTCTTACTCCAAAATGCAATCTATAGAGATCATACTTATCCAGAGAAAATTCGCAGACATTAAGAACGTTAGGCATTAAAATTTGCGTTTCATACATTGTTCAACGTTGCCTCCATTGCAAAGAAACAAAGCAGTTTTGTGCATTTGTCAACCGAAACAGTCAACTCCAAATGGGTTCCATTTGAAGGTTAACATTTTATCATGTTTCTGGTCTGGCCAAAACCTAAGTAGGCTACGTTGTTAAATCAAATGTCAATCAACAGGGTCAGCAATATAATTAACACAGACTTATTTGAACGCGGCCGACCTCCAGCAGTATAGCGTAAAATGAGAAAACTAGTACAAGAGTGACTGAAGCAAGCTAAATCTCGCAGTAAGCGCCCAAACGAAATAAAAGTGAAAAAAAGGAACACCAACCACAACAACACTTTTAAAACTGAAAAAAAAAGCGAAAACAATATTTGTATGTTGCACAAACTTCAGCCAGGGTAAGAAAAACAGTATGTATGTTATTGGTCGGTTAATCCTCCCCAGCAGTCCATTCATCAATAATGACCCTAAATTGCCAATCCACAGTTGTAATTTGCAATAGCATAACAAACAACCTGCACTACATGCCTGTGGACAACATAAATTGCACTTTACCAGGTAACCACTGGAAAACAGTTTTGTCTCAGAACTTCCAGCGGAAAGTGTGGGAAAGCTATGGAGTCCTTTTCGAACGGACACAAAATACGGACAATTGGCCCATAACACTTGAAAAGAAGACTGAATTGACTAGCTAGTTCTGACACTCAAAAAGACAGGAGACAATCTCCTTATTTTCCACCCCCGCTTCCACACAATATTAAATAGCAACTGCGGTAAGAAGTCTTGGGAGACTTGAGATTAGATTTACATTACTGCGCAGTTCCGTGGTTTCCACGCTTTTCTATATGACAACCTCTACGTATGGTGGGTTAAATAACAGTACATTTCCATTCGCTTGAAAAATGGGAAGACAACTCGATATCACGGCAATCATTCACCCACGGAGTTTACTTGGAATTGTATTCTGATAACACGAATACTTAATGCTCGTAAGCACTCTCGAGAGTCTCTCCGGCGCGAGAGGGATTCTGGTAACAATTGGGTATCACAAATTTTCTGCAATTTTTGCAAGGGCCTGGTACGCATACACCTTGCGGGTTTGCGATGTTAAATACAGCTAGCCTTAAATCTTTATCCCTCCATTTAATTTACTTCATTACATATACACAGTTTGATGTACGGTGACTTGCGCAGGGTGATATTTATAGTCAATGAATCTTTTTTCATCCCATTTCCGCTCTGTAACGTAGTTCGTAGTGTGATGCAGCAACAACCAGCCCCTGCTGTTACACTTGTTGCGCATACAAACCAATGCTCACAAGGTCAAGTATAACTAATGGGTGATTGCAACCCGATAACAAACGTAAAGCTATGCGTAAAATGAAAGGCAGATGTATAATGTACAGTGATGACATGAGGGAAAAATCAGAGTTCGCAACAAAGTACATCCGAAGAAAAGAAGCTGTGATGGTAACCATGCCAACCGTACAAGCTTTACGAGGGCACCATTAAATTTAAAAAAAAGTGACGTATGCCATAGAGATTTAGTTACGTGTTGGAGACGTGACCTCTTTTACAATACGGGAAATCTGGAGGCTTATGTTGCTTTGGCGACTAAGGAAGGCTTTACTACCAGTAATGACTTGTTCTTACCACATGGTGCCCGCTTACCGGGCGCTGAATAGCTTTACAACAATAGCAAGCAACAAACACTAACGTTGTTGTAGTTCAGTACAAGTCTATAATTTTGCTTGTCATACCTTTAGCCGCGTGCTCGAGCGTTGCTCTCCTTCTAACTGCCCCGTTCCTGGTTGCTGGAGCGTTCTTTCGATTAGCATATTCGGTTCCCGGCAAGCGAAACGGTGCTGAGAGAAACACTTTACGCTGTTTAGCTTCCATGCGTCCTCTTTGTCCGCTTAAAGCTACAACAACAATGTTGCACCATAAAAACTAGGACAAAATGCTGAAGCCAAGCCTCGAGACAGCTCTGAGATCATCTGAGCTTATCTGCAGCCGGTAATGGCCTTCTGTCGAGCTATTCGCAATTTAACAAAATCCGATTCGAGCGTCTCAATGACAGATCAAAGGTTTCCAACAGGAATTCTGACTTCGACGAATTCAGTTTTTGTTTCGATATAAAGAAAGGGACTGTGAGGTGCAACTATTTTAACTGCGCTCACATTCGGCCAAAAATCTTAATTCCTAACAACAATTAAATCGGGTACACTCCAAACAGTATTTCCCAATTGGATCAAAGTTTTCGTGCATCATAGGATAATATTGGATAAGAGGATTTATCAGCTTACCGAATGCATTCAAAGACACTACAGTTCCACATCCATGTGTTTTTCCCGTAGCTGCAGTATTCAGGCACAGAAGCTGCATTAACTAACGTTATATGTTGGAACAATACGAGGTAAGGACTTTTTTGTACATGAGTACTGGCGGGTGTTTAGAGTCAGTTGTCTTTTGTTATCGCTTGTTCAAGATGTGTAATGCAACTGTGTTTGTAAGCGGCCACGCAGGCATGTCAACCGAGAGTTCAAGTGAAAGAAGTAGAACACAGCACGCAAAGATGTATGTCGTGTTTTAAATCGTCTCCTATTCTTCTATAAATATCAACTTTCTTTCATCCATGAACTAATCATCCACAGATTTTCGCAAGTGAAGGTATTTTTCATTCTTGAAAGGTTTATTTGTGCACAGCACAGCTTGTATAGCGTGCAAGAAACATAACTTCTGAGACACCACGCATGCCTGTATAGCACCTGGAAGAGTTATCAGCAAACAGATCAGTAAAAACATGTCTTTTGAGGACTGCAATATGAAATTTTTGAGAATAGGGCGGATGGGCGTTGAATAGTTTGGCGTAGGAGCTTGCGTCCTTTGATCGAACAAGTGGATTTGGGCTTCTAAGCTATAATTAAAATGAACCGCAAATCGACAGACAGCCCGGTGCATCAAAAAAAGAGGAAATCCAAGTTTTCTTGTGATAAAGGAAACCCAGTACTCTGAGGTTTTTGCTGTTGAGGAAATCCTAAATGTTGGCTTGGCTACTAACAACAACGCCTTACGTTAAAAACTTATCTAAACAAAATTCGTTCCGGATAAATGTTCTTAAGCAGGAATAAGAACTTATACTACATTGAGTGGGTTTTACCGAGGAATAATAAGATGTACGGGGACTACGATAGTATTGTTGCTTCACTGAACGCTCTAGAAATAAAGAAATGATTTGAAAATGTGTGGGCGGTTATAGAGGCCATATTATGTGAGGAAATGAACATGATATTCACAAGATAATCTACATTTTTGGTTTTCCTTCAGAGATCAATAATGGCTGTTCATATTCTGTACAATGCAACAAGTCAACAGGCTACGTAAAAAAGACTTTCATTTATAGTATTTCTCATATTTGTGTCGATGGAGATCATGCCTTTAGCCGTCACGTACTCGACTCACTGACTCAAAACAGGTATTTGTAATTACAATGTGCGTGGATTTCTCAAAAGTGGCCGGCATCCAGTTTCTCCATACAATGTCAGAACATTTTCCAACGCAAAGGTCACAAATTCTCCCAACTGTAATACGGAGACTGATCAGTGAAAGAATTGGAATATCGACAGCGCCACCTTAAAAGGTTAAGTGAAATTCACGACAAGCTGTCTGTTAGGACTCTTCAGTGATTCACAATAAATTAGCTAGTCTTATGTTTAATATAATGTCATGTTATTGGTTATTATCATCGTCTTTGGAATGAATGTTTTGTGTCATTATCCTATAATCCACTTCCGCACCCTAAACCATGCAATAATTTCAGATATTTTATTGAATCAGTGCTCATTGCATCAATTTGGTGGATTTACTTTATGCCCCTACAGTACACTACAGTTCCTAATTTTTTTTGCTGTTTTCTCGTAACCAGAACTAGAATTAGAAGTAATTTACAGTCAAAATTTCCAGTGATAAGAAAGTTTAATTCTTGCCATAACATCAGATAACAGTCAGCACTGATCAACGAAACTAAACCAAAGGAATCTAAGTTATCCGTGATAGAAAAGACTAAAACAGCTGACAAATCTATCTTTAGCCTCCCGTCGAAAGGCATGGAATCCTTCAAACGAGCGCAAGACTTGTTTCACAACACGTTTGATCAGATAAAACTACAATTGAGACAGCGACGGCAATCCTGCCCCCAGAGAAGGATGAGGGCTTAAGAAGAAAAGACAGGAGAGATAGAGGATAGGTGATAACATGGTGTTTATAATCCTGTGCTATACAGTTTTGAAGCACCTGTTTCACTATGTTTAGTCCAAAGGTCTCTTGCAGCCGATGTGTTGGGTTATCAGGCAATTAAGGTAATTCCTCTGGAAGAAAAGTTGCAATAGATTTTTGTTCAAACTTTGTCCACTGAGTATTTGTCAACTTCAATTTTGAAATAAAAAAGGGGGGTGCCCATGCTCATTAAGGAGCAGTGAGGCATTGAATATGCCCCATTTTGGTATTATTTAATGCTTATTATAAGAACGCATTCCCAGTAATTGTAAAATCTTTGTGAGCCCAGACTCATACGAACACGCATTAAACTACAGTCAATACATTGTTTCGGACACAAATAGACATTTTAAGTTTGATTCAGACAGAAAGCTAAATCCTTCATTAAAACTTTAAACCAAATTTCTTGACGTGGTTACTGACTGCAAAATAGAAAAGACCACAGTGTATCCGCTATTTTTCTTATTTATTCAATTTTCAGCAATAGAAATTAGATCAGTCTTTTCTCACGCAAAGTTTATGATTAGTTGATCACAATGACTGGAAAAAAAAATGGGGTGCCCGTGCTCGTTGGTGAGCTAGATCCATTTTTCAACTGACAGAACTCAATATCAAGGCAAATCCGTCATGTTTTCAATATGCGCGTGCACGAGCGCTCGCTAATGACGCCACAAATTATGCGCAGTAAGGATGCGCAATGCAGTACTGGGGAATGACCTTGTCTCAGTTGTTTAGAAGTTTTTTCTTTAATACCTGTTGTGATATAATCCTGTGCAGATTATATATGTTGACTAGATGTAGGTGTAAAATTAATGGAGAAGCTTGAAAAAAAGTTCTTCTGGAAAGGAGATGCCTAACGTTTGGTACCAAATATATTATTACAAAATGCGCCCACTTCAATACTGATATCATTAATTACTGGAAACAGAGGAAGAGTCGGAGTAAAATTATTTTATCTTCTTCCTATTTGCCCTTAGACTCTTTTAGGAACTTTTTATCATTTTAAACTTTTTTGAGCTAAAAGTACCGGTTGCAAATTGCCCACCAGCAGATAGCACGTGTAGTATGTACCACTATTGTCCATTGGTTCACGGTCGGTTTTACATTCAAAATGCTCAAAACATATATCGTTGGTTACTGAGGCTAGTAGATGACCTTGGTATTGGCAGGTGCGGTGGCCTCATGGCTCCGGATGAGGCGGTACGAGATCGGGCCCTGTTCATCACGTCGAGCTAGTTATCCTGGTTTCTGTGACAAAAAGCAATTAGGACTTTTTCTACTACTCCTTGGATAGGATGCTAGTCCATTACAGGGTTACCACCAGCATAATTCACCTGGGACTAATCTATTCACTAGTGGGATTGCCAGCTCCGTGAGATGAACCAAATCCTGCGCTGTGATTGACTCCCCGGGCGAGTAAGATAGTCGCTTGGGATTACGCGCTACGTCCCGCAAGAAAAAATGCCCTGAAGCCATGTAATAAATCCTTTATTGACCAAGCTTGTTCGGTCAAGATGGCTGGATATTGACCTCGTTCTTTGTTTGCGTGTTTCCGTCTAGATTCATAAATACGCAAAAAAGAACTTGACTAATATGCAGTTACCTTGACCTCACGCTTGGTCTTCAAGCCATATTTCTTGGGCAAAGGACTATATTCTCAGAATTCCTCTCTCCAGCCAGTTGAATTCATGCTGGGGGTAGCCTTGTGATGGACTAGCATGCCATCCAAGGGGTAGTAGAATACTCCTAGTTACTAAATGTCAAAGAAACCGGAATAAGCTTCTGGGGTATGACCTAACTGGTCCGACGTTGACTTTTCTATTGCAGCAAATTCTGGAAGACAGTAACATGAAACATAAATGGGGGGCAGGTTGTAGCAGGGATGTTATCGGTTTAACTCGCTAAATCTATAGATTCGCTGCTAATTGGGTATGACGCGCTGGCGGATAACTTCAAAGGCTTTGTTTCTATAGAAAAATATGTTCTAAAAGCAATTACGGGTAAAGTCCTTTTATAAAGTGTAATAAAAACGGCGGAAAAACGACGCACAAACTTTTCCTTTTGTATAGCCAGCACCCAGTCTGACCTGTGGTCACCAATCGAAACGGTATTTCTGTTGTGCAAAATCATGAAGGTTACCAAGAACATCCCTGGTCGAAAAAATGCCAGAATCAAAGATTGTCCGGAACAATAACAAGTAGTCTTTACATCCATAACAGCAAAATTTCCAGGTAAAATGTAAAGCACATTTTGGTCTCCAATTTTGATAATTCGATGCTCTGAAATTTTATGTAAGTAAGTTGGGTACAATAAGAGCGCAATGGACAGATAAGAACACAAAACTTCACGAAATAATAGGTAAATTATGGACCATAATAGCGCAAGCCGACAGACCTACCCATTGAAACAAAGCGATAAAGAAAGCACTATACTGTACGAGAAACAAATTTTGACGATAATTAAGAGCGAAACTTTACCCGGGAAATAAAACCGACAGTCAATCTACCGATGTATTGAAAAGTCATTTCTAAAGAGTACTATTAACATAATAAAGCCGGTTTTTAATTGGCACGAACTTAAGAAAACAAAAACCGCAAGCGATGTTTGTCAGTTACTATTGAGCACAACAAGGGTACCAGTTTGCACCGTTTGCCTCCAACAACGACAGGAGAATGCTACTTTTGTCTTCTCTGCTTTGACTTGCTAACAAATAAAGGTCAAGGGGAAAAAAAGCGCGTGAGGCATTCAAGCATAAAGTACATGCTGTTAAAAGCCTGGTTAGCCACAATATCACGCGACTACTAAAATAGAAGGGGTGTAAGTTGAGCTTCTCAAGGGATATGTTGTGTTTGTTTTAATTTTAAACTGCACTAAACACAAAGCCCGCGGCGATATGTTTGCATAAAACAACATTTAGCCCCATGTTCTTTGATGTTGTTCTAGCTTTCTCGTCGACTTGGATAGTACTTATAGATACATGGGATTTAATAACAAGCAAGAGCGAGTGACCCGTTTGGCTCTTTCATCTCCGTACACGCCAAAACCGCAACACACGAAAAATGTAATTAACAAATAATGCCGGGTAAAGCTCATTCAAAAGTTTAATCACGCCTTCAAGGGACTCAAAATACTCCACCGGTGTAATGCTCAAAAACCGCCGCTGTGAAAGAAGGTCCTGGAATTTTACGCAAACTTCTTGAAAATCTATTAATGCAAGCGACAATATATCCCAGTGCAACTGGAGTAATTTACTAACCTTTTCCTTCTAATGTTTCACTGAGTTGCTTGGCCATTTTCTGGTAGTCAATCTACAAAGGCAACCAAGAATGTTTTTACACAAACACATCATTATTAACGTGTAGCGGTCGCTTCAGTGCGGCAAGAAGCGAGCAGGGCGTCGAAACAATACCATATGTTCTTACGGATAATGCAGGCCACTTGTTTAAAATGACTGGCTGTCAAGAATATTTGCAATTCGAGTCTTCAACCTTCTTGTTTGATAAACACAGAAGGTCAACTAATGACTCTGATCGAAAAAAGAATGTAGCCTCATGTAACCTTAAAGGAAACATTGCACTACAAAGTTAGCGTCTAACTCAAGTCATGAGAGGTTTGCAGAAATCTAGCAAAGATTGTTCTTGCCTGGGGGAAAACTCCAGGACTGATGTTCCGTTCTTCCGCTTATGGACATGAATCATGAAACGAACGATGATGTGGCCCGCATAAAACACATTCCGGCGGTGAATCGTGCAGAAAGGACGGAGCATCCATCACAGCACACAGGAGACGAAAGACAGACGGTGTTCGCGCGATAAGTAAATGAACAACGAATGAATAAATTTTAACTAGGTGACGATCAAACAATATAACTGCTAACAACTGGAGCACGTGCTTTTTGAGAATGACGGGCATATTTTCTCTTGTCTTGCAAACATTCTTTGTCTGTCAACAACAACAGCCAGTGACTGCTGCTGGGTTCCGAGATTTATGATTTATTTTTATTTCTTTCTTAAAAAAAAATGGCCTAAGGCAAGTATCAAGCACTCTTGATTCTCTTCGTTGTGTTATAATGATTCCGCTTTTAATATCGTAAACAATGCATTTTTAAGTGTTTAAATGACGTTGAAAAAAGTAGCCGACCAAGAGTAGTTAGTGATGCGGTTTCCTGTGAAACAATTAGTCCCGAAAAGCTAACCTAGAAACATTGCGTAACCCAAATCTTGCAGAGTTCTCTTGAACATATCTTTACCAAAAATTCAAAAACCTACGTACACTCACATTCACTGTAAAGATCTTAAAACGTACATAAATTCAAACACTTCTCAGGGATTATTAAGTACAATTTCTTTCGTAATCTGTTAATTAATTTTTCAGAACTGAAGCCGGTTTCAACAAAGCTCGCGGTAGTAAATTCTTCTTGTTTCACAAATGCACGGATTCTTGGTATTTTTGCCCTCAAGATATAAAGTGGTTTGTTTTTGTTTTTTTTTTTCGTTATAAAATCACCGGCTAAAAACTATAGGGTGTTCAAAAGTTAATTTAATTCTTTTTGAAGAAAGACCAAGAAAATCCAGCAAAACAAAACTTTTTCAACTTGATACAATTTTGTTCCCGCTACAGCACGGATGGATTTCTCACAGTAAATTGTAGTTAATAAATACACAATATACCAGGACCCCATGCAATAAGCTCCTGAATATACTTAACATAAACTACGTATTGACATGAACTTTTGCACCCATAATGAACTAACTACCCCAACCGTTTTGGTTTATCTAAAATTCGGGGGATAAAATCGTTAGTTGTAAGTTGTAGTTTCTTTTTATGATAATAGTAAGCTTTAAATAAACGAGGTAATAATGGCAATTGTGGAATATGGCGCCATTATTCAGATTTCCCACGTTCCATGTCGCTCTCATAACAGAACGTTCTAGACAAAACTGTGCGAGATTGCAGGGTGGCATTAAAATGTGCCTGGTATCTGCAGAATGAAGTACATGTAATAACGTGCTTAGACAAACAAAAACAATGTTTCTACTCAACCAAAACTAGTAAAGGGTTATCGCAGACATTTCTATGACGAAAGCATGTGTTTAGGATGTTGAACATATTTACATAGCGAATCATAACATGTCAGAAGGCCTGTCAGAAGGCGGGGACCGCGATAGGATCTGTGACATTCCTTTGCTATCGGTCTCAAATCTAAACAAAATTAAAAGGGAACATCGATGCAAATTCAATGTGCTGATACATCAGGGAAATTTATCATGCAGTCTTTATCCTACCAAGGCTGATACAATTTGGCTTCGGGTACAGCTTTCTCTCCCATTTACACTATAAACAACAAGCAGTTTTGAAGAAAATCCTTTTCCTTGCGGCCAAATTTTAAAATGACTTGGATGTTGACAATCTAACTGAACAAATGACTTGTTCGGTAACAGACAAAACAAGAAAATTGTTATCTCACAACCTGCTAGCCTCAACACCGCAGGTTAGATTAAAGCTAAATGGCCAAATATATAAATCAAAAACACAACGACTACAAGAAAACTATCTCAGAAGTAAACTTCCCAGTAGTCAAGAAACTTTACGCCTATTTTGTTGCTCTCGACTCAGTACGTCGCCGTGTACGTTATGTATCAATATTGAACTGTCCTTGGAAACTAAAGGTTACAGCTGTCTGATATATGCTCTAAATAACATCAGGTCTCTGTTCATTTCAAAGGTCCAAATATATGCGGACATCTGCGCTATAAGATGTTGAATTTAAGTAGTGCTCTCCTCTCTACGGTTATTCCTTTATTTGTTAGAAATATTGTTCGTAATCAGTGAATAACTACAATATTTAAATATGTATGAACAATGACTAACAAAAAAAGAAACTAGTTGAAAGTGACTGTATAAATTGAAACACCGATTTACACAAGCAATAAGCCAGAAGCTATAATTGATAACAATATAATTTACTTGACAAATTGCCTGTCAAATCAATTCCTCGATGTCTCCAAGATGTTAGATACAAAATGGGTCAGTTACCGAAGTTTCTCGAAGGTCATAAAGGGGGACTGAAACAAACAACTGGCATGGTGGTAGAGAGAAAAAAAAGCCTCGATCCTGGTGCACACTAGCGACATAACGACATAAGAAGGACTTAATGTTTGTAGTGTGAACGTCCTTGCACAATGACATAATAGCAATGTAACAGCAAGAAGATAACGATATACAAGGAAACAAAACACTGTTTTCCTTACGTCGTTATGTCTACGTCGTTATGATGTTATGTTACTGCAAACAACTGGAAAAAACATCGACATAACAAAGAACCAATGACAGCGGCCTCACAATTGTTGATCCCAGTCCGCCATCAGCAGTATTTTTAATATTGCGGCGACTGATAAAAAATTTGTGCGTAAAACTTTATTCTGTATTTTCTTACTAAAAATATTTGTTTCATTCTGTTACTGATAAAAAAAATTGGGCAAAGAAATTTCTTTTCTGCTTATTTTGTTGTATAAATAATTTCATACATATAAAAAATTCAGTGCGAAGAAGTCTTCGCTCTGTCCAGTTCTCTGTGATAAAAATGTAGTTTTAATACATATGAAAAATTTAGTGCGAAGAAGTCTTCGCCCTGTCCAGTTCTCTATCATAAAAAATATTTGTTATACATATAAAAAATGTAGTGCGAAGAAGTCTTCGCTCTGTCCAGTTCTCTGTAATAACATTTCATTTGTTATAAATATAAGAAATTTAGTGCGAAGAAGTCTTCGCCCTGTCCAGTTCTCTATCATAAAAAAATATTTTTTATACATATAAAAAATTTA
>Ga0126338_10001330_pt1 | contig 15855 bp, 9 predicted proteins | sample OrbCmetagenome_2_FD_92529 | JGI IMG/M metagenome (GOLD analysis project Ga0126338, IMG submission 92529) | Coral microbial communities from Petempiche,Puerto Morelos, Mexico - Orbicella C C metagenome | ecosystem: Host-associated > Invertebrates > Cnidaria > Coral | place: Petempiche,Puerto...
CACTGCATCTAAGTCAAAAACGGCTGAGTCATTTGTAGATAGTTGCTTGCTTTGCACTGCGCCAAAATAATACGTTTGATCGATTGCTGACCATTGCTGATAAGCGTGTCGGCGCAGCACAATTTTACAGCCGTTGTTTGTTCGTCACGCAATGCTGTCACGGCATATGCTGCACATTTAAAGACGGAAGAATGATGAGGTTTTGCATGCGAGGCTCTCAAACTTGCTTAATAAAATGGTGCGTCAAATGACGATTTTAACGGAAGTTGGTAATTTGCATATTTCTTTGAAATAAAAGGATATTTTGCCAAAAACACTATCCAGTAGTTTTTGTCATGCCCTAGCCTATCTACCATAAGAATATGAGCGAAATCGAACTTTCGACCCTTGCCGCGAAATTAAGAATTTGTCTGATTTTTGCAGGCAGGCACTCTTAAGTAGTTTCCCTTTTCGAAAAGGGAGACTGCTTAGTTGTAGTCAACAAAAAAACTTAGCGTTAAGTTGACCACAATTTAGCGTGTAGTTGTCTGTGGACGCCCTTGGAATCAATTAAGCTCTGACTGAAGTATAATAGAACAAGTACCAAAATTAAGGTAACAAACTCTGCTAGAGTTTCTGTAAGTTTAATTTCAAGCGAAAATCCATTTTCAATAGTTGAACGATATTGTGTCCGTTGTCGGATCTTGCCGTGAATGGTTTGCTTATTTTCTTCTTCATTCAATAACTTTTGTTGTACCTTTACTTGTAAGCCTTTTCCATTAGTTTAGTCAGTTGTGACATTCTGTTGCTTCTTTTAGCTTCCGGGATGCAATCATTTTATAAGTCTTCTGTGATCTATTACTGAAGAGACACATGGCAACATGGAATTTATTTGTCAAGTAGGCAATTCTATTATTCTATTATATAAGTTGATGTTATATGACTAAGAAACAGGGAAGAAGGATTAACAATGACTGTCTAACTGAATATTAAAGAGATCGTTTTCACGTGACGTCATCATTTTCTAAAATCCAAAACTAAAGAGCCACCAAAGTTTTTATCCTCATCATAAGATGCGGTATATTCATATCTGTTTACAATCTTACATTTACATTAGGTTATCAGTTTTAATACTGTCAAATGTTACCCTCGTAAAATAAAGTCTTACCTACCTACCTACCTACCTTACAGTTCAATAGCATGCTTCGTTTGGAAACCAGAGCATTTTGAATTCCAGGGTTATGGAAGTGCCTGACACAAGGCTACGATCGAGTTTATTGAAAAAGATACACTCATCTCATGATTTTGAGCCTTTTTAGAAGTTAGAGCATTGGGAAAATCTAATCTGTGACCGAAGCTCACAGTTTTCCTCGAGCTACGCTCTCGGAAAACTGTTCGCTTCTTGCAACAGATAATGTCCGCAGACAAATATCCGCGCATATTTTCACGCCAAATGGAGGCTATTGTTTACTGATACCAGTACAAGTGTAAGTAGTGTTGACTTGTGTTAAGTAGCAGTAGCTTGTTAGAAGTGTCCATATTGTATTATAAGTAACTGCAGCATTGTAAGTGGTGCAAGTCTTGTAAGTAATACAACATAATATAACGCCATGCATAATACAATAGCAGCATTGTAAAATACAATACATCCGTAAAAATAAAAATCAATACAATAATTTGAACCTGGCTGCTGCTTGCCGTTTTGCCGGCACTTAAAAATAAAAGCTAATAGTATACATGGTTTCCCGGCCTAGGGGTAAAAATGAACTTCTTTTTTCTCCAATCAGAAGCTCAGAAATGGTATTTAGTACTTTCTAGGATTTTTTCAAAACGCCCTGTCCTTTTAACTTTATAAACACCTCCCCTCTAAGAACAAAACGGCTTGTGAAATGTCGTATTTTCTACAGGAGTGCCATTATAATTACCCACATGTATCAAATTGAGTCTTTTTGGACTCAAAGCTGAAAGCGATGGGTTTCTTAGTAGTCATAGACATAAGCTATTTGCAGTGTCCTTTCCATCCTGGTCCAGTAGAGAGTTCCTGTTTTTCGATCGCATCGTTGAACAAGCGAGTTGTGTGTGTAGAACACGGCCCGGCAGTAATGATTACACTGCGGACATACAGCCTTGGCTAGGTATCTGGGAATTCTGTGGTGATCTTCGTCTATGGCCCACGTCCACGGACACTTTTGTGTACCTTCCCTTGCTCCAGTAACGAAGTTGATACCCCCATTGATTTGGGTGTGGTTGGAACTGTGCGCGACGAACTTGTTTTCCATGAAGATGAAGCGCTGACGAATCCGCTGCAGCAATTGAGAATCAGTGAATTGCTTTTTCCGCCTCGATGAGCAACTGCTTGAGCTTGGGAGAGACATCAGGCCAATAAGGAAAACCATCATCAAAATAACCAATAACTGAAAGTTAACAAACAGTGCACAATCGTTATAATTGTTACTTGCATGTGTCCCGCAACAGTTCTGACTAAAGGCTTCAGTTCATAGAGCTCAAATTACTTGCATCCAGCTGTAGATATCATACGAATATTTACCAATTCAAGCAAACTGTTTAATTCGGAAACAATTTCAGATCCAGAGCGAAATCTGTTATCTTAATCAGTTGGCCGTACGGTATATAGCGGGTTTACAGTATCTCCTGGGTAAAATTTATGCAATGTTTGGCCGCATAAAAGTTGAATAAGAAATGCTGCCCACTAAAAAATGCTGCTTACTGTTTTTCACACGGCGCGAATGTTTCAAATTCTGTTTTCGTTACTTTTCGTGTTTTATCCTTACGGGATTTAAATGTTTCCCGCGAAACCGAAGAACTAGAATTCGAGTTTAATAAGTTTAAGCGTATTCCTAATTAAGTGGAAAAGAAGCGGAGCTCAATCAGCCAATTACCATGTTCAACTGCATAACGTCTTTGCAAAAAGGACAATCACACATTATTGGCCAAAATGTTATCCCTTATACAGCATCACAGTGCAGCGCTAGGTCTCCTTACCTTTGCCATCTCTCCAGACTACTTGAGTTTGTTCTTCCTTCCTTCTTCTGAGTTATTTTGTCGATACCGCGAATTTCGTTTCTCGAATTCGTATATTCTTGTTTTCTCTGTGGTTGTGCACTGCCTTAACAAGCGCCTGTAGTGGTAGTGACTTGTGCAACGATTTATATACGTTTCGTAGCTCCAAAAGTATCACAAATACAGTTAATATTCCACCCACATTTTTTTGTTGTTTTCAGCTTAAGGAAAAAATCCTCCCAATATTGAATATATAGGGTTATAAAACGAGTTCCAATTTAGTGACATGTCGATCTATTTCTGTGAATAAAAAGAGGATAAATTTTCCACGCTCTTTGCGGATGTCACCACGCCTTGCACAGTGAATGCCACGTGCGTTTCGTTTGTGTTCCGCTTTCAATGATTTACTTAAAACTTTTAAATTGACAGATCTCAAATTTAAGATAACCTTAAACGATAAAGGAGTGCTACCCAGCAACACTGTAGTAATTCTATCAATAGGTCTGTTATTTGTTTTTACGGCTACTGGGCAGATCTTATTTAGTTTTCCTCATTTGCTCAGTCACACTATAAATATCCTCTGTGTTCAAAAGAATGCGGTATTTAGTACACTGACCGGATAATTACGTAATCCTCATCCATCCGTGCAAGTTTAATTATTCCGCAACTTTAATGAAGGCGACACATAATTAAGTGAAGTGGCTGGCAAACATGTTTTCAAAGAATATCACTTTTGAGAAAGTTATCGTTTCTACAGTGTATAATAATTGAAAAAAATGTCCTACATTATTCTTACTAAAATGTGACCGTCTGACCGTTCACGAGCTTAAAGGTACAATTTCGAATGCCATGTTTAGAAATATCGCTTTAAGTATCCTATATGCACCGTTTGCCGTTCTCATTCGGCGTCGGTGCAAAGCATTCTTTTGTTTTTGAAGCCAAATCTTTGCAGTTCAGTTCCCGGTATAAACTTCCTCTTCCTCTCTTCTTCTTTTGTTGCTCCATCACGATTAAGTGTCCTCAATTTTCAACTTCCGGAGGAAGTTGTGAAACAAACAGGCCGAAAAAAGAATAAGTATCCACGTGTTTGGTGCGCCGTCTGTGAGGCAGTTCACGCATAGCATTCCCTCCAAGTTCAATTGACCAGAGTTAAAATTTATTTCTGTAAGGAATCATTTCATTTCATTCCCCATTTACTAGATGCAAAATGTGTAACAGAGGCGAGTGGTGAAACAGGTTTGTTTCATCAGTAAACATAAAAAAGTATAAAATATCGCTGCAAATTTTAATGCAAACGTGGTGGTTAAGTGCTGAACCACTGACTGGTTAAGTGGAAGTTATTTTTTCGAATGATGACAAGCTGTTTGTCAATCAATAAAATTTAATATTCCACTGTCCGATTTGTGTGGTTTTTTGATACCGCAGGGCATGAAGTCAAACACATATTAGAGCAGGTTCCATAATTTTATGTTAATTGTCATTAGATTTACAAAGGTTCATAACGAAGTCCAGCAAAACTGTAGTATAACCATATCAGATCTAGGCCATGTTTGTCAATTATCAGTGATATCTAGTTTCTGCGGTAAAATGCTCTATTGATATTGTTCATCTGTAGATCGCTAGTGGTTAAATTGTTCTCGCTCCTACATGTTATAAAAACGCCAATTTCAAGAAGACAATTTAACGATTCTTATTGCTAAGTAAATTCGACACGCGCCCTCTGTAGGCTATTCAGCTGATCAATTCATTCAACATGTGCAGCATCGTACATTTGATAAGACTCACGACGTGTATCTTTGTTTCCTAGAAGCTCAACATAAGACTGAACTGCTGTGTGGTCGAATACATCAAGAGTAATAATTAGTAAGCGGAAATTGAAACAAAAGCATGACATGGCAAAACTAAACAACTTCATTATGCATGTACTGATAAGTTATGCGTCGTCTGTGCGTCATTTTATGCCTAGCCACTTAATGTTGACCATTGTTGTTAATATCGAGAGTCTTCAGGCTTTTTTGTTTCATTTCATTTGCTGATGTTGTTTTTCTGTTTAGCTGCTTATTGTTGTTGAAATCGAGAGTCTTCAGGCTACCTCGTTTCATTTTTCTTCAATTTGCTTATGTTGTTCAACTCAACAGGAGTAAATGGGCACTCAAAGGAACAAGGAAGGCTGCAAAAACACGAGCCTCATGTATGTTTTCGAACTCTCTTAAACTGTTGCGAGAGTTTTCCACGGCTCTGTGGCAACAAGGAAGTGATTTTGTCTCTGTAGAGTCTACAGTTTATTTCATAAGATCCTTTGCATATGAATTCACCAGATAATGCCTTTGGCCATGATGACAAGTACATCCAACAAATTAAGGATGGTTTTTTTACTGAATAGCCAAAGTGACACATGCATAACACATGCAGTATATCCAGAAGCAGAATATGTTGCTTATGCTTAGTGAAACAGCCTTAACCGTCCATGCAAATCATATATTGTATTGTATTGTATATTATGTTCATAACGTTTATAAAATTGGTTAAACTCGCAAGTTTAGTCTATGTAGTATGGAATATGTATTACAAATAGCAACGACTAAGCAGTTTCATCCGAGTGTCAGAAATTGCATTCATGTACAGGGCCGTAGCTTTCAACAGGCAAACCGAGGCACTTACCTCAGTTATTTTTTTCGCTTTTGTTTTGTTTTGTTTTTTGAAGGGAGAAAATTAACACTGCTAGCAAATATACATTATACTGATTATTTGTCAAAAAATACCCGTAGGAAGAGAATTTAGCCATAAACATTGTCTCACTGCCTGATATATAAGCTAGTATTTTATGTCTTCACCTTAATAGTGCAGGAAACCGTCAAGAAAACACTTCACTGAGAAAGACTACTTGGATTAATTTGTAGTGTCTTGATAGACTTTGAATAACAACTCTCAAACAATGAAGTGTCCTTGCGTCGTGAAAACATTGATTGACTTTAAACTCGGCTTAGCTATTATCATTTTACGGCCTTAATTATTTGATAACAAACTTCCGAAAATTCATTGTCAAACCAACAGGTGGCAAAAGATAAGCATCCTGACGGACTGACCATGATTACCGAGTTTCTAAAGATATTTAAAAATTTTTCGTGGGAGCCCGGGACCATGAATGATCTCTAGAAGGACGTCTAGGGAAATGACGGACGATTGCTTCTAAAAAGATACATTTAGTGTCATGGAAAGATTGCACTTGCAGACCATTGATTAAAATTTGGAAAAACAGAAAATAAATATTTAATCTACTCAGTTAAAACCGCAGACTGGACTGAGTTAAATGAAATTGAGATTTCACACCATAATAGAGTTGAGCAAGGTTCAGAAGAACCAAACCCACTTACCAAACATAGAGACCTTCCTTTTCGTGGTCTACCTGCAAATCCTTCATTTTGTCTTGACTTCGTCGATATCGCAAGCTTAGCGAAATATGAACTCGGTGCGTGGGATATGAACAAGCCAAAACGCAAGGAGCTGGGGCTAATCAATCAATCTTTATTTGTACTCACTTTTGCTCAAAAATAAAATATTACAACAATGAAAACATTATTAAAAGTAAAAATTAGAGTACTAGCCGCCTGGAATAACCATGGGTGTTAGCGGGGCCAGGCAGCCAGTTAACATCAGCATTAAATAGAGATAAAATACAGGTCAGCAAGAAAACGGAAGCGCAAATCTGGGCTAAGGCTGAGGTTATGCACCTTGAGGTGCACAGCCCATGGTCGACATCGACTGATGGAGGCCGATAATCAGTGTTTATTGTATTTTACCTTTAAAAGCCTCGTCTGTGATTTCAAACCAATCGTTTGGTGCTGTGGTGATGGCTGGAACAGCATCGGCGGCTGATAACACCGTATTATGAATTTCAAAGCGAAGCACGCTGACCGTATTGAGCACATGGGAAACACTTAAGCAGACAAACCAGTTGAATACATTGCGCATTTTAAGCAAAAATGTAGTAAACGGAATTTGTCGATTAGACAGGCATTACAAATCGCTGTTCAACAAAAACACATTTTTGGGCGAGTGCGGGCCTGCGCTATCGAGTTGCTCGTAGCAACTGAAATAGATTAATTGTCACTTTCTTTGTTGTGGCCAATTTATTATCGATGAAACTGGCCACAAATATAGTAATAACATTATTTTTTCACACCCCGTGAGTCCCCTGAAAAAGGTTGTAATTCAGTTCCACTGGAAAATAATAACAACACTGTCAAAAGAATACGTATTTGGAAATAAGTCGATTCTTAATGGTCATACACATAAGCTATTTGCAGTGTCCTTTCCATCCTAGTCCAGTAGAGAGTTCCTGTTTTTCGATCGCATCGTTGAACAAGCGAGTTGTGTGTGTAAAACACGGCCCGGCAGTAATGATTACATTGAGGACATACAGCCTTGGCTAGGTATCTGGGAATTCTGTGGTGATCTTCGTCTATGGCCCACGTCCACGGACACTTTTGTGTACCTTCCTTTGCTCCAGTAACGAAGTTGATACCCCCATTGATTTGGGTGTGGTTGGAACTATGCATGACGAGCTTGTTTTCCACGAAAATATAACGCTGGCGAATCTTCTGCAGCAATTGGGAATCAGTGAATCTTTGTCTCCGCCTTGCTGGACAACTGCGAGAGCCTTGGAATGACATCAGGCGAAGAAGGAAAACCACCATCAAAATGATCGATAACTGCAAGTCAAGGAATCAGCAAACATTAGTACTCGCAGTGATTGTTCATAAATTGGTTTCTTGATTGTGCTCAAGCAAAATCACTAGAAAGACCGTCTAAATCCCATCCGAATATTGCAAGTATGTCTAAAACTATGAGATCCAGGTCAAATTCACAACCAAATAGCAAGAAAGGTAACCTGGGTGCCAGAGGGTTTGTTTTGTTTCGTGGCCGCTCGGTGATAGCGACTTTGATTCGGCTTCTCGTACTATGCACTCAGCGTGCAAAAAAGATATCTGATCCAAGAAAGCTGTGATCAACCCTTTGTCCCTTTGTGATTCATACCCCATCTCGACACTGGAATCATTTGGTAAATCTCTTACTCGAAGGCCTACATGTACCTGAGTACTAGAAACAAATTTAGGTTTCCAATATTTCTAATTAATTAGCACCGGCTATGATATCATGAGCCGGACCGGGTCATTTCTCTTTTATACTTTTTTCCTTTAAAAATCTAAGCGTTTGTTCACATGCGAAAAGTCGGCTACCAAATCAACCTCCGGTTAGGTACTTATGTGCCGAATATATACGAACTGGTGGTCTGCTCCTTGTCCGTCTAAACATAGCCAAAATTTTGTTGCGGTGACTCCAAAATGGACCGGTCTACAAGGCTGGTCAAGTTTCAGACCGCGACGGTTCTAGAACTGGACATGGAAGGTTGAAATTAAAATTCATGAAAATTTGAGTTGATCGGGTTGACCTGATGGCGGGTTTGTAGTAAATCTTGATGCGACATACCTAGATCGATTAATTTTTGATCAAGGTTGGCGTGTAAACATACTTATTATGACTAGATTTACGACTCGGGATCTTTAAAGAGGATGGTAGTATCTGGGTACAGTAACAGAGAAAGGGCCTTCCTCGTCCTGGAACTGATACCTAACTCGCCGAGCATTTGCCACCCTTGATTTCTCATTGCTGAGATTATTTAACTAATAAATGAATTTATCAATAATCATAATTGATTAAAGTTGGAAATATGTCTTAAACGGTACTACCCTTCAACGCACTTCATGAAGTGATCAAAACGCAACTTTAAAAGCCTACTGAAGCTTATTTTTAAATCACTCGCTCGTTTAATTTTAAGTGCATAAGTTGGCTTGGTTTAACAAATATTTGATGTTCTTATTCATATCACTTTTTAAACTTTGTCCACGATGCAGTCAGGAGTAATAAGAAATTCAATCAAAAAATTCTACAGATCGAATAGATAAACGAAATAAATTTAATTTTGGAACGTATCATTCTTGTTGACTTGTTTACAGCATTAAAGTTTAAACAATGTAACAGGGATTTTGAGCGGAAACATATTTCATTTAACAACGATTCAAACGAAAGCGCGAACCCATCCTTCTTACCTTAGCCATGTTTGGACTTGATCAGCAGTCTCTTGTCACTTACTTCTTTCTTTCTTGTCAGGAAAACTGACGACCACGTCTTCCTGCCGTTTCTGGAGCAGAGGCCAGCATTCCATCGAGTTATATAATTTGACGTTGCCTCTGACTTAGCAGGGTCAGCTTATTGTAGTTATTTTTTTTCCTCCACCTACGCATTTATATTTATATTTTCTAATAAACAAAATAAGTATTAACAGAGAAAACGACATTTAAACGGAGTTCCATTCTAGTGACAAACTCTTCTATTTTTGTTAAATTGTCTACGCTTCGATGCCGATGCCACAAAGACGTTATCGACCATTCTACTTGAATGGGGGAGGGGAGGGGGGGGGGGATTAGAGAGGGGTTGGCAATTTCTCAGAACAACAATATTTTTGCAACCTCAGGTTGTACAAAATATCTCATTCCATACCACATATTCAGTCTTTGGTGTGCTGTTGGGCTTCTTTGCTCGATATTTTTTCACGGTTTTCCTGTGCTGGAGTTTTTTCATTGTAATTTCTCAACGGTCTTCCCCTCCCCACCACCCTCACCAATGAAATAAATTCCTTCTCTTAGGGCGCTCATTGTGTGCGTGTTTAGTGCCAATGCCCCACGGTAGGTCATATGAGAACTGTTGTAGTTTTCTTGTGTGGATAACGTATTTATTTTGATTATTTCACGGTTAATTTATTTTTCAACTCTGATTTCTAGGCTTGAAATGACAATCACGAAACATTGTTATCTCGATTTTCGCTGTCCCAATCTGTGCAGAACTAAAGTATCCCTTTTGTGTGTATTTTCATTTTTAAGAATGCGGTATTTTGCGGACATGTTGGCTTCATCCATCCGTGGAAATCAGCTGATAATCGCGCCAGTCTAACTGAATTTTAATGACGCATAACTAAATCACGTGCACTCAAGTTCACTTATGTAGCCTTTTATGTGCATGTTGGTTACAACGTTTAATAAGAATATCAAAAATAGCTCTACTCGACATGTCAGTTGTCTGCGACATTTTAGACCCATTGGCTTATCTATGTTCGTAGTTTCGTCACGTTCTTGATATTCAGGCATGAAACAGACAGTGTTTGACCCCGTGTGCAGGCCATCTGTGAGGCAATTCACCAAAGAGACTTGAACTACTATTTGGAATTGATTTCGAATACCTACTTTCAGTTAAACGTGTCGGAGTAGAACAGAGTGGGCTAGGAGAATTCTTCCATTTGATATTAAAACCGCCTGCAATGTCCAAGTTTGTAGACTTCTCTCTACAACCTCAAGCCGATACTGTCGGTCCACTATTGAAGAATCCGAAACTTTAACGCACAGTTTGCGATGAATGTGATTAAGATATTTCAGTCATGATTTCAAATGAACGGCTCTTGAGCCTGGTTTTCACTACGAGATAAGCACAAACATAAGCATAACACTAACGAGGAAGCTCGATCAGAACACAAGCATAAGGACGTAGGCATGCGCAGAATGGATAACTGCCTTATTTTAAGTTCCATCCCTATTCCATACAGTCACAAGATGGCGGACTTACGCTTATGCTTATGCTTACAGCAGCGCGTTCACACTTGACAAAAGCAAAAGCACACTTGAAAACAGGAAGAACAAAAACTTTTGTTCTCCTTGTTCTTTTGGCTGTGCTTGAGTTGCGCACGTCCTCACTACCATTATGCCTATGCCTGTACTTGTACTTATGTCGAAGTGAAAACCAGACCTTACTAATAACAGTTTTCGCTCGACCTAAAACTTAACTACTGACTTAAATAAAGCCTTTAATTCACAGTTTTTTTTAAGGTTTACTTGAGAGCAATATCTTTAAGTCTGACTGTAAAAATGGTATAAAGACTTTCAAGCCGGCAAATATTTGTTAATATTAACGCCTTCCTTTTAATTCTTTACACCAGGATATTAATTCTTCATAGTACATAAAACTACGAAGGGGTATAAAGAATGTGATGGTAAACTATGTAAACTAGTGCTTGTATAGCTAAGTGCATGACCACTATGAATAAAATTTATATTCTTACATTTTACATTAAATATCCTAAGCAGATTCTATAGTTTTATCCGTGATAAATAAGATTTACAAATATGTACTCTGAACAGGCTATTTTAAGACTCTTGCGAGTGTCTGTAAATTACGTAATGATCGCCAATATCGTGGCTGGGTAATGACTTTGTTCATTTGCATTTGCTTGTTCATGGTTCAATGATTCGCACGGACGTATTCATAAAAAAAAACCTGACAGTGATTTGTTTACAATACAACACAAACAACACTAATTTAATTGCATCATCTTTGTTTACATGAAAGTTGAATAAGAAATGCTTAGATCGGCTAGTTGTGTGAAAGAGCAATCTTTAGCGCTGCTAAAACGGCAGCCTGACATATAGTCAACTATTATTCTAACTGGAGGCTACTAACAACTTTGCTCTCCTCCAATAATGTTTCTGTTCGAAACTTTCCTTTAAAGGAGCTGTTTCGGTTTGCGCCCTTTAAAAAAATTGCTTAATTATTCATAGTGCTTGTCATTTGTTTGATATGTATCTTTACATTTTTTAGATTCTTTTAGATTCTTAATTCTTTTGTAATAGTAATTTAGTTCAATATTTATAACTAATTGTACATACATTTTTACTTTGTTATTTTGTTTTCTTGGCGCACCTGTAAACTAGCTGGTGCGTCATGTAGACTCTGCTTATCAAGTCTATGGGACGTACCGTTACCATAGCTAAGAATGCTGCCCAACAGTAAAATAAACTGTCTATGTCTATGTCTATCTCAGTAACAATGAGTCCGTTTTGCTTTATTATTAACTCTTAAGCGCTTTTTACCTTAAGAACAGAATAATTTTGAGGGTTCCCTCGATTTTCAGGTATTTTTTCAAATTGCACGACAGACCATGCAATAGCTCTTTTGCAAGACAAACTTGAAATGCTTCACCTGCACGTTTCCATGCAATTATCCCGTACTCTCGTAATGCTATTTCGGGTAGTCAGGTCAAGTTTGTTTCATGACCCATGCAGCAGACCTAAAAGAGGTAAGTTGGCATTCTCTATTTTCCAATTGCCCATAATTCACTCTGTTTGCCCCCCAAATTTTGCATAAACTATTCTTGTGAAATACTCCTGGGAGGTCTGCATATTCCTAAGAGCATTTCACAACAATAGTTTATGCAAAATTTGGGGGGCAAACAGAGTGAATTATGGGCAATTGGAAAATAGAGAATTAGCTGAGTGTTATGTCCATTCCGTATGTGTGAGGAAAGTTTCAGTTCAACGATTCAATTTTCTAATTCATCGGCTGTGCCTCGTTTGATGGGATGACGGCAAGGGTTAAGGCCCATTTTACAGTTTTCTCGGAAGGTTCGTTTCTATTTGCAACTCACAATAAAGGGTAGTAAGAGAAGCATGGTAGCATAAACTATTAACTGTTAAATGCGTCGGCATGATGCTTATAACCGCTATAATTCAAAGATCAAATATTTCAACTAGCTAATTCAATTGTTTCTAATAGTTCCTCTTTGGGTGCCGCTAAAAAGGGAAGATAAAAGAAATTATTTTTGACTATATAGCGTGACTCCATGTGTGGGTGGTAATCGGACGGGAATATTTTGAGGTTATATGCTGCGGTGTTAACAAGATCATGTAAATTAAGTGGTAAAACGAGTCGCGTTTCTTCTAAAAACCGGCGGAAGCCGGTTCCGCTTTTGAACTAGAAGGTAATGGTCCTGTTAAATCCTGTTTAAACTTGTAAACTGCACAGATCCCATTTAATACTAACTTGCATAACACGTTAGGAAATAATCCAAAGAAAATAAGCGCGCTGACTGATTGGTTTAAAATCGTGTTTCCATAACTCGATCGAAACACAAAAGTAGCTCGAGGTGTTGACGTAATGATGGCGCGAGCAAAGAGAATTTACATTTTGATGATCAAAATAAACAAGTTATATTCCTTTTTTCGTCGATGAATTTTCTAAAAGAAATAGAAGACATCTCCGTGTTTCTATCGAGTTTTGCTATAAATCTACTAACGTTATATCACGAATGCCGCTCTCTGATTGGCTACGCTACTCACTATCTATTCTGCTGTAGAAAGTGAGTAGTAGCGTAGCTGTGTACGCGGGGGCGCAACTATCGCGCGATAAAAATCTCGAGCTCACAATATAATTGTTAAATAGAAACACTCGTGGAAATTTGGAAGAACTGGAAAATATCAGTGTCGACTCGTGTTCCCACAGCATTTCTGGTTCTCCCAAACTTCCACTCGTGTTTCTGTAACTCGATAGAAACACGGTACATGTTTTCTATTTCTTAATTAGTTCAAATTCTCTTACTTTAGTTAGAACAATTTGTCACTTCCTCTACATATACTACATACATACGCCACACGGCCAGACTAAGTCGTATTTTAGCAGCATATAGCCGTTTTTGAGTGGATCAGCTTTCTTTGAATCATTGTCGGTCATTTACTTGTCCGTCAGGAAATGGCGAGTGAAGGGCGTCGCTCCTTCACTTGAAAGTTCCCTTTTAGCAAATCTACTGTAAATCCGCCACCTGACTATTTTTTCTACTTTCAACTACACTCGTAGGGGAACCACTAAAAAAAGGCAGAGAAACCACTAACATCTTTGTAGTCGATCTCAGATCGATTCCATAAGCAAATAATATAAATAAATAAAGAATAAATAGGAATTTGTAGCAGCACATCAGACGAAGAAGCTCTTCGTCCACTGTTTCCAGATCGAATCAGGGAATTTAGAAGTGTTAGTTTTTGTGGGGGGAAAACCGGAGAACCCGGAGAAAACCCTCATGGGACCAAAGGAACTGAGAGACCGTCCAAAATACACCTTGGGGAGGACTACAGACGCAGAACGTCAGGCTCGAAGCCTTAGCGTAACTAGGAACAAGCCACTCCGCTTGCTAACGTCCAACAGGAATGGAGAACGCTTGACGTTTGAAAGGAGTGATGATGATGATGATGATTGCTTCACCCGCAGCAGTCCTCTTATCACGTCAGCTCTAATGATGGACCGATCTGACATATTGCAATCCAGACAATCCCTTAAGGGTCCTTAAGAACTTAAACTGTAGAGGAACTTAGGTTTATTTTTCTCTAAAGGGAACAAAATTTCTTAAACGTGTAGTTTAGGTCCTCTCCATACATAATCTTGGATCGAGTTTGTGCCCATAAGAATGAGAATCCAAAAAAAAATTGGTCTACAACTAAATCAGAAATAAATAAAATATAAGTAAATTATGTCTGTCAAAAATTGTGTATTCTGTTTATATGGCTCTTACACCAGTTTGATTTTCTGGTGCTGTGCTGTCACTGCGATAGCATGGTCCTAAATCTCTCCCTTGGGTAAACTGAATCCTCATCATATCCTAAAACGCCCAACAATTTCGGCCTGAATATGAAGTAAGTATATAAATTACTTTATTTGTGTGTCAAATACATTTAGCGCGAAAGGTGCTAATTGGGGATACATATAGAAATAACTTAAAACTGATTACTACCGCTGAATTTACAATACTAACTATATAGTTAATAAGATTACTAATACAGTACTTCAATATGCGGGTATTTTTATTTATTCGTGAAAAAATCCAAAGAAGCTGCCAGGATATAAAGTGTATTGGGTTACAAATTCCAGTTGAGTGGTTCTGCTCTCATAACGAAGAGCAAAATTGTGTGAAGGCCAAAACCTTTAATTAGCGGTTCACCGACTGTTTGTTACAACACCACCGAATGTTACAACATCAAATTTATTTGCTCGCAAGCGTAGAACAAAACATCCTACCATGCCCGTTTTATTCCGTGACACTTATGAATGTGTACCTGCGAATCTACTGTAATTCCGTTGCAATAACCGCCGAGCATAACAACGTCTCTTAGTGAACAAGAGAAAAAAACAAACAAACATAAGTGAACTAAATGACATGCACGCGTGCACAACGTAAACGGAAACCACACTTGAAGCTGTGTCTTTGTTCAAGTGAAATGACCGTATCCTGATTTTGTTCTAAAAAGAAACAATGCTGTTCAATAAACCTTGAACAGGTTATTATCGCCCGAAAGGCTTCAAATAATGTTAAGAAAATAATATTTGAAACTTTGCCGGTTGGAGCAAATCATTGCATTTTCAGCTTAAGCGGCTGAATAATTCATGTTATGTTTTTATGTTGGGGTAGCTCTACTGAGACTTTAAACATTAGAAAAGGTAAATAAAAAATAAGGAATAAATTGATATCGAATTCGATTCTTTGGAGTAAGGCTTGATTTCTTAAGTGTATTTAAAATTCCCGTCTAAGTTCTAACTGGCACGAAATTATTCTTTCTTACAAATTGATACATTTGGCTGTACCTAAACACGATGCTGTGTCTGAGGCCCTGTCCAGACTTCGCCGGAGATATTTGAAAACGCAGCTTTATTTCTACAGCCACAGGAGGCCTTCTCTCCACACTTAACCGTCACGAAAACGGAGGTTTTCGAAACTGCTCTTGAAACTGGAGGAATTTAAAAACGCCTACTTCGTGTTTTAGTGTGGACGGAAAACATTTTTAATTTGAGAACGGTGCTGTTCGAAAACCATGCAGGCACGATAAACATGCGATATCCCTGACTGAGTTTTCCTCAACTACAAACCCAAAATGACCGGTGATTGTTGCGTTTTCAAATTTCACCTTTATTGTGGACGGGGACTAA